>Ga0315903_10002486_pt1 | contig 26964 bp, 34 predicted proteins | sample LakEriMetagenome_7_FD_203524 | JGI IMG/M metagenome (GOLD analysis project Ga0315903, IMG submission 203524) | Freshwater fungal communities from buoy surface, Lake Erie, Ohio, United States - Buoy 2 MA119 | ecosystem: Environmental > Aquatic > Freshwater > Lake | place: USA: Lake Erie, Ohio... | reverse complement strand
AGTATGATACCTTGGCAATTAATGCACAGGAGAAATTAGGATATCACTACAATGAAATCTTGAACATCTTACTTTTTCACAAATATGTAAAACCAAATAAAAAATTATTTGAGATGTATAAAAAAGTAAAAGATGCTATAAATAAAGGCTATGAATTTAATAAAAAGAAAAAATTAAAAGAAAATATAATGAAAAAGGCAATTGATAAAAAGAAAAATACACATTTTGCTATTAATAAAAATACTAATAAAATTTTAGAATCTTGGAATTATGAAGGTTATGGTCAAGATGAACTAAAAAATTATAAAGATGAATTTTTTACAAAGGATATAAAAAGAAACTATCCTTTTTTAAATGAAAATGATGTAGTAGTTGTATCTTCTAAAAACTTAGAAAAAAGACAACTTAATGAAAATAATAAATTAGATTGGCAAAAATTTAATTATTCTCATTTTGCTTTATTAAAAGAAACAAACCATATTCTATATGGGTATGATTATTCTAATGTTAACTCAGAAGAATTAAAAGAAAATAAAAATGAATATTTTTTAAATGTTTTATCTGAAGTTTATGGTTCTGATATTTCCGCAAAAGATGTTGTAGTTGTTAAATCTAATAAACTTAAAAAATTAGGTATTAAAGATTATTTAAATGAATCCAATTGGGTTGGTTTAATCAATGAAGCATATTGTGGAGACAATAAAGAAGAAATGATTGATGAAGAAATGGATGATAATATTTATGAATATGAGGTTCCAGATTGGGCATTACCTTCATTAATTAATGGTGATGATAGTGGGTTAAATGATGAAGATGTACAAAAAATAGATAAATTTATTCAAAGTGTTATGTCTGAAGTTGGTAATGCTAATTTTCACGGTGGTAGCGAAGAAGATAGTTTAGGTTTTAGAAGAAGTAATGATATTGATAATTTAGGTTCTGAAGTATACAAAGTATATGTTAGAAAAGATAATCTTGAAGAATCATCATCAATGGGTAATGCATTCCCTGTTGGTAATCAACCTACAGGTGGATATCCTGTTGCTAATCCAAAAAAGAAAGGTAAGAAAAGAGGATTTGATTTAAAGAGTGGACAGAATATGTTTGACCCACCTAGTAATGATTTAGGTGGTTTAGATGATTTTTATAGTAGATGGTCAAACCCTGCATTTAAGAGTAATAAAGGACCTGTAAAAGTTGATAAAGCAGGTCGTGTTAAAGTTAATACTAAAACACATTATTCAGGCACAAATAAAAGTGTAAAAGGTGTAAATGAAAATTATGATTTAGTTGATTTAGATGCTTTAATGAATGATGAAATTGTAGAATACAAAAAATTATCCACACCTAGTAATGTATTTAAAAGTCCTAAGATTGAATTAATCAGAGAAAACAATAGAGATAGTATAACTGACTTTATAGTAAAACATCAAGGTCATGAATTACCTGAATATTATAATAAAAGACAATTAAATAATCTTTCATTAAAAACTTTAAATGAATATTATAATAGATTAGTTCAAAGACTTGGTTTATTAGAAGAAGAAAAAAGACCTGATGCATTAGTTAGAATTGATGCACTTAAAAAGCAATCTGAAAAAGATTCCAATTCTTATTATAAAAAAGATGCAAGTACAAAAACAACAACTATGCTTGTTCAAAAAGGTGAAGGTGATAGTTTAGTATATGATAAAGATTCTTTAGAAAAGAAAGATATACCAAAATATAAATACCAATCTGAACATCAAAAAGATTATCTTGAAAAGATTCATAGAGGATTAGAAGATTTTGTTCCTGAAAACCAACCAAATGGTGAAGTTGACCCACAATGGGAGGCAAGAAAGAAAGCATTAATGAGTACACAAGAAGTTGGTGCTAAACAATATGATTCATCTAAGAAAAGAATTAAAGCAAAACAAGATAATAAACTTGGTACTAACAAAGCAGTATTAATGCAAAAAGATTTACCTGCGGTTAAAAAAGATGATAAAGTCCTAAAAGAAGATAAATTCACAGTTCTAAATGAAGAAAATATCTTAAATCAGATTCAATCTTATTACATTGATGACGAAAATAGAAAAAAACCTGTTATATTTGATTCAAACAATATCGTTGAAATGGGAAAAATCAATGAAAATAAACTTATTGGTTATAAAGAATTAACATATAAAGGTTTAGGTCAAACTTTATCTGAAGATTTTAAAAATAGAGTTTTAAACAAAAGACTTCTTTACTCACCAGTAAGTAAAAAAGTTATTTTAGTTTAAAATGATGGATATAAAGGACAAAGATAAAATATCTAAAGATAATTATTATCTTTTATTTAGTGAAAACGTAGATTATCAAAAAGTTGAAGTATGTAAAGAGTTTATGATTGACTATACAAAGTTATTTATAAACTCTTTTTTAGGTTTAGACGCATTTGATAATCAACAACAAATAGATGAATATATTAAATGGTGTTTTAATAAAACATCAAAAGAATATAATGACATATATAATTTTGACTTCTCACAAAGAGAAAGATTATTATTATATTTTACAACATTTTCAAATGAAATAATATCAAAAGAAGTTGATTTTAATAAATTATTAATAAATTTAATTAAATTAATTAAAGAAAGATTTTATATTTATAAAAACAAAAATGAAAAAGATTTAAAAGATTTCTTAAATTTGTATTTCCTTTTTTTTAAAAAACTATGAAAGCAAGATACTTTACTTACGGAGAAAAACCAAAAGCAGTTTATTATTTAACTGACATTAAAGGAGAATTATTTCCAAATCACACAGCCGAACAATTTTATGAAGAGATTGAAACTAAATGGTTAAAAAATCCTGATTTAATTATTGTTGATGACAGACAAAATCCAGATTCAAATAGTGTGATAGAAATGAATCAAATAGAAAAATACTTAGATAAATTAGAAGAACTTAGAAAACAACTAGAAGAAGATGAAACTGAATAAAGAAGAACAAGAAGAAGCTAATATTCTTAAAAAAGAAGAACTAAAAGAAGAGCAATTTTGGGAAGGTTATTCAAATAAATTAAAAGAACAAATTCGTTCTGAAAACATATTTGAAGAAGTTAAAATTTTTAAAACTAAAAAAGAAAAAGAAAAAAATAACTTTTTTAAAAAATTTTTGAAAACTTTAGGATTTTAGCTTTATATTTAACACATCAAATCTATATTATTATGCCTGTTTCAAAACAAAGAAAAAATCATAAGAAAAAAAGTTCAGCAAGGACATCAAGATTGGAAAACAATGCCAAAAGAATTTCTAAAAAATTCTTGGAAAATTATCACCAAATAATGGAAGCAAGAAACCAATCTCAAAATCCTCAAACTGAAGAATAATAATGAACTTTATTAATAATTTGGAATCACCTAAGTTTGATTTCCATGATATCGCTTTAGTACCATCCGTATTATCAAAAGTAGAATCAAGAAGTCAAATTAATTTACAATTCCCTCTTCCATTGGTTGCATCTCCAATGAACTCTGTTCTTTCAATTAAAAGAAAAGAACGATTCAATGAAGACTTTTACAATCAATTACTTGGTGAAATGATTGTATGCGTACCAAGAAGCTATGAATATAGTAAAGAAAACGAACATTTACAATGGTGTGAGTTTGCATTTAAATCAATTTCATTACAAGAGTTTAGATTAATTGAAACTGATTTTGAAGCTTTTGAAACTATTGTAAAAGATTCCAAAGGTATATTAGTTGATATTGCTAATGGACATATGTGGAAACTCCTTGATTTGTCCAAGATTTTCTTAAAAAAGTTTAAAGATAAAAAATTAATGATTGGTAATATTGCTAATCCACATACATATGATGAGTTTTCTAAAATTGGTGTCCATTATTGTCGTATCGGTATTGGTGGCGGTAGTGTTTGTACAACAAGTGCTAATGCTTCAATTCATTATCCAATGGCATCATTGATTTATGAATGTAATCAAATTAGGATTGCTAATGCACATAAATCTAAAATTGTTGCTGATGGTGGATTTAAAAACTTTGCAGACATTATTAAGGGTCTTGCTCTTGGTGCAGATTATATTATGCTTGGTGGTATTTTAAATAAATGCTTGGATTCGGATTCTCACCCCTATCTTTGGAAAAGATTTAAAATTACTAATATGTCTTTAGCTAATTGGTTTTATAGAAATAAATTTTCATTATATAAAAGACATGTTGGTATGTCTACAAAAGAAATTCAAAAGATTTGGGGTAACTATAAACTAAAAACATCTGAAGGTATTGCCAAATGGAATAAAGTTGAATATAGTTTTGATGGTTGGCTTGAAAATTTTAATGATTATCTGAAAAGTACAATGAGTTATTTGAATTGTACAAATTTGGAAGAGTTAAAAGAAAAGGCTACCTTTGTATTCATTACTGAAAATTCATTCAGGAGATTTCATAAATAACAATAATGGCAGTAAAAGAGAAAATTACCTACAAGACATTTAAAGATGAACAAATAGAAAGATTTTTAAATGGTAGAAACATAAATCAAAAACACATTGTATGTATTGAAGGTAGTTCATACTCTAATAATGTCAATTTAGTTATTGATGATATTGAAGATAATAAAAAATACATTAAGACTGAAGAATATAAACCATTCATCTATGTTAAAGATTTAAAGAAACTTGGTATTCCGTTCTATGAAAATAGAAGAGATGAATATAGAGAAAACATGGATAAATATAAAGTTTCCTTTAAAACTTTAAGAACAACAGATAATAATGGTGGTATTGTTGATAGACTTGAAAACGGATATAAATATTTATTCTATACTGAATCTGATTATGGAATGAGAGATTTACTTACTTTCTTTAGAAAGGGTGGTCTTGATGTTTATTGGAAAGCAACAGAAACATTTACAACTAAATTGTTCATCCCCGATATTGGGGATGAACCTTTTATATATGACCCTGATAATTTTAATATAGTTTACAACACTATATCAGAAAATTATGAAGTTATTATCAGAAATATAAATAAAGTTGTTTATAATTCTATCCAAGTAAAATATTCAGGAGAATTCAAAGAGGAAAAAAAAGATGAAGAAGATGATAATGATGTTAGTGATTTAATTGAGGAAGAAACTAAAATAGTTGCTAAATCAAATGTATTAAAAAAATTAGCATTATTTCATAACTATGAAATCTTTCATGATGAATCTGAAAATGTTTATCGCATTATTTTTAAAGATAAGTTAAAAGATGGTGAGAAATTAAACATTTCATATGATTTAAGTAATAGAAATTTATTTTATACACTTAAACCCGAAGAACAATATCTAATACAAAAAGGTGTTCGTATGTTCAATGGATATAAAACATATGATGATGTTCACAAACTTGTATTTGATATTGAAACCACAGGGTTAAATCCTAACAAGGATAGAATCTTTGCTATTGGTTGTAAAGATAATCGTAAATTTGTTTCCATTGATTTTGTAAATCAAATGGATAATGATGATGAAGAAATAAAACTAATACTAAAATTATTTAAAATAATAAATAAACTAAAACCTGCAATTATATTTGGTTATAATAGTGAGGATTTTGATTTTAATTTTATTCTTAGAAGAGCAGAGATATTAGGTATTGATATTGATTCATTAAAAACAACATATATTGATAATAAATCAATACAAAGATTAGAAAATTCAAGTCTTAAAGTTGGTAATGAAACAAAGTACTATACCAAAACTTCTATGTTTGGATATAATGTTTTGGATATTATTCATGCAGTATGGAAAACACAAGCTATCAATTCTAACATGAAAGAAGCAGGTTTGAAATATGTCTGTAAATTTGCAGGTATTGCCAAACCTAATCGTATGTATGTTAAAAATGGTGCTAAGATTTATGAAATGTGGAAAGAAAATAAACTCTACATCAATAAATCTGAAATTAATGATTATGAATTAATACCAGAAGATTATCAAAATAAAGCAACTAAATATCTTGAAATAAATCCTGATTATGATAAAATTATATCAGGCAAAGAAATAATTGAACAATATCTTGAAGATGATTTATGGGAAACATTAGAAGTTGATAAAGTATATAATGAATCAACATTCATGCTTTCAAAACTTCTACCAACTTCATTAGAAAGAACTGCAACTATTGGTGGTGCAGGTTCTTGGAATCTTATTATGACAGCTTGGAGTTATGAGAATGACCTTGCAATTCCTGTAACACCTAATAAAAGAGATTTCACAGGTGGTCTTTCAAGAACATTTAAAGTTGGATATTTTGAAAATATCTATAAAGAAGACTATGCAGGTCTATATCCATCTATTCAACTTGAACATTATGTCTTTCCAAAACATGATGTAACCAATATTTTATTTAGATTATTGAGTTACTTTAAATTTACAAGGGATAAATATAAGAAATGGGCAAAGGATGAAACACTTCCTGAATCAGATAGGAAGTTTTATGATGCTCTTCAACTTCCAATTAAGATTCTTAACAACTCAAACTTTGGTGCATTTGGCTCTGAATACTTTAATTGGGCAGATTTTGATTGTGCTGAACGAATCACTTGTACAGGTAGACAATACCTTAGAAGAATGATTCATTACTTTATGCAATTTGGCGCAATTCCAATTACAGAAGATACTGATGGTTGTAACTTCTCTGTACCTGAATATACAAATGTTGATTTAGATTTTCAATATCATGAGAAACCAATTAAAATTGATGATTTAACATATGAATATGAAGGTGTAACATATAAAGGTGTTGATGCAATGGTTGAGAAATTCAATAATGAAATCATTGCAGGTCAATATATGAAACTTGATAATGATGGTATGTGGATATCTGCTGCTAACTTTTCAAGAAAGAACTATGCAAATCTTGAATATTCAACACTTGAAGATAAGAATAAGAAAAAGATATTTAATATTCCAAAAGAATATCTAGGTAAAGAAGATGAATACCTTAAAGAATACGCAGAGAAGAAATCTTACTTGGCAGAAGATACCAAGAATCTTAAAATTAAAAAGTCCAAGCCAAAGGTCACAGGAAATACAATCAAATCTAAAACCATGTCGGAATACATTGAGGATTTTGTCAATCAAGGAATTAAACTTATCCTCACCAATAAACCTAAAGAATTTATAGAATTCTATTATGAGTATTTGACAAAGATTTATTGCAAACAAATACCTATTAAAAAGATTGCATCCAAATCAAGATTAAAACAAACTGTTGAAGATTATCAAAAAAGAGGTACAGATGTAAATGGTAAAGCAAAAGCTAAACAAGCACATATGGAACTTGTTATTGCTAATAACATTAATACAAGTGGTATGGACTTTATTTATTATGTAAATAATGGTACTGCTAAATCTCATGGTGATGTTTCTATCAATAAAAAAACAGGTATGTATAATTCTTATATCATTACCGAAAAAGAATTAAAAGACAATCCTGATATGCTTGGTGAATATAATGTTGCTCGTTATGTTAATAATTTTAATAAACGTGTAACTGCTTTATTAACTGTATTTCCTGAAAAAATAAGAAATACTATTATCAAAGATAAACCAATGGATAGAGAATACTATGGTGATAATGAAATTCAATTAGTAAACTTTGATAGAGATTCAATTGAAGATTTCTTTTACCTAGAAGAAAAAGAAGTTAAATTTTGGAATAGAACAGGACTTAGACCTGATGATATATTTAAAGAATTTAAATGTGATTATGAATTAAAATCACAAGAATATTATGATAAATATAACTATGTTCAAAATAGAATGAAAGAACTTGGTTCTAAATCCATATTAAAAACACAACATGATAGATATAAAAATGAAGATATTATATTGATATTAAAAAATTCATTTAAAATAAATGATGAACTTATTGATGAACAATATAATAAATATTTAAGTATAGATAATGTATATTTACCTTTAAAATCTTATAAAGATTTATATACAATTTATAAACAAACCAAATCAAAGAAAATTATTGAATTAAATAATTATTTTCTTTGTCATATTATAAATGGTAAAATAGAAATTATTAAAGAAGTTTAACCACGAGGAAATTCATCAAATGGATTATTATTATAGTAATTTTGGTTTTCTTCTATAATTTTATTTTGTTTATTTCTTTGTTCTTGTTTTTCCATTGCTTCTTTTGTGCGATATAAGTCTTTTTTAAGACTAGTTCCTCCTTCTATCAAATCATTCTTTATACCTGATACACTAGGAATATTTTGAACATTAAAACTATTATTTGATATTGTATCAGTAATTGGACTAGTATATGCTCTACTACGAACAGGTGGATTAGAACCTGGTGTAGGAGTTGGTTCTGATTTTGATTTTGATTCTTTTTTATCTTCACCACTACCTTTACCTTTGTATTGATAACCCTCTTCTTTTCTAGAAGAAGCAAATCTAACATTCTTATAGTACCTACCACTATTAAAGGATGTATTAGCAATAAAGCTAGAATCACTAGCAGTTTGAATTCTATCAATTGGTCCTGCAAGAGATTGTCCACCAAGAAGAGTTAAATCCATTGTAACTGTACACATCAATGGAATAGCACCCATACCTTCAGGATTTAAATCCCAAGTTGATTCAGTTATATCAAAGTTAATTGACCTTGCAATTGCTTTTGTATGTAAGAAATCACCATAACGAAGAATAAATACAGGCATTCTACCAAATACTGTATTATCAATTTCACCATTATTTCTTAATCTTGATGGTCTTGTTAATTGATGTAAGAATACATAACGCTTTGTAAAATCAAATGGTGTTTGACTATTAAATGATGGTGTAAATACATTTAATTTTTCAAATCCTGTTGGAAATTTATTTTCTTTTTTGAGTTCTTCAAAACCTAAAGTTAATGCAGGGTCATTATTTTGACCTAATTGCTTACCTAAATCACCTCTAAATTGTTTTTCTAATAAATCTTCATTTAATTTAGGTTCATTTACATTTGTATCTTTAGATTCAATATCAGGTTTAAATGTTACTTTAATTTTTTTTATTAAAGCATTTCTTTCTTGTATTTGCCCAGGGTCATTTCTATTTTCATATGTTGATGGACCTACTGATAAACTATCACCCTTTGTTTTTACACTAACAGTTATAGTTACATCACCTGCTTTAAAATCATATTTTTCTTTACCAGGTAAACTTGGACTATCTGTTGGTTCAACACTTGAAGGTATACCTAAAGATATTTGAGTTTGATTATTAGTATTATAGTAATTTAAAAACTGATACATTAAACTATATGCTCTTGCATATCCTATATTTTTATTATAATTTCTTGCAGTATTACTACCACTTTTTTTATTCTGAAATAAATCTGTTGCTAATCCTTGCACATCAATTTCTATTTTATCAGCCTTATCAATATTATCTGCTAAAATTTGACTTGCAGAAGATAAACTAGATGAGAAGTTTTGATTAAATGCTAATGTTGATGATGATAAACTACTTACATGTGTACTATCTAAATTACCATTTTTATTTGAATCAAAACAATTATCACCTGATGTATAATCTATATTTGTAGTTTTAACTATTGAGTATCCATTTTTAAAAAAATATGATAAGTTAAGATTAAAAGTTTTTGGTTCTATTTTCTGTTTTGTAACTTTATCATTTTGTTTTTTATCTGTGATTTGTTTATTATCATCAAATTCTTCTACATCAAATAAATATTCACCACAACTATGTAAGTATGCACGATAATTTTCAATTGTTGATTTTAAATCTTGCATTTCTTTTACAGTATCAATTAGTAAACGAAATGATAAACTTAAACTTCTTGTTGTATTCTGATATGAAAAGATTGGTTCAGGTCTTCCAAGAAAATTCATATCAGACCAATTAACTTGATTATTATCGGATATTTTAACATCATATGGTGGAAACCACATCCATCTTCCTCCATTTGGTCCTTGGTCACCATCACTATCATCTGTAACTTTAACAGCTAAATTTTCCATAGTAAAGAAATATCTGCGCCTATCATCTATACTATCATCTTTAAATGGTGCAATTTTTGGCATTACACTATCCTTTAAAACAGAATTTTTTTCACTATTCCCATCAAATCTTATTAATCTATTAAAATTATCGTGTTGTTGATATACTGTAAATGTTCTACACTCACCATTACCTTTATAATAAACTACATTTGGATTAACATCAACATCTGTATATATTTCTTTCTTATTTTGAGCAATAATATTATTGCCTTTAATAATATCATTTTCTAAAGCTAATCTTGAAGTAAAATAAATTAACCCTCTTTTAACTTTATGGTCTTCTAATATTATATCTTGTGCTTCATAGTTTGAATCATAAATAAAACTACCATCTGAATTTTTATATAAATCTTGTCTTTCAGTAATTTGTGCAGGACTACTATCACGACTATCAAAAATTACTGCTTTTTGTAAACCTATATTTTTAGTTTCATCAATTGGTTTATTTACTAAACTACCAAATCCTTGGTCTTTTTCTATATTTTTTCTTTCTTGGATATAATCCTTTTCTATTTTTCCACTTTCCTTTTGATAGTTCTTAAAATAAGCATGTGTAAAATATTGTGTATCTTTAAATGTGGTTGATTCAGTTAATAAATCTGGTTTAACTTTTAACCAATCTGAATCATATGTAAATTGAAATGTTGTTGATTGAACACTATAATCTATTGTTGATTTATCAGAAAATGTTGAAAAATTATTTAAATTACCTAAATTTTTTATTTTATCTTGTATTAGTTTACCCGAATAATAAAAATAGATATTAGATGAATATTTATAATTCATTAAATTTGATTGAGTTGTAAAATTTAATAAATAATTATCATTACTTCTATAACCAATAGTTCCTTCTAAAGCCCTATCAGTAAATGTTCTACCTGGATTTTTATTAGGGTCAGTTATACTTCTATCATGTTTTTTAAAACTACCACCAAAATCAATTGAAAAATCATTTGGACTAGGTATAAACCCATCCAACATATTATATACTGACCTTCTTCCAAATTCTACCAATAACCTACTTGCACCAATTTGTAATAAATCACTATTTTGGGCATCAACTAATCTTTCAACAACATTTAATATTGTATTATTCCTATAATCAAATCCTGTTATATTATTTAATAAATTAATACTTTTAGTAACAATATCACTATTCAAATCATAAGGAGAATCAATCTTATATAAATTACCTTTTAATTCACTATCCCTTTTTTTATTTCCTATTGATGTAATTGGTGTAGGCATTAATCTTTTTTCATAAATAGCGTATTTTATTTGTTATGTCTTTAAAAAAACATATATTTATATTATGGAAAAATTTGAAATATATTCACATACCCTACCATTTAATACGAATTTTGAAGATGCATTAAAATGTTGCAAAATACTAGGTGATAGTTGGAGATTACCAACTAAAGATGAATTAAATGAAATATTTAAAAACCATAAAAATAAATTGGGTGATTATGGTGTTTGGTCTTCAACTGAATATGATAATGACCATGCATGGTCACAAGGATTTACAACAGGTAATATCTATATAAATCCTAAAACTAATCTTAATAGAGTTAGACCTGTTAGAACTCTAACCTCAGAACTATATGGTCCTGATAGAGGCAGAGATTGGTGGGCAAATCTTACACCTCCTTTAGCACCTTCTGATAATGATGCTTCAATATTTAAAGATTATCTATTAAATGGTACTACACTATTATTAGGTTGTACTAAAAACTTAATACCTTTAAGTGATGTACAAATGGATATAGACCCTTGGTATGTTGCTGATACTGTAATTACACAAGATTGGACAACTAATACTAAATTCTATAATAATATTATTGGTGATGGTGTATTAAACTTAAATAAAGAACTTGCTGAAAAAGTATTGGATATGTGTTCTAAACATTGTGATAATTTCGTTGTAAGATGTTTTAATAGAAAACTACCAAATATGACAGTCGCTTCGCATTTTCCAAATGAAAAAGATTTTCATATTAGTCCAACAATAATTGAAGAATTTGATGAATACACATTTTATATTTGGAATTTTTATAAATGAGTATAAATGAAAAAATAGCATCCGATGTTCAAAGATTATTAACATACTTTGAGCAATCTCAATGGATTCATAATGTTGATTATAATATCTTAAAAGATTTAAAAATAATCACAAGAGAAGATTTGAGAAATATTAAAATGGAAAAGCAATTTTATAAATGCAAAACTTCAGGTTCAACAGGAGAACCTGTAAGTCTTGAAAAAACTTATGCTGACCTTGTTTGGTATATGGCTACCAATATCAGAGAATTAAGATGGAGAAAATGGGATGTATCAAAAAATATTGCAATTATAAAATTTGATTCAAAACCAATAGTAAAAGATTCTTGGGGTATTCCAAAATCAATTGAACCAATACAAGGTAAAACATTTATGAATCATTATCTATCAATATCAGAATTACAATCCTGGCTTGAAGAAGTTAATCCACACTATATTCAAGCAATACCATCTATTACATCTCAATTAGATTTATCAAAAATAACAAACCTAATTGATTATAAAGGAACAGGCGAAGTAGGTGGTTCAATGTATTCTAGTGAAGAATGTGGAACAATTGCAATACAATGCCCTGATAATCCATCATTTATGCATGTGATGGAAAATATCATTATTGAAGTTGAAGATGATGGTGCTTTAATTATAACTTGTACAACAAATCCATATATCAAAAGATATAAACATGGTGACCATATTGAATTAGGAGAGTGTACTTGTAAAAGAAAATTACAAACTATTAAAAAAATTAATGGAAGAGTAAGAAATATGTTTGTTCTACCAAATGGTGATAAAAAATGGCCTCTAGTTGGTGCTAAAGATTTTTATGAACTGTTTAAAATTAAAAGATATAAAGCAATTCAAACAACCATAAATGATTTAGAACTTCATATAATCGCTGAACCATTAGGTGAAAAAGAAAATGAATTAATCAACCTTGTTCAAAAATATTTGGATTCACCAATTAATATTAAAATTAAATATGTTGATAAATTTACAGATTATAAATTTGAAGAATTTGTTTCTTTAGTTTGAAAAAACTATTTATAATAAAATTATATTATGAAAACTAAAAGACTTACTCTAGAATCATTTAAATCAGTTGTTAAAAAAATCATTAAAGAAGAAATTCAAAAACAAAATTACCATGAAACACTATCTCAAGCATTAGATGTTGTTAGAGATAAAGCAGCTAGTATGGGATTTGAAGTTGATGAAGATGATATTTTTAGACATTTTGGTACAGGAGGTATTCGTTATGAAGAAACTAAATCTGCTAATATTAGATTATTTAAAGATGGTGAACCTATTATGGATAGAAGAGGAAAAGAAATGAATCGCTCACTACACGTTTCAATTTATAGAATGCCATCAGGTAGATACGAATTAACAATGTATCCAACATTTTAAGAAAAAAAATTAAAACCCTTGAGAAATCAGGGGTTTTTCTCTTATATTTGCATTATGAAAGCAGAATTATTATCCCACTACGGAAATGACCTTACTATCTGTAATGTCGCAAGAGTTTCATACGGCAAGCAATCTGATGAATTCACAGATAAAGATATTAAATTAATTAATTATCTTGCAAAGCACGGTCATACCTCACCATTCAGGCATACCAATATGCAATTTAGAATTAATTGTCCAATCTATGTTGAAAGGCAATTATTTAAACATCAAGTTGGTTGGGTGGCTAACTCTATTTCAGGTCGCTATGTAGACTTCTCAGATACATATACAATGGTTACTGAATGGAGAAGACAATCAGCATCATCTAAACAAGGTAGTGATGGTCCAATTGAAAACCAAGAGATGGCTTCTATCATTGAAGCGGATATTGTTGACCGTTGTAAATCTGCTTATGAAAAACTTATTGAACTTGGTGTATCCAAAGAACAAGCAAGAACTATTCTTCCATTGAATTTAAATACTACATTTATATGGACAGGTTCTTTTCAAGCATTCATTCATCTTTGTAATCTTAGATTGAAACCTGATGCACAACAAGAAACAAGAGAAGTAGTAGCAGAAATGCTTGAGTGTGTTAAAAACATTGAAGGAAATCCATTTCAACATAGCCTTTCTGCATTTGGTTTTTAATGGAAAAACTTAAAAGTTCAGGAGATATAAAGATTGGGGAATACTATTGGGTTTCCCCAACTTCTCTTTATAAAATTACAAATCCTGAAAGTTTAGAAGAAAATAAAATATATTGTCGTATATTTAACGATGTAATAAACCATCAACTTTTTATTGTTTATATACAAAAAGATAAACAAATTAAAAAGGTTATTGTAGATGATTTTTTAACAATTGAATTCGTATTAAATAAATTAAAAGATGAATAAACTAGAAAACAAAATTTCTTCATTAAAAGAATATCAAGAACTTGCTCAAAGAACTTGTGCTGACTTAGGAAGTAAAAAACTTAACAATCTCCATATGAAAATGGGGTTGATTACAGAACTTGCTGAAGCAATTGATGTCTATAAGAAAAAGATTGCATATAAAAAAGATATTGATTATGTAAATCTGCAAGAAGAATTGATAGGAGACGTTTTTTGGTACGCAGTTAACTATTGCAGAATCAATAAGATAGCATTACCTGTAATGCCTGAAGCATTATTGGAAAGTCAAAAACCATCTTATACAGATGAAGAATATGTAAAACATTTGATTGAATTTGTAAAACTATCAATGAAAACAAAAAAGAATATTTCATCATTGATGATTAAGATTTATATCCTATCAATATATCTTAATTTTGATTTTTATCAATCATTGACAAATAATATCAATAAACTAATGGTTCGCTATCCTGAAAAATTTGATACTGATAAAGCAATCAACAGGGATTTAGAAACCGAAAGAAAAAGACTTGAAGACAAGTGAAATTTATATCATTATCAAGATTATTAGGTAGACAAGGAATGATAAAAAATAATCTTATCTCAAAAGCAAAAAATAAAATGAGAGAAGATGATGATTTTAGTAGTTCTTGTGTTACCACAAATGATGATAGATACTATGGTCTTGATGAAAGGTCAATTTTAGCCATATCAAATAAAAAAAGATACAGAGGAATAAAATATTAAATCCCTATGAACAATAACCTTCGCTTTCCGATTTCAGACATTGCTTATGAACTCTATGGTCGCATGTATAACTTTGCTAAAGAAGCAAATACAAATGCTCTTAATGAGGATGTAACTATCATTGATGAAAGCAATAAGTATGAATTAAGATTTAATAACTATAAAAAGTATTTAAAGTTTGGTGAAAGTAACATTCAAAATGTTTTTTATGGTGCATTTTTAAATGTAACTGAAAAGGGATATTCTCTTATTTTGAGTTCCACTCAATTTAAACTAAAAAGACTTTCTTTTGCAGGTGAACATCTTCAAATGAGAAAACAAGGTTATGAATATCTATGTTATCCTAGCAAAAAAAATCTTTCATTTGTATTTATTTCACCAAGTGGTGCAATAAAATTTAATCCACTTTCATCAAATAAAGCAATATGGCTTTCATTATCAAATATTAAAAAGTTTCCTTTTAATTATTTTGGTTTAAATAGAGATGCTGATACTATTCAATTAAGTAAAAAACTTCTTTTTAATAATAAAAAGAATGAATGGTGTGAAAATCATTTGGAAAGAAAAAGAGCAAGAAATAATACACCATTAACTTCTCAAAATAACTTTTCCAAATCATCATATGGTTCTTGTTCAAGTCTTCAACAGTTTATTAATAAGATTAAAACAATTGATGAACCATTATCACATAAACAATTTACAGGTTTATCATTTGATGATATCTATGAGATAATGTCAGTTGTACCTATATTTAAAAACCCAATTAAATATATTGATAATTATTTAGAATTTAAGAATTCCTCAAAAAATGTTCCTGAATATCAAACATACTTTGATGATTTAATCAAGATGGCAAACGATGTTGGTCAAAAGATTAACTTCTCTTTGAATAAAGATAATATCAAAGAACAACATGATAGAATGTTATTGGAAAATCTTGATAAAATGAAAGTAAAAGAAATCCATGTTGATGATAAATATCTTATCTTGGAAAAGTATTTACCAAAACAATTTAAAATGATTAAAGATGGTAAAGAACTTTTGTTTGAAGGTCTTACTCAAAAGCATTGTGTTAATTCCTATTCAGATAATATCAATAGAGGTCAATGTTGTATTCTAACAACTGAGTATGATGAAAAAAGATATACAGCAGAAATAACTTTTGGTAGAAGTTGGTTGAGCGATGATAATCAAGACATTTATAGAATAAACCAATTCAAAGGTTATGCTAACTCAAGTGTACCAAATGAACTTATGACTAAGTTACAAGATGTTATCAATGAAGTCAATAAAAAAGAAAAGAAATATATAAGCAAAATAAAAGGGCCTATTAATGACCCTTTCATTGACAACCTTGAAGTAGTTGAGTATATTGGTAATCCGTTTTAGAATATGAAAATTTTCGCAATCTCAGACACTCATGGAAGACATGAGCAGGTACAAATACCTGAAGGAACAGATATGCTTATTCATGCAGGAGATTTTTCAAATATAAAACTACCTGCAATGAACCATAATGAAGTTAATTTATTTTTAATTTGGCTTGAACAACAACCTGTTAAATATAAAGTGATTATTGCAGGTAATCATGATACATCTATTGAAAGTAGATTTATTACCAAAGAAGATTTTAAAAATAGAGGTATTATCTATCTTGAACATGAATTAGTTGAGATAGAAGGAATTAAAATATTTGGTTCTCCTTATACTCCTGAGTATTGTAATTGGGCATTTAATCGCTCAAGAAATAAACTTGGTCAAATATGGGAATCAATACCTGATGATATTGACATCTTAATTACACACGGTCCACCTAAAAGTGTATTAGATTCAGCAGCAAGAGATAGACATGTAAGTGAACATGTGGGTTGTTCTGCATTACTTAAAAGAGTATTAAAGATACAACCCAAATATCATATATTTGGTCATATCCATGATAATCAAGATAATCTAAATAATGGCAAATTTAAATTTGCAGAATATAAAACAATATTTGCAAATGTATCTTGTGTTAAAGATGGTAATAACTTACCATTTACCCATAATGGATATGAATTTGAAGTTTAGAATTTTCTCCTTCTTTTAGATTCTTCTAATTGAGGTGTATTAGCAAATGATTGTGGTGCATTTGATGCTAATTTTTCTTGTGCTAATTTATTATATGCACTTAACAATCCTGCTTTTATATTAGGTAGATTCTTGGTTTCAATATTCATTAATTTTAATATTCTTAAAATAATACCATCAATTTCACCACCAACAACACTTTTGTCTCTTCTTAATGTATCCTGTAATGGTCTATTTCTATCAAATACTCTACCAAACTCTTTTTCAGTTGATGTATTATCAAATTTTTGTTGCATAGGCATAGCACCATTCATTTCATTTAACATCTGACGAACCATTCCTCTTAATTGAGATTCACTAATAGTTGTCATACCCATTGGTACATTTTTAAGAAATGGTTCTAAAGTTGAATTAATTGTTTCTTTATCTAATTTGGGATTATTGAAATTTAATTTTTCTATATCTTTAAAGTTATTTGTTTTTGATTTTATATTTTGAATTTCATTATCATTGAAACCTTTAGATTTTAAATCAAATTCTACATTTTCTCTAATCATTTTTTTAACCATTCCTCTTAATTGAGATTCTGTAATTCTTACCTTCTTCATATTAGTTTTATTATAATTAGTAAATCTAGATTCAGTCATTTGATTTTGTTTATTTAAATTAATACTACCAATTATATAATTTAATATTTGATTCTTATATGGTTCTATTAAAATTTGATATACAAGAACAATACTTCCAACTATTTTAATTAATATCTCAAAAAATTGAAGTATACTATCAATAGTAATATTATTTATTAATTGAGAATTTAATATACTATTAAACCATGTCTCTAAATTAGGTATACTTTGGTATGATTTAATATAATAAAATGTTGCACAAGCTAATGTTGATAAATATATTAAATTTTTTAAACTAGGTGTAGTGTTTAATGTAGTTAAAAGCTTATCTAAAAAATCATTATTAATCTGATTAATATTTTTTACAATTGAATTCTTTAAATTAGTTAAATAATATTGTAATGCCTTATTATTAGTTAATAACTTTTTATAAAAATCACCTATCTCTTTTACAGTCCTAATATTGTCAAATAATTTATTAGCATAATCAGTAACAATGTTCTCATTTAATTCTTTCTCCTCTAACCTCAAAACCAATTGATTACAAGACTCTATAAATTTTTGCCTATGTGAAAATTCTTTTGACATTTTTTTTATTGTAAATAGTTGGAATCAAAAAAAAGTCTTATATTTGAACTGTGAAAACGATATGTCAGAGTGATGGAACAGGTAGACATGCAGGACTTAAAATCCTGTGGCAGCAATGCCGTAAGGGTTCGATTCCCTTCTCTGATACTAATGGCCTTGTAAGTAAATGGATATACTGATTGCCTTCTCATTCCATTCTGAGGAATGGAGAGAGAAGCAATTCTTCTAGGTTCGATTCCTAGCGAGGCTACAAAAATATTTTACTTTAAGTTCGATTTAATACTATTTATATTAAAAAATGAAATACATTAAAGAAGAACTAGAATCATTAATTTTAAAAGATAAATTACCGTACACTAAAATAGCAAAACTTTATGGTGTTTCAGACACATATATTAAAAAAATATCTAAAAAATTAGGTATTGTTTTAGAAAAAAGAAAAATATTTCCTGAAGGATTTATTCCTGCAAATAAAAAAACAAATTATTGTATAAATTGTAATCAAGAGTGTAATGTCCATTCTAAAAAATATTGCTCAAATAAATGCCAACAGGAGTTTTTAATAAATAAAAAATATAATGAATATCTTTTAAACCCTAATCCTTATTGCAACCCCACAAGTTCAATGAAATGGATTAAAAAACATATACTTGTAGAACAAAATTTTAAATGTAATATTTGTAGTATTAGTAATACATGGAACGGAAAACCAATGAATTTAATTCTTGACCATATTGATGGTAATGCTGCAAATAATTTAAGGTTTAATTTACGATTAATATGTCACAATTGTGATTCACAACTAGATACATATAAATCTAAAAATAAAAATTCAGCTAGGAAAGAAAGATATTTAAGATTGTAATGGTTTTCTGTGGAAAGCGTAAGCACCAAACAAAATCCATTTCATACCCCTTTGATGAATTGGGCTAATAGGGGAAAACAGATGGCAGCTTGGGAAGACAAGCACAATGGCAGGTGGCGCAAGGGTTAGCGCAGGACTCTTATACAGTCAAGGTTATGGGTTCAAATCCCATCCTGCCAACAAATGAGAAGCGAAACATTTCAAAGAATACTTGATGAAATGGAAAAAGACCATTGGTGGGTTAAACTAAAAAGATGGTTTCGTATTGAACTCTATGTGATTAAATGTTTAGGTATTAAAAAATATATTAAAAGAAAACTATATGGAAAATAATTTTTATACAAGACTTCTTGATGAAAAAGTTTCATTAGAAGAAAAAGTTGAAAAACTTAAAATATTTTTATTTACAGGAGCATTTAATCAACTTGATTTCCATCAGCAAGGTTTATTACAAATACAATTATCCGCTATGGAAACTTATTTAAAATGTTTAAATGAAAGATTGGTTTTAATAAAATCTAAATAAATATATGGCAAAATTAATGTGGATAACAAACACAACAACTTGGTATGAGTATGAACTTACTCCTGAAGAATACAAACAATATCTTGAGGATGAAGATAAGTTCATGGAAGAGAATGATGTTTTAGGTTCTGCTGAAATTGTTAGAGAAAAAGTATTAGGTCCTGATGATATTGAACTCATTGATGATGATGAGGACAATGAAGAGGATGTTGAAGAATACGAAGAAGAATAATAAAAAATTAAGGGTTAGCTTTTGACTAACCCTTTTTCTTTTTATCTGTTATTGGTCCACCAACAACCCATGCATCGCAAGTTCTTCTTGCTGCACATTTAAATTTTAAGAATCTGCAATAACCTAATTGACCTGCATCAATTACATCATGTGGGTCTTCTGAACCTTCATCATCACCAATACCTTTAGCAATACAATCTAAAGTTTTTTTGGTAACATCAAATGCAGCACAATTACCACAAATAGATTTCTTTGCTTCAGCAACTGAATCAAGTTTCCACATTTCAGCTTTCTCTTCCCAAAACTTTCTATTTGGTTGATTTGGATTTAATGGACCATATCCTTTATGCTCAATACCTTCTTGTCTGTTTTCAAGATTTAAATCAATATCTTGTGTAGCAGGTGGACACTTAGAAGTCTCCTCATTCATAAGGACAAAATTTTTAATATCCTTATATTGATTTTCTGTAATAAATATTTTCATATTTTTTCATAAATAGTTATATTTGTTATATGAAAAAATATTTAATTACTTTTTTATCCTCATTTATACTTGAACTTGCATCAACTTTTTATATTACAACAGTTTCAGATAAAAGCCCTTATATGATTTTGTTTGCTTGTTTATCACCATTCTTAACTTTACCATTCGCAGGGTTTATTGTTGAAACAAAAACTTGGATAGAAAGAATAAAGTTAGCCACAGCATTGTCATTAGGTTATGGGATTGGTTCATTAATTGTATATATTTTTATAAAAAATTAAAAAAAACGTATTATATTTGACATATGAAAATCATTAATTCCGAAGAATTTAAAAATGCAATTAATGAAGATTGCATTGTTGCATTTAGTACAAGCTGGTGTGGTCCTTGTAAAATGTTAGCACCAACTCTTGAAACAATTACTGAAGTTCCTGTTTATAAAGTGGATGCTGATACAGAAGCACAACTTTGTATTGAATATGGTATTAGGTCAGTTCCAACAATTATTTCTTTTAAAGAAGGAAAAGAATATAAAAAATTATTGGGCAATCAAACCAAACCTAAACTTTTAGAAATGTTAGATTATGAATTGCCAAATAATTAATTTAATTAAAGATAAAGGACAAATCATTGGTGTTCTCCTTCAACTTGAGAATGGAGATACACAATATCTACCAATAAAAGAATATAATAAATTTCAAAACAATGGCAAATAACTGTTACAACATCATTACCTTTGAAGGTGATATTGAAAAACTTAATAAACTTAGAGACATAATTGCACCTTTTGTTAAAACAGGTCTGAATTATGAAAACTATAAAGAACTTTTTGCAGATGAGCAAGTCTTTATTGAAAGTTATGAAGACTATGACTTTAGAGAAGAACATCCTAAATGGTTTACTCCTGAAGAACCACACATTCTAGATGGTCAATTAAACCTATATGGTGATTCAGCTTGGACTCCTGTTACTGAACTTATTGGTATAATTAGCCATGTCTTTAAAGTAAGTTCAAGAATCACTTATGAAGAACAAGGAATGAACTTTGCAGGTGAACAAATGTATAATGAAGAAGGTGTATGTATCCTTGATGATGAATATACTTATTGGGAATGGCAATTTAAAGAAGGTAACTTCTATGATGAATTTGCTTTTAGTGCAGAATACATGGATGACCTTGATGAATTCTTAGATAATAATAACCTTACCGATAAAGTAGATATGGATAAGGTAATGGAAATTTGGAACGAATACCATAACGAAGAGGAGGAAGAAGATAGCGAAAATGAAGAATAGTTTTTGGTTTAATTATCATTATGATTTCTATAAAGGTGAATACAAGACACTTAAAAAAGAAAATATATTATTGATTTTTTCCATAACGAATTTTATAATAACTTTAATAAATCTCTATCTCCATATAACTAATTAATAAGAAATAATATGTATAATACCCTAGACTATCACCAATCGGTAAACAAACTAAGAACTTTCTTCCAAAAGAAAAATTTCATTGAAGTTCCAACACAATCAAGACTATCTATTCTTGCTGCTTGTGAAAACCCTCACTCAATAACACAATTTGAATATGTAAATCAAATTTGGCCTTTACCGCAAACAGGTCAAATGTGGTTAGAATATGAACTTCTTAAAAACCCAACTTGGGATGGAGTCTTTTGCGTATCAACATCTTATAGACAAGAAAAAAATCCAATCCAAGGTAGACATGAACTTATCTTCCCTATGTTTGAATTTGAAAGCAAAGGCACAATGAAAGATATGCTTCAACTTGAAGCTGAACTTCTAGAACATCTTGGATTTGATAAACCAATTGAAGTAAATTATGATGATGTATGTCAAGAATATGGTGGTGTTGAAATTCTTGAAAATGAACATGAAACAAGAATGTGGGAAGAAAAAGGTCCTGTAGTATCTTTACAAAACTTTCCCTTGAGAACTAACCCATTTTGGAATATGCAACATAATGATAACGGAATCTTTAATAAAGTTGATGTTATCCTTTATGGTCAAGAAACCATTGGCTCTGCTGAAAGAAGTAGCGATGTTGAAAAAATGAGAGAAATGTTCTATACAATTGAAAATGGTGGATATTCACAAAAACTATTTGAACTATTTGGTAAAGATAGAGTAGAAAAAGAATTGGAAGATTTCTTTTCTCATGATTTCTTTGAAAGATTTGGTGGTGGAATCGGCATGACAAGAATGGCAAGGGCATTAAAACTTAATGGTTCTATTGATTAAAAGTATTATAATTTATTATAGTATTTTTATTGGAATATTGGTTTTATCAATGGTATCATATATTTTATTTTACGAATTTTTTAAAAATAAAAATAAATGAAATACGAAGATGTCTTTAGACATAGAGGCAAATCTTATGATTTGGCAATGAAAACGTATCCAAATGTAAGAGACCTAGAATTTAAACAAATATTTCATTTACTCCCATTAAAAGGAAATGAAATAATATTAGATGTAGCATCTCTAGGTGGTTACTTAAAAAAATATTGCCATCAGTCTAATCAAATAATCTCATTAGATTTCTCTGATGCAATCAATGATGTTAATACAGTAACACCCTATGAAAAATGGGATATACCAACTGTAGATAGAATAGTATGTTTAGCAACATTACACCATGTTGAAAATTTTGATGCATTTTTAAATAATCTAAAAACTCATCTATCTAAAAATGGTATTATACATTTAGCTGATGTTTCAATAGATAATCCAATATCTAAATTCTTAGATGACTTCGTTGGTAAATATACATCCACAGGAAATCATAAAGGTATATACTATGATTGGAATCAATTAACATTCCCAAATGATTTTAATATTATCTCAATTGAAAATAGACCATGCCCCTGGATTTTTAAATCAGAAATAGAAATGGCAGAATTCTGTAGACTATTATTTGATTTAAGAAATATCTCAAATGATGATATCCTAATTGGTCTAAAAGAATTTGTAGGTTATCAAGAAAATGAAAACAATATCCAACTCAATTGGAATCTAACTTACGCAGAACTTTTTATTGAAAATGATTAAATTAATATTAGCATACGGTCTATTTATTTATTGGTTCTTTTTTCTTTTACTAGCAGTTAGCGGTCTAATTTTTGTTATTATTGCTTTAGGTCGTTTAACAAAAGCTGCAATCAAAGAAGAAAAAATGGCAAAACTAGAACCTGATTATCCTAAACATACTGATAAAACAATATATAAATCTTCTCATATACCAATTCCTCAAAATTTTAAAAGAAAAAAATGACACTAACTACATTCTTTATCATACTAATCTTATTAGCATCTATTGTAACTACTCTTGGTGTATTAGTAATAAGAGTCGCTGTTCAAACATATGAACAAATATACTTCCCTACTAAACCAAAAGTTTCCTTCAAACAACAAGCTAAAAAAAGATACGAAAGAAAATATAAAAGAAGACCCTTAAATGATAAATCTAAAACCAATTAAATGGCCTTATAGAATAATTAAAGCATATGATTTATCAAATGATAATCATAAAAAAATTATTTTAAATATAATTGGTATAAATATAAACCCAATCCTATTTAAACTTTTTATAAAAAAAATAAAAATATCATTAGGATTATCTAGAAAAATTCTCTTATCTACTGAAAAAAGATATGTATCATTCTTTTTAAGAAAAAAACTAATACAGAAAATAAATGATATGCCCTATAATCAAATCACTCAAGCAAGAAATGAAATTTTTTTAAAAGAAAAAATTAAATTCTATTAATATGCAACTAAAAGAATTCCAAAACCTACTAGAAAAGTTTAAATCATTTTCAGATAAAGTATCTGAACTACATGATTTAGGCTTTGATTTCTATGAAGGTAAATATCAACTAGTATCCGATGTAGATAAAATTATTGATATTACCTTATCCTCACATTATACAGAACAAGGTGTAGATTGGATTAATTGGTTTATTTATGAAACCGATTTTGGAAAACGAAAACTAGATGCATGGGATGAAAATCAAAATCTTATATGCCAAGATTTAGAATCACTATATGAATATATTACAAAGCATCATTTAATTAAACGAACTTTGGATTCCTAACCCATATATCCCAATCACCATTCTCTGTTGCATTGAAATAGACTTCATCACCTGAAATAACTTGTCTTTTTAATTTATCATCAATAAGATGAAAATATCCTAAATCAAAAGGATTATATGTTATCTTAACCATACCACTTGTATCATTATTAGTTGGTACTACAATACCTGATACTCCTGCTATTAATTGCCTATCCCCTGTTGATTGAATTCTTTCAGCACCACTTTCAGATGTCTGAAAATAAATCGGTGACTTTAATCTTACCTCATTTGTATATCTACCTGCATTCCCTGTCTTTATACCACCTCTAGTTGTATCGTATATACCAATCATACCATTCCAATTATTCCTCTTATGTGTTCTATTGGTATGAAACCATAACCTCTGACCAACTAAATCATTTGAATCTACATAACCTTCCACAGATTTTCTAGATTCATAATATTCCTCACTTACATTTTTTTTCTTCATCATCATACTAAGTGGTTTAGGATATTTCCTACTTACCATCCTATCAAATGATTGTGGATATTTTCTATCCTTAATATCACCTGCAAGTGCATATAACTTGTATATCTTTCTTAATACTTTATTTGATATAACCTTAAACTCCTGCTCCGCTAATTGAAAAAAATTATTATAGTCACCCTTATACTTCCTATCAATCTGACTCATATAATCTTTTATAACCTCATTCCTTAACTTATCAGGAAACTGTTTGGTCTTCTTAAATTCTTCTAATTCATTAGGGTCTGATATATGCTGCGCTAATACATTCATCTTAAATAACTTACTTCTTTTGAATGCATATTCTAATAAATTTTCAATAACCTGTTCATCTGTACCCTCATATCCTAATAGTTTGGTATCTTTTGCTAATTGTCTTATCCCATCTGCAAATGCCATCAAATCCTGTTTTAATCCCTCATATGTGAAATTATTTATTTTCTTTAATTCAATTACAGTCTCATTTGACATCATGAACTTTAAGAAATTCCTCTTACTTATCCCCATAACATCCATCTCAGTTGCAACCTGACTTGTCCTAACCAAATTCTCAATGAAATCTATGAAATATAAATAATAAAAAAACTCATTCAATGGTCCAACACCAAATGATATAAGTTTACTATGTGCAAGATAATCTGCCCTGTCAGTTAATTTACCAACACTTCTTTTATATCCATCATATCTATGCTTTAACTCATGTGCAAATGACGCAACAACAAGCTTTTGATTGTTTTTCTGTAAATATTCTCTTATATTCTTTCCTGTAACATTCCTTGGGGCTGTCATATTTATATTTAATATAAACCCAAACCCTTCGGTAACCCTTAAATCCGCTTTTCTTGTCTTTGTTAAATCACCTCCTACTCTTATATACTCCTCATTACCAAAACTATTAAGACTTACATTACTCCCCTCATCTAACTTTATTCTAATTAATGCCTTGTTAAATAAATAATCACCTATAATAAATCTACCCGATACAACAAAATCATTACCATTCAAAGTATCAAATGTATAATCGTCACTTACCTGATTGATAAATTTATTATATATCTCTTTAGCTGTAACAACTAAACCACTCGGTACTCCTAATACCTCATTTATTACTTTTAACTTTCTCATACTATTACTATATAGTTTTTAACTGAAAATGCATACCATCTTTCCTTCTCCATATACCACCCCAATCAAATCCTGCATCTGTAAAACATTTTACAAATCCTGCACTTAATTTTGGTTCAACTCCTAACCCATTCTCAAAAGCATTAAAATCAATCGCAACTCCCCATGAATGTAAACTCATTGAACTTAATCCCCTCTTCTTTCTTATATTAAAACATCCATCATATGTCTTTAATTCATCCACATGACCTGTATCAATTAAATTCTTAAAGGCTTTTGATAATGGGGTAACCATATCCTTATTGCAATATATCTTCTTTGGAATTAATCCTATCTCCAAATTACTTGGCACATCCCATAATACCATACATGGATTAGTTTTTGATGGCTCACCATACTTCCTTAAACATTGATTTGATGTTAACATACTCTATTTTAATATAAATAGAAAAATAATCCATTCAAAAAAAAATTTTTTTATATCATCCTTAGTCATCCTTAGTCATTTTTAGTCAATCTTGGATATTTCAAAAATTTTTCCATTAAAATTTAAAAATTCCCCTTTATATTTGGAGAAACAAAAATAAAAATTTTATGAG
>Ga0315903_10002482_pt1 | contig 26993 bp, 31 predicted proteins | sample LakEriMetagenome_7_FD_203524 | JGI IMG/M metagenome (GOLD analysis project Ga0315903, IMG submission 203524) | Freshwater fungal communities from buoy surface, Lake Erie, Ohio, United States - Buoy 2 MA119 | ecosystem: Environmental > Aquatic > Freshwater > Lake | place: USA: Lake Erie, Ohio... | reverse complement strand
ACTTCGCATTCACAAGTCACCAACGTCCGCTATCCCGGTTTCGGCGCAATCATCTCCTTTGAGGCTATTGGGGATGCAGCTCGAGCAGAAAAAGTGTGTGGCGCATCGACCCTCATTGTCAGCGCCACAAGTCTTGGGGGAGTTGAATCAACATGGGAGCGTCGCCGCCGTTGGGAGCGCGAGAGCCATAGTGTTCCCGAAAATCTCATTCGCCTCTCTGTCGGCTGCGAACATGTAGATGATCTCTGGAGAGATATCGACACAGCACTGAACGCCCAGTAAATAAGGCGCATTTATTCAAAGTGGAGTATTTTTATCCCTATGAAAGCGCTCCGTAGACTCATTGCAGCGATTACCGTTGCCCTGTTAGCCTTTCGCGCAATCGGTTCTTTCTTATCTTGGGTTGAGAAACAAGAAGATTCTGAGACCGATGCTTGGATTGACGAAGATGAATTTGAAGAGGCGTAAGTGATCGCAGATTCATATATCGCCGGAAGTTGCAATATCGGAAAAGGCGAAGTTCGTCGTCGCCAACTCGTAGCTCTAGTTGGTTTCGGCCTCTCGCTCAGCGTTCTTATTGGTTTTATCTCCGCTGGAACTGAACCATCAATGCGCCTTGGAATCTTCGTACCCCTAGCTGTCGGATCAATTGGCTTGGTTCAATCGCGCAGAAAATTCTGCCTCGCATATGGATTTATGGGAACTTTCAACTTTGGAAAGCTAGGGCAACTTTCTCGCGTCAGCGATAAAGCCTCATTGGCTGCAGATCGCAAGACTGCAATCACAATCTTGGGGCAGTCGCTCTCACTGGCTGCAGTGCTAACTCTCCTTATCTATCTTCTGCCTCTGTCTTAAGGTAAGGTCGAAAGCCCCAAAAAACCACCTTACATTTTCACTTGTCAAGTGAGATGCTTGTGATGTGAAAATTATTATTCATACTCGTCATGCAGAACTAGCAACTGACTTTAAAGATATTGCGGAAGAGAAACTTCTTTCAATGGAGCGATTTAGCGTAACAATTGATCGCATTGAAGTTGAGATTCTCCATGAGGCTAATCCTCGCCAAGGCAAGAACTCACATAAAGTGGTAATTACATCTCATGGCTCAGGGCCTTTGCTCCGTGCCGAAGCGGCATCATTTAACGATGTAGCTGCCTTTGATGATGCGATTAAAAGTATTGAACTACAGATCAGAAAGATTCATGAGAAAGAGAAGAGTCATGATCGCCATACTCTGCGAACCATGAAGGTTGATGATTAGGTTTAATTAACGTCGCTTCTTCTCTGAACCATTTTTATCAGAGTGCATAGCCTTTGGACCTTTGGTGGGCTCTGTTGGTGGAATCGGTGCTTCGCCTAACGCCTCGATTGCTTCCTCGCGTGCGATGACTGCAGCGGCAATCACAGATTTCAAAGCTGAGTTAATTGCAGACTTCTGTTCAGGCTTTAGCGCTACCTGCATCGCTAACTTTGAATCCTGACGCGCCTTCCTTATTGCAGTATCAAATGTTTGATTGATAAGGCGCATCTTCTGAAATCTTTCGCGGAGAGCGACGTTAAATTCTTCGCGATCTCTCTTAAATTGTTCCATTAAGACTTTAAACGAATCCGCCTGCGAAGTTGGTGCCGGAGAAGGAGTTACATCGGCAAAGGCAGAGTTCGAGAAGGATGAGAGCGCAATTGCACCGGCACTTGCCCATACAGCTGTTGCTCTCTTCATGGCTTAATCATAATTCGCCTTGGGTGTGAATACTCTGTGAAAGTTCTCCTTGTTCTGTGTGCCTATGGGCAACCCGGTAGAAATTCCTTCTGACGCATGGGAAGGTTTGCACATGAGTCAGCTTGTAATGATTATCGATGACGAAGCCGGGGTCCGCGAACTACTGGGCGATGCCCTTAAATTGGCTGGCTTTGAGACCGTTACCGCCGCTGACGCGATGGTGGCTCAAACGTTATTGCGCAGCACCAAACCAGATCTTCTCATCGTAGATATCAATATGCCCTTGATGGATGGATTTGAATTTATTGAACGTATCCGAAGCAACGGCGACAACACTCCTGCTCTGATGTTAAGTGCACGAGGTGATCGCGCAGATATCACTCGTGGGTTGACCCTGGGGGCTGATGATTACGTTACAAAGCCTTTTGGTCTTGAAGAGTTAGTTCTTCGCATTAAAGCGATCTTACGTCGCTCGCAATTTAGCGAAACTATTAGTGAAACTCTCACACATGGTCCGATTACACTTGATGCAAAGAGCCACCAAGTTACCTTTAGCGGCGAAGTTGTAGATTTATCACCAACTGAATTTAGGTTGCTGCAAGTACTTCTAGAGAGCAAAGGTCGAGTCTTAAGCAAAGCTCATCTTCTCGATGAAGTATGGGGAATTACCTTTGAATCCGAGAGTACAGTTGTCGATACCTATATCTCGTATCTACGTAAGAAGTTACATCGCGATGGCTTCGAGGGAATTCGCACAATCAGAGGAGTAGGTTTCCAGCTTAACGCGGAGAAGAAGTGAGAATTCCAAATTCATCACGCACCAGCTTCTTTACAATTCTCATAGTTACTTTTGTTACTGTCGGTATAGGTGGCTATTCAGCGATTCATTCACGTGGCTCTGAGATCTCTGAAGTAAATGGTTCCATCAACTTTGTAGCCCAAGCAGCTATCGATAATCCACAGCAATCAGTTGGTGCTGCACTCTTTGCAATAGAACAGTTGACTCTCAATATCACCTTGACACTCTTAACTCGTGAAGGACAAGAGACCTTGATTAATGAGTCAACACTGCAGTATCCAGGTGCTCCAGAGTTTGAGAAAGTACGCGAAGCTCAATCGGCACCGATAAGAATTGGTGGAGCAGCGCCTTTCCAGCTGCGTTCCGTTCAGATTTCTGATGGGGATTTCATTCTTATCGCACGATCTGTCTCGGAAATTGATTCCCACTTTTCATCCAATATTCAAGCTCTCGCCGGATTTACCCTGATTGTTGACTCTGCAGCTGGTCTACTGCTCTTCTTCTACTTTAAGAGAGCAAACCGAAGAAGTGATGTGGCATCCCTTGCTCGCATGCAGGAGTTTTTAGGCGATGCATCGCATGAGTTGAGAACTCCTCTTACAGTTGTCAAAGGGTATGTAGAGATGTTGAGCAAGAAACAACTTGTATCTGAAGCAGATCAAGAAAGAGCTTTCTCTCGAGTTGGCTCTGAAATTACGAGGATGGAGCATCTCGTTCAGGATCTCCTTCTTCTTGCAGAATTAGGTGAAAGTGGTTCGCGAGAGATTGAGAGAATTGACCTGAGTGAACTTCTTACAGCTCACGGCATGGACTTCAAGACCCTCAATCCATCGAGAGAGGTAACGCTCGACGTCGAGTCCGGTATTGATGTAATGGCTCCACGCGATTACATTGCACGCTTTATTCAAAATGCCCTTACAAATATTATGAGACATACAGCTAAAGATGATGCTGTTTCTATCGTCTGTAAGAAAATTGGCAAGAGCGCCAGAATTGTTATTGGTGATGCAGGACCAGGACTACCTGAAAGTGCCTATCAAGAGAACATTCGATCCCTTGCTCGATTCGATAAATCTCGTTCCCGGGAAAATGGTGGCTCTGGCCTTGGAATGAGCATTATGTCTGCTGTAATTGCAAAGTTAAACGGAAGTTTCGCTCTGCGAAAGAGTGAACTCGGTGGCCTAGCCATAGCAGTCGACCTACCCTTAGCAAAAGAGTAAACTTTCTTTGTGACTGAGCAGAATCTAGAAAGAATCTTTAGCGAGCTCATCGAGAAATTTTCGAATACACCCTCCTTAGTTCGTGTCGTCTTGTCAGGGCGCAGGAGAAATATGCAGACGCCACATGAACGTATAGATATGAGACCAGTTGAGATTAAAGGTTCACTTGTGATCCAGGTTAGCCATAGCGACGGCAGACAGATGACTACGAAGAATTATCCTGTAGCCCAGGCGCCCTTCTCTGAACTCATCACTTCGGGCTATGCAAACATTCTGCTGGAAACCACAACCGAGACGCTCAGCCTTCGCATTACAAAGAAGGGCGAACCGTTGCTACACCGTGAATCTGGCGCCAGAGAGCAAGTGTTGAGCCACGATAGAAGCAAGTCTCGTCTCTTAGATTCTTCAGACCCATTCCTTATCGCCGTGGGCATCTCGGATGCAAAGGGGAATATCAAGCCAAGTAAGTCAGATAAGTACAAGCAGGTTGAAGAATTTCTACGCCTCTTAACGCCGACTCTGACAGCGGCAATCAGTGCTGGGCAGATCCATACGCCGACAGAGTCAGAACCCCTAACAATCGTTGACTTAGGTTGCGGACATGCCTACCTCACCTTTGCAGCTCATCAATATTTACGAACACAAGGAATTCCAGTAAAGGTCATTGGTATTGATATTCGAACTCAGGCGCGAGATCGAAACAATCAGATTGCCAAAGATTTAGGGATCGAAGGCACCATTGAATTTCGTGCAGAAGAGATCAGTGATACAAAACTCGAGAGCGCTGATGTAGCAATTGCTTTACATGCTTGCGATACGGCCACGGATGATGCAATTGCGTGGACTCTCAACAAGGGCGCAAAGCTGGCGCTCCTGGCACCGTGTTGCCATCACGATATCCAGGCACAGATGCATGAGATTCCGGAACCGTGGTCACTTCTTACGCGTAATGGAATTATGAAAGAGCGACTTGGTGACTTACTTACGGATGCACTGCGAATGCAGATCATGAAGCTAAAGGGCTACAGAGTTGAAGCGATTGAATTTATTGGGGGAGAGCACACCCCTAGAAATCTCATGATTCGGGCGGTAAAGACTGGCGCCTCTCCAGAGCCATCGGAAGAGGCAAAATATGAGGAGATGCTCGCTCTTTGGAAAGTTAAACCCGCTCTAGCATCACTACTCAACCGTTAGACTTCGCAACATGTCAAAGGTACTTGCATCCCTACCCGTAGGTGAAAAAGTTGGAATCGCCTTCTCTGGTGGGCTCGATACATCTGTTGCAGTTGCCTGGATGCGCGCTAAGGGCGCAGTGCCTTGTACTTACACCGCAGATCTCGGTCAATATGACGAGCCAGATATCGATTCAGTACCAAGCCGTGCAAAAGAGTACGGTGCAGAAATTTCCCGTCTCGTCGATTGCAAGGTCCCACTTGTAGAAGAGGGCCTAGCTGCAATTGCATGTGGAGCTTTCCATATTCGCGGTGGCGGTAAGCAGTACTTCAATACAACTCCACTCGGTCGCGCAGTTACGGGAACTCTCTTAGTTCGTGCAATGCTCCACGACAAAGTTGAAATCTGGGGCGATGGCTCTACTTACAAGGGAAATGACATTGAGCGTTTCTATCGCTACGGCCTTCTCGCTAATCCAAATCTACGAATTTACAAGCCTTGGCTCGATGCAGATTTTGTGCGCGAACTCGGTGGACGTAAAGAGATGTCTGAATGGTTGGTAGCAAATAAGCTTCCATACCGCGACAGTGTTGAGAAGGCATACTCCACAGATGCAAATATCTTGGGTGCTACCCACGAAGCAAAAGATCTCGAGAACCTCGATGCATCAATCGAAATTGTTACCCCAATTATGGGTGTTAAATTCTGGGATTCAAACGTTTCAATTCAATCAGAAGATGTGAAGATTCAATATGTTCAAGGCCGCCCAGTTGCAATTAACGGCAAGGAATTTTCCGATGTCGTAGCGCTGATGAATCAAGCAAACAAGATTGGTGGTCGCCACGGTCTTGGAATGGCTGATCAGATTGAAAATAGAATTATTGAAGCTAAATCTCGTGGTATTTATGAAGCACCAGGAATGGCGCTTCTCTTCATCGCCTACGAACGTCTGCTTTCGGCAATTCACAACGAAGACACCATCGCGAACTATCACGCAGAAGGTCGCCGCTTAGGTCGCCTGCTTTATGAAGGTCGCTGGTTAGATCCACAAAGCCTTATGCTCCGCGAATCTCTGACTCGTTGGGTTGCATCTGCAATTACAGGCGAAGTAACTCTTCGCCTTCGTCGCGGTGATGATTACTCGGTAATCAACACAACTGGCCCAGGTCTTAGCTACCACCCAGATAAGTTGTCGATGGAGCGCACAGAAGATGCAGCATTTGGACCAACTGATCGAATCGGTCAGTTGACTATGCGAAACCTAGATATTGCAGATACTCGACAAAAACTTGAAATGTATCGCGACCAAGGACAACTTGGTGGCGGAGACTTCAACCTCATTAAGGAGCTCGAAAATTAATATATCAACGCGCAAGATTTTGGCTGCAGTTATCGCGGTAGCCCTTATTGCACTCACAGTTCTTGGAGGAATATCAATGTCAGGTACCGATGAAACTGAGCTTCCAGTCGTTTCAGATGTAGCAGGAGAAGCACCAACGATTTCAAAGCCATCAGGAACTCCGCCTGCAGAGCTAACGACAAAAGATGTCATCGTGGGCACTGGCGCTGAGGTTCTTCCAACTTCAACTTTGACAGTTCATTACACACTGATGGCATGGTCTACAGGAAAAATTATTGAATCATCATGGGGTGGACAGCCTGCAACATTTCCATTAGCTGGAGTTGTTGAAGGCTGGCAGAAGGGTTTGCCAGGAGCACAAGTTGGCGGACGGCGTCTTTTGATCCTGCCACCGTCGATGGGTTATGGAGCGGCTGGTTCAGGACCTATTGGACCCAACGAAACACTTATCTTTAGCGTCGATATTATCGGCGTCTCGTAAAGAAGTTACTTCTTCTTAAACCAGACCGTTGTACCTGCGGCAATTTTTCCATCTTGCAGCGGATGCGATGAAATCAACAACTTACCTTTAGGCATCGCAATTGGCGCTGCACGGAAGTTTGTAATGCAATGCCAACCATTGGGGCGAGAGAAGTGAAGCACCGATGAATTTCCAGTCTTATGCCACTCGACCTTCTCTTCGGTAATTAAGCTCTTACGCAACTCAAGGGCTTTTCGATAGATCGCTAATGGCGATTGGCTATCTTTCTCTTCAACTTCAACTGAGTAATCGCCAAACCAATTTGGTTGTGGAAGATGTGCGCCACCTGTACCAAATCCAAATGAAGGCCCAGATTTCTTCCATGGAAGAGGTACTCGGCAACCGTCGCGCCCCTTATCAATTTTATGATTGCGTAGATATTGCGGATCTTGAATCTGATCTCCGGGAATATCGGTAACTTCATGGAGACCGAGTTCTTCACCTTGGTACATATATGTAGCTCCCGGTAGAGCCAATACAAAGAGCGTTGCCGCTAATGCATTTTGAGTTCCTGATGCCTTATCAAGTGGGTGCGATGTGCCATCTGAAAGCATCCATGATCTGCGATCGACAGCTGGGTTAAGACCCATCTTTGTTGCATGTCGAATCTGATCGTGGTTCGACAGGGCCCAAGTGCATGTCGACTTATTCTTCGTAGCCGCTTTGAGTGCATCCTGAACAGCTTCTTTGTATACAGCTGCTTCAAAGGGAGTATCTAAGAATTTAAAGTCGAAGCATTGACCGAGAGTCTTTGTGCTTGCATAGAGCGGAACTCTCTCCGTGTGAACATTTGCCTCAGCTACAGCCACACGTGGTGGGTCATACTGATTAAAGAGCTTGCGCCACTCTTTATAGATCGCGAAGAGTTCATCGCGATCAGCGAGAATTCCCTTGCCTTTATTTCCACGCTCATCGAGCCCTTCAAAGACGTTGAGGTTACGAAGCGGCTCCGACAAATCCTTCTTCAGCGCATGAGCAACATCGATTCGGAATGCATCTACTCCGCGGTCTGCCCAAAACTTAAGAGTCTTGAGAAATTCATCATGTACCTCGCGGTTATCCCAGTTGAAATCCGGTTGTTCCGGTGCAAACCAATGCATGTACCACTGGTTGTGTTTGCCACCCATCGCTGATTCGTGTGTCCATGCCGATGGTGCAAAATGTGAAACCCAATCCGTTGGTGGAAGTTCGCCATTTACACCCTTGCCATCGCGGAATAAGTATCTGCTGCGCGCTTTAGAACCTGGCTCCGATGCAATCGCTTCCTTAAACCAAACATGCAGATTGGATGAGTGATTTGGGACGATATCTACATATACACGAATTCCAACTTTATGAAGTTCAGCGAGCATCTCATCAAAATCTGCAAGCGTTCCGAGCTTAGGATCAACATTGCGATAGTCGTCAACGTCATATCCACCATCTACTAGAGCAGATGGATAAAAAGGGCTGAGCCACACTGCATCGATGCTGAGAGACTTAAGATAAGGAATTCTTGATGTAACTCCCTTGAGATCCCCAATGCCATCGCCATTTGAATCAGCGAAGCTTCGTGGATAGATCTGGTAGACCGCCGCCTGGCGCCACCAATTCTTATCTTCACTCAATCCTGTGCTCTTAGACATGCGGGGAACTCTACGCACTCGCTAGCAGGGTAGATAGATAAACACGCGAATTGTGATGCAAAAGAGATGTTTTTGCAGTTTTGTGCAGACCCTTATTAATCACCGTATTCTTCTCCTATGTCATTGCTTCATATCCTCGATCTGCTCTCAACATTTGTCTTCGCCCTTGTAGGAGCACGAGTAGCAGCAGATAAAGGTTTGGATTACGGTGGCATCGCATTTATTGCAGCGGTTGCATCTGTGTCAGGTGGAACCCTCAGAAATGTATTTCTCGGTCTCACACCAATTTGGATTACTGACCCCTGGATCATCGCAAGCATCATCGCCGCAGTCGTCTTAACTCTCGCATTTAGACGTGTAACCCATGTAGGAAAAACGCTACTCATCATGGATACCTTCGGCCTTGCTGTAGCAACGATGTCAGGAGCGCAACTAGCCTTCGAAGAGAACGTTGCTTGGTATGCAGCAATCATTCTTGGTGTTATCACAGCTGTCACGGGCGGACTCTTGCGCGATGTTCTCTGTCAGCTTGAACCCGTGTTGCTTCACCGCGAAACTATCGGCACATCATCAATGATGGGCGCAATTACATTTGTTGCTTTAAATCAACTTGATCTGTCTCAGAGCATCTGCGCGATTGTTGGGGGAGCTGTTGTAATTCTGACTCGGGTCATATCAATTCAATACGACCTGCATTTACCCAAATTCAATAAGAATTAACGCTGACTTAACCGATGTTGATGTGCTGGATGAATTTAGTAAGCGACTCCAGATGCAACCATCACGTTGCCCCAGGCCAAGTAATCTCCGGTACGGATGACTCCGACCGCACCGTAAGCAAGCACCTTGAAATCTGCATGGGGTAGGGGGATGCATTCAGCCTTTGTCATGATTGCTGAAAGTTCTTTAGCGCGCTCATCGGCACTTGGTTGAATCTCTTTAGCAAACCAGAACTGCTCAATTGGAAGTTCGAGTGTGAGCATCTTCAAAACATCAGTAACTTTTGGCATGTTTGGTCCCATTGATAGGTCGATGCAAGGAACGCCTGCTGGGATCGGGAAACCTGCATCTGAAATAACAATGCGATCGAAGTGGCCAGTACGTGCAACCATGGCAGAGATATCGCGGTTAATGATTCCGGTGTATTTCATTTTTACTCCTTGTTTTCAGATATAAAGTTCTGGACTTCACTCGGTGTTGGAGAAGCCATAGCCGCACCTTTACGAGTTACTTTAAGAGTTGCAGCATAAACGCCAAACTGTGTCGCCGTAAAGATGTCATCGCCTGCAGCAAGGCGGGTTGCGAGGTTGGCACACATGGTGTCACCTGCCCCGATTGTGTCGATAGCTGTAACTTTCGGCGCAGAAATTGTCTCTGATCTCTGGCCATCGGTGACAAATGCACCCTTTGGTCCCAGAGTGATTACGACATTCTTGCAACCAAGCATCTGCGAAAGCGCCTGAGCCTGCTTTGCAACATCGCCTTCGATTCCGGTTAGCTCTGCTGCTTCACCTTCATTGGGAACGACAACATCGACTAATCGTTCCCACCCTGTAAGTGGAGCAACTGGAGCTGGAGTCAAAATAATCATGACGTTATTCTCTTTCGCTAACTTTGCCGCAGCGAAATTTCCATCTGCAGGAAGCTCTAGTTGAAGAAGTAAAACATCTGAATCAATAATGGTCTGGCGATGGCGCCCAATGTAATCGGCGTCTCCTAAATCATTTGACTGGGGGATGATGATGATGGAGTTATCGCCATCGCCTGTAACTACGGGAAGTCCTACGCCGGAACCAAGTTCTTCGCTACGTTCAATATCAGTTGCCGTTACGCCCTCGGCAACGAATGCCTTCATGAAGTCATCACCAAAACTATCGGTGCCGAGATTTCCGAGCATGGCGCTCTTGGCTCCTGCGCGGCCCGCAGATATCGCTTGATTGAAACCTTTTCCACCTAGTGCGATTGCAAAACTATCACCGCGAAGAGTTTCACCACTCTTTGGGCGTCTTGGTGTGTACGCCACGAGATCCATCATGAAGCTTCCAAAAGTGGTTACACGCGGATTTTTAGATTGATCTGACATCACTTATTTGTGACCTGACCGAGAGTTCCACCGGGATGGAATTGACCAAACTTCTCTGCCGTAAAGCCACGATGAGCCATTAGCGCTGATGCGAGTGCATCACCTGCAGCAATGGTGAGTGTGGTCGAGGTTGTTGGGGCAAGATTGAGGGGATCAGCTTCACGTTCGCATGCAATGCTGATTGTGGCGTCCGCAGTCTTAGCTAGAGTAGAAGTAACATTTTTTGTAATCGCGATGACTTTGTTATTCCAGCTCTTTGCCATGCGTGCAATAGCAATAACCTCTGCTGTTTCACCAGCATTAGAAATTGCAATTACAACATCTGCTGGATTGAGGGCTCCGGAATCGCCATGCAGGGCATCAGCTGCGTGAAGGAAAAATGATGGAGTTCCAGTACTAGAAAGCGTTGCGGCCATCTTTGCGCCAACAAGCCCTGATTTTCCTAGGCCTGTAATCACAACAGAACCTTTACATTCAATAATCATTTCTAGCGCAGGCTTCAAATTCACTTCGAAGGATTGCGCAAATAAATTAAGTGCAGCAGCCTCAGTTTGAAGGGCAGTTCCTGCAGCTGCAAGAGCTTTAGTTAGATCACTCATTCTTAACTCCATTAATTCCTAGCAGATGTCTTTCTTGTCTTGCAGGTGGAGGTCAATACTAAACAAAGACTTGTGGGCTGTGTAGGATTCGAACCTACGACCCAGCGATTAAGAGTCGCTTGCTCTACCAACTGAGCTAACAGCCCATTCAAAGGCGAACCTTCGAATGCAGGGCAGACACTACCAGCGCTCAGCGCCTTGTCTAACCACCTTTTGGCCGCGAAGATAGTGACATGTCTCGCTGGGAAATACGGATAGCTCTACTCACTCTTCCCTTGGCAGTTGGGTTGGCGATACCAGCATCGGTTGCAGCAGAGGCGAAACCGGGCCTTGCAGCCGCAGTACTTGAGACCTTGCCAGTAAAGGGGCGAGCACCGAAGACGGGATATTCCAGAGATCAATTTGGCCAAACCTGGGCCGATGTAAATCGAAATGGATGCGATACCCGCAACGACATTTTGAAGCGAGACCTGATCTCAATTACTTATAAGCCAAAGACTCGAGATTGTGTTGTGCTTACAGGCGTTCTGGAAGATAAGTATTCAGGGGAGACCATCAACTTCGTTCGCGGAAATATCTCAAGTATGGATGTTCAGATTGATCACGTGGTCGCGCTTTCCAATGCCTGGCAGACGGGAGCCTTCAAATTGACCAAGATTGAGCGAACAGCTCTGGCCAATGATCCGCTTAATCTCTTTGCAGTGAAAGGGCGACTTAATTCTCAGAAGAGTGATGGCGATGCGGCAACGTGGCTTCCGCCACTCAAGAGTTTTCGATGTGCCTATGTCGCACAACAGATTGCGGTGAAGGCCAAATACTCGTTATGGGTAACGGCGCCAGAAAAAAGTGCGATGGTTGGAATTCTTGCAAAGTGCCCTAGCCAGGAACTCCCAATCAATTAGGAAGATCCACGGTGTAGTGAACACCGCTAAATTGTTTACGCCATTCGGTAACTTCGCCTTGAAGAGCTAAGGAATCAACAGAGTTAGCTAATGAACGAGCAATAAAACTTGCCAGATCTGACATGTGTTCAGGTTTCATACCTAGACGAACTATCTCGGGCGTACCGATGCGAAGTCCGTTGAGGTCACCTTCGACGGGTGCAGTTGGTAAGCCAATTCCGCAGGCCAGCAAACCGGAGTCACCCATCTTCTTTGCTGCCCTTTGTCCACCACCGTATGGAGCAGCGAGAATTGCGAATTGGTGTGAGGTAGTAAATCCCTTTTCCGCTGCATAGATATTGACACCTAGCGCTTGCAAATTTGCAGCCAAAGCTTGTGAAGTCTTCACCATCATCTGCGCATACTCTCGACCTACAGATTTCCAATCCTGAAGAGTGATTCCCAAAGCCGCCGTCTTTGCTGCATCAAAGTTGGCAGTGAGACCTGGATAAGCAATGGCATCCAACTTCTGAGCAATCGCATCATCATTAGTCACAATTAATCCACCTGCAGGGCCACCGAGAGATTTATAGGTAGAGAAGGTCATTAAGTGAGCACCTTCTTCAAGAGGTTGAGGCCAGACTTTTCCAGCAATCATTCCGCAGAGATGCGCTGCATCGAAGAGGACTTTTGCACCTACTTCATCAGCAATCTCTCGCACCTTTGCGATTGGGTGATGGAAGAGATTGAGCGATCCGCCAACGGTAATCATGGATGGCTTTACTTCGTGAGCCATTTCTCTTAGCGCATCGATATCTATTGTGTAACCATCGAAATCAACAGGAGCAGAGATTGTGTTGAGACGATAGAGACCAGCTGATCCACCTTTGTGGTGGGTTACATGCCCACCAATACTTGGTGGGGGAGCGATGATTGTGTCGCCGGGTTCAGCATTTGCCATAAAGGCGTACAAGTTCGCAATCGCACCAGATGGCACTCTGAATTCTGCATACGTTGATCCGAAAACTTCACAGGCTAACTCTTGTGTAATGATTTCAATCTGCTCAATAGCGCCAAGGCCCGTTTCATATTTGTCACCTGGATGCCCCAGTGAAGCGCGTGAACTCATTCCAGAGGCGAGTAATTTCTCCGCCCGCGGATTGAGAATATTTGTTGCGGGGTTGAGATTGATTCCTTGAATGTCATGAATGCGATGATTTTCTTCCGCTAACTCTTCAATCCAGGATTGAACATCCTTTGCGGGCTTGCTATCAACTTGCGATGCAATCCTTGAGATGAGCTCTTGAGATGCTGCGGTTGCCCAACCTTGAGTCTTAAGTGATTGCGTCATAAGGAATATTAAAGAGCATCGCCCCCGCGTTCACCAGTGCGAATACGGATTACTTGCTCAACGTTTGTAACCCAAAGTTTTCCATCACCGATTGAGCCTGTGCTTGCAGTATTTACGATGGTGTCGATAATTGCCTGTGCTTCAGCATCTTCAACCAAAACTTCAATACGAACCTTAGGAATGAAATCAACGGTGTATTCAGCGCCACGGTAGATCTCGGTGTGGCCCTTTTGGCGACCAAAGCCGCGAGTCTCAGAGACTGTCATTCCAGCAACACCAGCAGCTTGGAGCGCGACTTTGATGTCATCAACCTTTGCAGGCTTCACGATTGCGGTGATGAGCTTCATTAGATTCTCTCTTCTCTTATCTCAATACTAGTAGCGGTTTGAATTACCAGTGATGTCGTATGCAGATTCAGCGTGGAAAGTTGTATCAAGGCCGTTGAGCTCATCATCACGATAAGCGCGGAAGCCAATAGTTTTCTGAATGATTGTTGCGATGATCCAAGTAGCTACGAAAGAGAAAATCGCTACAGCGACAATCGCAATCAATTGACGATTGAGCTGGGTCGCTCCTCCGCCGGTGAATAAACCATTTGCACCTGCGGCATTGGCGGTAACTGTTGCCATGAGACCGATTGCAAGCATTCCGAGGATTCCACCGACGCCGTGAACACCGACAACATCGAGTGAATCGTCATAACCAAATTTATATTTGCGCGTAACGGCCCATGCAGAAACAACACCTGCGATGAGTCCGAGAATGAGTGCGCCCAGTGGATTCAAATATCCGCAGGCTGGTGTAATTGCAACAGCACCGGCGATTGCGCCAGAGGCAACACCGAGTGTTGTTGCTTTGCCATCGCGCTTCTTCTCGTATGCAATCCATGTCATTGCTGCAGCAGCGGTTGAAATTTGAGTATTGATCATTGCTGTCGCTGCAAGTGAACCTGCAGAGAGTGCAGATCCAGCGTTGAATCCGAACCATCCGAACCAGAGCATTCCGGCACCGAGCAGAACAAGTGGCATATTGTGTGGACGCATTGGATCGCGCCTAAATCCATCGCGCTTTCCGAGAACGAGTGCAAGAGCAAGAGCTGCAGCACCTGAGTTAATTTCAACGACGGTTCCACCGGCAAAATCAAGAGCCTTCAACTTATCGATGATCCAGCCGCCTTCACCGCTTTGTGCCGCAAATGCCCAGTGTGCAACTGGTATATAAACAAGAGTGATCCACACAGCTACGAATACAACCCAAGAGCCGTACTTTGCGCGATCTGCGATTGCGCCCGAGAGAAGTGCAACGGTGATTATTGCGAAAGTTAATTGGAACATTGCAAAGGCAAGTACCGGGATTTGATGGCCTTCAGGGCCAGTTACCTGATCAAGAGTTGCGCGAAGCCCGATGTGATCAAGGCTTCCGATTAAACCGCCCTGAGATTTTCCAAATGCAAGTGAGTATCCGTAGAGAACCCAAATAATTGTTGTAACGCCCATGGCGGCAAATGACATCATCATCATATTGAGCGCTGATTTCGCTCGAACCATTCCGCCGTAGAAGATTGCAAGGCCTGGTGTCATAAAGAGAACGAGCGCAGCACTTGCAAGAACCCAAGCTGTATCTCCGCTATTAATCGCTTGCATTATTTATGAGTCTCCTTATAACGAGCGTAAGAGGCTTGAATCTCTAACTCAGCTGCATCGTGGCCAACCCAGTCGCCGCCGTGAACTTCTTTACCTGGCTCGAGAGTCTTGTAGACCTCAAAGAAGTGCTTAATTTCATCGAGTTCATAATGTGGAACATCGGTTAAATCCTTCAGATTGTTCTTGCGAATATCACCGGCTGCTACACAGAGAAGTTTGTCATCTCCGCCTTTTTCATCGGTCATGCGGAACATTCCGATTACGCGGCAAGAGACAACACAGCCTGGGAAAGTTGGTTCATCTAACATGATCAGCGCATCAAGTGGATCGCCATCATTAGAGAGAGTGTTCTTTACAAATCCATAATCATGAGGAAAGCGAGTTGCAGTAAAGAGCATACGATCAAGGCGTACTTCACCCGTCTCATGGTTGATCTCGTATTTATTGCGCGAGCCTGCTGGGATTTCAACTACAACGTCGAAGATCATATGAACCGACTCTCTATGACTTGAGTACCTAAGTACTGGAAAAACTTGGGGTGAACGACGGGGCTCGAACCCGCGACATCTCGGACCACAACCGAGTGCTCTACCAGCTGAGCTACGCCCACCATGTGCTGTGCAGGGCTTACTTTACCGGTTCGCGCCCTGATTCGATAAATAAAGCCTGGCGGTAGTAGGCCAATTCAGCGATGGAGTCGCGAATATCGCCGAGCGCTCGGTGATTTCCGGTCTTGGCAGGCGATGCGAAGTAGGTCTTTGGGTGCCACCGTCGAGCAAGCTCCTTAATAGATGAGACATCAATAGTTCGGTAATGCAGGTACTCATTTAGCAGCGGCATATCGCGAGCAATGAAATTACGATCTACTGAAACTGAGTTACCTGCAAGTGGAGATTTACCGAGTTCAGTTCCGGTCGATGCAAGGTAGGCAAGGATCTGTTCTTCTGCGGCGCTCATGGAAATTCCATTTGGAATCTCGGTTATCAATCCCGATGAAGTATGCATTTCGCGGACGAAATCATTCATGGAATCGAGCTGGCCTTGCGTTGCATGGATGACGACATCCACGCCCTCGCCGATGATGTTGAGATCTGAGTCGGTAACCAGGACTGCGATTTCTACGAGGGCATCGGTGGCCAGATCCAGCCCCGTCATCTCGCAATCGATCCAAATCAGGTGGGGCAAGGGGGTGCTCATGCGCCAAGAATAGGGGCAGGCTCTCCTGAGGGATAATTCAGGATTCGTTCACCTTCTGTTCACTTAGAGTCTCATTACTTAGGGGGGATTGGCACCATTATCTGCTCATGGCAATTGATCTAAAAGAGCGCCCAACCCCACCGCCGGCTCGGGAAATTACTACGAAGCCCCGTCGCTCTGATCAAGTCTTTCGCATGGTTGTCACAATCGGCGGAATGGCATCGCTCGTAATTCTTGGACTTATTGCACTCTTTCTCTCCATCAAAGGAATGCACATTCTGGTTGATGAGAAGTTTAATTTCATTACCGAATCTCGCTGGGAAGTAATTACAGATGAGACAGGAAATGTCACTCAGGCAAACTTCGGAATCGGTGCGATGCTCGTTGGCACAATGCTTTCAGCGGCTATTGCAATTATCGTTGGTGTACCAATCTCGGTTCTCAGCGCCCTCTACTTAACTTTCTATGCAAATGGAAAAGTTAAGAAATTTCTCATCTCAGTCATCGACTTAATGGCAGCATTTCCATCGCTCCTTTTTGGTTTCTGGGGATTTTTTATCTTCATGTCATCAGCTGAGTACTGGGCGAAGTTGATAAACAAGTACCTCGGTTTCATTCCACTATTTGATGTACCAACTCCAATCTTTGAGCGCTCACCATTTATTGCTGGACTTGTCCTGGCAATCATGATTATTCCGATTGTTACTTCAATTTCGCGAGAGATTTTCGATCAGACTCCACTTGATCGCGTGCAAGCGGCATACGCACTTGGCGCGACAAAACTTGCGATGATTAAAGCAGTCGTAATTCCTTACGGTCGCGGAGGAATCATCGGTGGCGCAATGCTTGGTCTTGGTCGAGCAATGGGTGAAACTGTTGCGGTCTATACAGTTCTAAACGTTGTCTATCAGGTGAATTGGCAAATTCTCTTTGGTGCAGGCGGAAACGTTGCATCTCTTATTCTTCTGAAATTCGGCGAGGCAGGACCTTACGAAGTAGATGCCCTCATGGCAGCGGGTCTCATCCTCTTCTTGCTTACACTCGTAGTGAATGCAACTGCAGATTTCCTCATCAATCGATTCGGAGGTAAGGGTCGATGACAACAGTGGTTCCAGCGCCAAGTAAGCCGTGGCAACCGACATTTATCGATAGATTAGAAGATCTCTTGGTTATCGTTGGCTCGCTAGGCGCCGCAGGTGCAACTGTTAAGTTGACTGGCCTCAATGGAAAGCTCGGATTCTTCTTCTCATTCTTCTTCATTCTGCTTATCGCAAGTTTTGTATTTCACTTCATTAAACGTGGAATGCAAGCAGCTAAAGATTCAGTTCTCAAAGTGCTTACAGCGATGGCAATAGTTGTAACTCTGATTCCTATCGTAAGTATCGTCGCAACTGTTGTTAGCAAGGGTTATAAGGGACTTCACTGGGGGCTTCTCACAAAAGATATGGCCCTTGCTTCAGTAAATGACCCGATTGTCGCTGGTGGATTACTTCATGCACTTGTTGGAACAATTATCATGGTTGGCGGCGCACTAATTATCAGTTTCCCAATCGGCGTACTAACTGCGCTCTATCTGACAGAAATTAACGGCAAGTTGGCACGACCAATTAAATTCTTAGTTCAAGCGATGTCCGGTGTTCCATCCATTGTTGCTGGTCTCTTTATTCTTTCGAGCTTGGTCTATCCCGTAACCAAGGCTCTCTCCGGTCTTATGGGCTCACTAGCGCTAACCATTCTTATGATTCCAACGATCGCTCGTACATCCGAAGAAATGCTGCGATTAATCCCTAACGAACTTCGCGAAGCTGGCGTTGCACTTGGCGGCACCCAATGGCGCACAGTTGCTGGCGTAGTTCTACCAGCAGCAAAGAGCGGTCTTGTTACTGCGATCATTCTCGGTATCGCACGCATTATTGGAGAGACAGCTCCACTTCTATTGGTTTCTGGTGGCGGAGATGCGCTAAATACCAACCCAACTTCAGGTGCAATGGGCTCACTTCCGTATTACATTTGGAAGTCCTTCTTAACCGGCGGAACACCTGAGGCATTTTCTCGTGCTTGGGGTGGAATGCTTGTTCTGCTTAGCTTCATCTTTATTCTCTTTGGACTAGCCCGCTACTTAAGCGGACGAAAGGTTGGGTAATCCAATGACTGAATCACAGAATTCCAATAGCAACGAGAAGGATGAAAACATGACAACATCACACGTAACCCCATCTTCGCTCTCCAGCGTTGCATCTGCTCGCACCTTATCTCAGCCAGGAACGGCGCTTCTTGGTACCGGTCTTGAGACCCGTGGTGTGCATGCATGGTTTGGTAAGAAGCATGTTCTCTCAGATATCACACTTGATTTTGCAGCGGGAACAGTGACAGCGCTCATCGGACCTTCAGGTTGCGGAAAATCTACATTCATTAGAACTCTCAACCGTATGCATGAATTTATTCCTACAGCTGCAATGGCCGGCGAAGTTCTCCTCGATGGAAAAGATATTTATGCATCAGGAACAGATGTAACGAAGATTCGTCTACGTGTGGGTATGGTCTTTCAGAAGCCAAACCCATTCCCTTCAATGACTATTGGCCAGAACGTTCTTTCGGGTTTAAAGCTTGCACAGATTAAGAAGAGCAATACCGACGATCTCCTTGAGTCTTGCCTTACACGTGCAGGTCTCTGGAGCGAGGTAAAGGATCGCCTTGGAGAACATGGTGGAGCCCTTTCAGGCGGTCAACAGCAGCGTCTTTGTATCGCTCGTTCACTCGCAGTCGAACCACAGGTACTCCTGATGGATGAACCATGTTCTGCACTTGACCCAGGTTCAACATTTAGAATTGAAGAAACAATTGCAGATCTCGCAAAGAGCATGACAATCGTCATAGTTACCCACAATATGCAGCAGGCGGCACGAGTCTCTGATTACACAGCCTTCTTCCTCTCAGATGGAGGCCCAGGCGAAATGATCGAGGCGGCTCCTACAAGCCGAATCTTCTCTTCACCTCAAGATAAGCGCACCGAAGATTACGTAACAGGTCGTTTCGGCTAACACCATTTGTTCACTTTGCCACACCCAATCGTTAACCTAAATGTGGCTCTTCGGTAACACCCCTTCACTACTTTTTGGCTTGTAAGGATTACTTACTTAGCTATCACGAAGGGTAAAACATGAAGTTTTCAACTAAGGCAAAGGCTCTAGTCATTGCTGGATTCATCGCCGTTTCCTCAGCGACACCAGCACATGCAGTAGATCTCCAAGGTTCAGGCGCATCATTCGTCGATCCACTTCTCCAGGCTTGCAAGGCAGGATTCGCAAAGGCATCAAGCCACTCATATGTTTATACATCAACAGGTTCCGGAACAGGTAAGAAGAACTCTGATTCAAAGATTGGTGACTTCTGGTTCTCGGATTCAGCACACTCAGCAACATCAAAGCGTTCAACAGTGTTCCACGCACCAATTATTGCTGCTCCAATTGCAGTGCTTGTAAACCTTCCCGCTAAGAAGGAACTATTCCTTTCTCCAACAACAGTTGCAAAGATCTTCTCAGGTGAAATCACTAAGTGGAATGACCCAGCAATCGTTGCCGATAACAACCGTGAAATTAAGACAACTGTCTACCGCAAGGATAAGAACGGTAACGCTGCAAAGGATAAGAGCGGCAACCCAATCGTTCTTCGTACAGGAACAAAGTCAGTTATCTACACACTTCCAAATCAGCCAATTAAGGTTATCTTCCGTTCAGACGGATCAGGTACTTCTAATAACTTCACAAAGTGGCTAAACGGCGTTGCACCAACAGTATGGACAAAGCCAGCTAACGACGCGTTCACAACAGCTTTCCCTGGCAATATCAACGCATCAGGCAATATCGGCCGCATCGTTGGAGCTAACCAGTCACAAGGCGTAGCAACACTTGCTGCAAAGACAAAGTACTCAATCACATACGCTGAGAAGAACTGGGGCGATGCATACGGTCTCCGTGCGGCATCAATCGGTAACGCTTCAGGAAACTTTGTTGCTCCAGAATCACCAGCTGTCTCAGCATTCTTAGGTGAGGCTAAGCAAGATGCAAACGGAATCGTTTCATACGATTATGCAACAAAGGAAGCTGGTGCATACACACTCGGCATCATCTCCTACATGTTGATTGAAACAGAGTATGCAAACAAGGAGCGCGGCGCTGCTGTAAAGGCCCTCGCTGAGTACATCCTGTCTCCTGCATGTTCAGCTGCTGATCCAAAGCTTGGATACACAGTCGTATCAGGAACATTTCTTGATAAGGCAAATGCTCAGATCGCAAAGATGAATAAGTAATACTTAAAAACGGGACAAAAGACTGGGCAGTTCGCTTCGGCGGACTGCCCAGTCTTTTGTGCAATTGCTATTGGATATATGGGTGCGCCTGGCAGGAATCGAACCTGCGACCTACCGCTTAGAAGGCGGTTGCTCTATCCGACTGAGCTACAGGCGCCTGCAGGGTCGTATGACGCAATTGTACTCAGTTAGTAAAACTCCTTAGTAAGGTTGCGCCCATGGCTGAGTTCATCTACACAATGAAGAAGGCGCGCAAAGCGCATGGTGAGAAGGTAATTCTCGACGACGTAACTCTGATGTTTTTGCCTGGCGCAAAGATCGGTGTTGTTGGTCCCAACGGAGCTGGTAAATCGACAGTCCTTCAGATCATGGCAGGCCTTCAGCAGCCATCAAATGGAGAGGCATATCTTTCACCTGGATATACGGTCGGAATTCTTCTACAGGAGCCACACCTCAATGAAGAGAAGACCGTCCTTGAAAATGTTCAAGAAGGTGTTGCCGAGACGATGGAGATGCTCCGTCGCTTCAATGAAATTTCAGAAGAGATGGCTAACCCAGATGCTGATTACGACAAGTTGCTGGCCGAGATGGGCGAGCTACAAGAGCAACTCGATCACCGCAATGCATGGGAGATTGATTCACAGCTCGAGCAGGCGATGGATGCACTTCGCTGTCCGCCACCTGATGCAGATGTCAAAGTTCTCTCAGGTGGAGAAAAGCGTCGCGTCGCTTTATGTAAATTGCTTCTCGAAGCGCCAGATCTATTGCTTCTCGATGAACCAACTAACCACCTTGATGCCGAATCAGTTCTCTGGCTCGAGCAGCATTTGAGTAAGTACCCAGGCACCGTTGTAGCGATTACCCACGATAGATACTTCCTGGACAATGTTGCGCAGTGGATTCTGGAGCTCGACCGCGGTCGCGCATACCCATATGAAGGAAATTACTCCACTTATCTTGAGACAAAGTCTGCACGTCTTAAGGTTGAAGGACAGAAAGATGCCAAGCGAGCAAAGCGCCTATCTGAAGAACTCGATTGGGTTCGACAGAATGCAAAGGGTCGCCAGGCAAAATCAAAGGCACGTCTTGCTCGCTATGAAGAGATGGCAGCTGAAGCTGACAAGATGCGTAAGTTGGACTTTGAAGAGATTCAGATTCCACCTGGCCCACGCCTTGGAAATATTGTCGTAGAAGTTGAGAACTTAGTTAAGGGCTTCGGAGATCGCGTACTTATTGATGATCTCTCATTTACCTTGCCTCGCAATGGAATCGTTGGAGTTATTGGACCTAACGGTGCAGGAAAGACAACGCTCTTTAAGACCATTCTTGGCCTAGAAGAACCAGATTCAGGAAATGTCAAAATTGGTGAGACTGTAAAGATTTCTTATGTCGATCAGTCCCGTGGCGGAATCGATCCAAAGAAGTCACTCTTTGAAGTTGTTTCAGATGGTCTCGATTTCATGAAGGTCGGCCAAGTTGAAATGCCATCGCGTGCATACGTTGCAGCTTTTGGATTTAAAGGCCCAGATCAGCAGAAGCCAGCAGGGGTTCTCTCTGGTGGTGAGAGAAACCGTCTCAACCTTGCACTCACACTTAAGCAAGGCGGAAATTTACTTCTTCTCGATGAGCCAACAAACGACCTTGATGTTGAAACACTTGGTTCACTTGAAAATGCGCTCCTGGAATTTCCAGGATGTGCGGTTGTGATCTCCCACGATCGCTGGTTCCTTGACCGTGTAGCTACACACATCTTGGCTTACGAAGGTGAATCAAAGTGGTTCTGGTTTGAAGGAAACTTCGAGTCATACGAGGAGAACAAGATCGCCCGCTTAGGAGCAGATGCAGCTCGCCCACATCGCGTTACATATCGAAAGCTCACACGATAATGATTTATACAGATAAGCAATTTGTGCGCTGGGGTGACATTGATGCATTTGGTCATGTCAACAATGCAAAGTATTTGACCTATATCCAGGAAGCTCGTTTTCAATGGTCTTTCTATCAATATGCAGCTAAGAACGAGAAGCCGTCACTGGTTGAGATGGTGGTAGCTAAAGCTGAAGTGGATTACTTGGTTCCGATTTATGAAGGTGGAAAGTTCTACGATGTAAACCTCTGGGTTGAATCCATCGGCAATTCATCATTTGTGATGGGTTATGAAGTCGTTGGTGACAATGGCGTAGTGCATGCGAAGGTAAAGTCTGTACAAGTTGCTGTGTCCATGGAGACAAAGAAGTCCCGACCGTTAACTGATCCTGAGCGTGAATTCCTTACACAATACTTAAAGGCCTAGTCGGTAGTTCATGGCGGAGAAAAAAATCCATCCAGGATGGATCGCAGTAATTGTCACCTTCTTTACCTTGATGGCAACTGCTGGGTTTAGGTCTGCGCCCTCTGTACTGATTGTTCCCCTAGAAGAAGCATTTGGTTGGTCCCGTTCTCAGATCTCTGCCGCAGTTTCAATCAATGTTCTGCTCTTCGGTCTCGTTGCTCCTTTCGCAGCGGCTCTCATGGAGCGATTTACTGTTCGAAAAGTTGTTATGGCAGCGCTTTCACTTGTTGCCATTAGTTCTACTTCCACAATCTTTATCTCTCAACCTTGGCATCTATGGGCGCTTTGGGGGATCGGCGTTGGAGTCGGTGCAGGATCCATGGCGCTTGTCTTTGCAGCAACGATTGCTAATCGTTGGTTTGTAGCTCGCAAAGGAATTGTTGTTGGCGCACTTACTGCAGCGACTGCAACCGGACAACTGATCTTTCTACCTCTGCTCTCACACTTTGCTATTACTTATGGATGGAAGAGCGTCTCTCTCACCGTGGGTGGTGCATCTGCAGCCGTCATTCCATTTATCTACTTCTTCTTAAAGGAACGCCCTGAGTTACTTGGAATCACACCGTATGGCGCACCTGATAATTGGCAGCCACCTGTAAAGAGTGATTTATCTGCCGGTCGTATTGCAATCGATACCTTGACGAGATCTTGGAGAGATAAGAACTTCCTCATTCTATTCTTCTCGTTCTTAGTATGTGGCCTCTCCACCAACGGTTTAATTGGAACTCACTTCATTCCGGCAGCCCACGATCACGGAATGATGGAGACTGTTGCCGCAGGATTGCTTGCCCTAGTTGGCGTATTCGATGTCATCGGAACAATTTTCTCCGGATATCTCACAGATAAATATGATCCAAGAAAATTACTCTTCTTCTACTACGGACTACGTGGGCTTTCACTTTTTCTTCTGCCATCAATTCTCTTCAGCACAATTCAGCCATCCACACTAGTATTTGTAATCTTCTATGGCCTAGATTGGGTGGCAACTGTCCCACCAACACTGATGCTCTGCAGAATTGTTCTTGGCCCTGATCGTTCTACCGTTGTATATGGCTGGGTCTTTGTGGGGCATCAAGTCGGCGCCTCCATTGCAGCACTAGGCGCAGCAATCTTGAGAGTAAAGCTCGGAGACTATGCCTTAGCTTTCTATATCTCAGCGGCAATGTGCATCATTACAGCTTTTGCAGTTCTACAAATTGCCAAAGGTAAGACTGCCGCCGAGTTAAGGGGTTATTAGCATGGAGCGCGATACTACGAATTACTACGAGGTATTTGGTGGCGAAGCATTCTTCTCCGATTTAGTCTCACAGTTCTATGCACACGTTGCCACCAATCCCATTCTGCGCCCGATGTACCCAGAGTCAGATATGAAAGGTGCAGCCCGCAGACTTCAAATGTTTCTAGAACAGTATTGGGGCGGGCCTAGTACCTATCAGGAAGAACGTGGACACCCACGCCTTCGAATGCGTCATGCAGGATTTCATATCAATCAAGAGGCGAAAGATGCATGGGTTGGATGTATGAAACTTGCAGTCGATGGAAGTAATCTGGATGCCGCCGGTAAAGAGAAATTGTGGCGTTACTTAGAAGGAGCTGCAAATCATCTTGTAAATCAGATGGATTAGTTCTTAGATTTATTTCCAACGAGAAGAATTTCACCATTTCGGATGAACCAGAGAACACCCTTTTTATCTCGAATCTGAGTGATTCTTAAGCCGACCTTCTCTACCTTGCCCTCAACATCTTGAATATGAATCTCATCGCCAACGCCATATTGATCTTCGACCAACATAAAGATCCCAGATAAAACATCGCGCACAATTGTCTGCGCGCCAAGACCAAGTGCAACGCCGATAACACCGGCTGATGCAATTACAGGACCTAGATTGAATCCGAACTCACCGAGAATCATTCCGAGTGCGATGATCCAAACGGCTGCATTAAATGCAGAGGAGAAGACGGTGCCAATTGTGCGAGCTCGCTCTGCTTGTCGCTTCGCTGTTCCTGGGCCAGGCTTTAAATCAGTTGAAGCCAATTTTCCGATGCCACGGTCAATGGCGCGATTGCCGATGACCTGACCAATGAGGGCGACTATGAAGATTACGAGGATGCGAAAAGGGGCGCCGTTAAACCAATCCCAAATTGCCTGCGTACGCTCGTTCATAAGCCTTAAGGGTAGTGAAATCTTTATCAAAACTTCACCGCGAAATACCCCTGAGAGGACCACTTTTGAGGCAATATAACCCAATCAGCGCGAGCCACGCGCTGGAACCGAGGTAGAGATGAACCGCACTTTAGTTCTCAACGCCACCTACGAGCCATTGGGTGTTGTTACAGATCGCCGTGCTCTCATCCTTGTCCTAAATAATCGAGCAACAATGGTCGAGTCTTCCGGAACAGTTCTGCACTTTGCGACCGGACAGTTAGAACTCCCATCAGTTGTGCGCCTCAATAAATTTGTGAAGATTCCTTATCGCCACACAGTTCCACTTTCTCGCCGGGCAATCTTTGCTCGCGATGGTGGTCGTTGTGTTTACTGTGGTGCATCAGCTACTTCTATCGATCATGTAATCCCACGTTCTCGTGGCGGCGGTCACAATTGGGAGAACGTTGTGAGTGCATGTCACAAGTGCAATCACGTTAAGGCGGATAAGCCACTTAAGGAACTTGGCTGGCGTTTACGGACTCTTCCTCGCGAACCAGTAGGTGCTGCTTGGAGAATTTTGGGAAGTGGAAGAACCGAGAGACATTGGCTCCCATATCTCGAACCATTTGGCGCCGCTGCAGCAACTGCATAGACTAGGTACATGATTAGAATTCTTGCGGCAATCAATCAAGAGCCAGGTGCAATGCCAGGTGAAGGCCTCACAGCAGTAGAAACTTTCTCCTACTTTGTTGCAGCGCCAATTGCTCTCTTTCTTGTGATCTCACTTATTACGTGGGCGCTCACTGGCGAAAAGAAGAGCTCGAAAGTCAGCAACTCTTCTTCAATAACCTCAATCGAGTAAGAGCCCTTAGCCTTCTGCCGCTCGCGCCTTAAGAGCCCGAGTCATCGCATCACGTCCTTCTTGGACAGTTCTGCGAAGCGCATGTGAAGCATCTTTACCTGTGACATCTAGCCAGTTCTGAGCCTTCTTCACTGTCTCCTCACTAATGACCCATGAAGGGAAGAGCAGGGTTGCCGTTGTTTCGGCAATCTCAAATCCCTTTGTCTCCCAGACTTTGAGAAGTACATCGAAGTACTGATCAACAAACCCGGCAAGAATCTCGCTATGGAGTGGATCGTTAAATCCACGACACTTATATGAGTGAATAGTGTTCGATAAATCATCAACGGTAACTGAGTTAAAGACGGCGCTCTTTGCAGCTGCGGTGGGAATAGCGGCATATGCCATTGCACCGTACTGCTTACCGTGAGCGGTCTTATCGCTTTCAGTCTCGCGATCAATATCTGCAGGTCCAAAGATTCCGCGCTTTACGCCGCTAATAAAGATTGACCAGCGAAGTTCTGCGTCGATGACCAGGCCGTTTACTGAGCCGTCAAGAATTGATTTAATGCGGGCAAATTGACCTGGCGTTACTGCTGTATTTGCAAAGGACTTAGCAAATTGAAGCTGGTGATCGCTGCCAGGCTTTGCTCCATCAAGCATCGCTTCCACCGCTACTGCTACCTGACCACGAAGGCCTTCGCGAGTTTGATCGGAAGCGTATGCGAAGAGGGCGGTATCAATCTGCATCAAAGTCGCTGCAACAATTGAGATATCTGATTCAGATTTAAGTGCGTTAAGAGCGATTGAAATGTAGGCACTTGCAGAGAGTTCTCCATCTCGGCATGAATCCCAGAGAGAAGCCCAAATAACTCCACGTGCCAAGGACTCGTTAAGAGTGCCTAGGTGGCTCTTCATTGTTTCAATTGAACGGTCATCAAAACGCAATTTCGCATAGGTCTGGTCTTTATCGTTTATCAGAACAAGGTCTGCCAGCTTTTCACCAGCAAGTGCAGTTACCTCGGTAAGGGCTCCCGCAACATCAAGTTCAATGCTCTTGCGACGAGTCAGTGCGCCATCTTTAATATCGAAGAGACCAACATGAAGTCGATGAGGGCGAAGTTCTTTTGAACCGACAGGCATCGTCGGAACCTCTTGAGCGATTGAGAGCTTCTTGTAGGTATCGCCATCGAC
>Ga0315903_10002474_pt1 | contig 27044 bp, 21 predicted proteins | sample LakEriMetagenome_7_FD_203524 | JGI IMG/M metagenome (GOLD analysis project Ga0315903, IMG submission 203524) | Freshwater fungal communities from buoy surface, Lake Erie, Ohio, United States - Buoy 2 MA119 | ecosystem: Environmental > Aquatic > Freshwater > Lake | place: USA: Lake Erie, Ohio... | reverse complement strand
CCGACGGCTACGAGACGGTGCAGATCGGCGGCCAGCCGCGGCACGTGATCGGCTACCTCCAGGACTTCCTGTTCACGCCCGAACGCACCCGCACGCCGGTGAAGTTTCTCTCGGGCGGCGAGCGCAATCGGGTGCTGCTGGCCAGGCTGTTCGCCAAGCCTGCCAACCTGATCGTGCTCGACGAGCCCACCAACGACCTCGACGCGGAAACGCTCGAGATGCTGGAGGAGCGGCTGGTGGATTTCGCCGGCACGGTGCTGGTGGTGAGCCACGATCGCTCGTTTCTCGACAACGTGGTGACGAGCACGCTCGTGTTCGAGCCGACCGGAGGCGACGCGGCGTATCGCGTCAAGGAATACGTCGGCGGCTTCAGCGACTGGCTGCGGCAGCGGGCCTCCGTGCCGCCGGCCGTGGCGGCGGATGTCCGGCCGCGCGCGGCTGCGGCGCCGTCCCCCGAGCCGAGCGTTGCGAGGAAAAAGCGATCCTTCAAGGAGCAGCGGGAACTGGAGTCCCTGCCGGCGCTGATCGAGGCCCTCGAAACCGAGATAGCCGCGCTGCACGCGGCGATGGCGGGGCCCGAATACTTCCGTCAGCCGGGCGAAGTGCTCGCCCGCGACCAGGCCCGCCTGCGGGACCTCGAAGCGCGGCTCGCCGCGGCCTTCACCCGCTGGGAAGCCCTCGAAGCAGACGGCGGGTGACGGCGGGACGGGCCGCGAGGAAACGCTTCTGTTGTATCACGGGCAGCCTCGCTCGCCTTGCCGCTGAAGCTGTCTGGAGCGGCGGTCTCTGGCCGTCGTGCCGGGCAAAAATCGCACGATGCAATATATTTTGCCAACGGACGGTGCCGGCTAACGCGTGCCCACGAAAATGGAGTTCCAACTGCCGCCGGTCGGATGCGTGCGGGCCTTGACCACTTCCACGGCGAAGCCCGCCTCCTCCATCCGGGCCACGAACCGTGGGTCGCTACCCGCCGACCAGACGGCCAGCCGGCCGCGCGGCTTGAGGGCCGCCCGAGCCGCGCCCAGGCCCGTCGCCACATAGAGCTCGTCGTTGGCGGCCGCCGTCAGGCCGCGGGCGCCGTTGTCGACGTCGAGCATGATCGCGTCGAATCGGCCGCGGCTCTCGGCGAGCACCGCGGCGACGTCGTCGGCCACGATCTCCACACGCGGATCGTCGAGCGCGTCCGCCGCCAGCCCGTAGGCGGGGTTGCGGTTCCAGGTGATCACGGCCGGTACCAGCTCGGCCACCACGACCGTCGCATCGGCCGCCACGTGCCGGAGCGTCTCGCGGAGCGTGAATCCGAGGCCGAGCCCGCCGATGAGCACGGCCGCGCGGCGGCGGTCACGGAGGCCGGCGCATGCCAGTTCCGCCATCCGCTCCTCGGAGTGATGCTGCCGCGTCGACATCAGTTCCACGCCGCCCACCCGGATCGAGACCGCGCCGTCGTGCTCGTGAAGCGTGATCGGCGTGCCGTCGGGCGTGGCGGCGCGGTCGAGGAGCCGGGTGGGTTTCATGATGACGGGCAGTATGAGGATTCTGGCCGCGCGAAGCCAGCGATTCCCGCATCGCGGTGCCCAAACAAAATCGATCGTAGGGACGCCGCCGCCGCCGCTCGACCGCTGCCCTGCCAGCGGCCGATACACTGTTCCGCCATGCCCGCACAGACGTTTCTTCCCGGTCCGGCGCCCCACACCGTCCGCACCGCCGCGGGCCAGACCCGGGCCGTACCGGCCGACTGGATGCTGCTGCCTCCCGGAGACGCCGCCTTGACGCGCCGAGTGAAGGCGGCCGGGGAGCATTGGCTCGTCGAGGAGAGGGTCGGCCGAAGGGTGTTCTCCCGCGGTGTGTGGGCGCCGCGCGAGACCATCGCGCGGATCGAGAAGGAACTGGCCGCCGAACGGTCCACCCCCGCCCACGCGCGGCGCCGCGCGGCCGATGCCCGGCGGCGCGAGGCCCGGCAGGCGGAGTATGTGGAGGACTTCGAGGCGGCGGTGCTGGCATTCCTTGCCTTTCATGAGCGGCACGCGGAGCTGGCCCACAGGCTGGCCGGGGCCGTCGCGGCGCATGCCACGCCCGTCTGCAGCGGCACCGTGGCCCGGACGCAGCGGATCCCGATCGAGCGGCGGGCGGAGGCCGCCGTCATCGCCTGGATGCGGCATCAGACGACCGGCTACGACTCGATGAAGATCGCCCGCGTGAAAGGCCAGCGGCGGGAAGTGCGGCGGATGCTCGCCCAGCGGTCGAAGGACCTGCTCGCGGTCTATCGGCGTGGTGAACCCGCCTCCCTGGCCTGCCCGCTGGCGCGTGCCCTGAAGCCACCGCAGTCACGGTCCGCCTGACGGGCGGGGACCGTCTGGCCCGGCTATGACACGGGAAATCGCGGCCGGCGGGCTCCGGCCGGCCGACGGGCGGGTATACTGCCCGGCAGTTGGAAGGTACATCCGGCTCGAACCGGGCGGCCCACGCGGCAGCCCGACCCAACCTCGCGAAAGCAAAGGTGGTGACCTGAACCGGCAACGGTTCAGGAGGATGTGCGGCGACGATCGCCCTCTGCCGGCAGGCGGCGGGGGCGGTCGGCGGCGAAGCTTTCGAGGATGATCCGCGGCCGGCGGCCGTGGGCCGTCCGCCGAGGCGCCTTCGTTTCTTCATTGGAGAAAGGAGAGGAGCATGACGATCGGATTTCCCTCGATTCGCGTCGACGACGCCAACCCCCTGCATCACCTGTGGTGCAACAACGGCACCTGGTGGGTGCACTATACGCTGCACTTCGACCATCGAAAGCGGCGGGTGCGGCGGTCGTTGGGGACGCAGGCCATCGACGAGGCGGTGCGGCGGCGGGACGAGCTGCTGGCGCGCGTGGCCCGCGACGGCGAGCCGGTGTCCGACCGTGGCCGGCGGCCTCACGTGGCCGTCATCGCGGCGAAGACCTCGGCGAGCGGCACCGTGGCGAACGTCGTCGCGTAGTCGCTCATCGAGTAGGGGATGACGAGCAGGCCGTCGTGCAGCAAGGCTCCACAGGTGTAGACGACGTTGGGGACGTAGCCGGCCCGCTCGTTCGCATTGGGCGTGAGCAGGGGCTCGGCCAGCCGGGCGAGCACGCGGGCGGGGTCGGCGTGGTCGAGGAGGATCGCGCCGATCGCATACTTGCGCATCGGACCGACCCCGTGGGTGAGCACGAGCCAGCCCCGGGGCGTCTCGATGGGCGGGCCGCAGTTGCCGATCTGCACGAACTCCCAGGCATGCGTGGGCCGGAGGACGAGCCGCTTGGCATGCCAGAAGTGGAGCATGTCCGACTGCATGAGGTACATGTTCTCGCCGTCCTGGCGGGAAAGCATCGCGTAGCAGCCGCCGATCCGCCGCGGAAACAAGGCCATCCCCTTGTTGGTGATCTCCGGGCCGTTGAGGGTGCTCACGCGGAAGCGGATGAAGTCGTCGGTCTCCAGAATCTGCGGCAGCGTGACGCTGCCGTCGAAGGCGGTGTAGGTGGCGAAGTGGCGGACGGAGCCGTCTTCGTCGATGAACCGCACGAAGCGGGCGTCCTCGATGCCGTTCGTCTCGGCCGGCGAGTAGGGGAAGATCACCCGCTCCGAGACGTCGGAGGCCGGGTCGCACTCGATCTCGTAGTTGGCGCGGGCCAGGGCGAGGATCGCGGCGGCGAGCGGCTCCCACTCCTTGCGGCGGGCCCGCTGCTGGCGGGTGGCCTGGGCGAGGGCCGCTTCGAGCGCGCCGAGCGTGAACTGGTCGTCGAGCGTGTCGAAGACGAGTTCCACCAGGCCATCCACGATCCCGAGTTCGGCGAGCTTGCGCAGAAAGAGAGGCTTGTCGTAGGTGGTGTTGGCCACGACCCGCGGTGCGGTCACGAATCCGGTGGGCTCGGCGAGCGCGATCGTGCCCGCCGCGTCAACCGTCCCGGCCCGGAATCCGACGCTGGAGATGTGCCCCTCGCCGATCGCCCGCAGGCTGATGAGGAATCGCCGCGTGCCCGTCGGGAGCCCCGCCTGGTCGGGATGCCAGACGATCGAGGGATTGAAGAGCGCGGCGCTCTCCAGGGCGTACTCCTGCGTGAAGTAGGAGCCGATCACCAGCCGGCGGGCCTCGGAGAGCGGCCGGTCGGTGAGCAGGTGGTGGCGGACGGCCTCGAACCGCTCGAGAAAGAATCCGAGGAGCCGCTGGTGGCGGCCGTGAAACTCCGCCAGCACACCGGCGAGCAGTTCGTCGATCACCGCCTCGGAGAGCTCCATGATCCGCCCGATGATCCGCGGCGCCCGCTGCGGATGCGGCGGGTGGAACGGACGGTACAGCACCCGGGCGTTGTTGGGCCGCAGCAGGATGCCGGTGCGGCGGACGTGCATCAGACTCCCTCGGGGCGGGCGTGGCGGCGACCTGGGGGTCGCCTGTCGGCGCCGTCCGTCGCGGCGGTCGCGACCGCCTTCATCTCCACCAGGGCCGCCAGGTAGGCGAGCGTGGACTCCGCGCCCTGGTTGTCGTTGGTGCGATCCTCGAGGAGCCCGTCGCGGCAGCCGCCGGTCCGCGGGTCGCACAGCGCCAGGCCGAGCACGTTGTGGCCCTGAAACCAGTCGAAGGCCGTCCAGGCGACGTCGATCCACGACCCATCGCCGGTCGCCCGCGCCGCCTCCGCGCAGGCCGCCACCATGCCGTGAGCCTCGAGCGGCTGCTGGTCGAAGGCCGCCGCGGTCCCGCCGCGACGCAGGAAACCGCGGCAGCCGATCGGCGCGAACCGGCCCGTGGGGGTGATCTGCCGCCGCGCCAGCCAGGCGAGCATCCGCAGGCCGACGGCGCCGGCCTTGGTCGCGCCCAGGACGCGGCCGCTGCCGATCAGGGCCTGGCAGATGCGGGCGTTGTCATAGGCGAGGGTCTCTTCGAGCCACGGCCAGTCGGCGCCGGCCGTGGCCCGCCACAGCCGCAGCAGCCGAGCCGTGAGCCGGCGGGCCGCCGCCGTGATCGGACGGTCGCCGGCGAGTCGGCCGAGGTAGTCGTGGATCCCGATCAGGGCCGTTGCCCACGCCCGGGGGCTCGGGCAGGCCTCGACGGCCGCGACCGCCGGCGCGAAGAGCCGCATCGCCCATCGCTGCAGCGCCGGCCGGCGCGAGCGGCCCAGGCACGCGCCCAGCGCGAGCACGGCGCGGCCCAGGCAGTCGTCGGTGCCGGCATCGTCGCGCCAGCGACGATCGAAACCGAGCAGGTTGCGAAACCGGCCGGTGGCCGGATCGAAAGCGTGGCCGAGGATCGTGGCATACACGGCGGTCGCCCGGCCGGTGTCGGCCGTCTCGCAGCCGAGATCCTCGATGGCCACCATCAGCTCCAGAGCCCGGGCGTTGTCGTCGGTGCAGTAGCCGTGGTCGGCATTCGGAATGTCGTAGACCGCGTGCTGCAAGAGGCCGGTCGAGTCGGTCATCCGCCACAGGTGTCCGAGGGCGAGCGGAGGCAGTGTGCGCCGCGGGGGCGGAGCGGGGCGGGCCGCGGCACCGACCCGCGGCTTCAGGGTCACGCCGGCCCGTGTCTTGCGAAACGCCTCGGCGTAGCGGGCGGCGACCCGGGGCCACACCATGTCGCGGCCGAGCATGTAGGCCCGCTTCCGCATCGCGTGCCGGCGGGCGTGGTCGGCGAGCAGGCCGGTGACGCCGGCCGCGATGGCGGCGGGATCACGAAACGGCACGAGCACGCCGCGGTCGTCGGCGAGCAGTTCGCGGGCGTGCCAGTAGGGCGTGGAGAGCACCGCCTTGCCGCAGCCGAAGGCGTAGGCCAGCGTGCCGGAGGTGATCTGGTCCTCGTTGAGGTAGGGAGTGATGTAGACGTCGGTGGCGCCCAGGAAGGCGAGCAGTTCGGGCATGTCGACGTAGCGGTCGTGAAACACGACGTGCCGTGCCACGCCGAGCTCGGCGGCGAGCCGTTGGAGCGACGTGCGGTACCGCTCCCCCTCGCTGCGGACGAGGTGCGGGTGGGTCGCGCCCAGCACGACGTACACCGCGTCGGGGTGGTGGGCCACGATCTCCGGCAGGGCGGCGATCGCCTGCTCGATGCCCTTGCTCGGCGCGAGCAGGCCGAAGGTGAGCAGCACGTGGCGGCCTTCGACGCCGAAGCGATCCTTGTGGAAGTTCGGATCGACGAACTCCATCGCGGGTATGCCGTGCGGGATGACGTCGACGCGGTCCTCCGGCACGCCGTACAGGTCGCGAAGCAGCGCCCGGCCGCGGTCGGTCATCACGGCCAGCCGCGTGGAAAGCCGGATGATGCCGGCCAGCACCTCGCGCTGCTCCGCGGTGGGGTTCGCGAGGACCGTGTGCAGGGTGGTGTGGACCGGGACCCGCAGCTGCCGGAGCAGGTCGAGGACGTGGCTGCCCGCCGGACCGCCGAAAATGCCATACTCGTGCTGCAGCGAAACGACGTCGGCTTCGAGCAGATTGACGAACTCGGCGGCCCGACTGTAAGCGGCCGGATCGTGGTCGGCGCACGCGAAGCCGACCTCCGCGGGATAGGCGTGACGCAGCCCGCCGTCGTTCATGGCGACGACGGGGCAGGCGGCGCCGTGCAGGTGCTCCGCGACGGCATGGCGGAGATCGCGGGTGTAGGTGGCGATGCCGCAGCGCCGCGGCACGTAGTTGCCGATCCAGGCGATGCGGTTCAGGGGCGGGGCGTGCATGGCGGGTTCCCGAAGGCGGGCGTGCCTGCCGGGGTGCGTGCGATCCATGCAGCAGGAGGATTCTAGGCTCTGTCTGAAAACTTTGCTCGGCCGTCTGCTTGGTCTTCTCGAGCAGCTCTGCGTTGGCCGCGCCCGCCGTATCGCCTCGATACGGCTTGGCTCAGCCGCCTCGGTCCGCTCAAAAATCCACGGCGCAGCCGATGCGGCCCAGTTTTCAGACAGAACCTGGGCCGGGCCCAGGTCGGCGGCCGCGCGGACGGTGCGCTGCGGGCGGCGACGCCGGACAGTTGGTCGCGGTCGACGCGCGGCGGCGGCGCGGACCGCAGCGGTGTCATCGATGCTGACGGCTAACCCGCGACGAACTGTCCGGGCCGCGGCCGCCGGAGCGCCGCCCGCTCGTGGCGGTGCCGCGCAACATGCAATGGGCCAGCGGGTTGCGCAGTCTGATCCGCGCCTGCGGCGGTCGGCGGGCGGCTTGCCCGCCACGGCGGTCGGCTCCTAGGGTTCGCGGCCTTCGGGTGGGGCCGCCCATGGTGGGCCGTGCCCCGCTTTTGCCCGAGGGATTCACAGAGGGTTTCCACGATGATCGGCCACAAACTCTTCGTTCGCCTCGTCGGGGCGGTCACCTGTGTTGCCGCGGTCGCGGCCGGCTGGGATGCCGAAGCGGCGCGTTGGCATCACCGGCGGGCCTGCTGCTACGAGACCTCCTGCTGCGACCCCTGTTACACGCCGGTGTGCACGACCAGTTGCGCGGCCGCCTGCCCGACCGTGTGTGCGCCCGCGTGCGAGCGGGTGTGTGTCACGTACCGCGATCCGTGCACCAACTGCTGCACCCGCACGTGCAGCTACCAGGTCGTGAACGAGTGCATCATCAGTGCCGCGCCGGCATGCTGCGAAGGCGTCGTCGTGGCGGCGGCCGTCCGGCCGACGGAGAAGGTGGTCGCCGAGACGACGCGGCCGGCGGTGAAGACCGTGGCCACCAGGCGGTAGCCAGGCCGGCGGCGCGATCCGCACGATTCCCGCGTGGGGGCGGTGCCTCCCACGCGGGAACGGCGGCGCGAGGTTTTCAGAAGTGGGGCCTTGCCGGTAAACTTTGGGCATGCATGGCCTCGCCGTCGCTCGCCGCGTTTTGCCGTTTGCGGTCCTCGCCCTGGCGATCGCCGGAGCGCGGCGCGACGCGGTCGCCGCGGAGCATGCCGGTCCTGCCGGCACACTCGATCTGCCCGGGGGCGGCTCCATCGACGGGCGTCTCGTGCCCGCCCCGCCGACCGACACCGGCGGCCGGACGACGCTGCTGTGGCGGTCGCCCGCATTCACCGCGCCCTTCGAGTTTCATCTCGACGAGATTCTCGGCATCCGCTTCCCGCAGCCGCACGGTCGCGGTGGGGAGGGAGCCTGGCGGATCATGCTCCACGGCGGCGACGTGCTCACCGCCGACCTGGAGACGATCGACGGCGAACGCATCACGGTGGCGTTCGGTGGCGGTCGTCGCCCGCAGCGGCTGCGGATCGCGCGGACGGCGATCGACCGCTTGGTCCGCGTCGAACGAGGGGCAGGGGGGGGGTTCGTCGGGCCCGGCGTGTTGGCCGGCTGGGAGCATCGGCCGGCGGGCGAGTGGACCGAGACGGCCGGCGGCATCCGCAGCGGCGTCCGCGGGGCGCAGGTATCGCGTGATGTCGGGGGGCCGACGCGGGCGGTCTATGACATGGTGCTCGCGTGGCGGCGGCAGCCCGCGTGCCGGGTGGCCGTGGCGGCGGGAGCAGCCGGTGAGTCAGACCCCTATGTGCTTGAGATTTTTTCCAATGAGGAGGACGCGGCCCCGGAACTGCTCTTGGTGCGGGAGGAGAGCGATCGGGCCGCGAGCGAAGCATTGCCCCAGAGGGAGCTGGCCGCGGATGCGCCGCGCCGCTTGCGGGTCGTCCTGTTTGTCGACCAGGAAAAGGGCCGCCTCGCGGTTGTGCTCCCGGAGCGGTCACCCGAGCCGGCGGCCGACGTCAGGATCCCCCCCGCCGTCGGTCGCGCGCCGTCAGGCCGCTTTCAGCTCGCATCCGGCGGTGACATCGAATTGGAGAGCCTGCGCGTGACCGACTGGATCGGCGACCAGCCCATGCTCGAACGCCGCGAGCAGCCGGTTGTCGTGCGCCGCGACGGCACGCGGATCGCCGGTACCCTCGAACCGCTGTCGGCCGGCGCGAGCGCGGTGCTCGTGCGCGGCGCGACCGGGGGCGTGCCGGTGCCGATCGCCGAGGTTCGCGAGATCCTGTTTCCCGGTGCGGCGGCGGTGCGGCCGCCGGTTGTGCGGGCGACATGCGGGGCCGGTGACATGCTCGGCGGGGATCTCGTGAGGATCGACGACGAGGCCGTTTGGCTGCGGCGCGACGGGATCGACGAACCGGTCGGCGTGCCGGGGGCCGCAATCACGGCCCTCGAGAGCCGACAGCGACGGGCGGAGCCGAGACCTTTGTCCGGCCGCGTGGGGCGACTGCGAGTCGCGGGTCTCGACGCCCGCGGGGCCGTCGTCTCCGTGGCCGATGGCATCGGCTGGCAGCCGATGGGCAGCGTCGCGGCGAGCGGTCTGACAACCGGACCGGGATGCGGAGGCGTGTTGGACTACGTGGAGCGCCAGGCCGACGCCGCGGGGGCCGGTGCGGAAGAAGTGGGTGGGCTCGGCGCGCAGGTGAACGAGAACGGCGACGGCTTCTTCGTGATCGTCATGATGCGCGACGACGGCGCGGCCGCGATCGATGGCCGGATTCAGCCGGGCGATCGAATCGTGGCGGTGGCGCCCGAGAAGGGGTCGCGGTTCGTGGAGACAGAGGGCCTCGAACTGGAGATGGTGATGAACCTGCTTCGCGGCCGGATCGGCTCGCCGGTGCGGCTCAAGGTGACCGCCACCGACGGCACCGACCCCCGGGAGGTCGAGCTCGTCCGCCGCACGATCCATGTCGTGGACGGTGACGTGCTCAAGGCGGCATTGGCCGCGCATGCCCGCCTGGCTCCCGGCGAGTCGTCCGTGGAGGGGCAAGACGCCGATTTTCCGGCGCTGGCGTTCCTGCGCAGCGGCGACGTGCTGCCCTGCGCCGTGGAGGCGATCGACACGGACGGGATCCGTATCCGCACGCCGCTCGGCGCCGCGCCGAGGCGCGAGGCCGTTGCCGTCCCGGCCGCGCTCGTACAGGCCGTCGAGCTGACGCCCTCGGCCGCGAGCCGCGGCATCGACAAGGCCCGCCTGGAGCGGCTGCTCACGCTGCCACGGATGCAGCGGGCCAACCCGCCCACGCACCTGCTGCGACTCGCCGACGGCGACTACCTGCGCGGCCGGGTCGTTGCCCTCGACGCCAAGACCGTGTCCTTCGCCATGGCCGACGCCGCGAAGGATCTCCCGCGGGACGCGGTGGTCCGCGTCATCTGGCTGCACCCCGAGGAGCTCGCCGAAACCGGCCCGCCGCCCGTGGCCGAGGACGGCGGCCTGCTCGTGCAAGGTGTGGCCATCGACGGTCGCCGCGTGACGGTGGTGGCCGAGGGAGTGGCGGAGGCGAAGGTCCGAGGTCGCAGCCCGGCCATTGGCCCGGCGGAGATCGACACGCAACGCATCGATCGGCTGCTCATCGGCTCCGCCATCGAGGCCGAATCCAAGTCGCTCCCCTACCGGCAATGGAAGCTGAAGCCCGCACCGGAGCCACGGGCCCTGCGGAAGCCGGCTGCGGGATGATCAGCGGTTCGCAGCCGAGTAGGTCGGCAGGCGCCGGTCGGGTACCTCGAGCGCGAGCAGATGCAGCGCGGTGACGTAGAGCCGCCCGCCGTAAATGCCCCAGCGGTCGGGGGCCGCTCCCAATGGATCCCAGCTGCCCGCCTTCGGGCCGGCGGATTCCTGCGTGGCAGCGAGTGTGTCCACGAGCCGGCCGTACCAGGTCTGCCATTCCGGGCCGCCGGTATGCACGAGGACCTGCGAGGCGTAGTACCAGAGATAGGAGTCGCGGGTTTTGCGGGTCGCCGTGCCGTACTCGGGCGGCAGCGCGGCAAGCAGCCGGGCGGCCTGGATCACCCGCGGATCGTCGGCCGCCGCCCCCGTGTGCAGTCGCATCAGGCCGCCGACGGCCGTCATGCAGGCGGAAGACAGCGGCGACATCCGCTGCTCCGGCTTGAGCGGGTTGTAGGCATAGCGGGCGGAATCAGTCTTCGAGGACGCGGCTTCGAGCAGCCTGCGAACGCCGTCGAGCGTGCGCGGATCGGTCTGCACGCCGCCGAGTTCGCCCGAGCGCAGGGCCACGAGCATCCACCCGCTCACCGAGAGGTCGGCGTCGCTGCGCGGCGTGTACCGCCAGCCGCCACGGGTCGGATGCTGGCTGGCGGCTATGAATCCGCAGGCCTTCTCGGCGGCGGGCTTCACGAGCGGGTCGCCGGTCATGCCGACCGCCTCGCACAGCGCGATCGACGCGATGCCGTGGCTGTAGAGCCAGGCGCAGCTGTTCGACAGTTCGTCGGCCGGCAGGTAGAGATCGCCGTCGGGCTTCTGGGATGCGAGCAGGAACTCGAGGCCCCGCCGCACGGTGTCGCGGTGCGGGCCGTCGAAGTGGTCGTGGCCGGCGCCGAGAAAACTCAACAGCGCGAGTCCGGTGGCCGCCGTGTCGGAACGCAGCTTGGGGACGTCGGCCGGCGTGCCGCCGGCGAACGTGCCCAGTGACCAGCGACCGTCCTGCTGCTGCGACCGGGCCAGGAACTCGAGACCGCGGTCCACCATCGCCCGCGCCCGTGCGCCGGTGGGCGTGGCCTCCCGGTCGGTGCCGCGGCGGCCCGGCGCGCGGCCGGCGAAGGCTGCGGCGACGTCGCGCACCCGGCCCTCGGCCGGGAGCGCGGCCGCGGCGACGCGGGCCGGCGGCAAGGTTTCCGCCGCCCCTGGGCCTTCGCCGGATGCCGACCGACGTGCGGCGATCCCGCCGCCTGGCAGTTCGGCCTCACCGGGCGACACGGAGAGCCCTTCGTCATCGTCCACGCCACTCGCGGCATCGTTCCGCGGCCGCGATACCGGGCTGCCGCCGGCGGCAGCGGCGGCGGCGAAGCGGCCGATCGCCGCCGGCATCGGCCTGCCGCCGCCCTGCCCGCCGCTCGGCGCGGTGGTCGGCACCGTGATCGACACGACCGCCGCGGCCTCCGCTCCCGCGGCGGCGGTGACTGACGTGCTGCGGCCCGGTGTCGATCCGCCGCCACGCGGAGTTTCGATGTCGCCTGTTCGGTCGCTGGCCACGCCGCGCGAGACACCGCCGACGGTGGCGACGCTCCCGACGGTCGATGCCGGCGCGTCGTCGGCGTCGCTGGCAGCCCCGCGGGCACCACCGGCGAGCGCCGATGACGGACCGGAGGCCGCCGGCCGACGACTGGCGGCGGGCTTGGCCCGACCGCCGGAGTCAGGGGCGGCCGCGGTCGCCGCCGGCATGTCGATTGTCGCGACGCCGGTGCCGGTCATCGCCGCGGCCTCGGTCTGCCGGCGGCCGGGCGTGCCGCCGCCGTTGGTGCTCGGCGCGGAGTCGCCAGCGGCAGGCCGGGCGGTGCGTCCGCCGGCGACAGGCCCGGCGGTCGTGGCCGGCGCCGGGCCGCCGTCGTCGGCCGTGGCTGGTGCCGGTGAAGCCGTCGCTGCCGGGCCTGCCGCCGCAGGCCGCTGGCGTCGTGCAGGCGTGGGCGCCGCGGCGACGCCCGCGACCGCCGTCGGCAGGGCGACTTCGTCGGCAGTCGTGTCGGCCGCGGCCGCATCGGCGGCGACCGCAGCCGACCGTGACGCGGTGGCTGCAACGGCCGCGGCGCCAGCCTCACGATCACGGGCAGACCGCGCTGCGGGGGCGGCGCTCGCCGCCGTGAGCCGTTCGAGGAGCGCCACCTCACGCGGCCGCCACCGGGAGGCGATCGTGGCGGGCTCGGTCCGGGGCACGGGCGCGGCGGCCGCAGGTGTTGGGTCTGGCGTCGCTGCCGCCGCGGCCGCCGGATCGATGGCCGCCAGGTCCGCGGCAGTGGCAGCCGCCACGGACGATACTGCCTGTTCGCGGCCGGGCGCGGTGGCCTGCGGATCGAGCGCGACGTCGCGGGACGGCTCCCGCTGCGCCTGGGGCTGTGCGGCCGGCAGCCATTCCGCACGTTCCTCAGCCTGCCGCTCCGCGACGTTGCGGTCGGGCTGCCGGGGAGCGGGCGGCTGCTGCCGGCGCTCGGGCGTGGGGATGCGGACCTCGAGCGGTCGCTGGTGGACCGGCTGCTCCGGGGAAGGCGATCGCGGCACGGCCAGCGGGAAATCGGCCTTCCGCTTCGGTGTGAGCGGCTTGCCGGCCGCCGGGGCGTCGGGGGCGACGTCCACGCCCAGATGCGTGATCGTCAGGCCCTTCGCGAGCAGCAGATGGATGGCCACGCTGGCGAAGGCCGCGAGAGCCAGCCGCCTGCGGTACACACTGCGCCGCGTCGTGGCCTCGTCGCGTTTCACCGGATTGCGCCTCCGCGTCCCGCAGGCTACTGGTCGCCCGCCGACTGCACCTGGTAGTCCTCGATGCCCGCCTGGACGCATGCGTCCATCGCGCCGACCACGAACTTGTGGGCCGTGTTCTCGTCGGCCCGGACGATCACCGTCTGCCGCTGCGGGTTGTCGGCCGCCGACTGTCGCAGCAGCTGCTGCAGGTCCTCGAGCCGCACCGGACGGGCGCCCGCGAAGTAGTTGCCCTCGCGGTCGATGTTGATGACGAACTCCCGGGGCTTGCTCGTCAGCGGCTTGGCGGCACTCGCCTGCGGTAGGACGACGTCGATCGACCGGTCGGCCTCGTCGAGCTTGCTGGCCACGAGGAAGAAGATCATGAGCAGGAACACGACGTCGATCATCGGCGTCAGTTCCAGGCCGCCGGCGAGCCGGCCCTTGTCGATGCGGACGCTCATCGCTTGGGCACCTCGGGCGGCAGGGCGGCCAGCTGGGCTGCGGTGAGCCGGCCCTTGTTCTCGTAGCGCTCCAGCTGGGGCAGCACCTCGGCCACGAGGTCGTCCACGCCGCGGAAGCCGCGCAGGATCCGCCCCTCCAGGTAATGTGCGATCATGGCGGCGGGGATGGCGACGCACAGGCCGGCGAAGGTGGTGATCAGCGCCACGTAGATGCCGCTGGCGAGCTCGGCGGCGCGGTTCGCGCCGGCATCCAGGTTGGCCGTGGTGTAGAAGGCCATGATCATGCCCTGCACGGTGCCCAACAGGCCGAGCAGGGGCGTGACCGTGACGGCGAGGCTGATGGGGCGGATGTTGGCATACAGTCGCGAAGCCTCGCGGTCCTTGGCGACCTCGGCGGCCCGCTCGATCTCCGGCACCGGACGGCCGACCTTTTCGAGCATCGCCGCGAGCACGTCGGCGGCCGCGGAGGGAAACTCCTGGCAGAGCCGGTAGGCCTTTCGCGGATCGAAGCCGCCGGTGACGAGCTTGGCGATGCCGTCGCGCAGGCCGGAGGGCAGGAAGCGGCCGCCACGCAGGGCGACGAGCCGCTCGATGCCGAAGGTCACGACGACCAGGGACATGGCCACGATCGGCCACATCAGCAGGCCGCCCGCGAGGAACAGTTGCCACAGGGTCTGGACGCGTTCGCTCATGGTGCCTTGGCTCCGCCGGGGCCGAGTGCCTCGAGCCGCTTGCGGGCTGCGGGCGTCTGCTGGGAATCGGGGTATCGGGCCACCAGCTCGGCATACAGCTTGCGGGCCTGATCGGGCTGCTGCAGCACTTCGAAGCACCGCGCCGCCTCATAGGTGGCCTGGGCCTGCCACGGATGGAAGGCCGGCGGCGCCTGCTGCTCGCCGAAGCCGTAGGCCGCCTTGAAGAACGCCTTGATCGCCTCCTTGTGCCGTTCCTGCTCGAACAGCACCTCGCCCTCCATGAGCCGCGCGCGGCAGGCGACCTCCGTTCGCGGCCCGTCGGCCACGGCCCGATAGCCGGCGAGGGCCTCGTCGAGCTTGCCGAGGTTCTGCCGCGCCCAGGCGGCTGCGTAGCGGCCCTCGGGGGCCTGGGGCGACTGCGGTGCGGCGGCCAGGAACCGCTCGGCGAGCGCCAGGCTTTCGTCCCACTTCTCCTGCCGTGCGGCCGCCTCGGCCGCGCGGATGAAGGCGGCGTCGCGCAGGGTCGCCGACGACAGGCCGATCGGCTCGGCCAGCGCCTGGGCGAATGCGCGGGCTGCCTCGGCGGCCTTGTCCTGGGCGAGCAGCGACTCGCCGAGCATGGCGTACGCGTCCTTGGCGAAGCCGCCTTGCGGCGCGGCGGCGAGCTGCTCCGCGAAGGCCTGGGCCGCGGCGGCGTGGTCCTTGCGCATCGCGTGGGACCAGCCGAGCTTGTGCCGTGCCTGCTCGGCTACCAGTGCCATCCGCCCCCGGCCGGCGGCACTGGCCGCGACGGCGGCCGCATAGGCCTGCGCGGACTCCGCGTACTGCTCCCGCGCCCAGCGGTGTTCGCCGACCTCGAGCCAGGCCTCGGCGGCGTAGGGGCTCTTGGGGAACTTCTCCGCGAGCGACTGGAACGTGGCCGCCGCATCCGCCCCCTTGCCGTCGAGCGCCTGCACGCCGCCGAGCTCGAAGAGAACGCGGTCGGTGGCGGAGAACTGCGGCTGCTCCTGGAGAAGCTTTCGAAACGCGGTCGCGGCCTGACTGTATTTCTTCTCGCCGGCCAGGCACAGGCCTTCCAGCAGCCGCGCCTCGCCGAGGGCCGCGGCGTCGAGCTTGGCTTGGCCGTCCCGGGCCTGCTGCAGGAACCGTTGGGCGTCGGCCAGACCGCCCGCCGCGTCGCCCGTCCGCTGCCGCACGTCGCTGCGGGCCAGCAGGGCGGACGCGGCCGCGGGCGACTGCGGATGCTTATCGATCAGCTCGCTCCAGACGCGGATCGCATCGGGCAGCCGGCCCTTGGCCTCGTGGCACCAGCCGCTCGCCAGCAGTGCCCACGGTGCACGGGTTCCCGCAGGCGCGAGTTTGACCGCCTGAGCGAAGGCGGCGATCGCCTCGTCGTGCTTGCCCGCGTCCTGCCGCAGTTGGCCGAGCCGATACCAGGCGACGTCGGCGCTCGTGCCGGCCGGAAACTCCTGCACCAGCCGCTCCGCGACCGTGAGGGCGGCGGCCTTGTCGCCCGCCTCGCGGAGGGCCCGCACCTGGAGCAGCAGTGCCTCCTCACGGCGGCTCCACTTCGGCAGACGCGCGTCGATCTCCGCGAGACGCTTGGTTGCCGCGGCCGGCTGCTTCAGCTCCACGAGGGCCGAGGCATCGAGGAGGAGGGCTTCGGCCCGCAGCTCGCCTTCGAGCTGCGCGGTGGAGTTCACGAGTGTCTCATGGGCCCGCTGCCACTGTCGGTCGGCGGCGAGCGCGGCGGCCTCGCGTACCTGCCAGGCCCCGCGCCGCTCCGCCCGGGGATTGGCGGCCACGAGTTCGGCGAAGGCCGTGGCGGCATCGGCATGGCGGCCGAGCGCGAGCAGGCATTCGGCGCGAATGGCGCGGACATCGAGCACGGCTTTGGCGTCGGCCTGCGTGGCGTGCTTGGCAAGATAGGCGTCGGCCTGCTTCAGGGCCGCGGCCGGCTGCTTCGCCTCGAGCAGGGCGAGGGCCGTCATCGACGACGCCGCAGCGGCGGCCGGCGACTGGGGATGCTTGTCGGCCAGGGCTGCGTACGCCGCGGCGGCCTCGGCGCGGCGGTTCGGGATCTCCCACAACGCGTCGGCGCGGTCGAGTTCCAGTTTCGGGATCAGTGCCGGGTCGACGCCCTGTCTCCCGGCGACGGCCGCGAGCGCCTTGGTGGCCACGTCGAGCGCCTTGGCCGGCTGATTGGCGTCGAGTTCCAGCAGCGCGAGGCGATGCGCGGCGTCGATCGCCTCCGGACCGGTGCCGGCTGCCGCCTGCTCGAAGAGCGGCCGCGCGTCGTTCGGCCGGCCCGCCTCCACGAGCGCCCGACCGGCGGCCACCCGGGCCTTCGCTGCCAGCGGCGATGCGGCATGATCGGTGGCGAGCCTGCCGAACGCCTCGGCGGCGCCGGCCCAGTTCTTTTGGTTCCAGCGGGCATTGCCCAGCCGGTCGAGTGCCTCGGCCGCTCGCGGCCCCTTGCCGGCCAGCAAGGGGATGAGGATCTGCTCGGCGTCGGCGTGCCGCCCGGTTCCCTCCGCCACGTCGGCGCGCCACAGGGCGACGTCGGACGCGAGGGCGTGCTGCGGAAACTCATTCGCGAACCGCTCGAGGGTTGCTGCGGCCTCGGCCTTCTTGCCGGTTTCGGCCTGGCCCACGCCGAGCGCATAGAGCACCTCGGGGGTTCGCGGCGACGCGGCGTAGTCCTTCAGGAACCGCTGCCAGGTGGCGATCGCCTCGTCGCGCTTGCCCGCCTGCCAGAGCGACTCGCCAAGGAAGTGGGTGGCGTCAGCGGCCTGCGGCTGCCCGCGGCTGTTGTCGAGAAAGCCGCGGAGGTTCGTGGCGGCGGTGGCGTAGGCGGCGGGGGATGGCGCCTTTTGAGCAGCCTCGAACGCGCCGCGGCCGAGTTCCCAGCGGGCCAGCGCCACCGTGGCGGCGTCGGCCTTGCTGGCCACGACGGCGTCGAGCGTCTTGGCGGCGGCCGGCCAGTCGCCGGCCTTGAGCTGGCAGATGGCGAGGTAGTAGCGGCCCTTGAGGGCGAGCGGATCCTGGGGATGGGCCGCGACCAAGGCCTGCCACTCCTCGGCGGCCAGGTCCCAGGCCGCGCGGTTTTGCAACGCGGCGGCCGATGCGTAGGCCGTCTTCGCGGCGTCGCTCGAGTCCGGCTCGGCGGCGCGCCCAAGACCGATTGCCATGCCGCACATCATGACGGCGAGCGCGATGCGACCCGGGAGGCTGGCGAGCATGGCGGGCCTGCGAGCGGCGATGAGGGCGGCGTGAAACCACGAGGTCGATGCCAGAGACGAGTAGTGTAGCCGCCCCGTCGCGGTTTCCGGAAACCGGGCGGACGCCGCTGTCGGGGGACGTCCGGGCGTCGGTCGCGGGCGACGGCAGAGGCTCTTTTCCACCGGCCGCGGGGCGGCCTTCGCCCCATGGTCCTCCCGGGCACCGTGTTCTTCGTCTGGGCGCGCTGCGTACGATCCCCTCCCTTGCGGAGGTGTGAGCGTGGCGACGGTGGTACAGCGACGGGTGGTGGTGACGGGCATCGTGCAGGGCGTGGGCTTCCGACCCTACGTGTGGCGGCGGGCTACGAGCCTCGGCCTCGCCGGCTGGGTGGCAAACGACGCGGGAGGCGTGGTGATCGATGTCCGCGGCCCGGCCGCCACGGTGGCCGCATTTCTCGACGGGCTCGCCGCGGCCGCGCCGCCGTTGGCGGCCGTGCAAGACGTGCGGGTCAGCGCCGTGCCGCACGCCGACGACCACCGAGCGGAGGGCGACGGCTTCATGATCGTCGCCAGCGACACGCGGCCCGGTGCGGGCACGTCGCCGCCGGCCGACGTGGCGAGCTGTGCCGGCTGCCTCGCGGAGGTCGCCGCTCCCACGGGCCGGCGGCACGGCTACGCATTCACCAACTGCACCGATTGCGGTCCGCGATACACCATCATCGAGGGGCTGCCTTACGATCGCGCGGCGACGACGATGCGGTCTTTCGCGATGTGTCCGTGGTGTGCCGCGGAGTATGCAGACCCGGCCGACCGCCGCTTCCACGCCCAGCCGATCGCCTGCCCGGCCTGTGGGCCGCGGCTGTGGTTCGCCGCCCGGGATGTGGCAGCCGGCCGGACGGAGCGGCCCGCCGGTCCGCCTGATGACGCTGCGGCGATCGCCGCGGCACGGGCGCTCCTGCGGGCGGGAGGGATCGTGGCCGTGAAGGGGCTCGGCGGGTTCCATGTGTGCTGCGACGCCACCAGCGCTGCCGCGGTGGCGCGGCTCCGCGCGGGCAAGAAGCGGCCGGGAAAACCCTTCGCCGTCCTCGTGGCCGACGTCGCAGCCGCGGGCGAGATCGGTGCCTTCGACGCGGTCGAGGCCGAGGCGGTCGTGGCCCACGACCGGCCGATCGTGCTCGTGCGCAAGACCGCCGCCGGCAGCTTGTCCCTGGCCGCAGGAGTGGCGCCGGGAACCGATCTGGTCGGCATCATGCTGCCCTGCATGCCGCTCCAGCACATGCTCTGCTTGGGCATGCCGCCACTGGTAATGACATCAGGCAACGTGGCGGACGAGCCGATCGTGACCGACAACGCGGCGGCCGTGACGCGGCTCGGGGCGATCGCCGACGGTTTCCTGCTGCACGATCGCCGCATCCACGCGGCGTGCGACGACTCGGTCGTCCGCTGCGTGGCGGGGCGACCGGTGCCCGTGCGGCTGGCGCGGGGACGGGCGCCGCTGCCGATCGGCCTCGGTGGCGACGGGCCGAACGTGCTCGCCGTGGGGGGCGATCTCAAGGCGGCGCCGTGTGTTACCCGGGGCGACACGGCATTCATGGGGCAGCACGTGGGAGACACGGGCAGCCTCGCGACGCTCGCGGCGCTTGCCCGCACGAGCGGGCATCTGCTCGGTTTGTTGCGGGTCGAGCCGGAGGCGGTGGTGGCGGACCTCCACCCGGGATCGGCGGCAGCGGCCTGGGCCGCGCGGTTCGCAGAGGCCCGCGGGATCCCGCTCGTGCGAGTGCAGCACCACGAGGCGCACCTTGCGGCCCTGCTCGCGGACCGCGCGGCCGGGGACGTGATCGGCGTCTGCTGCGACGGCACCGGATACGGCCGCGACGGCACGATCCAGGGAGGTGAGTTCATCGTCGCCGGTCGCGACGGGATGCGACGCGTGGCGCATCTGGAGGCGTTTCCACTGCCCGGAGGAGATGCGGCGATTCGCCATCCCTGGCGGGTGGCGCTGGCGCTGCTTCACGCCGCCGGCGTGCCTTGGGACGAGCGGCTTGCGCCGGTGCAGGCGGCGGGAGCAGCCGGGCGCCGCGTGCTCGCGCGGCAGCTCGCGACGGGCGCCGGCTGCGTGCCGACGACGAGCATGGGGCGGCTGTTCGACGGCGTGGCGGCGCTCGCCGGCCTGCGGCAGTCGGTGACGTACGAAGCGGAGGCGGCGCTGGCGCTGGAAGCGGCTGCCGATCCCGACGGCGGCGCCGGCGGGTATGCATTTGCGATCAGGGACGGCGATCCGGTGCGGGTGGAGTGGGCCGGCGTGGTGGCGGGCGTCGCCGCCGACGCCTGCGCCGGGGCGCCGGCGGCGTTGATTGCGGGGCGGTTTCACCGCGGCGTCGCCACGATGTTCGCTGCGGTGTGCGGGCGTCTGCAGGAGCGCGGGGCAGGGCGGCTGGTGGGGCTCACCGGCGGCGTCTTCCAGAACGCGGCGCTGGCTGGCCTCACGGCCGACGCGCTGCGAACCGTCGACTTTGAAGTGCTGTTGCATGACCGCGTGCCCTGTAACGACGGGGGCCTGGCCCTGGGGCAGGCGGTGCTGGGCCGCGCGGTGGTCGCGGGCGGGTTCCCGCAGCGCTGACTTCGGGGCTTGTGAAGCGATGATGGCGGGGCCGGCCCGCAGGCGCACGTCTCGATGGTGCACGTTCTCCAGTCTTGCGCTCGGCTTGGCACGCGCGAACGGCACAAGAAGCCCCCGGCGGAAGCCGGGGGACTCCGGGTTGCGTCTCATCCCGGGTGCCATGTGATGTGGGTTTGGGCGTCACTCGCACATCTCGGCCCGGCGGTGAGCCAGTCTGCCTCTCGGGGCTGGTGTTGCGGTTCCGGTCTGTCGGGTTTGGCGGTTCCGTTCCTTGAAGCCCGAGGCGCGAGCCGAGGGAATGCGGATGGCCCTGCAGACAGCGGCTCGCGCCCGGGAAGCCTATGGCGAAAACGACCGTTCCGTCGGCCGGGGCAAGCGAGATGTGCGAGTTACGCCCCGTGGGTTTGAACCGGGAAATCACGTTGCGTCATGCGGCATGGACGGCGGGATGGTTGTCGTGCCCGGTGTCCCCGGGTTGCCACCCGGGGCTTGTTGGACCGGTGCCGGGACCGATCCCCTGTTCACGGGTCGTCAACGCACGATTCACAACCGGATCCCTGCAGCGGCAACGCTCCGCTGAACTCCTCCGCTTACCGTCGAAAGCCGGACGCCCGGCGGCGTGCGTCTCGGGAAGCCTACGATCTGCATATCGGCGCGGTGGCCAGGAGTCGGTGGCGGCAGGCAGCCAGCAGGTCGAGCCAGGCGGCGAGTCCCGTGCCGGTGCGGGCCGATGTCTCCACGATCGGCATGCCGGGCCGCACGGCGGCGATGTTGGCCCGCGCGAGCGGGGCGTCGAAGCCGCAGGCCGCGGCGAGGTCGAGCTTCGTGAGCGCCGCGACGTCGGCGGTGTTGAAGAGGGCGGGGTACTTGAGCGGCTTGTCCTCGCCCTCGGTCACGGAGAGCAAGGCCAGCCGCAGCGACTCGCCGAGGTCCCAGCTCGTCGGGCAGACGAGGTTGCCCACGTTCTCGATGAACAGGTAGTCGAGCCCTGCGAGATCCCAGTCGGCGACGTGCCCGTGAATCATGTCGGCCTCGAGGTGGCAGAGGCCGTGGGTGTTGATCTGGCGGACCGGCGCACCGGAGGCGGCCAGCCGGCGGGCATCGTTGTCCGTCTCGAGGTCGCCCACGACCGCCGCCACGGCCGCCCCGTGCTGCCGCAGTCGCAGCAGGGTCTGGAACAAGAACTCCGTCTTGCCCGTGCCGGGGCTCGACACCATGTTCACGACGAGCACGCCGTGGCGGGTGAAGTTGCGGCGCAGGTCGCGGGCGACCGCGTCGTTGCGTTTCAGGATGCTCGTGCGCACCTCGAGGATCCGGGGGATGCTCATCGGACGGGTTCCTGGGCGGGTTGGCCGTGGCCCTCGAGGGTCAGCGACTCGATCTCCAGTTCCCGGCCCGCACGGATCTCGCCGGTGGGCAGGCCGCAGCCCGGGCATGCGAACCGCTGCAGGCCCGGCAGCTCGACCTCGGTGGAACAGGCAGGGCACCAGACCCGCACCGGAACGTCCACGATCGCGAGGGTGGCGTCGGCCAGCGGCGTGTCGGCGGCGACGAGATCGAAGCCGAAGCGGAGGGCCGAAGCCTGGATGCCGGCCAGCCGGCCGATCCGCAGCGTGATCGTGGTCACTCGCGTGCCGCCCGCGCGGCGGCAGTGTTCGGAGGCTTGCTCGACGATGCTGGCGGCAATGGACAGTTCGTGCATGGCAGGCCCGCGGAGGTGACGACGGTCGGGGGGCGGCCAAGTGTCCGGCCCCGAAATCAGGCTCGGCGCGTGCCTGCGGGTGATGCGAAGCACGATTCTATGGCCCGTGGTCGGTTTTCCAGCGGCGGCACGCATATCGTTTCCGCAGTCGCAGGGGGCGACGCGCCGTCGTGCCGACGGCGAGGCAGGGGGGCCAGCCGCAGGTCGTCGCCAGGACGCGGCCGGAGCACGCGTCCCGATGTCCGCCGTCGTCGCCGCCGAGACCGCCGCGCTGTGCCTCACGGCCGGATCGGTGGGGGCCATGCACACGCTCCTCGGTCCCGACCATTACGTGCCGTTCCTGGCGATGGCACGGGCGGGCGGCTGGTCGACCGCGAAGACGCTGCGGGTGACGCTCGCCTGCGGGCTGGGGCACCTGGCCGGCTCCGTCATGCTCGGCATCACCGGCCTGGCCCTCGGGCTCGCGGCAGCGCAGCTCGAGCCGATCGAGTCGGTGCGCGGCGCCGTCGCGGGCTGGCTGTTGATTCTCGGTGGCGTCGCCCTGGTCGCCTGGGGCTGCTGGCGGGCGGCCATGCACCGTGACGCGGACCGGGCTGCCGGTGCCGCGGCTGCCGCGTCGGCCTGGGGACCGTGGGCGGCGTTTTTGGTGTTCGTCTTCGGGCCCTGCGAGCCGCTCATCCCGCTGGTCATGCTCCCCGCCGCGCGGGCGAGCGGCTGGGCGGTGGCGGCGGTGATCGCGGCCTTCGGCACGGCGACGCTGGCCACGATGGTCGCGGCCGTGTGGGCGATGCGGCACGGTGCCGGCCTCGTGCGGCTCCCGCGGCTGGCCCGCTGCGCCGATGTCTTGGCGGGCCTGGCGATCCTCGCCTGCGGAGTGCTCGTGCGGCTCGGACTCTGACTGCCTTTCACCTTCACGCGGAGGACGACCATGGCCACGCTCCTCGGGCACGCGCCGCGGGGCATCGAGATGGGGCGCGTGGTCCTGCCGTTCGATTCGTGCCTCGAGTGCACGGCGCATCCTTCAGCCGGCAAGACCGGCCCCGAACTCGCGGCCCTTCGCCCGGGCACGGGAGGCTGATGCCATGTCGCCGACCCGCGTGCTCGTGATCGGCTGCGGCAACCCGCTGCGCGGCGACGACGCGGCCGGGCCGGTGCTCGTCCGCCGGCTCTGGGACCGCGGCCTGCCGGAGGGGGTGCGGTGTGCCGACGGGGGCACCGGGGGCATGGACGTGGTGTTCCAGATGCGGGGCGTGCCGGAGGTGATCCTCGTCGACGCCTGTCGGACGGGGGCCGAGCCCGGGGCGATCTTCGAGGTGCCGGGGGCCGAGGTGGCGAACGTGCCGCCGCTGGCGGGGATCAACCTCCACGCGTTTCGCTGGGACCATGCGCTGGCGTTCGCCCGCTGGTTGCTCCGCGAGGGCCGCCCGGACCGGGTGACCGCGATTTTGATCGAGGGGGCGGCGTTCGACGTGGGAGCGGAGCTGTCGCCGGCGGTCGATCGGGCCATCGACGCCGTGGTCGAGCTGCTGGCCGCGCGGCTGGCCCCGCTCGCGGCCGGAAAATTCTGACGACGCAGCCGCGGTCGGAGCCGCGACCTGCATCCTTGCAGATGAAGGGATGAGCGATGACACAGGCGGACGGGGCGGCACTGGACGGAGACGAGTTGGAGCGGCTGGCGGAGCGGGTCGATGCCGAGGTCGAGGCGGTCGATGAACTGGATGCCGCCGGTCGGGAGCGGGCGATCGCCTTGATGCGGGCGGTGGAGGCCTTTCATCGGGCCGGCCTGGTGGCGATCGTCCGCCGGCTGAAGGCGGATCCCCGGGGCCTCGAACTGCTGCTCGAACTGCTCGCCGAACCGGCGGTGCGGGTGCTGTTTGCCATGCACGGGATCGTGCGCACGGCGGCGTCGGCCGCGGCCGAGGAACCGCACGACCTCGTCCAGATCCGGCTGCCGGTCGGGGCGGAGGGACGGTGATGTGCCTCGCCGTGCCGGGCCGTGTCGAATCGATTCGCGTCGAGGCCGGCGTGCGGATGGGCCGCCTGAACTTCGGCGGTGTGATCAAGGACGTGTGCCTGGCCTACGTGCCCGCAATCGCCGTCGGTGATTACGCCATCGTCCACGTCGGCTTCGCCATCGGCCGGCTCGACGAGGCCGCGGCCCGGGCCACGCTCAGCACCTTCGCCGAGATCGGCCGTCTGGAGGAGGAACTGGCCGAACTCCGGGCCACGAACGATCCGGACCCTGCCCCGTCACCAGCATGAAGCACCGCGCCGAATATCGCGACGTGGACCGGGCCCGGCGGCTGGCCGCCGAGATCGCCCGGGTCGCGCGCCGGCCCTGGGCCATCATGGAAGTGTGCGGCGGTCAAACGCACGCCCTCGTCCGCACCGGGATCGATCAGATGCTGCCGCCTGAGGTGGAGATGATCCACGGGCCCGGCTGCCCGGTGTGCGTGACGCCCGTCGAGGTGCTCGACCGGGCGATCGCGATCGCCCGCCGCCCCGGCGTGATCTTCTGCTCGTTCGGCGACATGCTCCGTGTGCCCGGGTCGCGCGGCGACCTGTTCGCCGCCAAGGGCGATGGAGCCGACGTCCGCGTCGTCTACTCGCCGCTCGACGCGGTGGCCGTGGCGGCGCGGCACCCGGACCGTGAGGTCGTGTTCCTGGCGATCGGGTTCGAGACCACCGCCCCCGCCAGCGCCATGGCGGCGAAACTGGCCCGGGATCGCGGCGTGGGCAACTTCTCGCTGCTCGTCGCGCACGTGCTCGTGCCCCCGGCCATCGAGGCGATCATGCGGTCGCCGGGCAATCGCGTGCAGGCGTTCCTGGCGGCGGGGCACGTGTGCAGCGTGATGGGGACGGGGCAGTATCCGCCGCTCGCCGCCCGGCATCGCGTGCCGATCGTCGTTACCGGCTTCGAGCCGCTCGACCTGCTCGACGGGATCCTGCGCACGGTGATGCAGCTCGAGGCGGGCCGTCACGAGGTGGAGAATGCCTATCCGCGGGCCGTGACCGACAGCGGCAACGAGACCGCGCAGGCATTGCTCGCGGAGGTCTTCGAGACGGTGGACCGACCGTGGCGCGGCATCGGCACGATCGCCGCAAGCGGCTGGCGGCTGGCGTCCGCCTACCGGGATCTCGACGCGGAGCTGCGGTTCGACGTCGCCGGCGTGACGGCGGCCGAGTCGCCCGTCTGCCGGAGCGGCGACGTGCTCAAAGGGGCGCTCAAGCCCGACCGCTGCCCGGCCTTCGGCAAGGAGTGCACGCCGCGGACGCCGCTCGGGGCGACCATGGTGTCGGGAGAGGGTGCCTGCGCGGCCTACTGGTATGCGGGGCGGAGGCCGCGGTCATGAGCGGGGCGTGTACGGCGGTGGCTGCAGGCATGAGCGGGGCGCGCACGGCGGTGATGCACGGCCGCCGGGACGGCAGATGTCTCCTCGCTGTGGCCGCGGCCGGGCCACACGCTCGTCGAGCACCCGCCGATCCCGTCGGCTCCCGGCAGCGGTGGCGCGGGCGGTGTCGATCCATCGGTGATGCGTGGCTCCATGACCTTGGCAACGGTTGCGTGTGGGGAAGCCGGCCGGGCTGGCGCACGAAAAATGGGAGGGTGATCGATGGCTGACGCCGGCGGTGCGATCGACGTGGCGAGGCTCGCATGTCCGACGCCCGTGCGGGAGCGGGAGCGGGTGATTCTCGGGCACGGCGGCGGTGGGGCGCTGTCGCACGAGCTGATCGAGCAGGTGTTCCTGCCGGCGTTCGCGAATCCCGTCCTCGAACGGCTCGGTGATTCGAGTGTGCTCGACGCGGCACCGCTGCTCGCCGGCGGCGGCCGGCTGGCGGTGTCTACCGATTCCTATGTCGTCCGTCCGCTCACGTTTCCCGGTGGCACGATCGGCGATTTGGCAGTCAACGGCACCGTCAACGACCTGGCCATGAGCGGGGCCCGGCCGTTGTGGCTGACCGCCGCCTTCATCATCGAGGAAGGATTGCCGATCACCGAGCTCGCGGAGATCGCCGGCTGCATGGCGCGGGCGGCACGGGCGGCCGGCGTCGCGATCGTGACGGGCGACACGAAGGTCGTGGAACGCGGCCGCGGTGACGGCTGCTATGTGAACACCGCCGGCATCGGGATCGTGCCGCCGGGAGTGGCCCTCGGGCCCGAGCGGGTGCGGCCCGGCGACGTCGTGCTCGTCAGCGGCACGCTCGCCGACCATGGCATGGCGGTGATGAGCGTGCGCGACGGGCTCGAGTTCGACGCCCCGATCGCGAGTGACACGGCCCCGCTGCATGGCCTCGTCGCCGCCATGCTCTCCGCCTGCCGCGACGTGAAGATGCTTCGCGATCCGACCCGGGGCGGGGTGGCGACGAGCCTTGCGGAGATCGCGACGCTCGCGCGGGTGGGGATCGAGATCGACGAGGAGTCGATCCCCGTCGGCCCGCCGGTGGCCGCGGCCTGCGAACTGCTCGGCCTCGATCCGCTGCTCGTCGCCAACGAGGGGAAGCTGCTCGCCGTGGTGCCCGCCTCTCATGCCGACGCGGTGCTGGGGGCGATGCGGAGACACGAGCATGGCCGCGACGCCGTGCGGCTTGGGCGGGTCGTGGCCGACCACCCAGGCCTCGTGGCCATGCGGACGACGCTCGGGGGCACGCGGATCGTGCCCATGCCGATCGGCGAGCAGCTGCCGCGGATATGTTGACACGCCTGCGCGGCCATTGCACACGAGAAGCCCCCGGCGGAAGTTTCAATGGACCGCCGCCTCCCGTGGAGCGGCGGTCTCCGACCGTCGTGGCCCCGGTCCGTTACAATCGCGGCCCGACTCCGGTTCGTCTCGTAGGAATGTGCCGCCATGCCGGACTGGACCTACCGCACCGTCTTTCGGCCAGTGCTGTTTCGCTTGCCGACGACCGTGGGGCGTGATCTGGCGCTGGCCGCGATCGGCACGGTGGCGCGGCTGCCGTGGGGCCGGCGGGTGATCGAGTTCATGGGGCACATGCGGCCGGCGCGGCCGCTTCGCCGGCGGCTCGGAGCGGTGGAGATCGATGCGCCGGTCGGGCTCGCGCCGGGCATCGACCCGCGGCTGCTGGGTTTGCCCGGGCTGTGGCAGCTGTCGCAGACCGGAACGGGCACCGCGACGTGCTCATCCACCCACCCGATCAGCACGGCTCAGTCGCGCCAGGGCCTGACGTGCCTGCGGAAGATCCGTCCGCTGTTTTCCCGTTTGCGGAAGGTGGGGGTCGAACG
>Ga0315903_10002470_pt1 | contig 27070 bp, 21 predicted proteins | sample LakEriMetagenome_7_FD_203524 | JGI IMG/M metagenome (GOLD analysis project Ga0315903, IMG submission 203524) | Freshwater fungal communities from buoy surface, Lake Erie, Ohio, United States - Buoy 2 MA119 | ecosystem: Environmental > Aquatic > Freshwater > Lake | place: USA: Lake Erie, Ohio... | reverse complement strand
TTATTCATTTATGTCAGTATGAGCATAAAGAGGTCAATTATTGATTTATCGAAAGATTCCGACAGCGAGCCAGAGTTTATTGAATCGAGTAATCGTCGTCGTTTAAATGCAGATGAAAGTCTTCCTTCATTAAGAGATTTAGTGGATCGTACAAAAGGATATGCGGTTATTCCCTTTCCAAGGGAGATATTGGATAACTTTAAAGTAAATCAATTTTTACGCGAGCAAAGAGAATTCAAGAATCCCGATGAAAATCAGCTATTTGTTTTGGGAGGTTTTGGCGCTATGGGAAATCCTTCTTCTTTCCACCACCCGATGAGACGTGCGTTAATGCAAGCTATATATGAGTATATGGTCCCTATTTTTGCAAAGGTAATAAGGGAGTCTTATTCTGAGTATAAATATATTTCTATGATTCCGGATAGATTTGGCATTCGTCGTAATGACCAGCAAGTTGGCGACGAATCTTGGCATAAGGATCAGTCTTTAGATAGGGAACGTTCTCGCAATGCAATTGTTTTTGGAGGTTGGATGAATTTAGATCCTATTGATTCAGGTAAAATACAATATTTTAGTTTTGCAGAAGGAGAGGTTGTTCCAATAGAAGGCACAGAAGAGTATTATAGGAGGAATGCAGATCGAAAAGGTGGTTTTTCGGCAGAGCCAGAGCGCATGGAGTATCTAACGGGTCGTAGACGTAGAATTGCTATTCCTCCAGGCCACTTGGTCATATTCAACGAGCTTTTAACGCATGAAGTTGCTAAAGGTGAAAACAAAAAAGCATTTGACGCTTCTAAAACATCTTATAGGTGTTATTTAAAATGGTTTTTGAGTAAAAATGAAATTCCATATTGGCCTCCTCATCGATTGACTAACTTTTTCAACAACCAAACTCAAATTGGTATGAGCATTTACCAGCCAGATGCACCGTTTTACTCTAGTAACCACAGCAGCACTTCTACAGATCCTTTGGTTTATATTTCGGATAAAGTTATTGATCAAGTTCGAGGTTTTGAAATTAAAGGAGAGAAGAAGCAATTGTCGAATATGGCTTATCGTTTTATGGGCCAGGGTCAGAAAACAAAACCTGCTGAAGGTTTTGAGCGTCAGGGTCTTGTGAATTGGGGATTGGCATTTAATCCTTATACTGCTGCTGAAAAGCGTATTTACGAACCACAAATGCTTCGTTAGTTTATTTAAAATATAATATATAATTAATTTTTAAATAAAATTAGCACAACAAACGCACTAATAAATGCAACGGGTTTTACCACACAATTGACGAGGATTCTGGTCGCCGATATCGATTCCACATACCATGCATAAATTCATAGATCTTCTTGATCTCTTAAAGGCTCTTGATTTAATTGCCATAAAAGAATGAATTGGCTCATCGTCGTCGGTATCTGGAATCATTGTCACCAATACCTGCTTCTCATCGTCGGAATCGCTGCTCTCATTATCAGAAGGAGGAATGCACGTAGAAGCTGGCGAAATAGGCAGACACGCAGGAACTGAATTCAAGAATTCGTTATGATCTTCTTCTTTTTTCTCTTCTTTTATTTCAACAGTCGCCTCGCTTACATCTGTCAATGCAGAAACGTTCAATGGATCATTGATAACAACGTCTCTTGGAGGTACTACCATAAAGCGTATGACTTGCTGAGCAAAAATCATACGATGGTTTTCATCTACCTTTGGGCTATCCACAAAAATGATTTTACCTGGAAAATTAGCTCTCACAGCTTTAGACACAGTATAGAATTCTGAAGCACAAGTGAACAACAAATCAAAAGCATTTGAATCCTTAAACATGACCATATTTCCAATTCCATTTGGCAAACGAAATGGGTCGAATCGATCGTAGAAAATCGTATCTGGCGCAAGTGGATGAGGCAAATAGTTTATGATATCCTTAAAAATAGATTTAATAATATCCATAGGATGATCTTTATTATAAACTAATTCCATTTTTATTTTCTTTTTTGTGTTTTTATTTTTTATTTTTAGAGGTCGTTGAAAATATATCTTTTAAAATAAAAACTGAAAAATTGATTAAAAGTTATTTGGGTGGCATCTTTTTTTAATTTTTATTTTTATTTTGCAAATAAAATGGCCTATTGCGGTAATTGCGACGGCTGTGAATTATATGGATGTTCATATTATTGCGAATTGGAACGAAACAAAGCTCCTACTCAATTGCAAAAACTGCAAGCGATTTTAAATCGTGGCATTGAATATATTTATAATAATGCTTTGTTAAATTTTTCAAGGAAAAGAAATTTAAAGCCTGAGGTCGAGTCTGATGAGTTTAACATTGAAATTACAGATCCGTACGAAGCAAGAATATGTATTTTATGTTCGGATGAAATAGACGTTTGCAATTGTTACAATCAAGTCAAAAAAGTTTATAAAAATGATTGTGAAGAATTTTATGGATATTTTGTGGATATAAAAGATTGTGAGGCTCGTGTAAATTATAGTCGTTGCGCAGATGCAGTGAATATGAAAGTAGTCGTTCGTAACATTGAATGTTAGTTTTTATTGTATAGCGACTGTAAAAGATTTTATATATTTTTGGATTAGTCGTGAAAAAACTGAAAAATAAATAAATCCCAAAAAGATTTTTCAAACTGTTTTTCTGTTTTCATAAAAAATTTTTCATAAAATTTAATATTTTTACAATTTTAAGTTATTATTTTTCTGCAAAATGTCTTCTAAGATTTCAATTACTACCGCTGTTCCTGTTGTGGACATAGCACCTAGGGTAGAAGGTTCTGGTACTGCTCTTCGTTATGAGTTTCGCTGCCTTGACGATTTAGTGAGTTGTTTGGAAAAGGGAACTTTTGTTTTGGATTTATCTGTGAAAGCTGACGATAAATTTTCTGAAAATGGTCGTTTAGGCTTATTTTTGAAGGGAAGATACAGTGATCATGGCGTGGGAATGATTTATTTTGGTTTAAAGAAAGATGTGCTTCAAGATAGAGTGAATCCTGGCAGTACCACTCATACTTTGCATTACGAGTTGCTGGAACAGGGAGCTCGTAACTACAATACTCGTAAGGAAATTGAGGATACTGTAGAGACCTATGCACGTTTCTTAAGATTTGTTGAGGAGCCAATGTCGAGAGTCAGAGCCCAGTATTATCCTGATCACAGTGAGAGTTTGCATATTCCTAAAATCCTAAAGTTTAAGGCCCCTAAAGCAGAGCAGAGCAAGACTATTTCTAAAGATCGTGTTGAAACTGATCAGAAGGAGTTTAACATTGTCGATTATGTTCAGAGCGAAGGGAAGGTGATGGTTCGTGTTAATCTTCCTTGGTTGTTGGAGCAGAAGAATTTGCAAAACATGATGATTGGTGTTTCTCTTTCTTTGGCTCGTTGGAAGTACTTGACCGATGCTGAAAAGGCTACCATTGCTCGCAGAAAGGAAGAGAAGAAGAGAGCTGAAGAGTCGAAGCGAAAAAGAGACGAATCTAAGAAGGACAGCACTGCAAAGAAGTCAAGAGTTGTCGAGCCAAGCAGTAGTTCTGCAGACAGTGGTTCAGATATTGAACATTAACAGTTTTATTTAAATGAATATGCTTTTGTATTATTAATTTTTATTGTTTAATATGAAGCGTAAATTAACTGAAAGTTCATCGAACGTTTTTGAAATTGAAAATTTAAGTCATGGTCTTAAAAATGGAGAAGTTAAGTCAAAACCAAAACGAGTTCCGGTAGTTCCAAGTCATTTACCAAAGCTTCATTGTTTATGTGGTGCTTTTGGAGTGGTCCGATCTGGAAAAAGTAATGCTTTAGTAAACTTGATACAAGCATATCATGATTGTGGAGGTTTAAATATGTTATTTTGTATTTCTCCAACATATGATTCCAATACTTCTTTGCAAACTTTGCCGTTTGAAAAAGAAGGAATCTTTACAGATTCTCACAATAGTATTCAAGCATTGGAAAAAATTATAGAAATTATACAAAAGCGTAATAACGATTACAAAGAAGAAAAGATATATAAAAAAGCATACAAAGCTTGGTTAAAGGATAAAGCAACAATGGAAGAGTTTGCTATTGTCAATCGTCAACATTTTAGACCTCCTTTAAAAATAAAATGGCCTCAGCCTGGTATCTTTATAGATGATATGACGCACACTGAGTTAATGGCAAATACTATTAACAATAAACTTAGTCACTTAAGTTTGCATCATCGACATTTAGATGGGGTTGGTGTTAGTATTTTTCAAGCTTTTCAAACATTTAAAAGCGGTATGCCTCGAGTTGTTCGAGCAAATTTAGGGCTTATTATGTTGTTCCCGACTTGTAATATGCGAGAAATTGAAGAAATTTATGCTGAAGTTAGTAATAATATTACTTTTGAAACTTTTAAAAGACTATTATTTGAGGCGACAAAAGGTTCGCATGATTTTTTGTTGATAAATAAATTGGCCGATGATCCTCGCAAACAGTTTGGGATTAATTTCGATCGAGTATTTATTATCGATCCGGTTGAAGAAAGACGAAAATTATTAAAAATTGAAGATTAATCATGATGAATAATAAGGCTCTTAACGATATGTACGAAACTGGGGTGTTGGTAGAAAATCCTATTGCAGCAGCTAAATATTTTAGAGAAAGAATGGGCTATAAAAATCCAGATGAACAGGCAACGAATTTGGTTGAAGCAAGTCAATATGGTTTTCAAGCAAAGTGGAGAGGACAAACGTTTGACAAACGTGAATATATTGCTGGAGTTCACAATGGTGAAATGCCTGGAGCAGACACAAATACAGACATTTTGCAAGCAAGAGCAATGAATCCCTATTCTGCAAAAGCAACGAATCGAATGGATTATGTAAATCCATCTTGGCAAGCGAATGTGAGCCAGTATGGTGGCAATACAGGTACTATTGAAATGTTAGCATCTGGCTTCAGTCGGGCACTTCCAATGGCAATGGACAATTTAGAGCAAATTTCTGCAAATGCTTTGGATGAAAATAAGAGACAAGCAGTTAATGACCCGCTAAGTAGTACTTATGCTATGGTTCACCAAGGAATTCAAGAAATACTAGCAACAGATAGAGCAGCTAGATTGGCAGCCTTCAGAGGTTCAGGTACTCAAGATCAGGATGTGACAATGGATATGTCTAGAGCTGATGCAGAAAATACTTTCAATACTTCGTATCAAGGACCGAATATAAATGCGATATCTAAATTAAGAGACAATCCAACTTATAGAAGAATTCGTCGGGAACGTGATGCAATTACAATTCAAAGTCAAAATGAAATACCACTACTGGATGGTTTATATAGACCTGTTGGAGTTCCTGAACCAGTGAAACCAAAAGAGGCTCAATTAAAATTTGAAACTGATATGGAAGAAAAAAGAAGAAATTATATTCGCGAGACAAGGAAATTACGTAGAACAGAACAACGTACGTTTGATTTTGACGTACAGGAAATTTTGTTTAATCCAGTAGAAAGATCACAGCAAAGAATGAAACAACAAATTTTAATGAATGAACTTCGTCGTAATCCTCTTCAACATAGAAAAGGAAAATTTGTAGATTTAGAAGGAAAACTAGTCGAAAATAGTCCTATGCGAATAATCCCAAGACGATTTACACCTATGGGTACTCCATATAACACCTCCTACAACACCCCATTAAAAGAATCTTCAAGGAGAAATGAACTTAACTATGAGGGAGATCAAAGTGACTTTCAAAGTGAAATTGAAACAGTTAGGAGGTTAAGATCTGCAAGCAAAAGAAAGAAGCCAAAAAAATATGAATAATTTAATAATGTGGTATGATACATTTAATGGACAGTTTTGGGTGATGATTGCCGGAATGGTTTTTGCTTTTTGTGGTGTAGTAGCGAAAAGTAAGTGTACACGATTTGAGTGTTGGGGAATTATTATTGAACGTGATGTAAAAGCAGAAGTCGATTTAGAAAAAGCACAATTAAGAGGATTATCAAGAAATGCAACAATGAGTCCAACTCCTACTTCTCCGCGAAAAAATCTTAGCATAGATCTATACAATGATATTCCTACTGTACCTTCTCCTTGATTTCTTCAACAATGATCTCTCGGACGTCGTCGACAACTTCTACCCATATTTTGTTAGCTAAAGAGGATGGCACATAAGAGTGGATCGAGGTAGCTAAATCGGAAATCACCGCTACCACCAAATGCTCCGGCAGGACAAGAATCGTCATCCCCAAAAGGATACATGCAATCGTAATTATTTTATATTGAGGAAACATTATTTTGTAAAAATTATAATATAATAAATATCAATTGTTTAAGTTGTCGAATATTGTAATTCAAAAGTAGCGGTATCATAAAACACTCTGCCGACTCCAATACCCAAAGCAACACCCCTTAACGGTCTAATAAAACAACCCGTCTGATTTGGATTTAAGGCAACCCCTGAAGCATTTAAACAAATAGACCCTGCAGTTTGTGAAGCAACACCAGCGTTGTTACCAATCGCAATCGCATTTTCTCCTTGATTTTGTTGCCCAGCATTCCTTCCAATAGCAATAGCATTTTGAGATTGACCACCTACTCCAGCACTTGTTCCTTGACCAGCACTTCGTCCAATAGCAATAGCATTATCACTTAAAGTTCCCAAACCATATAGTCCGGCGTCTCTTCCGATAGCAATAGAATTACTTCCTTGAAAGTTATTTCCAGCACTAAGACCAATAGCAACTGAAAATTCTCCTTGACTTGTTGAAGCAGCAGCATTTCCAATCGCAACGCTTGACTGATTTTGAGAAGTTAAACCAGCAAATCGTCCAATAGCAATAGCATTTTGTGATTGACCACCTACTCCAACACTTGTTCCACCACCAGCACTAAGACCAATAGCAATAGCATTTGCTCCATTACCAATAGTTCCAGTAGAAACAGCACCCATACTATAAAATCCTGCTCCGTTTCCAATAGCAACAGAAGAAACTCCTTGATTTTGTTGCCCAGCATTAATTCCAACAGCAGTAGCAGAATTGCCTTGAGTTGTTTGTCCTGCTTGACACCCAATAGCAGTAGAATTTGTCCCTTGATTTGAAGTTCCAGAACTTGAACCCATAGCCACTGAATTAATACCTTGATTTGTGTTACCACTATTTAAACCGACAGCGACGGCGTTAGGTTGCTGAAACCCTATTCCAAGACTTGTTCCTCTTCCCGCATTTTGCCCAATAGCAACGCAACCACCAGTTGAACCTGAAGTTGTTGAACCTTGACTAAATTGACCCGAACTTGTTCCAATAGCAACGCAATTTGTTGTTTGAACTCTATTAGCAGCAAGACTTCCAATAGCAACAGAACCTGCCGCTTGATTATCATAACCGCAATTTTCTCCAATAGCGACTGATTGAGTTCCTTGATTTAATTGAGCAGCGTAAGAACCAATAGCAATACCACTTATTCCTTGATTTGTAGTCCCTGCTAATGAACCTATGCCTACTTGACCTCCAGCAATAGTAGCAGTAGGTTTGTAAGCGTCTGCTTTTACTATTGAGGTATATCCGTCAGTAGTATCAGTTCCATTAATTAAAATACCTGTTGCTGTATTAACTTGAATTCCTTGATTAAAAGTAGTAGCACCATTTACAGCAATTGTAGAAGTTGCTGCACTAGTGCTAGTAACTTGTATACCATTTCCTTTTCCCAATGTAATAACACTTGAATTCGTTCCTGTTATAGTGTCAGGACCAATATTAATTGATTTTACTTGGGTGACAGCACTTCCTGCCATACTGCCTGTACCAATATTAATGTTTCTTACACCATTAACGCTTGTGTTAGAAGTACCAACTCCAATATTTATGGCTCCTGTAGAACCATTTCCACTTCCAATATTTATTGTCCCAGTTGCACTTTGTCCACCACAAACATTTATAGTTCCAGTCGAACTAGAATTACTTAGATTTAATGTTTGGGCATTACTATCCAATTCAATTAAATTATTTTTTCCAATTCTTACAAGAGAAGCATTTGTACCAGTTCCATTTGCTATATTAACTATACAACCACTTGTATTATTTGATCCATTTGCTATATTGACTGCAGCACTTCTTGCACTGTTTGGACAAATATTTAATATGCTACTTGCTTGATTTGGCAACGAGTTTAGTGTTGTTGTATGAATACCGGAATAATCAATCATTGTACTATTTACTTGTGATCCAGTTGTGTCGTCATTATAAAAATCAGTTCTTCCAGTAGCTGCTGGATTTGATGATGAACCATTTTGAGTATTTACTATTTTTGAGCCAAGTGTCCCATTGCTTTCTATAGTCAGCTCCCCTACTTTTAAACTTGATGAGTCTATTTGACCTGTTGATGCATTTACTGTTAAGTTGCTTAATTTTGATAAAGTCGAATTAGCAGATGTAGAATTTGTCCCAATGATTGTAAAAATTTCATCGGAAGCAGTTGCATTGGCTTTAATGGATGTTGCCACACTTCCTGCCCCTTGTACATACCCAGATATATTAGCCATGGTTTTTAATAAAAAAATAAATAATTTAGGTATAATTTAAATAACAGTTAAAGTTCTACAACATTCTCAATCCAAGTATATACATCATTTATATTTTCTTTAAAAATAAATTCAATAATGTTAGAAAAAACAGTTTCAACAATTTTTGAGAAACGATGAATTTTGTTATCCGGAATCTGATCATAAATATTCAAGAAAGCAGTGGTTAAATTATTTACTACTTCTTCCTCATTATACTCATTTACTTTTATATGAATTGTTGTTTGTTCGCTTTTTTCATCTAAACGATTAAAACTGTACCCACCTTTAAACAAAGGAAGTTGTATTCTTTCTCTTATTGTATGGAGTCGAAAAACCCGTTGTTTGTCTTCCAGCAATAAAAATGTTGATTTGTCAAAACTTACATAATCTTCGTATTTTAAAATTTCTTTTTTAAAATATGTGAGAGAGTCAACTTTAATTACTTTTCCGTCAAGTAATATTTCATGACCTCCTAGTAATGGTATATCTTGACATTTTAATATACGGAAACGTTTGCAGTCCTTTACATTATTTTTATACCCTACACAGATACAGTCGTAATTTTCCAACATAATGATGCGGTGTCCATTCAAAGTAGGAGGAAAATAAAACAGCAAATCTTCAACGGATGCATTGTAAATTTGCTTTTTACGACAAAGTGTTTGAAAAAATTCTGGTATTATACTCATTATATTTTTTAAAAAATTAAAAAAATAAATCTATTTTAAATAAAAATATCTTAAAAAGATGTCCTTAAAAGCTGAAACAGAAACTCAAACAGAAACGGAAAAAGAAATTCAAAAAAGACCTTCCTTTGAAGATTGGTGTGATCGAGCAATCCGAGATCGTGAAGATTATGTTGTACTAAGAACCAATGTAATTTTTTATGGAGTCATGTCAAATTTGTCTTTTTGCCGAGCTATTTTATTGCAACTAGGAAAAGAAAACAATGGAATGCAGAAAGAAGATTCTCCTGAATTCAGAAAAGTTCAGACCGAATGGTGGTATTATTATCGCAAGATTATGACATTGCGTTCGTTTCTAGTTCGTTATTTTGATATTCCAACTCCGAATTGGATGCAAGATTTACTACCTGATCGATTGTATTGTGGTGTTCTTTTGTCCGAAGAGGACTTTTTAAAGTTTGTTACCAAAGACGGAAGTGGAATTGTCAAAGAAAAAATAGAAGACGTTCAAGATTATGAAAACAATTTAAAATCAAGTAAAATAAGCAATAGAGAAATGCAAAAGAAAACATTGGAAAATCTAATGGGAGAAAAATCTGCCGATAGCGAAGGAGAAGAAGATGCCTAATTTATTCATAAGGTTTAAAATATCCTGCTTCAGAACTTTCATAATAATTTGATCTATTTCTTTTTTTCTGATACCCAGTAGTTCCTGAATTAGGTAAAGTATGATTGAGAACAGAATTGTGCATATTCGGCATAACATTTCTATAATAACCTTCATTTGCTTGTTCTGATTTGTGTACATTGTCCATTTCAAAAAATTCAATCACCAAATTTAAAACCCAATCGCTTCCTTGAAAATCCACATAATTACCGGTTTCACAATCACGTATAGTGATATGGAATTGGTTTACATTGAAATTAGGAATAATACATTTAAATGGATTATTTGGTTCATAAACACAACGATACCCATAACTCCCAGTAACTGGAACAATTGCAATTGTGTTTCCTGTGCTTAAATGATTGTAAGATTCTCTAGCATTTGAAGTTGCTACCTCCCACGAAACACTTAATGCGCCAGGTCCTTGTAATTCAGTAGTATTTACAGCCATTAATTGAACTTGTTCAATGCTTGTTGGAGTTATATAAACAGGTTGCAAGCTATATTTTGAATTCGCTCCTCCATTTAAGACAGTAAATCCTATACACTGATATGCAAGTGTGTTTGTAGCATTAATTCTTGTTGTGTTTGCAGGAGTTCCATCTGCTCTTATTTCAAGTAAACCCAAGGTATTCAACAAAGGAGTTGTAACGGCGTCAGCAATTAAATAAAATCCAGTGTAAACGTGAGATGCATTATAAGTTCCTAAAACTCCAGTTGTACCTGCTGTGGGGCTGTACATGATGACTCTAAGATTATCTGGATCTACTTCAAATCCTGGGTATGTACTGTTACCATTCACTCCCAAACCGTAATAGAAAACATTTAAATTGTTACATGATGTATTCAAATAAGCAACAAGACTATCTACATTGTACTGACCAGGGGGTACAATAATATCAATTATGTTATAGTCTAGAGCACCGTTTACTGTAAAAGTAGAAAGTACTTTCAATCGATCATTTACATCTGTAACAATATTTGAAAAGCTATTGTTAAATATCATAGAATGAATACTAACAACAGCTGTGAAATTATCATCTGCAGCAGTTATGCTCTCTTGCATTGTCCACGTAACATCACTTAAAGTAGAATCATATTGATCTCCGTACTTTGTCGATAAAGAAATTAACGCTGGTTTATTCTGCACATTTAAGACTTGAACTGCTCCCACACTCATTTTGTTCTAAATATCGATCTAAAATTACTTTTAATTCGGCGTCACTACAATGAGGTAGTTCCCCTTTTTTTGTTTTATTTAGGGATTTTCTAACTTTGAATGGAAATAAGTCCCAATATTCACTAAACTGTTTGGGTTCTAATAAAACTTCTGAATCAAATTTTGTTGTAGGACAATTTATAACAGAAGTTAGGCTTTGATCCATCGAAAACTACAAGTAATTGAAAGTTAAAAAGTATTTTTTAAAATGAGTACGGAAGAAACAAATTCAACAAACAGTTTAATTGTTCCTGAATCTTTACCTCAAATATCAACAACTTCTGATAGTAATTTAGTACCGTATTTAAAAAAGGAATTTGTTTTTACAGAAAAACGTAAAGAAAATTTAGTTAAAGCAAATAAGGCAAGAAAAGAAAAAGAAGATTTTAAAAAGCAATTAAGAGAAAAATACGAGGCAACAACTATTGAACTTCAAAAACTATACGAGTCTAAAATAAATTCATTTAAAAATAACGGAGATATTCCCATAGCAACACCTGAAATGAGTACTAAAAAAGAAAAACCAACCCCTGAAATAGAAATTCAACAAATTCCTGTAAGTTCTAAAAAAGTTTCAGAAAAAAATGTCTCCGACAGTAGTTCAGATTCAGAAGCGTCAGAGATTGAATCTTCAAAAAAGTCAAAAAAACGGAAACCGAATCCAAAAAAGCATAAAAAAGTTGTTTACGTTTCAGAATCAGATTCATCCGAAGAAGAAGAAATCATTGTTAGAAAGAAAAAGTCTAAAAAAAGGAAGCCAGTATATTCTGAAAGCGATTCGAGCGATGATGATACGATTTATCAAAAAAGTTCAGCACGTCAAAAGCAGCCAGTGTATCAACAAATGCCAATGCCAAGGAAAGTCGGAGCTATCAGTGGTTGCATTTTTTAAACTGCTTTTATAGGTAAAGCCTTTTTTACACCGTCCTTCAAGTTATTTGTATTCCAATTTAATATATGAGGTAATTTGTCATAGTTCAATCCATTGTAAACACTAATTCCATTATCTACATTTCCAAGCGGATTCATTTCAGGACCTCTGTTTAGGAAAGTCAACTGACTAATAAAGTTGCTTTTTGTTTGTGCATCTTTTTCTGCCTTTGCATAGTAAGCATTGTTTTCAGTTACCAATTCGTAGTAGGAAGATTGACCTGCTTTTTTCATCTAAATATTTATAAAAACTATTGACAGAGATTTTATTTTTATACGTTTATTTTACACACAATTATAAAGTTTTTAAATTACTTGCAATAACAGTTTAATTTTTTAAAAAATGGCAGACACTGGTAAAGTCCCGCTTGACTTGCAACTGGTCACAAGCGTGCCTCTTGGAATTCGAGCCTATCGTCGTCGATTTCAATCTCCTTGTACCAATTTACAAACGGCTAAACCAGATGATTATGTAAATATTTATCCTGATACTTCAACGCCTGGTTCTTTCATTGATCCAGAGTCTACTTACTTGTCATTTGATCTAGAAATTCAAAACAAGCATGCCATGGTAGATTTCACTGATTTTGGTGTGGAAGGTGCTGGAGGTGCAATCATCCAAGACTGGCGTGTGTTTAATCAAGGTTCCATTTTGGAAGAAATTTTGGAATACGGTACAGTTGCTAGCGCCCTCTCAAATATTGAAGGAGCTTATCAGTATGAACAATCTATGTATTTTAGCTCGAAATTAAAAAATGGTTTTCAGGAAGAACATCATCGTAATTTTATCAAACCACCAATGGTTGACAGTACTGGAAACATTATGTATGGTTTAAACTTAATGGGTCTTCCAAATAATTTAAGTATTGGCACCTCACTTTACTCAAACGCATTTGTTAGTGGTACTGCAGGTGGGCAAGGGTATGCACAAAATCAGTTAATTTGCAGCAGTGCCTTATCCATAAAAAATCTTAATGCAAATATTCTAAGTACTGGAACATTTGATATGTCTTTGTTTGATACATCTACCAATAATTTTTCAGATGCATATGCTTCTTCCCATGATTTTTTAAATACATTAAATGCAAACAGTGTGCCAAGTTGGTCTACTACTGTAACTGAAAACGTTCCATTAAATGCAAACAGCATAACTCCTATGGATTTTCCAGATTTATTTTCTCCTACAATGGTTGATATTATTCGACCGTACGTTCAAGAGTTTGGATCTATAAACAAACCTCAAATTATGGCAAATTTATGCAATGTAAAGTGTTTTCCAATTGGTCAGATACCTGCAAAAAATCCATGGAATGATGCTTCTTACGGAACAATTTCTGCAAAGGCATACGTGGCAACTGCTGCAGCCGCTTCAGCTAGCGAATTTTTTGCCCCTTTAACACAATCCATTGTATATCGAATATGCTACAGACCTTATTCTGGAATTTTTGGAAAAATGGCTACAAAAATGTTGGCTACGACTTTGCTGTCTCCCCAACAAATGTACATCAACCTTCATTTAGCTCAGGCATCTATTTTCTTTAATGTTTCTGCCGACCCGTGCAGAAGAGTTGTTGGAACTTTACGAGATTATATTCGAAATTTAGGTTATTCCAATGGAAAAACAATGAATTCTCTTTACACAGTTACAGGAAGCAGCGCAGCCTCCACTAGCATTTACAACTATTCTGCTAGTAATTTTGCTCCTGGTTACGGTCCATTTCATCAAGTTCCAATTACAATTGGAGGCACTGGTGTGACTTCATCGTACAGTACTATTTTTACAGCTGCAGCAGCTTCTGGTAGAAGTGCACTTAGTTCTGCAGCACTGGGGAATACTAATGCTGGAATTGTTGTTTTACCTCCCACTCCTCAGTATATGCTTTCCGTAGAACCTGGTAGATATAAATTTCCAACAAGTGCCGTTACCCAAAATTACGCTAACGAAAACCAATGTTTTTATGGTACTTACTTACAATCTTCGGTACCTCAGACTGCGAGAATATTTGACTTTACATCTACAGGAAGTTCAGGAGGTGGTGTTATGATTCCTTCCTCTGGCACTATCTCTTCATCTGATATGATAACTTACAGCATTTCCAATATAAATTTAGTTGGCGATCAAATTATTTTACCAAATGAAACAACTGCAGATATTATTATGCAGGCAGAAGCTGGCAATTTTAATGTACATACGAATTCTGTTAGAACATATGTTTTATCAGTACCCAATGGTGAAACCCAATCCATTATTTGTCCTTTAAAAGTGAATATGGCCAAAAGAGTTTTATTTATTTTTCAAAATGTGCGGCAGCGAAATGGAAGTACAGGATATTTGTACGACAGTAACTGTGGCATTAATCCTTTTTCAAGTATTTATGCTGATCCAGAAAGTACTTTTGTTTCAAATGCAACCGGTTTCCAAGGAAGTAGTGGAGCTCCAATTACTTTGTATGGAGTTGGATTCACAAAACCTTTAAAATACTTTCCTGTTTACACCAAAGTTACAGACGCAAATTTATCTGTGCAATTACGCATAGGAAATGATTTTTATCCTCCACAGCCTCTTACAACTATGCAAGAGATTAGTGCAGAATTAGTCAAAACACTAGAGGGATGGCAAACTTCTTTCTTTTCTCCAACTGTGGATGCATCTACTCTTATTTATGGTACTTCTAGTTCAACTCAGAAATTAGCTTATAATTGTTTAGAGCCTTCAAAGTTTACTACTGCTTTTGTTCCTACGAATTTATTAGATGATCAAACGATTACCGACAATGTTGATATGGTTCCTTTGTTAGCCCGTATTGGTTCTGGAGGTGCATCAGATGCCGGTAATATTGCTAATACTGGAGCGACTGCTGCAGCTGCTACTAATGGATATAATTATTTATGTCCAAGAGGATTTTGCGTACAAGGTTTATTTAAATCTCCATCGTCCAGATTCATTTTGGGTTTTAACATGCGTTCATTCAAAGCCAGCGATGGATGTGATGGTGGTACTTATTTAGGAAACAATACCATTACGTTACAAATGACTGGTTGTAAAGGTTTAGCAGTACCAGGCGAGCAGTACAGAGGTGTCGCCATTGTACCTCATCGTTGCGTTATGCGTTATTCTCCTGGCGGACAGTTAATTTGGGCTTATTAATATATTGTTATTTTAACATGGATTCAATTGAGTTTATTGAAGATTCGATAACTGAATGCAAAGAAAAAATTTTAAGTATTCGCCTTGCCGTCGATCTTCTTGAGAAGGCATATGACGGATTTTTAATTGGATCTTTTTATGAAATGGAGATAGCCATACAATGTATTGAAAATCATATTCAAAAATTACAAGAAGTTTTAGATAGATTACACAGTGAAAGGCAACTATAAAGCAGGTATGTCCTTTTCATTTCCATCTTTGTCGAAAAAATTATCGTATAATTGTGGATTGTGTTCTTGTAAAAATTTTTGACAAATAACCAAATCGGCTAAAGATTGTTGTTTTATTATTTTTTGTTTTCTAACTAATGATTTTACATACTTCGCATAATACACAGATAAAAAGCAACAATATTCCACGTAATTTAAACAACCCTTACGCAAAACCAACGGTTGCACTGCATCAAACCAGTATGGATAACTACGACGCAACAATAAAAACACATCATTACAATTCGTTGACGACATTTCCATTATATCCAAATGGAACTAATCGAACAATTGCCTTATCGCTCAATTGTTTAACGTTTTCATCTTTGTTTACCAACAACTCACGCTTACTAAAAACAATTTGAATTTTCTTTGTTCCATAAGAGGTACATAACGTGCCGTATGGAATCATTGAATTCGTCGAATTGGGATGAATAATCATTGTTGCTGCATTTATACTTCCGCTTTCTTTCTCTAAAAACTCCCTTTCTATTAAATCGTGAATTTTATCATACGAAGTATTCCTTCTATTGTCTTCAGTAGAACGAACTCCTTTGCATTTAAAATGGTAATCAATTGTATTGTTTGAATCAATTTCCATCATATAACACTTAGGAGCCAACGCCCAAAAACGTTTTATTACTTCATTCGGATGCTCATCTTCCCAATTCCCAAGGCCTGATTTATTTAGTTTTTCAAGCGCCTTCTCTCGAATAAACATAATGCTATCTGTGTCACAGTATAATACTCTTTCAGGTCCTATTTTAAACATCTGACGCATTAAAACAACTTGAGCATGAGCTGTCACAGAAGCGGCTATAGGTATATTTAAAAACCTATTGGTCTCTTGTAAATTATCTGTCAGTTCGTATCGTGCTTTAAAAACACAGCCATTTACATGTCTAAATTTAATTGTAGATAAATTAATCATCGAATTACTGCAAATTTCTAAATATTGTTTATATCCATATATAAATCGCTCATATTCTGATGCATTCTTTTGACATAATTTACCCCATAAACAATTTAAAAAGATCTTTGCCAATTGACGCAATACAGGATTTTTTTCTACTTTCTCTATTCGGGGTCTTGCAAAACCTCCATTATTATTAAATATCATTTCAGCAATATCTTTCTTATCCTTGTCTTCAATATCTGCTTCTTGTTTTCCATTTAATATATCTTTTCCTAATTTCTCCCACCCTTCGGCTTCTTGTTTCATACGCAGAAAGAATTCCATATATCCACGCATTAAAGTTGTAGACCTTTGCATTAAAGGCCAATGCCATACCTCATATATCTCTAGTATTTCATACTGATGTTCCATTGCTAAATAAATTAACTCCGTGTGCCAACAACCTTCTTTTACAAACAAATCATAGGTTAATTTCTCATCACCATTTTCTGCTTTTTGTCTACTCGGTAAAATGCCAATTAAATCTTTCGAGTTAGGACGTACTTTAATACGGGCAAAACCAAAATACTTATCTGGATGATTCGGATTTAAACGCTCTCTTTCCACATTTTTATGAAATTTTATTTCAGGAACTCCAACAGGTAATTCTTTCCATGAACAAACATATGGATAAAGAGAGCATACATCATGATGAAGAATTTCCATGTCGCCTAATTTTGAAGCGTCTGCATAAGCTGCAAAAACTTCAGTTCTACCTCCATAGAAAAAATCCCTTAACTTCATAATATTTCCTAAGGTTGGAATCTCCTTAAACTGAATGTATGTTTCTTTATCATGACTCCATCTCGTTATTACATTTAAATAATTGTTTGACACCTTTAAAGTATTTAATCTTTTATAAGTTTCAGCACTTACTTTATCCCATTTTACATTTCTTGTTGGATGAATTGCCCCCAAACGAATCTCATTTTCATAACAAACGCAACAACCATCCGTAAAACAATTCAAATATTCAAAAACTGTACGATTCTTTTTGCAATAACCATCCACAAATGTATTTGTTTCAATGTCAAAATATTCTTGAAATGAATTGCCTGCATGTTGAATATCATATTGGGGGTTTTCATCCATAAAATTTTCCATCCACAAAATTTGATTTGGATCAAAAGAAGGTCTAATTTTTTCATGAGTAATAGCAATATTATTTTGCTCTTTTCCTTGCATAAATAATGCCAATGCAATTTGACTTTGTGTCATATACTGAAATGGTTCAATTCCGTTGGTACTCCACGCATAATCACTGTTACCACTGAAATTTAAAGCTTGATCTCTATATGCTTTGCAGGCACCTGCTAAAACATCCACATCAATCCAACAATAAGCTTCCAATTCTTTTTTAAAATTCCATTTCTTCTTATTACATATACACATTCCATCATAACAAGTACAATAAATTAACTCTTGTTTCTTCCAATATTCTCTGCTTTCATCCAATTCCAATTGACTTTTCATTTCCTTAAAATTATAATAATCGTCGGGATGGTCGGAAGGAGGCAAAGGTCCATTATATTCCAAATGTTCTGCTTTTGAAAATTTATGGGGAAAATCACCTTTACAAATATCCAATTTAAATGCTTTTCCAATATTACGCAAAGAATCTGTCATCATCATCATAAAATCTAAAAATTTTATAGATGATTCATCTCCTTTCATAGTTATCTCAACCATTAAATATTTATGTAGCGTGTTTGGGCGAGGAGTTGTAGTATGCATAATACCACTATCTTCCAAATACCTCAATACAAATTGATGATCATATCCTCCTCCATTATGAGCTAAAATAACACTGCCATGCATTTCCTTATTATCAATTAAAAATCGCACATAATCAGGGATATTATCAAATTTCCATTTTCGATCATCATATACAGCTCTTAAACATATCAATATACATTCATGCACATATTGGTTTATATCGGGATTATATGTCTGCATACTCTCAATATCATACACAAATATCTTTTGATTATCTAAAACTTTCTTCGGTTTTCTAGGACTCATAAAGCAACGATGCTGATTGAAATAATATAACCCCGCCATTTTATTGCAAACCTTGCACGTAACAAAAGTAGTCATCTTTGTCTGTGTATCGCCTAAACAAAAACAGTCATCTTCCTTCGATTTAAAACAAGACAAACAAATCAATCGACTTCTTTTATCTGCTTTCAAATACTGATACTTTTTACGAGTCTCCATTTTCGTTGCTTCATTGGCATGCAAATCTTCTAAACTTTGACAAACTTTCCAATCGTCATTTTGACAACATTTATTCACATGTGTAAAATCCCTTGTTCTCGAATAACACATTGTGTTGCAAAAATCACAATAAGTATGTAAACTAGTACCCAATGGATTCACCTCTGATCTATGATAATGACGCACACTTGATATTGCATGCAAATGAGTATTTTGAAGAATAAGACCAATAAAAGATTCTTTTTCACGCTTACAAGTCGGTAAAGTTTCAATTATTATTCGTTCTCCTTTCATCTCCATTGCATAAACACTAATGTTAACTTGAAATGCAAATGAATATGCCTGCAGGCACAAATCTAAATCTTGCATAGGAATTTCTGTCTTGCAAACTCCTTCTACAAAATAATGTACTTGATAAGCACACCACTTCCACAAATTTATTTCTTCTGGTGACAAATCAATAGACTCATTCTTATACATAGTCTTTCCATTTCTACCGACACGAGGTAATTGAACTTTTGTACAATCAAATACACGAATATTTTCACCATCAAAAAAGGATGTTTTTAAGTCATAGGGACAAACTGCATCCTCATTCAGTTTCAAATTAAAGACCTCATCCTCTTGAACGGATAACATATCGCTTAAAATATGTCCAGATACAACTTGGTGGGTCCACGTTCGCAATTGACATCTCATAAAGGACATGGGAAAACACAACTCTTCTTCTGTAACAGGAACCCCAATACATGCTTTTGAATGAGTAAAAAAGTCTCCAAGAGTTCTTTTAATATAAATTCTTTCTTTTAACTTAAAATACAATGATTCTGTTGTATTCGCTCCAGCTGTACGTCTCGCCCCACCCGCACTACTCGCCCTTGCACTAAATCTTCTTCCACCTACGTAAAGAGAACCCAATACCTCATTCACAGCCTGACCTACTTGATTCGCAGGAGCCTCTACGACACGTCTTGCATTTGCTAAACCACTTCTTACAGCTGCATCACGTTGCGGCAGAATCCTAACACTTGCATTTGCAATATTTCCTGTCTGTATAGATGGTACAAAATCATTTGGATCTTCTAAAGGAACCCAATTATCTTGCTTTACAAACATAAATTGAAAAGTAATACGAATAGCATTTCTGCGAGCATCAATATTAGCTGGAAAAACAAGTTGTGGAGAAGAACCAACTTGAAAATCTTCATTATTGTTGTGAAAATATCGCATCGCCAATGAAGTATAAAGTCTCCTAACTGTATAAGAAGAATCATTTGGACGTATGTATACATTGTCAGATGATAAATTTGAATCAACAATACCCAACTCATCACCACGAATCACAGGCATATTTTCAATTGTAACTTTTACCATTGAAAAAGGACGGCGATTTTGCTGATTAAAATTGACTACTGCAGGCTCCTGTTCTCCTCCAAAAACTTCATATTGGTCTCTTTCGTACATCCATGGTACATTTGTATAATTCACATGAATACGCGTAGCAGTTGTATAAGCCATTTTTGTTGCAGTTGGATGATCTTGCAGCCACTCTTCATCTTCTATAGCAGGACCTCTTAAATTAAAACGTCTACGTGCTAATAAAAAAGCATTATCATAACAATTTCTTATTAATCGACCTGGATTATTATCTACGGGTCCTTGCCCGACAAAATTTTGAATTCGAGCAGTCACTGTTGCAATTAAAGGTTCAAAGGCTGCATTTGCAGCACCAGGAGGTCCTGCTTCTAAATTCCAACGATACGCCTTTGACAAAGTAAATGGCCCTGGAATCATTAAAGGAGCATTTTGAATATTTACGGGTTGTTGAGCGTTAGCAACAACTTCTTGAGGACCTTGTTCATCCTGATTCCAATCCTCTCCTCCGCCATATAATTGCTGTCCGTCTTGATTAAATTCCTGTGGGTTAAAATCCATATTTTTTTTAAAAAAAATAGTGGTATCCGATTTTTTGTGTTTGTGAAAAATAAAAAATGAAAAAGTATTGAAAAAATCATAAAAAGACGCGACTTTTAAAGATTTTAATTCTACTATACAACTTCATCATTTCGTAAAATTTCTTTATCCATGTAAAATACACGATATGAACTAATTCTATTAATTATGGAAGGCTTTACCCATATGGGATTCTTCCCAGTATTTTTATAATTTAGGTAAACACTTCCTTCATACATTACATTTTGGTATACTACTAGGCCATAATTTGGGTATATTTCGTAATTATTATCTGTATTATCGATATTAAAATAGCTAATTTCACCTACAGCACCGTTGTTAGGAATATCGAAAGAAGTTAATTGAATTTGAGGTTCAAAAGCTAAGGTTTCAGTGCCAAAAACATTTGATGCGTCAACGCAGCTATAGTAAAGAGGTATCCGAGTAGCGGTGGCTCCACTCCCTTCGATCATCCACGCTCCACAAAAGACGTTTTTAAAAAAACAAGAATATGGATTACAAAAATAGTTATAATTCACTGATTCAATCGAACGGGTAGTTTCAACTCTGTATCGAAAATTTGAGCTTACAGAGAAATTTCCAGCAGCATATACATATGCGGTAATTTTGTAGGAAAAAGTGTAACTGTGACCTGCAATTAAGGTACGTTCAAAAAAACAATTTTTATCATAGGTATCGTCAAAATTTCCGACAAATCTCCAAGTCTGTCCAGGCGTAGGTACAGAAAGTTCGCCTATATAATTATCAGGTATGCCAAATCTTAAAGTGGTTGAAGTAAAAGTTTGAGAGAGAGTATTGTCATAAACATAATAATTAACCAAAAGAGGTTCCGTTAAATCTAATATCGCTGAAGGTTCTGCATTAAAAAGAAGATAATGCGCCTCTATTGAAAATTTAGAAGAATATCCTGCTGTATAATTTGCACTTATAAGTATTTCTTCTGTTTTATACTCATCAGAAAAAAAAAATTTACGAGTCATAGGGAAAAAAGCATACGGATCTGTGCTTGTATTTAAATTTACAAAACTAGTTTCTACTGGTGTACTCACTGCTTTCGTAAAATTTTTAAAACCTGTTACGCTTTGGTCTCCTGCAATGGAGACATAATTTGCCAAAGCAGAGTTTAAAGAGGTAGTTATAGAAGAATTTACAAATTTTGTATTTGCAGCGACTGTAGAATTTGTACCAGTTGTTTGATCCGGAACGTTAATCGTACCTGTAAAATTAGAAGTAACACTAGCCCCTCCAATATCTGTTCCTGCGCTAAATGTTTGCTTTGATGTGTATGTCTTCACCCCGTTAATAGTTTGATTTGTTCCTATGGTCATATAATTCGCGTTTCCATAACTATTTACAAAAGCAGTTGTTGCTACATTTGTTGAATTATCTGTATTACCAACTGTAGGTGCAGTTACATTTCCGGTAATAAATGTATTCGTAGCATTTAAGTTTAAACTTGTACAAGCATTTGTTATAGCAACATAAGGACTACTAATTGATGTACCATTTGCTGCTATTGAAAAACTTGTACAAGCATTTGTCACAGCAGTATACGGAGATTGCAATAACGTATTATCACCCACAAAATTAGAATATTCTGCATCAATGTAAAAAGAATAGACATTGGAATCTACAATCGTATAATATGATTGTAAATAAGAATATGTATTAATCGCAGGATTTGTTTTAACGAGACCAATATTTATAGTAGTTGATCGCATATTAACAAGAGCCCCGCCAAAATATGTATTGCTTCCAATAATATTACAATTATTCCCTGAAATGGTTGTTGTACCCCCTGTTAAATACGTTACATCTGCATAAATATCTGCTTGTGCACCTCTAATAATAGTAGTTCCACTAGTTGGCCAAATTACACAATTACCCGTAAATGTCTTCGAACCTGAAATATTATTCTGAGCTGTGCCTAAAGTAACATACGACGTACCTGCAGTGCTAATTGCATTATCTACATAAGTTTTATTTGTTAATTGATTTCCTTGAGTAGCATTCTCAGAACATATTGGGCTTACATCAAAAGTTGAAATTCCTGTAACTCTCTGTGTGCCAATTACTTTAAGAGCTTCCGTGAAGGAATTTGTATCGGTTCCCAAATCGCTTATTTTTAAACCTACACCTCTTCTTAAGGTGAGTTGAAAATTAGGATCTGGTACAGTTCCGTCGGATTGACCAATATACGTATTATCTTTATCAACCCCTTGCGAAATATAAGTCTTCCTGTCTCCAAATTGAATTTGATGATACACAGCCTCATTATTAATACTTCCACTAACACTTGAATCACTAGTTGTATTATTCAAAATCGCTACTCGAGGAGTAGTTTCACTTACGCCTGCATTTCCAAATGTTGTCGTTGATGCTAAAAAAAATTTAGGTCCAGTTATCTCTTGATCGGTGTTTGTTGTTACATATGTTCCACCTCCACTGCTACCTGACAAAGCATCATCGACGTATTTTTTATTTGCAAATTGAAAATTTGATGTGGGGACAACAGCACATTGTGGTAAATCCGTAAATGTCTTTACACCTGACAGAAAAGTTTCATTTCCGCTTAAGCTTGCATAATTGATCAATGAATTTGATAAAATACTCTCAACGCTTCCTTTTGTAGTAAACTGATTCTGATCCGATGCAAAAGTTGAACAAACAGGCAAATTTGTAAAAGTTTTGACACCACCTAATAATATTTGATCCCCACCTAGTGTAACAGCAGATCCTGAAACTGTGATTGCATTCGTAATCGATGTATCGACGTAAAACTTAGTAGAAAGTTCATTATCCATAGTGGGAACTAACGATAGCGTAGGTTTCATCCTCGGGATTGATTTTGTAAATAAATTAATTGTTCCTTCTATCCACACCTCCCCATCACCACCACTACTATCCGTACCAATATGCAAAGGATGTTCAGTGTGATAGAAAGCTCTGAGGTAATTACCTTTAAATGCTTTTTGGCCATCTCGAATATCAACATCACCGTGACTGCTTATGTAGTGTCCCTCGTCAATATATATACTTTTGTCAAAATCTACAGGATCATGCATACGTATTTTTGTTTCTCCATCTCTTTCTACCATACTGATTGTTCCACGATTTCCAGAACCGTTTGTTTGATAAAAATGTATTTCAGATGTATCCACACGACCTCCTCCAGTAGTATTCGCCACGCGATATTGCAAATTAAGAATTTCAGTTTCCAAGATAGCGATAGCACCACCACCTCCGACTGCAAGGCCTGCAATTTCACCTTGCAAAGCTTCTACCTCACCCTGTAAAACTCCTATTTCCTCTTCTAAAACTAATTCTGCTGCTACTGCACGATCTTCCTCTACTTCCACCGCAAGACCAATTTCCTCAGTTATCGAAGCACTCTCAACAGCACCAGTTATGGTAATATTCGTAGCTTCAATTGTTATTGCGGTAGAGCTCTCTAACGTAGTTAAAGCAGAAGTAATATTCAATGTTCCTCCAATAAGACCTCCACCTTCGGGATTGGGAGCTCCAAAGCCTCCGCCTTTTATCGTTACGTCTCCTGCACCCGTTATATAAACATATTCTTCTCCATTAATATTCATTGCATTAGCTGAAAATCTAGTTTCTGTCGAAAATGTATTTATACCTGCAACTACATTTTCTTCCGTTCCAATTGAAAAAAATTTGAATTGACCCATATCAAAAGTACAAGTACCCTCCCATGTATTCGTACCAGACCACGTATTGTTAGAGTCAAAAATATCAATACCTTCACCTACAAACACACTATCAACATATTGTTTGGTGGCAAATTGATTAATTTGTGTAGGACTATATACAGAAGAAGTAGGCAAGTTTTCAAAATGTACATCGTTAGAAAAGTAAACGAAACCTTTAAACAATGTGTCGCCAATCACTTCTAATAAATTTATTATACTTTTCCCAGTAATTCGTAAAGTTGAAACAACTGGGCCTAAGCCCCAAACGTTTACGGATGAAAAAACAGATTGATATCCAGATTTGTTGCTCATTTTTTATGAAAATAATAAAATTAAAAAAATCAAACTGTTTTAATTAAAATAAAAAAGAAAACAGCTATTTAGTAACGTAATCTACACCCTTATTAAAAAGATTTCTAGTTGCACCTTTTACTTCATCCTTAACTCTCTGCTTAGTTGCAGACATTAATTCTCTTGAACCTTTTACAGCCTCCTTTTTACCTTCATGGTATGCAGCACCAGCAATTCTCTTAGCCACTTGTACCGCACCTTTACCGGCTCCAGATGCTTGACTGGTAATAAAAGCTGATGTCTTTTTGACATCTAATTCCTTTTTACCTGCATGATAAGCTGCTTTCCCCAAATGATGCGAGGCCCTCTGCATGTGATGAGAAGCCTTTTTGGCTCCTGATACAATACTGTGGGCCAATCCTTTTCCCATTTTCTTTAAAATTTAAAACCAATACTTTAAAAACAACCCGATTGGGCAAAAACTCAGATATGAGGATAATTAATTCTATTGGCAAATTCAAATAACCCATTAAACTGTTCGCAATCTCCTTATTTAAAAACAATAAACGCATATGGTCTCGAATGTTAATTACAGCTATTTTTCTCAAAACATCCATAACGCTGCTTCTATGCCAAGCGTAAAACGAAGAATTATAAGTCTCTCTTAAATCAAACTTGCGATGTAATTCCCGGAGTTTTTTTAAATCCAGCAACTCTGAAACTTTATGATAAGGTTTAAATTTTGAAATAAGCCTATTATAACGAGCGGTTTTCCATTCAACATACTCAAAAAAGTTTACCATAACGTCTATGCCTTCTTTGGGACGTCTCATAGACGAACTATAAATTACGGGATAGTCCATTTTTTTAATTTTTTAAAAAATAAAAAAATTTTTTTAAAATTAAAATCTTTAATAGTTTTTCAGTTTTTTTAAATGAAAAATTATAAAATGAAGAGAAAATTTGAAAATGTACAGATTGGAAACGAAGTTAGTATTTCAGATCTTGCGAATGCTAGCAAATCTGATTACACAGCTGACACAGCTCCAGCGAATTTCTCAAGAGTAAAAACTTATGGAAAAGGTGAAGTTAATGTATACAAACATAATACAAGCGATGAATATATCATCAGTCATCGAGGTACCGATTTCGCGAAAAAAAGAAAGTCAGTTATGGGAGATTTAATCGCAGATTTTAATATAGCAATTGGAAATACAAGTGCAGATAAAAAGAATGCAAAAAGAACAAAATATACAGAAAAAGCAATTGATATGGTTCGTGGAGATTCAAGCGACGCCAATATTTATTTGACTGGGCATTCATTGGGGGGTTCTACATCGCTTCATGCCATAATGAACAGCGATAAGGTGCGAAAAAACGTTACTGAACATCATACTTTTAATGCAGGGTCTTCTCTAATAAACAATCGAAGCGCACCGAAATCAGTTATCCGAGAAATAAATGAAAAAACGACCCATCATCATATCTCCGGGGATGCTATCAGCAAACATGTGGATAAAATGCCTGGAAAAAGCATAGAGTATGCATCCAAAGGAAAAGTAACAATGTCTGAGAAAGTGTTAAACGCCGCCAAACCACTTTTGCAGAAGTCTGCCGCCGGATCATTAATACATAAAGCAGGTCACACAGCATTAAGGACACTTAGTAGCCATTCCTTAGACAACTTTGCGAAATTTGCGTGATTTTCTGTGATAACGTCTGTGTTTAGTCATTTATATATAAAAAAGTATTTTAATTTTGTATTATTAAAACGGTCACGACAGGGATTGAACCTGCGACCCTCAGGTTAACAGCCTGAGCTACGTGACCATATAAATATCGGGTGAAGGTTTCGATCCTCCGACCCCAGGGTTATGAGCCCTGTGCGACTTCCTCTGCGCCAACCCGATACATGTTGCAGATACCATAAAAATATAAACTAGCCATCAGCTGTATACAAACCCACATTCGAAGACTTTCAGAAGTTTCAAAACGTCTGCGAAATGAAATTCAGCGTTTGAGCAAATAATTTGAATTTGAATTTTGAATTTGAATTTGAATTTGAATTCAAATTTTGGCGTCTGTCAAAGATTTTTCAGTTTTTATTTTTCATAAAACGCTTTTCACGACCCCAAAAAAATAAAAAAATAAAATCAAAATCACAATAATTTCCATTTAGTATAAAATTATTTATTTTTTATTACGTGTGTAATATGCCATTTATCGAATTAAAGGCTAATCTAAATAGACCCAGGGCTATGATTGTGTGGGTGGAACCCATAGATTTAACCCAGAATAGGGCCATTCCCGTTATAGATTTAACAGGGGATAGCGATAATTCAGCGGTTTCTTTGCCCAGTACTATTATTTCCGAGGATTCCAGCGTTATCAGTATGGGTTCTAGCGTCGCAAGTTCCCAGTGGGGGATGCTTCCAGGGGAATCTTTCCTTATGGAATTATCGGACATAGACCA
>Ga0315903_10002468_pt1 | contig 27081 bp, 21 predicted proteins | sample LakEriMetagenome_7_FD_203524 | JGI IMG/M metagenome (GOLD analysis project Ga0315903, IMG submission 203524) | Freshwater fungal communities from buoy surface, Lake Erie, Ohio, United States - Buoy 2 MA119 | ecosystem: Environmental > Aquatic > Freshwater > Lake | place: USA: Lake Erie, Ohio... | reverse complement strand
GAAAGTCCCTTCATGAAAACCACTTTGCCCACCCATGCCGCGCAGGCACTTTTAATTGGCCGCATGTGGCAGCCCGGCGTGGGGCCGGTGCTGGTGGCGGTCACCCCGGATAATGTGTTGGACTTGTCCAAACTGGCCCCCACTTGCAGCGATTTGCTAGAGCTGGCGCAAGTGGCTGTTCGGGTCAGGCAATTCATCGCTTCGGGCCAGGCCGCGCCAGTGGCCAAAACCCCTGCCGTGCTGGCCAACAGTGATGAAACCGCCCGGGTGTCTGACGCCCCTTGGTTCTTGGCCCCTTGCGATTTACAAGCTGTCAAAGCTTCGGGCGTGACCTTTGTGGCCAGCATGCTGGAGCGCGTGATCGAGGAGCAAGCCCGAGGCGATGCCAGCCGGGCCGAGCAAGTGCGCCAAGCTGTGGTGGCCGTGATTGGCGACAACCTGAGTTTGGTCAAACCCGGCTCGCCAGAGGCGCAAAAGCTCAAAGAAGTGTTGCTGGCTCAGGGCATGTGGTCTCAATACTTAGAGGTGGGCATTGGCCCTGATGCCGAAATTTTTACCAAGTCACAGCCCATGAGTGCCGTGGGCTCCGGGGCCAAGGTGGGCATTCACCCCGCCAGCGAGTGGAACAACCCCGAACCCGAAATCGTGTTGGCGGCCAATTCTCGTGGCGAGGTCGTGGGGGCCAGCTTGGGCAACGATGTGAACCTGCGCGACTTCGAGGGGCGCAGCGCCCTGCTGCTGGGCAAGGCCAAAGACAACAACGCCAGTTGTGCCATTGGCCCTTTTATTCGCTTGTTTGACGAGCACTTTGGCATCAATGACGTGCGCCAATGCGACCTGAGCTTGCAAGTCACCGGCCCCGATGGCTTTGAAATGCGGGGCAGCAGCTCTCTCAGCAAGATCAGCCGCGACCCTCTGGATTTGGTCAGCCAAGCCATGGGGGCCTACCACCAATACCCGGACGGGATGATGCTGTTTTTGGGCACCATGTTTGCGCCAACCCAAGATAGGCATGGGCCGGGTTTGGGTTTTACGCATGTGGTGGGCGATACGGTGAGCGTTTTTACGCCCCAACTGGGCACCTTGGTCAACCACGTCACCACCTCTGACCGCGCCGCGCCGTGGACTTATGGAACGCGGCAATTGATGCGGGACCTGGCCAAACGGGGGCTGCTGGCATAATTTCGGCTTTTTCGCCCTTAGGCTTTACGCCTTTCACCGCCAGACCCGGACGGTGGCAACCGGGCATCCCTCAAAGAAAGCGCATCCCATGATCACCACTCCCTCTGGCCTGCAATACGAAGACACCGTTGTGGGCGAAGGCGATGTCGCCACCGCCGGTCAAGATGTGACCGTGCACTACACCGGTTGGCTCTACAAAGACGGCGAGCAAGGGGCCAAGTTTGACTCCAGCCGCGACCGCCGTGACCCTTTTGTGTTTGGTTTGGGTGCCGGTATGGTCATCAAGGGTTGGGACGAAGGCGTGGCCGGCATGAAGGTGGGCGGCCAGCGTACGCTGATCATCCCCTCTGAATTGGGCTACGGTGCGCGCGGCGCAGGCGGCGTGATTCCACCCAATGCCACACTGAAATTTGACGTCGAATTGCTGGGTTTGGACTGATTTTTGCCTTCTGACGGCGTTTACAGGGGCGTTTGAACCCCGCTTCAAACCCTTTTAAACGCCCTTCAAATGCCCTGTATTGGGCTTTTTGCTTCCTTTTTCTGGCTACCAAACCCTGTTTTTCGGGGTCTACGCACCCCAAACCGCCCCTTTTTTCGGCAAAGGGTCCCCTTGAAATCAATTCAAGAACCTCTATTTGCAGAGGGTTAATTTATTTTTGCGGACATTTATCTCATGTCAGAAGACACACCAAACAACCCCATCAACCCCTTAAACGATGAAGCCATGGCCGCTGCCGCCGCCATGTCCTTGCAAGACCCATTGGCCGACGCACTGGCCGAGTTGGCCAACCTGAAGGCGCAAAACGCCGACATGGCTGACAAATACCTGCGGGGCCAAGCCGATGTGCAAAATGCCCGCCGCCGCGCAGATGACGAAATCGCCAAGGCGCGCAAATTTGCCGTAGAGGGTTTTGCCGACAGTTTGCTGCCGGTGCTGGACAGCTTGGAAGCGGGCTTGGCCATTCCCAACGCCACCATCGAGCAAATTCGCGAGGGCTCTGAAGCCACTTTGCGGCAACTCAAAAGCGCCATGGAGCGCAATAAAGTACTCGAGATCAACCCACCCGCAGGCACCAAGTTCGATCCGCACCACCACCAAGCCATCAGCGCGGTGCCTGCTGAGCAAGAAGCCAACACGGTGGTCACCGTGCTGCAAAAGGGCTATTCCATTGCCGATCGCGTTTTGCGCCCTGCTTTGGTCACGGTCGCAGCCCCTAAATAAACAAAACCTTTTTTGGCGTAAGGAGACTTGAAAAGTTTTCTGACCGCCCCAAATGCAGACCATCTGCACTTTTAATCTATTTCGGAGTAATAAAAATGGGAAGAATCATCGGTATTGACTTGGGCACCACCAACTCATGCGTGGCCATCATGGAAGGGAACACCACCAAGGTGATTGAGAACGCCGAAGGCGCTCGCACCACCCCGTCCATCATTGCTTACCAAGAAGACGGTGAAATCTTGGTGGGCGCATCGGCCAAACGCCAGGCCGTTACCAATCCCCGCAACACCCTTTACGCGGTCAAGCGCCTGATTGGTCGCAAATTTGCCGAAAAAGAAGTCCAAAAAGACATCGATCTGATGCCTTACACCATTGCCAAAGCCGACAACGGCGATGCATGGGTTGAGGTGCGTGGCCAAAAGTTGGCACCACCCCAGATCAGCGCTGAAATCTTGCGCAAGATGAAGAAAACCGCTGAAGACTACCTCGGCGAAGAAGTCACCGAAGCAGTCATTACGGTTCCCGCTTACTTCAACGATGCACAGCGCCAAGCCACCAAAGATGCGGGCCGCATTGCCGGTCTGGATGTCAAGCGCATCATCAACGAACCCACCGCTGCGGCTCTGGCTTTTGGTCTGGACAAAACAGAAAAAGGCGATCGCAAAATTGCGGTGTATGACTTGGGTGGCGGTACGTTTGACGTGTCCATCATCGAAATCGCCGATGTCGATGGCGAAAAGCAATTTGAAGTGCTGTCCACCAACGGCGACACCTTCTTGGGCGGCGAAGACTTCGACCAGCGCATCATTGATTTCATCATCACCGAGTTCAAGAAAGAATCCGGTGTGGATCTGGCCAAAGACGTATTGGCCCTGCAACGCCTGAAAGAAGCCGCAGAAAAAGCCAAGATCGAGTTGTCAAGCTCTGCTTCCACCGATGTCAACTTGCCTTACATCACCGCTGACGCCACAGGCCCCAAGCACCTGAACGTGAAGCTGACCCGTTCCAAGTTGGAGCAATTGGTCGAAGAACTGATCGAGCGCACCATTGCTCCTTGCCGCGTGGCCATCAAAGACGCTGGCGTGGCGGTGGGTGACATCGACGACATCATCTTGGTTGGCGGTATGTCGCGCATGCCCAAGGTGCAAGAAAAGGTCAAAGAGTTCTTTGGCAAAGAGCCTCGTAAAGACGTCAACCCCGACGAAGCCGTGGCCGTGGGTGCTGCTATTCAGGGTCAGGTTTTGTCTGGCGACCGCACCGATGTGTTGCTGTTGGACGTAACACCTTTGTCTTTGGGCATTGAGACCATGGGCGGTGTGATGACCAAGATGATCACCAAGAACACCACCATCCCGACCAAGTTTGCACAAACTTTCTCGACCGCCGAAGACAACCAGCCCGCCGTGACCATCAAGGTGTTCCAGGGCGAGCGCGAAATTGCCAGCGGCAACAAGGCCCTGGGTGAGTTCAACCTCGAAGGCATTCCGCCCGCAGCGCGTGGCACACCCCAGATTGAAGTGTCTTTTGACATCGATGCCAACGGTATCTTGCACGTCGGCGCCAAAGACAAAGGCACGGGCAAAGAGAACAAGATCACGATCAAGGCCAGCTCGGGCTTGTCCGAAGCCGAAATTCAACAAATGGTGAAAGATGCCGAGTTGAATGCCGAAGAGGACAAGAAAAAGCTCGAACTGGTACAAGCCCGCAACGCAGGCGAAGCCGCTGCCCACAGCGTCAAGAAGAGCCTGGCCGAGCACGGTGACAAGATCGAAGCGGCCGAGAAAGAAGCCATTGAAGCTGCTGCCAAGTCTCTGGAAGAAGCTTTGAAAGGCGAAGACAAAGACGCCATCGAAGCCAAGACCGAAGCCCTGATGACGGCCAGCCAGAAGCTGGGCGAAAAAGTCTATGCCGACATGCAAGCGCAGCAAGCCGCTGCGGGTGCCGCTGCCGGTGCCGCCGAAGCCAAACCACAAGACGACAACGTGGTGGACGCTGAAGTCAAGGAAGTTAAAAAGGGTTAATCCCCCACCCTCTGCGGGTTTCCCGCAGCCCCGCCGCGCAAGCTGATTCAGCCCCCTGAATCGCCTTCGCGGCGTTCTTGTTCTAACGGTTGGAATGCCTCATGGCCAAACGAGATTTTTATGAAGTGCTGGGCGTTGCCAAAAACGCCACAGACGAAGACATCAAAAAGGCTTATCGCAAACTGGCGATGAAGTACCACCCTGACCGCAATCAGGGTGAAGATGCTGCGGCCAAGGGGGCCGAGGCCAAGTTCAAAGAGGTCAAAGAGGCCTACGAAATGCTGTCGGACGCGCAAAAGCGTGCCGCCTACGACCAACATGGCCATGCGGGTGTTGACCCGAACATGCGTGGCGGGGCCGAAGGCTTTGGGGGCTTCGGCGATGCATTTGGCGACATCTTTGGCGACATCTTTGGCGGCCAGGCCCGGGGTGGCCGAGGCGGTGGACGCCAGGTGTTCCGGGGTGCCGACCTGAGTTACGCCATGGAGATCACGCTGGAAGAAGCTGCCAATGGCAAAGACTCGCAGCTGCGCATCCCCAGTTGGGAAGCGTGCGACACCTGCCAAGGCTCTGGGGCCAAGCCGGGCACCAGCGCCAAGACCTGCGGGACTTGCCAAGGCCAAGGTCAGGTGCAAATGCGCCAAGGGTTTTTCAGTGTTCAGCAAACCTGCCCGCATTGCCGTGGCAAGGGCAAGATCATTCCCGACCCCTGCGGCACTTGCCAGGGCCAGGGCAAGGTCAAAAAACAAAAAACGCTGGAAGTCAAAATCCCGGCCGGTATCGACGACGGTATGCGCATTCGCAGCGCGGGCAATGGTGAGCCAGGCACCAACGGCGGCCCACCGGGCGATCTGTTCATTGAAATCCGCCTCAAGAAGCACTCTATTTTTGAGCGTGATGGTGACGACCTGCACTGCGCGGTACCGATCAGCTTCACCAAAGCAGCTTTGGGCGGAGAGATCGATGTGCCCACGTTAGGCGGCAAAGCCGCCATCGACATTCCCGAGGGCACCCAAACCGGCAAGCAGTTCCGCTTGCGCGGCAAAGGCATTAAGGGTGTGCGCGGCAGTTATCCGGGCGATCTGTATTGCCACATCACCGTCGAAACCCCCGTCAAACTCACCGAGCACCAAAAGAAACTGCTCAAAGAGTTTGACGAATCCCTGAGCAAGGGCGGCGGTAAGCACCAACCCACTGGCGAAAGCTGGACCGACAAGCTGAAGGGCTTTTTTGGGGGTTAAAGTCGGCTGAAATCGGGCGTGGTTGAGGCCCGGTCCATCACCAAAAAAGGCTGTTTGACTTGAGTCAAACAGCCTTTTTTTGGACCTGCCTTGATGGGCAAATCAGAGGAAGCGGTCGAGCAGCTTGCGAGAGTGTTTGTCCATGGCCGCCAGGTCGCGAATCATGAACTGGACCCCGTTGGCATCGTTGATCAGCAGCACGGTGCCGGTCAGGCGCCGAATGTCTTCTTCGCCTTTGAGCATGAATTGGGTATTTCCCCGATCGGTTCGCACTGACCAGGTGCTGGGGGTGGCGAAGCTGCTGACGTGGGTAAGTTGCAGAATTTCTGGCAGAAACTCCCGCTCGTTCAGGGCTTGCAAGACTTGCAATTGCAGTGGTTCTGACAATTGTTTGAGGTCGTTGATCCAGAAAATTTCGTGCCCCTCAGCATCCATCAAAGCCACACCTTCATCGGGCGCAGAGACCGGGTAGGCGCGCAAGGCCGTGACGGGAACGTGTTGGGTGCCATCGGGCATGTGCATGACCCAGCGGCCAAAGGCATCGCGTTGCAAATCAAACGGGTTCATGCGGTCACCTTTTTCGGAGCGTCTTCCAGGCTGGCACCCAAGACGGCCTCGGCTTCGGCTTGGCGCTGCTGGGCCTCGTATAAACGCCAGTAAGCGCCTTGTGCCTCTATCAAAACCTCGTGGGTGCCCTCTTCCACCACCACCCCTTTGTCCATGACCACCAGACGGTCGGCCTTGCGCAAGGTCGACAGACGGTGGGCAATGGCAATGGTGGTGCGGCCACGCACCAAGTTGTCCAGCGCTCTTTGAATTTCCTTTTCGGTTTCGGTGTCCACCGCCGAGGTGGCTTCGTCCAGAATCAAAATGCGCGGGTTGATCAACAAGGCCCGGGCAATCGAGATGCGCTGCCGCTCGCCACCCGACAAGCCCTGCCCGCGCTCCCCGACCAGCGAGTCATAGCCCTGCGGCATGCGCAAGATGAATTCGTGGGCGTGCGCCGCGCGCGCTGCCGCCACAATTTCCTCGCGGGTGGCATCGGGTTTGCCATAGGAAATGTTGTCTGCGATGGTGCCAAAGAACAAAAAGGGCTCTTGCAGCACCAGACCGATTTGGCGACGGTAGTCGGCCACTTTCAACTGCCGGATGTCGGTGCCGTCCAGCTCGATCACGCCATCGGTCAGGTCGTAAAAGCGGCAAATCAGGTTAACCAACGTGCTTTTGCCAGAACCGCTATGCCCCACCAAACCGATCATCTGGCCGGGCTGGATGTCGAGGTTGAGTTGCCGAATCACCGCGCGGTTGCCATAGCGAAACCCCGCGTCTCGTACCGTGATGCGACCTTGCACCTGCGCTGGCAAAGCAACAGGGTTTAGGGGCTCGGGCACGCTGGAGACGTGGTCGAGGATGTCAAATATGCGTTTCGCACCCGAAGCCGCCTTTTGCGTGTTCGAGACAATACGGCTCATCGAATCCAGGCGGCTGTAAAAGCGCCCGATGTAGGCCAGAAAAGCCGTTAACACCCCCACGGTGATCTGGTCGTCCGACACCAGCCAGATGCCAAAGCCCCACACCACCAACAGCCCGATTTCGGTCATCAGGGTCACGGTGGGGGAAAACAAGGACCACACCCGGTTCAGGCGGTCATTGACTTGCAGGTTGTGTTTGTTGGCCTCTTTGAAGCGCTGCGCCTCCCGGTCTTCTTGCGCAAAGGCTTTGACGACCCGAATACCGGGGATGGTGTCGGTCAGGACGTTGGTCACTTCTGCCCAAACGCGGTCGATTTTTTCGAAGCCCGTGCGAAGTTTCTCGCGCACCACATGGATCAGCCAGGCAATAAAGGGCAAAGGCAACAAGGTGACCAGCGCCAAAGTGGGATTGATGGTGAAAAGGATGATGGCGGTCATCAGGATCATCAATACATCGGTCGCAAAGTCCAGCAAATGGAGCGATAAAAACACGTTGATTCGGTCGGTCTCACTGCCTATTCGGGCAATCAGGTCGCCGGTACGGCGGCCACCAAAATATTCGAGAGAGAGTTTGAGCAAGTGCTCGTAGGTGGTAGTGCGCAGATCGGCACCAATGCGCTCCGACACCAAAGCCAAAATGTAGGTTTTGACCCAGCCCAAGCCCCAGGCCAGCAAGGCCGACCCCAGCAAACCCAACAAATACAGCGACACCAACCCGGGATCAATCTCTTTCCCGTTTTGGTAGGGGATCAAAATATCGTCCATTAAGGGCATGGTCAGGTAAGGCGGTACCAGCGTGGCGGCGGTGGCCGCCAGCGTGAGCAAAAAACCCGCCAGCAAAGAGCCTTGATAAGGCTTGGCAAAGCGCCAAAGCTTGAGCAAAGTCCATGTGGATGGCGGTGCCAAATCTTCCCGTCCACAGGTGGGGCAGTCTTCGTCATCGTCTTGCATGACGGTTTGGCAGATGGGGCACACAGAACCCGACAGCACGGTTTGCAAGGGTCTTCCATCCACCGGGCTAGCCGATTGGGCCAATTGGCTTTCAAACTGGGCCACCCAGCGGACCACGGCGGCTTGCAAACCCAATGTGAAGCGCCAAACCGCCAATTGCCCCTCGGATTGGGTCAAAGCCAGACAGCCGACACCCGCATGGTCAGTGAGTTTCAGAGCCAAACCGGGCTGCAAAGCCCAACTTGACCAGTTTTTTTCGCCCTCTGAGCGGGATAAGACCCGCCGATCGGTCAAAATGACGGCGCTTTTGACAAATTGCAAGCTGCCGTCAAGGTCAACCTCCAGCCAGGCTGTAGCGTTTTCATCAGGCTGTAGACAAGATTGGACTTCAACCTGCCAAGCTTCAGGCAAAACCTGACGGGATGCAGTGGCCAAAGAAGAAGTTGATGTCATGAAAGATGAACCGAAAGCGACTCGACTGGCCAAAGTGGCCGACGAGACAAAAAACAACCATGGATGTCGCCCTCGACAGCATGAACTGCAGATGAATTTTATGAATCCAGAGCAATCCGCCAGTGCCGTGAAGGGCCGGTCATTGTATAGCCGCCCTTTTCATTGATGACTCCCAAAAATATCCAATTTCTGCGCATGACCCATTTGCGCGGTCCCAACATATGGACCTACCGCCCCGTCATGGAGGCTTTGGTCGATATTGGTGCGCTGGAAGACTTTCCCTCCAACACCCTGCCGGGGTTCAACCAGCGCCTGACGGCTTGGCTGCCCGGCCTGATCGAACACCGTTGCAGCGTAGGTGAGCGCGGCGGCTTTTTGCAACGCCTCGAAGAAGGCACTTGGTCTGGGCATGTGCTGGAACATGTGGCCCTAGAGCTGCAAACCCAAGCTGGCATGCAAACCGGTTTTGGCAAAGCCCGTGAAGCAGGCCCCAGAGGTGTTTACAAAGTGGTGATTCGAACACGCCACGATGGGGTCAGCCGCAGCGCTCTGGAGACCGCCCGCGAGCTGATTTTGGCCGCCATCGAAAACCGGCCTTTTGATGTCAAGTCAGAAATCAACCGGCTCAAGCAAATGGTCGACAGCCTGTGCATTGGTCCCAGCACGGCCAGCATTGTGGACGCGGCCACAGACCGTGGCATCCCGTCCATCCGGCTGAACGACGGCAATCTGGTCCAGTTGGGCTACGGCGCACAGCAAAGGCGCATCTGGACGGCAGAAACCGACCAAACCAGTGCCATTGCCGAGGGCATTTCCAAAGACAAAGACCTGACCAAGCAACTGCTGGGCATGTGTGGCGTCCCGGTGCCCGAGGGGCAAATTGTGGACAGCCCGGCTGCGGCCTGGGAGGCGGCACAAGACATTGGCCTGCCGGTGTGCGTGAAGCCTACCGATGGCAACCATGCCCGGGGGGTATCCCTAGAGCTTTATAAACAAGCGGACATTGCTGCCGCTTACGACATCGCTTTGGCAGAGGGCAGTGAAGTCATCGTGGAGCGCTTTATTCTGGGTGAAGAACATCGGCTTTTGGTGGTGGGCAACCAAGTGGCTGCCGCCAACAAGGGTGAAACCGCCAGCGTGCTGGGCGATGGGGTGCACACCGTAGCCGAGTTGATCGAGAGCCAGATCAACTCCGACCCGCGACGAGGCGAGGAAGAGGATTTTCCGCTCGACACCATACGACTCGATGAACACACCACATCGGTGCTAGAGCTGAAACGCCAGGGCCTGACCGCTGACAGCGTGCCTGAAGCAGGCCGCTCTGTGCTGGTCATGCGCACGGGCAATATGGCCCTGGATGTGACCGACAACGTTCACCCCGATGTGGCTGCTCAAGCGGTTTTGGCAGCACGTACCGTGGGCCTGGACATCGCGGGCGTCGATCTGGTGGCGCAAGACATTTCCAAGCCACTTGCAGCACAAGGGGGCGCCATTGTCGAGGTCAACGCCGGTCCGGGCTTGTTGATGCACTTGAAGCCCGCAGCCGGTAAACCCCGGCCTGTGGGGCAGGCCATCGCCAACCATTTGTTCAATACATCCGATACCGGGCGCATTCCTGTGGTGGGCCTGATGGGCGATGGTGATACCTCCCGCCCCGCCCAATTGGTGTCTTGGCTGTTGCACCTTAAAGGCCTTTACACCGGCTTGGCTTGTGCGGATGGTTTGTTCATGAACCAGCGCCAATTGCAAAGCCATGGCGGCATGGACTGGGACAACGCCCAACGCTTGCTGATCAACCGGTCCGTTCAGGCTGCAGTTTTTGAGTCCAATGCAAGGCATCTGCTGGCCGAAGGCCTGCCCTACGACCGTTGCTTGGTGGGGGTGGTCACGCGCATGCCCAAGGCTGTGGGCCTGGAAGATTTGTATGCAGGGCCTGACGAAAAGATGCCCACCTACATTCGCACCCAAATTGATGTGGTGCTGCCCAATGGCACGGCGGTCCTGAACGCTGCCGACCCCTTGGTGGCCGATCTGGCCGCGCATTGCGATGGCAGCGTCATCTTTTATGCCGACGACGAGAACACCCCAAGACTCCAGACGCACTTGGCCCAAGCGGGCCGTGTGGCTTTCTGGCGCGAGGATCAACTGGTTTTGAAAGAAGGCGCACGCGAGCATCTGGTGCTGTCAACAAAACGCCCAGCAGTTGCGCGCTTAATCAAAGAAGGTCTGTTGGGTGCCGATGACATGCTGGTTGCCGCCTGCGTAGCTTGGGCCTTGGATATCAGCACGGATTTAATTCGTGCGGGTGTCAAAAGCTTCGGTCAAAACACCTTTCATTAACCCCCAACTGCCCCTTCGGCCTTACCGCATCACAGGAATCCTGGTTCATGGAAGTGTCAAGAATTCGCGCTTTGCGCGGCCCCAATTTGTGGACCCGTCACACGGCCATTGAAGCCATCGTGACCTGCCCGGAAGCCGAACGCAGCCTGTCAGCCAACCACCCCATTGAGCAACGTTTGAGGCGCATCTTTCCCGATGTAGGCACGATAGACGGTAGCCGTCAGGGCCAGGCGCCGTCGATGGCGCATGCGCTGGAAAAAGTCACGCTGGCCCTGCAAACCCACGCGGGTTGCCCCGTCACCTTCAGCCGCACCACGGCCACGCCGGAGGTCGGTGTCTATCAGGTGGTCGTTGAATATTCAGAGGAGTCTGTGGGTCGACTCGCCCTTGAACTGGCTGAAAAGTTGTGCAATGCCGCCATGCAATCGCAAGGCTTCGACTTAGAAAATGCGTTGGCCCAGTTGCACGAACTGGATGAAGATGTGCGTTTGGGCCCTTCCACAGGGGCCATCGTGGATGCGGCGGTTGCACGCGGCATTCCTTTCCGGCGCTTGACCGATGGCAGTTTGGTGCAATTTGGCTGGGGCTCGCAACAACGTCGTATTCAGGCCGCTGAAATAGACAGCACCAGTGCCATCGCCGAGTCCATTGCCCAAGACAAAGACCTGACCAAGAAGCTGCTGCATGCAGCTGGTGTGCCTGTGCCTTTGGGCAGGCCCGCGCAATCGCCCGACGAAGCCTGGGCCATTGCCCTTGAAGTGGGCTTGCCAGTGGTCGTCAAACCCCAAGACGGCAACCAAGGCAAAGGGGTCACCGTCAACATCACCGATCGCACGGCCTTTGACAATGCTTATGCCACCGCCATTCGGTATGGCACGGTGATGGTCGAAAAGTTCTTGCCCGGCCACGATTACCGCTTGCTGGTGGTGGGCAACAAACTGATTGCTGCGGCCCGCCGTGAGCCACCTTTGGTGGTAGGCGATGGCAAGCACACCGTGCGCCAGTTGGTTGACTTGGTCAACACGGACCCACGTCGCGGCACAGGCCACTCGACTTCATTGACCAAAATCAGGTTTGATGACATTGCCATTGCCCGTCTGCACGCGCAAGACCTGGAGCCCGAGTCGGTGCCCGAAAAGGGTCGCCGGGTCATTTTGCGCAACAACGCCAACTTATCCACCGGAGGCAGTGCCACCGATGTGACCGATGATGTTCACCCCGCAGTGGCCGCCAGAGTCATCGAGGCCGCTCAAATGGTGGGGCTGGATATTTGTGGTGTGGACGTGGTGTGTGAATCCGTGATCAGGCCATTGGAGGAGCAAAACGGAGGTGTGGTCGAGGTCAATGCCGCCCCAGGCTTGCGCATGCACATCAGTCCGTCATATGGCAAGGGCCGTGATGTGGGCAAGGCCGTAATCGCGCAGATGTTCCCCAACGGCCAGACAGGCCGCATTCCGGTGATCTCAGTCACTGGCACCAATGGAAAAACCACCACCGTTCGCCTCACCGCACACTTGCTTAAAACACAGGGCTTGCGCGTAGGAATGACAAACACCGATGGTGTTTACGTCAATGGCCGCCAAACCGATTCGGGCGACTGCAGCGGGCCGCGCAGTGCGCGCAACGTGTTGATGCACCCCGATGTGGATGCCGCAGTGTTCGAAACGGCCCGGGGTGGATTGCTGCGAGAAGGACTGGCCTTTGACCGTTGCAGCGTGGCCATCGTCACCAACTTGGGCGGCGGCGATCACTTGGGCCTGAACTACATCACCACGCTGGAAGACCTGTCGGTGCTGAAGCGGGTGATCGTGCTGAATGTGGAACAAAACGGCATGGCGGTTCTGAATGCCGCTGACCCGGCCGTGGCCTTCATGGCACCCCATTGCCCTGGCGACGTGACATTTTTTGCGCTCGACGCCAACCACCCCGTGCTGGCCACTCACCGTGCTCAAGGTCGGCGTGTGGTGTTTACCGACGATGGCCACATCGTGGCGCAAAAAGGCAAACAAATTTTCCGCATTCCTTTGTCTCAGGTGCCATTGACCCGACAAGGCCAAATTGGTTTCCAGACCGAAAATGTGCTGGCTTCCATTGGTGCAGCTTGGGCCGTGGGCGTGCCCTGGGATTCGATTGCCCAGGGCTTGGCCACTTTTATTAGTGACATCCAAGGGGTGCCCGGACGCTTTAACGTATTTGACTACCGGGGTGCCACCTTGATTGCCGACTACGGGCACAACCCAGATGCCATCCAAGCCTTGGTGCAGGCGGTTGACAACATGCCGGCCAAAAAGCGCATGGTGGTGATCAGTGGCGCAGGGGATCGGCGTGACCAAGACATCCGCGACCAGACCAAAATTTTGGGCGCAGCATTTGACGACGTGCTGCTCTACCAAGACGCATGCCAACGCGGGCGTGCCGATGGCGAGGTGATTCAACTGTTGCGCGAAGGTTTGCAAGGCGCAAACCGCACCACCCATGTGCAGGACATTCAGGGCGAGTTCAATGCCATAGACACGGCGCTGGCGCGTTTGACGCCCGGAGACTTGTGCCTGATCTTGATTGACCAAGTGGAAGAAGCGCTGGCCTACATCACCGAAAAGGTCAAAGCAGCCTAATCAATCAGCATGGCCAGTGCCACGCTGGACATGAACACGCCACTCCAGGCCAGCCAGCGCTTGAAGGTGGCTGGGGGGTGTTCAACCTGTTTAAAAAGCAGTCCCCCTGCCCATAATGACAGCCCCATTGAGGCCAGCATGCCCAGAGCATTGGGCAAAATTTGTGTGGGCCAAAAAAAGGTTACCCCGGCATTGACGGCCAGACTGACCGAAAAGTGGATCACGAAGACGGCATAGGACACCTTGGACAGCCATTGAACCGCGCGCCGCCAAGTTGTCTGGAGACCCTGAGCGCCCTTGAAACTAACCAAGGGCCCCAACGCCAGCCCTATGGCCGCAGCCCATGCAACCACCAAACGCGAACGTGGGTCTAGCCACCAAGCCACCCCACCCAAGGCGATCAATGCGAGCCATGCCCGTGTTTGCTGGCGATTTTGCCGAACATGGTGGGCCAGCCAACCCAATCCATACGCGCCCAAAAAATACACGCCATAGTCATCCAGATCGGCCTGCAGGTTCCACCACCAGAGCGATGCAGCCGTCAGTACCCACCAGACTTGACGACGCCAAATGTCAAAAGTCACATGGGGCCATCGCAAATGGGCCCATTTCGCCATGGCCACAGCGAGCAAGGCCACCAAGTACAACTGAAAATCAATCGCAACGTACCAAATGCCTGCGGACAGGGCTTCCATGTCCAGCAAATGCTGCAGAAAGAAAATATGCGCCCAAGCTTGGTCCCAAGTAGGAACAGCAGACAAGGATGAATGGTCAAAATCGGGCCGCAACCATTCGGTCACCAACACCGTCACACTCAATGCCGCCAACAAGGGAATGGCCAACCGAAAATACCGGGAGACGAGCAAACGCAAAAGCAAAGGCCCGTTGATGGTGTCCAGTTTGGCCAGGTTGACCGCAGTTAAGTAACCCGCACACACCAGAAACAACTGCACCGCCAGTCGGCCGTGGTCAAACAACCACTCGATCAAATCTGGCCAGACCCGCATCACCACATCAGACATGGGGCCGTAAAAGGCCAAGTGGTGCGCCACGATCAACAGACAGCCAACGGCTTTGATCAGATCGATCAAGCCCTCACGCTCTCTGGCTGGGACGACGCTCTGCATTAATGGCACCCCAACCGGGAATGCTTTTTAGAGAGACAAGCGGGCGCGAGCTGCTTGGTATTCAGACTTGAACTTGGCCACCAGTTCTGCCGTGCTGAGCACCGCGGTCACGGCACCAATGCCCTGCCCGCAGCCCCAAATGTCTTTCCAGGCTTTTTTGGCGTCACCCCCAAAATTCATCTTGGTCGGGTCTGAGACAGGCAAGTTATCCGGGTCCAGCCCGGCTGCACGGATGGAAGGTGCCAGGTAGTTGCCGTGCACGCCGGTAAACAAGTTGCTGTAGACAATGTCATCGGAATTGCTGTCCACAATGGCTTGTTTGTAGTCTTCGGCCGCACGCGCTTCTAGGGTGGCAATAAAAGCCGAGCCAATGTAGGCAAAGTCAGCGCCCATGGCTTGGGCGGCCAGCACTGCGTCGCCCGAAGCGATGGAGCCCGACAAGGCGATGGGACCGTCAAACCATTGGCGAATTTCCTGAATCAAGGCAAAGGGACTTTTGACCCCCGCATGTCCGCCTGCCCCAGCGGCCACGGCGATCAGTCCATCAGCGCCCTTTTCGATGGCTTTGTGCGCAAATTTGTTGTTGATGATGTCGTGCAACACCACACCGCCATAACTGTGTGCGGCCTGGTTGATGTCTTCACGCGCCCCCAAAGAGGTGATGATGATCGGCACTTTGTACTTCACGCACATGGCCATGTCGTGTTCAAGGCGGTCGTTGCTCTTGTGCACGATTTGGTTGATCGCAAAGGGCGCGGCAGGGCGGTCTGGGTTGGCCCGGTTGTAGGCGGCCAGCGTTTCGGTGATTTCTGCCAGCCACTCATCCAGTTGTGCCGCAGGCCGTGCGTTCAGGGCGGGCATTGAACCCACCACCCCCGCCTTGCATTGCTCGATGACCAATTTGGGGTTGCTGATGATGAACAACGGCGATCCGATGACGGGAAACGGCAAATTGGCTAAAACAGGAGGCAGTTTGGACATGGGTGTTTCCTCAATTAGGTAAGAGATTTTGCGCACAACAGACCGAATCAGTTTGTATGACCTGCGACACCCAAGCCACCTTGAGAGCCTGCCCAAGCATTGAAGGTCGGGCCACGACTCGACTACAGGGCCGGGCGCTCACAAAATGCCAGGGTTATGAACCGCGTTAAAAAGCGTTCAGCGCCATCTCGGTCACGCTGCCAGCGCCTTCCACAATGCTGTCGCGCAGCCCGGGGGCTTTGGACAAAATGTGATCGGCGTAAAAGCGTGCCGTGGTGACTTTGGCGGACATGAAAGCCGCATCTTGCGACTGCGCTTCGGGTGTCAGCGCCACCAGCAGTGCACGGCCCATTTGCCAGCCTGCCATCAGGTTACCTGCCAGCATGAGGTAGGGCACGCTGCCTGCAAATACATCGTTGGGATGGGCTTTGGTGTTGCCCGCGACAAAGTCCACCACGTCCAAGAAGGCTTCGCGAGCGGCCTTCAAACGACGTGCAACCGCAAGGGCATCGGCCTGTTGGCTGGCCATCAAGTCGGCTTCGGTTTGCGCCACTTGTGCGGCCAGCGCCTTGGCAGTCTGCCCCCCATCGCGGGCCGTCTTGCGGCCCACCAGGTCGTTGGCCTGAATGGCGGTTGTGCCTTCATAAATCGTCAAAATCTTGGCGTCACGGTAATACTGCGCAGCGCCTGTTTCTTCAATGAAGCCCATGCCACCGTGCACTTGCACACCCAGGCTGGTGACTTCTAGACTCATCTCGGTGCTGTAACCCTTAACCAAGGGCACCATGAATTCATAAAAGGCCAGATTCTGTTTGCGCACTTCTGCATCGGGGTGGTGGTGCGAGGCATCGTAGGCCGCGGCCGCCGTGGTGGCCATGGCTCGGCAGCCTTCGGTGTAGGCGCGCATGGTCATGAGCATGCGACGCACATCGGGGTGGTGAATGATGGGGCCTGCACCGGGCAAGCTGCCATCGACAGGACGGCTTTGCACACGGTCACGGGCATATTGCACAGCACGCTGATAAGACCGCTCGGCAATGGCGATGCCTTGCACACCCACCGCGTAGCGGGCGGCGTTCATCATGATGAACATGTATTCGAGGCCACGGTTCTCTTGCCCGACCAGAAAGCCGGTGGCCCCGCCATGGTCGCCAAATTGCAATACGGCGGTCGGGCTGGCCTTGATGCCCATTTTGTGTTCGATGCTGACGCAATGCACATCGTTGCGATCACCCAAGGAGCCATCGGCCTTGACCATGACTTTGGGCACCACAAACAAACTGATGCCTTTCACCCCTTCAGGGGCACCTTGGACACGGGCCAACACCAAGTGGACGATGTTCTCGGCCATGTCGTGTTCACCGTAGGTGATGTAGATCTTGGTGCCGAAAATTTTGTAAGTACCATCGGGCTGGGGCTCGGCGCGGGTGCGCACGGCGGCCAGGTCAGAACCGGCTTGTGGCTCGGTCAGGTTCATGGTGCCTGTCCACTCGCCTGAAATCAATTTTTCGAGATAGATGGCTTTCAGCTCATCCGAGCCCGCAGTGATCAAGGCTTCAATGGCACCATCGGTCAGCAAGGGGCACAGCGCAAAGGCCATGTTGGCCGAGTTGAGCATTTCGCCGCAAGCCGCGCCAATGGTTTTGGGCAAACCCTGGCCGCCAAAATCGGTCGGGTGCTGCAAGCCTTGCCAGCCACCTTCGGCGTATTGCCGGTAAGCCTCCTTGAAACCGGGGGTGGTGGTCACGCCGCTGCCGTTGTGAAAAGAAGGGTTTTTGTCGCCCTCCCAGTTCAGCGGCGAGATCACGTCCTGGTTGAGCTTGGCACATTCTTCCAATACCGCCTGCGCCGTTTCCAGTCCGGCATCTTCAAAGCCAGGAATCTGCGCAATCTGGTCAATGCGGGCCAGATGCTCGATATTGAAAAGCATGTCCTTCAAGGGGGCGATGTAGCTCATGTCTTGTCTCCGGGATTCAAAGGGCTTGCGTCAACTCGGGCACGGCCACAAACAAATCGGCCTCTAGGCCAAAGTCGGCCACGCTGAAGATCGGGGCCTCAGGGTCTTTGTTGATCGCCACGATCACCTTGCTGTCCTTCATGCCCGCCAAGTGCTGGATCGCACCCGAGATGCCGCACGCCACATACAACTGAGGCGCCACAATCTTGCCGGTCTGGCCCACTTGCAAATCGTTGGCCGCATACCCGGCGTCCACTGCCGCACGGCTGGCTCCAATGGCCGCACCCAGCTTGTCGGCCAATGGCGTCATGACTTCGTTGAACTTTTCTGAGCTGCCCAACGCTCGGCCACCCGAGACAATGATCTTGGCCGCCGTCAGCTCCGGGCGGTCGTTTTTGGCAATCTCGCTGCCCTTGAAGGCGCTTTTGCCACTGTCAGCCTGGGCCGCTGCAAGCTCTATGGCCGCGCTGCCACCTGTGGCTGCGGCGGCATCAAAGCCCGTGGTGCGCACGGTGATGACTTTGGTGGCATCGGTGCTTTGCACTGTGGCCATCGCGTTGCCCGCATAAATGGGGCGCTCAAAGGTGTCACCCGAGAAGACTTGCGTCACATCGCTGATCTGGCCCACATCGAGCTTGGCCGCCACACGCGGGGCCACGTTTTTGCCCGCCGCCGTGGCCGGAAACAGAATGTGGCTGTACTGGCTGGCAATGGCCAGCACTTGCGCCGTGACGTTTTCGGCCAAGCCGTGCGCCAAGCTGTCGCTGTCGGCGTGGATCACCTTGGCTACACCTGCAATTTGCGCGGCTGCGGCTGCGGCTGCGCCCGCGTTGTGCCCAGCCACCAGCACATGCACGTCGCCACCGCAAGCTGCGGCTGCGGTGATGGTGTTCAGTGTGGCGCCTTTGATCGAGGCGTTGTCATGTTCTGCAATCACGAGAGCTGTCATGGTCAGATTACCTTTGCGACGTTTTTGAGCTTATCAACCAAGGTGGCCACATCGGGCACCTTGATGCCGGCGCTGCGCTTGGCAGGCTCGGCCACCTTCAGGGTCTTGATGCGGGGGGCCACATCGACCCCCAGGTCTTCGGGCTTGAAGATGTCGAGCTGCTTTTTCTTGGCCTTCATGATGTTGGGCAGCGTCACATAACGCGGCTCGTTCAGGCGCAAGTCGGTGGTCACTACCGCAGGCAAGCTGATGGCCAGCACTTCCAGGCCGCCGTCGATCTCGCGGGTGACTTGGGCCTTGCCGTCCACGATTTCAATCTTGCTGGCAAACGTGGCTTGGGGCAGATCGGCCAGTGCGGCCAACATCTGGCCGGTTTGGTTGCAGTCGTCGTCAATGGCTTGTTTGCCCAAAATGATCAGACCCGGTTGTTCTTTGTCCACCAAAGCCTTGAGCAACTTGGCCACCGCCAGGGGTTGCAAGTCCAAGTCGGCAGGGGTTTCGACCAAAATGGCGCGATCGGCGCCAATGGCCATGGCGGTGCGCAAGGTTTCTTGGCACTGGGTCACGCCGCAGGAGACAGCAATCACCTCGGTGGCCAAGCCCTTTTCTTTCAGACGCACGGCTTCTTCGACGGCGATTTCGTCAAACGGGTTCATGCTCATCTTGACATTGGCAATGTCCACACCCGAACCATCGGACTTGACGCGCACTTTGACGTTGTAGTCCACCACCCGCTTCACGGGAACCAGAATTTTCATGAAATCATCTCCATTGATATCGAAACCGGCGACGTTTTGTTGCACGTCATTGCAGAAAAACAATTGACGTTACGTAAACGTCAATTGTGCATGAAATACGATTTGAACAACGTACCGCCCCCAAAAAAGCACGACCGTTCACATTTTACAGGTTGAATTTTAAGATCAACAACATCCTACCCCCGGGAATTCACCGACCAATCGGTCGGTGATTAGCGGTTAGGATTATCAGGAATTCGGCAATCTCCCGAATAAATCGTTTTATTTTTGACTTTTATGGAGCACCCATGAAGAAAAGTTTGATTTCCCTGACCTTAGCGTCTTTGACAGTATTTTCTGTTTCAGCACAAGCTCAAACCGTACTGACCGTTTCAAGCTGGGTTCCTCCCACGCATGGACTGTCGGTAGCTCAAAAAGACTGGTGCGACGCCTTAGCGGTCAAAACCTCCAATCGCGTGCGCTGCAATATTTTGCCCCGCGCTGTGACTCCAGCGCCCGGCACATTCGACGCGGTTAAAAATGGCTTGGTAGACGTCTCTTTCACCGTTCATGGCTACACACCAGGTCGGTTCGTTTTGACCCAAATGGCTGAATTTCCATTTCTGGGCGATCGTGCAGAACCCCTGTCCATCGCTTTCAACCGCATTGCCAGCAAACACCCCGAGTTTGCAGCTGAACACCAAGGTGTGAAAGTGCTGGGCTATTTCACACACGGGCCCGGCATGGTTTTCAACACCAAAAAGACCATCTCTCGAGTGGAAGACCTTTCTGGTCTGAAGTTCCGCGTAGGAGGCGGCATGGTGAACGAGATCTCCAAGAATCTAGACATGAACGTGACCCTCAAGCCAGCCCCAGATTCTTATGAGCTTTTGTCCAGCGGTGTCATGGATGGCACCCTCTTTCCTGCAGAGTCCACCGACTCTTTCAAAATCGACAAAATCATCAAGTACGCCACCACTTTCCCGGGTGGCCTGTACAACACCAGCTTCGTGTTCATGATGAACCCGGCTAAATACGACAGACTGTCTGCCGAAGACAAAAAAGCGGTTGACGAACTGTCTGGCGACTCAGTGGCCAGCCGATTTGGCAAAGCATGGGACCGCGTAGACGCTTTAGCTTTGGAAAATATGCAGAAAAATGGCGTGAAAATCACCAAGGCTGACAACACTTTTGTCAGCGGCGTCACAGTTAGGGTCAATAAACTCGAGCGTGACTGGGCCCAGGCATCCAAAGCCAAAGGTCTAAAAGACCCCTCAGGCATGTTGTCTGATTTCAGAGCTGAGATCGCCAAATTACAAAAGTAACGTCTCTGATGACGCTTCAGCCTCAAAACTGACAGCTTCGACACCACAACGGTACCTGCTAAGTTAGCAGGTACCGTTTTTTTAACGGGTAGATAAATTGAAAAAGCTTCTAGAAATCGTGTGTGGCGTGCTCGCTGGTCTGGCGCTTTTCGCCATCATGGTGCTGACATTTCTGGATGTGAGTGGACGGAAACTGATGTCGCAGTCCATTACCGGGTCATTGGAGTTGACCGAATTATTGATGGTAGTGGTTATTTTTTGCGCGATGCCTTTGGTGTCCCTCAAAAGCGAACACGTAGTGTTCGACTCTTTTGATTCCGTTTTGCCTGGCTATTTCAAAACCGTTCAACGGGCTGTCATCAACATCGTTTGTGCGACCTTGCTTTTGGGTCTGGCGTTCCTGATGTGGAACACCGGCAGTGAGTTTGCTGCGCTGGGCGAGACCACCGCTCAACTCAAAATCACAAAGTCTCCTTTTATTCAGGGCATGGGGGTGATGTGCGGCCTGACCGGGCTGGTGCATTTGGCCTTGGCTTTTTTGCCTGATCAAGAATCAGCGTCAGAAGGGGGAACGCTGTGATCGAAGCTTTGCTTGGATTTTTGGCCATCTTTGTGCTGGCCCTCATGCGAATGCCTCTGGCTTTTTCGATGGGGCTGGTGGGCGTGGTCGGCATTGGCCTCACTCGCGGTTGGTTGCCAGCATTGGCGAGTACGGCACAAGTCGTGCAGGAAACTGGTTTTGCCTACACACTTTCGGTCATTCCCCTTTTCATTTTGATGGGCAATTTTGTCGCTCGTGCGGGTTTGGCACACGAACTGTTCCACGCGGCCTACACCTTCATTGGGCACCGCAAAGGGGGGTTGGCCCATGCCACGATCGTCGCCTGTGCGGGCTTTGGTGCCATTTGCGGCTCTTCCATTGCCACCGCGGCCACCATGAGTAAGGTGGCCTACCCTTCCATGAAAAAGCTGGGCTACAGCGATGCCATGTCCACCGGCGTGATTGCAGCTGGCGGCACGCTGGGCATCATGATTCCACCTTCCACCATCATGGTCATTTACGGAATCATCACGGAAACCCATATTGGTAAACTCTTTGCAGCCGGGGTTTTACCGGGCGTCCTGACCGCTTGCCTGATGATGTTGGCAGTGGTTCTGATGACTCGACATGACCCCGAACACGCCCCTGCTGGCGAAAAATTCAGTTGGCGCGAACGCATGCTTGCCGTGCGCGGTATTTGGGGGGTACTGCTTTTGGTGATGTTGGTACTGGGCGGCATATATGGTGGGTTTTTTACCGCAACTGAAGGTGCGGGCATGGGCGCCACCGGCGCCTTCCTTTTTGCCTTGGCTCGGAAAACATTGTCCCGAGCGGTTTTGATGCAAGTATTGGTCGAATCGGCACGCACCACAGCCATGCTGTTCAGCTTGTTGATTTCAGCGACCATTTTTGCTAATTTTGTCAATTACACCAGCCTGCCCTTTGAATTAAAAGAGTGGATCACGGGTCTGGGACTGTCCCCCATCATGATCGTTGCCGCGATGATGTTGATCTATGTTGTGCTGGGCACCGTCATGGAGGAGCTGACAATGGTCTTGCTGACCATTCCCTTGTTTTTCCCTGTCGTCGTGCAACTCGGCTTTGACCCGATCTGGTTTGGTGTGTTGATTGTGATGGTGATTCAGATTGGCCTGATTTCTCCCCCTGTGGGCATGAATCTCTTTGTGCTGAACACCTTGCTGCCTCAGGTCAGGCTGGGCACCATTTTCCGAGGCGTCTGGCCTTTGGTGTTGGTGCTGATCGTGACCCTCGGCATCTTGCTGGCCTTTCCGTCCATCAGCTTGTGGCTGCCTTCGATGATGGACTGACCATGTACATGACCCGCTGGGGGAATGGGATTTCGATCTTGTGCTCTCGCAGCGCGGCCAAAATCTGCATGTTGATGGTCGAGCGCAAAGCCAATTGGCCATTCTCTGGGTCACCTATCCAGTAGCTCACCGTGAACTCCAATCCATCGGCACCAAACTGACTCAAAAAGGCATTGGGTGCGGGGTCCTTTAAGACGCGTTCCTGACTTTCACAGGCTTGAATCAGCAAGCGCTGAACCAAGTTGACGTCGCTGTCATAAGCCACAGATACAAGACTTGTCTGCGCTAATTTGGTGTCGAGGAACGTGAAGTTTTCTACCCGGGTGCTGATCAGTATCTCATTGGGCACGATGGATTCACGGCCGTTCAAAGCACGGATCACGGTGTAACGGGCCTTGATGTCGGTCACGCGACCTTCAAAGCCGTCGACCATCACCATGTCCCCAATGCGCATGCTGCGCTCGGCCAAAATAACAAAACCACTGACGTAATTGGCCGCCAGTTTTTGCAGGCCAAAGCCAATGCCCACCCCCACCGCGCCGCCCAGTACAGACAAAGCAGTCAAATCTATCCCCACCGATGACAGCGCCATCAGCAAGCCCACAAACATAAGCAGGGCGCGTACCGTATTGCTGATGACTTTACGCAAGGACAAATCGCTTCCGGTCGCCGACTTGAGCAAACGCGCTTCAATGGCTGAAGATACCCACAAGGTCACGATCAGCACCGCGCCCGCCGTGAGTGCACCCTCAATCATGGTTCGCACCGACAGCATGCTGCCGCCCACTTTCCAACTGATCTGGTCCAATTCATGGAGCACCAAGGGCAAAATGCCGGTGACCCACAACACCACCGCCCCCCATGCCATCCAGGAAATGGTGCGTTCCAGTACCTTGACAAATGGCGCGTCGGCAAATGCCACTTGCAAGACCTTGACGCCCAACCGGATCACCAAGAGGGATACGCAGGCGGGTACCAAAATGGCAAACAAGGAGATGGGTTGCTGCTGCGTCAAGAGGGTTCGGGCCACAAAGGTCAGGCCCAGCAAGGCCACGGGAAATAGCACACCGTCGTAGAGCTTTCGGCCCAACAAAATGGCCAACTCTTGGCCGCTGAACACTTTGCGCACGCCCAAGACAAAGAGCCAAGCCAGCAGCAAACAAACGACAAAACTACCCGCCGCAAAGAGCGACTCTGGCCGGATTAAAGAATAAACCCAGGTCATGGGATCCAGGACTTGAATACTGCTCATGCCCGCCATGTAGGAGTCCTTTTTTCTATAAACGCCTGCACGCCCTCTTGGGCCACGTCCGCCATCATGTTGCACGCCATGGTCTGGCCCGCCAATTGATAAGCAGCCTCCACGCCCATTTCACGTTGTTTGTAAAAAAGGGCTTTGCCCAGACTCACCACTTCGCGCGGCTTGGCCAAAATGGCATTTAGCAAATCATCAACCTGTTCATCCAACTCGGGGGCAGGACAAACCCGGTTGACCAGTCCCCGCCCCATGGCCTCAGCAGCCGAGATGAAGCCCCCTGTCAGCAGCATTTCCATGGCTTGTTTGGCGTGCATGTTGCGTACCAAGGGCACGCTCGGCGTGGCACAAAAAAGGCCCACATCAATGCCGTTCACGCCAAAACTGGCAGTGTCAACCGCCACCGCAAGGTCGCATTGCGCCACCAACTGGCAACCGGCTGCCGTGGCAAGTCCTTGCACGCGGGCGATCACAGGAACCGGCAGGTTTTGAATGCTCAACATCATGCGGGTGCATTGGGCAAACAGCTTTTGGTAATAGGCCAATTCAGGTTGCGCCCGCATTTCCTTAAGGTTGTGCCCGGCACAAAATGCCTTGCCCGTGGCCCCCAGCACGACCACCCGGGCCTGTGGGTCTTTTGCGATGTCGTTCAAGGCACTTTGCAAGGCCACGAGCATCGCTTCGCTCAAGGTATTGAAGCTGTCGGGGTGGTTCAAAGTCAATCTATGGACACCACGCGCATCGCGTTCGTGGCGCAACAGGTCTGAGGAGGAAGGGGCGGTTGTATCGGTCATGCCCCCGATTGTGCACAAAGTGAGCCGACAAGCGCAAAAAATGCCCAGGGATTCAGACGTCGGCCAACACCCGCAGATGGGCTTCCACACTGCGGCCCAAAGCGCTGAGGTTGTAGCCCCCCTCCAGACAACTGACGATGCGGCCTTGGGCATGGCGCAGCGCTACATCCTTGATGCGTTGCGTCATCCAAGCGTAATCCTGCTCCACCAAGCCCATTTGACCCATATCGTCTTCGCGGTGTGCATCAAAACCCGCACTGATAAAAATCAACTCTGGTCTGTGTTCTTCAAGTCGGGGCATCCAGATGGCGTCAACCAACTCGCGGATGGCCATGCCTTTGGTGTAGGCCGGAACGGGCAAATTGACCAAATTTTGGGCATTCGACTGAGATCCGCCCTGCGGGTAAAACGGGTGCTGGAAAAAACTGACCATCAAAATCCGATCATCCCCCGCGACGATGTCCTCGGTGCCGTTACCGTGGTGAACATCAAAATCGACAATCGCCACCCTTTTGAGACCGTGCCGTTCCAGCGCGTATTTGGCGGCAATGGCCACATTGTTGAAAAAGCAAAATCCCATGGCCTTGTCACGGCAGGCATGGTGCCCAGGAGGGCGAACCGCACAGAAGGCGTTTTCAAGCTCGCCCGCCAACACCGCATCGGTGGCATCAATGGCGGCACCAGCAGACACCAAGGCGGCCTCCCAAGTGTGCACATTGAGCAGAGTGTCCGGGTCGAGCGCTGTGTGCGAAGGGCCACCCGCAGCCATGTCCTCGCGCAAAACGTCGCCCAAACCGCGCAATGCCGCCACATGCATTCGGCCGTGCGCCAGTTCGATGTCGGCCAAGGCAGCCGGGCTGGATTCACGCCGCTGCAAGGCCATGTCCAGGCCCGTGATCAACAAGCGGTCCTCAATGGCTCCCAGACGTTCTGGACATTCAGGATGCCCTTGACCCATTTCATGCTTGCTGCAGGTGGGATGTGTGAAATAACCGGTCGCGCCCATACGGCTTGTCTTCCTGCTCGCTTAACAGCTTGTCAGATCTGCTGATATTTTTGAATTAATGTGTTTTTTTGTGTTTTTAGCTTAGCACGGCGCAGTTGATCATCATTTTCTGATGCCTGCCCGATTAAACTGATCTCGCATGAATTTTCTCTCTTATTCCCAAGCCGGGTTCGGCTCAAGTCGAATGAAAACCCTTATGTCCGAGCTGTTGACCGGGCTGCTTTGCTTGAGCCTCTGGTTCGCATGGCCAAATTCAGTGACTGCGCAAGAGACTCAAACCAAAGCAAGCTCGAAAGCCACTTCAAGCGCCAAGACAACCAACAAAAATGCCAAAAAGAAAACCACGAGTTCCTCTGGCCAATCTAAGCAAGGCGGCAAAAAAGCAGCGCCCCCCAAGGGATCAAGCCTGACGCAAAACACCGAAGTTTTAGACTGGGCAAAAGATGCCGCCGGGCGTTTGCAAATTGACCCGATTTGGATGGAAAAAACCATCAAGCAAGCCCAACGCTTGCCCGTGGTCGAAAAATTGGTGCTGCCGCCGCCCAGCCCGGCAGCCAAAGATTGGGCAGCTTACCGATCCCGGTTCATTGAACCGGTTCGGATTCAGGCTGGAAAGCAGTTCTGGCTGAAACACAAACTCCAACTGGAGCGAGCCGAACGTGAGTACGGTGTGCCAGCGGCCATTGTGGTGGGCATTATTGGCGTGGAGACGCTTTATGGCCAAAACACAGGCAACTTCAGAATTGTGGATGCGTTAGGTACTTTGGCCTTTCATTTCCCGCTAGCCCACCCTAGGGCCGCAGAGCGCCAAGCTTTTTTCCGTACCGAGTTGGAGCAGTTTTTATTGCTGGCCTCGCGCAGCGGCGCTGACCCATTGAGTGTTCGTGGCAGTTATGCCGGAGCCATGGGATTGCCCCAATTCATGCCGTCTAGTTGGGCCCGATTTGCTGTGGATTTTGACGGCGATGGCCGCATTGACCTGTTTGGCAGCCCCGCCGATGCGATCGGATCGGTGGCCAACTATTTCCGTGCGTTTCAGTGGCAACCCGGCATGCCCACCCATTACCCGGTCACCCTGAGCCCTGGACAAACCGACATGGACAGCCTGTTGGCCCCGGACATCCTGCCCACCTTTAATGTGGCCAGCTTTGTCGGCAAAGGGGCTGCGCTGGAAGGCCCTGCCCTGAACCATATCGGCCCCTTGGCTTTGGTCGAACTGCGCAACGGCAACAACGCCCCCAGCTACGTGGCGGGTACCGAGAATTTTTATGCCATCACCCGCTATAACTGGAGCAGTTATTACGCCATGGCGGTCATTGAACTGGGCCAAGCAGTGGCGCGAGAAATGCCAAGCAAGCCCTGAGAGCGTTCAAGCATGAACCCATTGAACCCCAAAAAACTGCTGTTGACCAAGTGGACCGCGGTCAAACCCATCGCCAAACAAAAGCACTTTTTGGTCAGCCGTGTGATTCAACCTGAACAGCCGACAGATCCGATTCAAGATGTGGAAATCGAGGCAGTGTTTTCCAAGGCCACGCAAATCATTGCGTGGCGTGAGCTGCAAAACGACAGTGTTTGGCGGCA
>Ga0315903_10002466_pt1 | contig 27090 bp, 20 predicted proteins | sample LakEriMetagenome_7_FD_203524 | JGI IMG/M metagenome (GOLD analysis project Ga0315903, IMG submission 203524) | Freshwater fungal communities from buoy surface, Lake Erie, Ohio, United States - Buoy 2 MA119 | ecosystem: Environmental > Aquatic > Freshwater > Lake | place: USA: Lake Erie, Ohio... | reverse complement strand
ACGCCCTCAGCCGCGAGTGGACGTCCGACCGCTCACTGCGCCGCCCAGATCTCGGCTTTCGCGTGGTTTTCGAGGAGGAATGAAGGCCGCTCTTTTTAAAATGGATTGATATCTTGGGCAAATTAACAATCATGCGCCCTGATGACGCATGAGAAACGAGCCAAATGGATCAGCCGGATATTCATCCTGCTGCTATCGACCGGGGTCGTCTCCGGAGCATGGTTTTACCGGAAATCGGAGTCGGCTGAAGCCCCGCCACCCCCGCCGCGGGCGGCAGCAGCCAGCTATGAATTGGAAATCATCCATTACCATGATGCGAAGAATCCCCACAGCGTGGAACTCGCGCTGAGCCTCAACGAAATCGGCAACAAATACGCCATGCAGGTCCTGGTCACGCGCGTGGATGTCCGCGCGAATCCGTTAGAGACCAAAAACCGCGGCATCCAATCCACGCCCCACGTCTCCATGATGACCGGCGGGACCGAGGCTTTCGCGTTTCAAGGCCTCTGGCCCAAGGACAAGATCGAGCGCAAGGTGGAGGAAATCCTCCGCGGTCTCAAACGCATGGGCAAGGATTGGCGGCCTGTCGTGAAAGGCATGCAGCCCGCAGGAGGCCCCGCAAACCCAACACCACAATGAAAGCATTCCATCTGGTCGTTCTAACTGTTTTCCCAACAATCCTGTCCTGCGGGAAAGTCAGGGAGATGGCCGCGCGTTTGACCAAAAAATCCGAGACCGAAGCAACCACAAGCGCGACTGCCACCTTCAGCTCCCTGGTCACCACCATCACTCCTGACAATTATGACTCGTTCCGCAATCAACGCGGGAAGGTGGTGGTCATCGACTTTTATGCCGACTGGTGCGGTCCATGCCGTCAACTCGGTCCGATCCTCGACAGGATTGCCAATGATCACGGCGGCAAAATCCTGATAGGCAAAGTGAACGTCGATCAAAACCGCGAGATCGCATCCAAAGAAGGAGTGAAAGGCATCCCCGATGTCCGGATTTTCCGCGATGGAGGGGAAGTGGACCGTTTCGTCGGAGCACCGCCCGAAAGTGAAGTGCGCAGACGCTTGGAAACCCACCTCAAAGGGCTGCCGGACCAAATGCCTGCAACTGAGGAAGCGAAACCCGAAACTCCCCCGCCGAGCACCCCCCAGCCGATGTCCAAAGACTGGCTGCCGCCGGGCATGCAACGGCGCTGAAAGGCTGATTCAAGCGGGCCGGGCGATGGATGAACACCGATCTCCGGTGATTTTCATCCAGCCCTTTACAAGCGGGAAATTCCCTGCCAAACCCCGTCCAATTTAGCCGCCTCATCATGCCCAAAGACACCTCGATCCGCAAAATTCTCGTCATCGGCTCCGGCCCCATCGTCATCGGCCAAGGATGCGAATTCGACTACTCCGGAGTCCAGGCCTGCAAGGCGCTCAAGGAAGAAGGCTACGAGGTCGTTCTGGTGAATTCCAATCCGGCCACCATCATGACCGATCCGGAGTTCGCGCACCGCACCTACATCGAGCCGATCACCCCGGAAGTGGTGGAGAAAATCATCATCCGCGAAAAACCCGACGCCCTCCTCCCCACCCTCGGCGGCCAGACGGCGCTCAACACCTCGATGTCGCTGCACAAATCCGGCGTGCTCGACAAGCACAAGGTCCGCATGATCGGCGCGAAACCCGAAGCCATCGAAAAAGGCGAGGACCGCCAGCTCTTCAAGGACGCCATGCTCAAGATCGGCCTCGACCTGCCGGTTTCCGGCACCGCCCACACGATGGAAGAGGCGAAAGCAGTTGCGGCGAAAATCGGAAAATTCCCCCTCATCATCCGTCCGGCCTTCACCCTCGGCGGCCAGGGCGGCGGCATCGCCTACAACCGCGAGGAGTTCGAGGAAATCATCACCCGCGGCCTCGACCTCTCGCCCGTTTCCGAAGTCCTCATCGAGGAGTCCCTGTTAGGCTGGAAGGAATTCGAGATGGAAGTCATGCGCGACCGCGCCGACAACTGCGTGGTCATCTGCTCCATCGAGAACCTTGATCCCATGGGCGTGCACACCGGCGACTCGATCACCGTCGCGCCGATCCAGACGCTCACCGACCGCGAATACCAGATCATGCGCGACGCCTCCTTCGCCTGCATCCGCGAGATCGGCGTGGAAACCGGCGGCTCGAACATCCAGTTCGCCACTGATCCCAAGACCGGCCGCATGATCGTTATCGAGATGAACCCGCGCGTATCCCGTTCCTCCGCGCTCGCTTCCAAAGCCACCGGTTTCCCCATCGCCAAGATCGCCGCGAAACTCGCCGTCGGCTACACGCTCGACGAACTGCCGAACGACATCACCCGCGAGACGCCCGCCTCCTTCGAGCCGACCATCGACTACGTGGTCACCAAGATCCCGCGCTTCACCTTCGAGAAGTTCCCGACCGCCAACCCGGTTCTAACAACTTCGATGAAATCCGTGGGTGAGGCGATGTCCATCGGCCGCACCTTCAAGGAGTCGATGCAGAAGTGCCTGCGGTCGCTGGAGACCGGCCGCTGGGGCTTCGGCTTCGACAGCAAGGACCCGCAGAACCCGACCAGGGACGAAATCACCCGCAAGCTCCAGATCCCGAACGCCGAGCGCATCTTCTGGCTGCAAACCGCCTTCGTGAACGGATTCACGCTGGAGGAAATCCATGAACTCACCAGCATCGATCCCTGGTTCCTCCGCCACCTCCAACAAATCGCCGAGGAAGGCAGGGAACTCGCCTCACTCGATCTCAAGCGCGCCAAGAAACTCGGTTTTTCCGACCGCCAGATCGCAAGAGCCAAAGGCACTCACGAAGACACCGTCCGCGCCGAGCGCAAGTCCAAGGGCATCATACCCACCTACCGCCTCGTCGATACCTGCGCTGCCGAGTTCGAAGCCTACACGCCCTACTTCTACTCCACCTACGGCGACGAAAACGAAGCCCGCGAAACGGACAAAAAGAAAATCATCATCCTCGGCGGCGGGCCTAACCGAATCGGCCAGGGCATTGAGTTCGACTACTGCTGCGTGCACGCCGCCTTCGCCGTGAAGGAACTCGGCTACGAGGCCATCATGGTGAACTCGAACCCGGAAACGGTTTCCACCGACTACGACACCTCGGACAAGCTCTTCTTCGAACCGCTCACGCTCGAAGACGTGCTCAACATCTGCGACCAGGAAAAACCGCACGGCGTCATCGTCCAGTTCGGCGGACAAACCCCGCTCAACCTAGCGGCCGATCTCGAACGCCACGGCGTGCCGATCATCGGCACCTCGCCCAAGTCGATCGAACTCGCCGAGGACCGCAAGTTCTTCTCCGCCCTGCTCGACAAGCTCGGTCTCAAACAAGCCGAAGCCGGCACAGCCACCAACGAGAGCGAAGCCCTCATCATCGCCAACCGCATCGGCTACCCCGTGCTCGTCCGCCCGTCCTTCGTGCTCGGCGGCCGCGCGATGATGATCGTTTACTGCGATACCGAACTTTCCCGCTACATGAACGAGGCCGTCACCGCCTCGCCCGAGCGCCCGGTGCTCGTGGACCGCTTCCTCGACAACGCCGTCGAGATAGACGTCGATTGCATCTCCGACGGCGAAACCTCCGTCGTTGGCGCGATCATGCAGCACATCGAGCCGGCCGGCATCCACTCCGGCGACTCCGCCTGCGTGATCCCCGCCTTCTCTCTATCGGAAAACATCAAGGCCGAGATTGTGAGAGCCGCCAAGGATCTCGCCCGCGAGTTGAACGTCATCGGCCTGATGAACATCCAGTTCGCCGTCAAAGACGAAACGCTCTACGTCATCGAGGTGAACCCGCGCGCCTCGCGCACCGTGCCATTTGTCAGCAAGGCCACCGGCGTTTCCCTCGCCAAGCTCGCAGCCAAGGTGATGCTCGGCCACAAGTTGAAGAATCTCGGCTACACCGAAACCATCATCCCGCCGCACTTCTCGGTGAAGGAAGCCGTCTTCCCATGGAACCGCTTCCCCGGCATCGACACCGTGCTCGGCCCGGAGATGAAATCCACCGGGGAAGTCATGGGCATCGACCCCGATTGGGGCATGGCCTACGCGAAGTCCCAGATCTCCGCCTTCAACCCGCTGCCCGCCTCCGGCAACGTGTTCCTCTCGGTTCACGATCGCGACAAGGACCGCGCCATCCCAGTCGCGCGCGATCTGGTGGAGCTCGGATTCACCATCTACTCCACCGGCGGCACCCACGCCCGCCTCACCGCCGAGGGCATCCCCTGCACCCGCCTCTTCAAACTCCACGAGCAGGCCCGCCCGAACGTGATCGACATGATGAAGAACCGCGAGATCCACTTCATCGTCAACACCCCCTCCACCCACGAGGCCCGCGAGGACGAAGTGCAGATCCGCTCCACCGCCGTCGCCCAGAAAATCTCCTACGCCACCAACCTCCCGGCCGCCGAGGCATCCGTGAAGGCAATCCGCTCGCTCAAGGGCCAGGAACTGACGGTGAAGGCGCTGCAGGAGTATCACGCTTGAAATCAGTGGGTTGGAGCCCTGCTCCTGATTTTCTCCTAATTTCTTCCAAATTAGGAGTTGGACTTGAATTCTTCGCTCCAAGTCCTAATTTGCTCCTAGTTTTTCCTAAATTAGGAGCAAATCATGAAAATTCCCCGCACTCCACCGAACTGGCAGACTCTGTGGAACGAAGCGGTTCGGCAGGGAAAAGGGGATGCGTTCATCGGCTTCGGCTCAAGACCTGAGGAGCCCTCCAACCAATATCCGCACTGGGACGATTTTCGCCACCGGGCACCCGCCTCGGAGGTTCTGAGTGTTGAGGAACGCTGGGCCGCGATCCGGATGAGGCGGTCTTTTCAGGCGCAGCGCATCGAATTGACCGACACCCAAGGCAGGCCGTTCACCTTTTCGCTGACCCAAAGAACCTTCGAGTTGCTCCATGAAATCGACCTCCACTGCGGTGGCAGCATGGGAATCGTGGAGGACGGCATTCTGCAGGAACAATCCCGGGATCGCTACTACATCAATTCGCTGTTCGAGGAGGCGCTGACGTCGAGCCAGTTGGAGGGCGCGGTCGTTACCAGATCGGAAGCACGTGAAATCATCCGTCAGCAAAGGAAACCCGCCAATGAACACGAAAGGATGGTGGTGAACAACTTCCTGACGATGCGTCTGGTCGCGGACTTGAAAAACGAAGACCTGACTCCGGAGCTCATTCTCCGGATCCACCGCGAGATCACCGCTGGAACGATGAAGCACCCGGAGGACGAAGGCCGCTTCCGTGATCTTGGGGACAGCATTCATGTCGAAGACCAGGAAAGCGGTGAAGTCGTCCACACACCGCGCCCGGCGGGTCAGCTCGACGCCAGCATGCGGAAGCTCTGTGACTTCGCCAACGAATGGGGGATGAACGGCTATCTCCATCCGGTGCTGCGCTCCATCATTCTGCACTTCTGGATCGCATACGATCATCCGTTCGTTGACGGAAACGGAAGAACCGCACGAGCCATGTTCTACTGGTCGATGCTCCGCCATGGTTTCTGGCTAGCCGAGTTTTTCTCCATATCCCACGAGATTCTCAAGGCTCCCAAGAAGTACTATCGGGCGTTTCTGCACACGGAAACCGACGACAACGACCTGAACTATTTCATCCTCCATCAGTTGGAGGTCATCAAGGCATCCATCGCCGCCCTGAAGGATTACATCCTCCGAAAGCGGGAGGAAATGGACTCCGTGAGGCGGTTTCTGGGACCCGGAGCCGGATTCAACCATCGCCAGCTCGCGCTTTTGAAACACGCGCTGAAACATCCATATGCCGCCTACACGGTCACGAGCCACAAGAATTCCCATGGGGTCTCCTATCAAACCGCGATGAACGATTTGGCCCATCTCGAATCACAAGGATTGGTCCGCAAACGGAAAGTTGGAAAAGCATTCGTATTCAGCCCGGTGCCCGATTTGGCCACGCGAATCGGTGGCGAAGCATAGTCGGTTTTCGCGGGTTGCGATTCCATATCCTCGGACCATCCGTTTCATCGTCAACACCCCCCCCGCCGCCGAGGCATCCGTGAAGGCCATCCGCTCGCTCAAGGGCCAGGAACTCACGATCAAGGCGCTGCAGGAGTATCATGGGAGAACGGAAACACTTTTCGGCACCTTGACATCACTGGAAAACGCATCATGATGCGTTTGTGAGAACTACCGTAACCTTGGATCGGGATTTGGAGCGCATTTTGCGCGAAACCGCAGTGCGGACGCGGCGGCCGTTCAAGAAAGTGCTGAATGACACTCTGCGCGGTGCTTTGGAGGGTCAGGCGCGGATGGAAACCGCGGAACCTTTCGAGGTGAAAGCGAGGCCGATGGGTTTGCGGGCCGGGTTGGATCCCGCCGGATTCAACCGGCTGGCCGATGATCTGGAAGCGGAGGCGTTTCTGGAAAACACCCGTAAACTCACCGGGCAAGGCCGATGATCCTGCCAGACGCCAACTTGCTGCTTTACGCCTACGACCAAAGCAGTCCGTTTCACGAGCGGGCCAGGACTTGGTGCGAACGGGTGATGACCGGCCCGGCACCGGTGGTCCTTTTGCCTGCGGTGGTGTTCGGTTTTGTCCGGATTTCCACGCACCCGCGGGTTTTTCAAGAACCTCTAACCGTTACCGAAGCCGCCTCGCATCTCCGCTCGTGGCTGGCAAGGCGGCATGTGCAGCTCCATGAAATGCTGCCGGAGGACGTGGAATCCGCGCTCAAACTGTTGGAATCCGCCGGCACCGCGGGAAACCTGACGACCGATGCCCAAATCGCCGCCGTGGCCCTGCGGCTGGATGCCGAAGTCCACACGTCGGACCTCGATTTCGGGCGCTTCCCACGGGTGCGTTTTGTGAATCCACTGGTTTGAAAGCCGAGCCACCAACGTCCCGCCTGCCGAAGCCGGCGTCAGAGCCATCCGCTCCCTCAAGTGCCAGGAACTCACGGTCAAGGCGCTGCAGGAGTATCATGATTGAGTTGGAGTAAAACGGGTCTCGCGCCCTGCCGGAGATTGAAAGAGATCTTTCAATCTCCGGACCCAAATGAAAGAGATTGGCAAAAAACTTAAATTTGGGATTCAGGGACCGACTTCTCCAAGCGCCAATCCTGACTTCCGAGCGCTTCGCGATTTGGGGAGGCTCGCTATGGCTCGCTCCGCATTCCGATCAGCCGGGGTTCATGAGAAGCCAATGCGTGATGCGAAGCGCATGCCATCGACCCTCCATGGTCAGGGCGATTCGGCGATCGCCCCTCCTTGTGTCCATGAAATGCCTATGAATGAATGCGAAGCGCTTTTCATTGGCCTCTCATGGCCAGGGCGAAGCGGAGTCCTTCCTTGAAGATTGCGTCGGCACTGAGGGTGCCGAACACCAAGCCCATTGGCGCGTTACGTATCCCCCACCATGACAAAGACCCGGGTTTTCGACGCATCCGTCAGAATGAAGCAATAGTCTTTGATCTGATCCGATTGATACATCTTCAGGCCGTCCCAAGTTTTGGGTTTGGGCCAGCCATTCGGGACGGAATAACCGCCGATGGGGAGTTCGAAATGGACGCCGAGCTCGGGATCCAGCATGGCAGGGTTCTCAACGACCTCGCATGCGGCGGATTGCAGCAACTCATCCGTGGCGGCAGGAGTCGTCAGGAAGGAAAACATGTATTTCGATTCACCCGGTGAATGGGAATACCACGAGCGCAATTCCGTCACGCCGCCGGGCAGGGGGCGATTCATCCGTTCCGCGAAAGCTTCCATCGCGGGCATCGGATTCACCAGGCCGCTGCCGAGATGAGGCAAGGCGAAGACCAGGGAAGGAGCGCATGCTAAGAGGGTCCTCAGCCATGGGCGGAGTGGCTTTCCGCGGATGATCCGAAGGACGAGCATCGTGATGGGGAGCACCACGGTACCGAACAACAGAAGATTGGAGAAAACGATGAATCGGGTAAACTTGGGATCCACATCGAACTCCCTGAACGCCGCGAGATATCCGCCGATCTGTCCGAACGCTGTGATGGCTCCGGACAACAACAGCAGAAGCAATCCACTTGGCTTGAGAGGCGCTGGAGTCATGGCGGCAGGGAGAAGGCTAGGCGGACTCCCGAATCAGGTCAACAGGCAGGGACGGATCTCCGAGCCGTCCGTGCGAATGCTTAGGCGAATGATGCGTGCCTGGCTGCAGCGCTGAGGTTCGATTTGGAACTTTCCATCGCGCCGGGGACGGTTCACGATTGCCGACAGGATGGAAAACATCCCAACCACTCGATGAATACGAAAGGGTATCTGCCGCACCAAACCGTCAAGAGTCTCGTGTTCTGGATTCTATCGTTTTGCATCGCCGTCGCAACGGTGGCCGAGATTCTGGAAGTCTGGGGAGTCATCAGCGATCAGGTGGCCGGGCACTGCCTCTGGACTTCCTGGATCCTCGGCCTTGGAAGTGTCGCGTTTCTCATCGTCAACTATCTCTTCGGCGACCTCGGCGGACTGTTGTTCGGCCCGGCGTCGCCTCCGCCGGGTTTGGATCCCGCGTTTTCGGATCGGCTGCGGAAGGCGAAGGTGGACTCCGCGCAAGGAGAGCTTTCCTCGCGCAGGGACGAGCCGATGCGTTGAGGAAGCTTTGGTTGGCGAATCCCCATGAAGTTCAACTAGTGGCTGTGGGAAAGCAGTGCCGCCTCCGCGCGCTCGCGAACGTCCGGATACTCGATTCGCGCGATCCACCGGTTGGCCAGTTGCGGATTCAGAAGATCGAGATGGGAAGCGACCCTTTCCGCCACGGCGAGCTGCATCGCATGGGAGCCACTGATCAGGTTTTCCGATGCGGAAACGGGATCCTCCTCGCTCCAGGCCAGCATGACGGTTCTCTCGAGGTCCGGTCCATCCGGAGCATCAGCGCTTTGTTGTTTCGCCCACGCGAGCGCCGCTTCCGGAGCGGTTCGCGCCCATTCGGATGAAACCGATATCATGATTTCCCTCCACGCAGGCACATCGGGCGCATTCGCAAGCCAGTGAAGCGCCTTCTCCGGTTGGGTCCGCGCCCACGTGGAGGCGATGCTTTCCGACAGTGAGTCGCGTTCCATGGGATCCGAAACCGTGGAGGCCCATGCCATCGCGGACTCCGCATCGACTTCGGACCATTTCGTTGCGATCTGGGCGCGGGCCAGCGGAAGATCCTCTGCGGAAATCATCGTTTCCGCCCTTGAAAGCGCGTCCTCGACGGCTCCCGTTCCCGCCATGCCGGCTAGGGCTTGGATAACCGCCTCACACCGGCCGTCATCCTCATTCAGACTTTCGGCGAGACGAAGCGCCTCGATCGGGCTCTCGGAGCAGAGATCTGTCATCGCTTCGGAAATCATCATTCTTCTCTGGCCGGCGTCCGCGCAGGCGGCGATGTTCATCCGCCATTGATCGGCGGTGGATGGGGACGACTTCTCCACTCCCTGACGGGACAGCTTGCGAACTCCGGTCGTTCCGAACGCCACGTCGCGACCACGCGGGCCGCCCTCCTTCACGCGTTCCTTGAGGGCGTGGGAATGCTGATCGGTTGGCGCGGATGGCTGGACCGGCGCTTCGTTCCGCATCGCGATCAACACGCCGATTCCTAACAGGGCGGCGAATCCGGAGGTATATTTCATGGCTTCGGGGATGTTGGTGGCAGTGGGGAAATCGGGGATCGGGCCATGAACGGCCACGATCCCCGAGTCATCATCGGATTAGCGGCGACCGATCGGCAGGCGGGTTTCGTAGTAGCCGGTGGAGGTCAGGGTTCTCACCATGACGTTGTCAAACGACGTGTTGGTGGAGACGCCGAAGCGGGTTTCCACATAGGGGAGGTTGACGAAATTGAACGCGGCGAATCCGTTGCTGGATGTCACACCCGCGATCGCGAGGTTGTGGCAGCGCTCACCCGCCGTGGAGGGACGGATGGTGATGCGGAGTCTCTCGCCGCGGGCGACACGGTCGGTTTCGAACGCGTTGATGGAGCTGTTCCAGCGCACCTTGCCGCCGAGCACAAAGCGCAGCTCGGGCCGGACGAGCACGTATCCCGTGTATCCGGGGACGAGGGTTTCAATCTTGAAGGTGGCCGCTTCGGCTCCGGACGATGCGAAGACGGACAGGGCGAGGGCGGCGAGGGCGATGGTTTTGCGGATCGATTTCATGTTCTTGGTGTTGTTTGTTGTTGGTTGGTGTTCGGGCGGGAATCAGCTCCCGCACATCGGAATGACCGGAGGGTTTCCGGAACTTGCGGAATTTTCTCCGGATTTTTCCGGAAGCTCGCCGCCAAGACCCGGCGCATGCCACCAACGGCCTTGCCGCTGTTAGAAACCAACCCTCCACTCGCCGGGCGGGACGTCGTTCCAGCGTCGGATGGCGCGGTGGAAACCGGATAACCCGGAGAAGCCTAACAGAACTAACATCCCGAAAACGGAACTTCGGCCGAACCGAGAAGCTCTTCGGCGCGTTCCGTCATCACGCGGTGTTTCAGTTGCCCGGGGGATGCACGATGATGCGGGCTTGCGGGTTGTTGCGGATGTAGGCGAAGGCCCAGCCGAGAAGGACGGCGAGGCGGTTGCGGAAGCCGATCAGGAAAAAGATGTGGATGAACAACCAGGCGCACCACGCGGGAAATCCGCGCAGCCGCAGGGGACCGGATTTCACCACGGCGTGGTTCTTGCCGATGATGGCCATGATGCCCTTGTCGAGATAGTCGAATGGCGGGCGCGGTTTTCCCTCCACCTCGCTTTGGAGGAGTTTTGCCACATGGCGTCCCATCTGGGTGGCGGCCGGAGCGACTCCAGGAACCGGTTGTCCATCGGCATCCTTCATGCGCACCAGGTCGCCGGCCACGAAGACATGGGGGATGCCCGGCAGTGACAGGTCGGGCTCCGGGCAGATCCTGCCCGCGCGGTCGGCCGCGGGCACTCCTAACAGACCCGCGAGCGGGCTGGCCTCTACACCCGCTCCCCAGATCACCGCGCCGGCCACCAACTCGCTGCCGTCCGTGAAGTGCAGCAAGCCGGGATGGATGGCATCCACCCGTTTTCCGGTCCAGACCTCGACGCCGAGTTTTGCAAGGCGCTTGCGGGCGTAGGCGCTCTGGTCTTCGTCGAACGCTTCTAACAGACGCTCCGATCCCTCGATGATGACGATGCGGAGTTGGGAGGTGTCGATGCGGCGGAAGTCCGTTTGCAACGAGCGGTGCGCGAGGTCGGCGAAGGCCCCGGCCAGTTCCACGCCGGTAGGTCCGCCACCGACGATGGCCACGGTCATCAGGCGACGGCGTTCGTTGTCGTCCTCGCTCAGCTCGGCGTTTTCCAGATTGGAGAGCACGGTGCGGCGGATTGTCTGGGCGTCCGCGAGCGACTTGAGGCCAAGCGCGTGATGCGCCCAATCCGGTTTTCCGAAATAAGAGGTCCGGGCACCCGCGGCAAGCAGCAGGCAATCGAAGTGATAGGATTTCCCCGAGGCTCCGGTCGCGGTTTTTCCCTGCGGATCGATGGCGCGGATTTCATCCATCAGCACGGTGACGTTCGGCGCGTCGGCGAGGATCTGGCGGATCGATCTGGCGATGTCCGGCGCGGCAAGCGAAGCGGTGGCGACCTGATAGAGCAGCGGCTGGAACAGGTGGTGGTTGGTGCGATCGACCAACGTGATCTCGAAGCGCTCGTCGCCCGCGAGTTCCCTCGCGCAGGCGAGGCCGGCGAAGCCGCCGCCGATGATGAGAAGGCGTGTCGGGCCGGTTTTCATTGCCACATGTGATGCTAGACCGGCGTCCTTCATTCCGACAGCTCGGACAAGCTATGGAAAGCGAGTTGGCGGGTGCGGGGTGACATGTGGGCGATGAGGTATTTGCGGAAGCGCGGGTCGCAGGGCCAGTCTTCGGTGGAGGCGAGTTTCCATTCGCCGTCCTGTTTGAGATTGACGACCACCGGAAGGCTGACGGGCCGGGTGCTGACGGGGGCGGAGAGCAGGCCGGTCTTGGCGGAGGGGATGGCGACGGGATCGGCGTTGCCGAGTTTGATGGCGAGTTCGTGGGGAGTGGTGTTGATGATGAAGCGGTCGCCGCCCTTGATGCGGGTGGGCGATGCGTTGACTTTCATCACGCGGTATTTGTCGCCGTCGGGGAAGAAAACCAGCAGCAGATGATCGCGTTCGGCGGCGGCGATTTCGACGGACATCGCGGGTTTTTCGCCGGGAGTGGCGTCCCACAGGTCGAGAAACCTGGCATCGCGCAAGGTGGCCTTGAAGGGTCCGGCGATGTAGGTGAGCGGCACCTCGACATCGGTCTTCGAAGTGCCGGAACCAGCCTTGAACTTCGGCGACTCGCGGTCATCGGGATCGAAGCGGGTGACGCGGAAGTTGACGGTAGAGGATTTGTCCTCGGCGCCCTGCGCGAGTGAATGCGGCGTGCTGGCTAACAGAAATGCGGACGGGATGAGAAAACGGAAAACGGTGAGGAGCGCGGATGGCATGGATGGAAGTTTCAGATTTCGCGGCTGTCGGCAAGCCAGCGCAAGGATTTCACGATGAAACGCCGGCCGAAGCTGCGGTTGACGGCGGATTTCAAACTGGCCTGGGCGATTTCCGCGGAGTCGGCCGAGTCGATGTAATCGGGAACGCGCTGCACGACCGCCTCGCAGCGGGCCTTGGCGATGACGGTCTTGCCATCGGCGGAGCGGGCCTCGCCGTAACCGCGGACGACGAAGGTATCGGAGCGCGCCTGGATGATCGGCGCGATGGGTGTGAGGATGTCGGCCTGCGAGATGTAGGCCGGGGTTCCCTGATAGCGGGAGCCGAGGGCGGCGGCGGGGAAACGGTAGGCCGCGCCGCGGATGGCGCCGGTGGTGATGTCGTTGTAGCCACCCTTGTAGTTTTTGTTGATCGTGACCATCGGATCTTCGAGCGCGGCCTGGATGGCTCCGTAGAGGGCCATTTCCTCATCGGTGGAGCGGCGGCGGTTGACGAACTCGCCCAAGGAGCGGAACGGCCCGCGCTTCTTGACCTGATGGACGATGGCGGCGGCGAGTTCTCGGATTTCCTCGGCGGTCAGCTCGCGGTATCCGAGCCAACGGTTGGTTTCGGCATCGGTGCCGGCACCATTGCTTGCGGCGCCGGCGAGGGGCGCGGAGTGGCGGTTGACGATGAAACGCCCGCGATCCTGCTGGCGCAGGGTGCCGCCAGTCATGATGACCGGGCGTTTGAGGTGGGCCGCCGCAAGCATGGCGGTCCATGCGGGCACGGAGGTGGAGTTGATATTGAAACCGCCATCCACCAGCAGGCGGGCGGCGGATTTCAGGTGGGCGTCATCGTTCACACCGGTGCGCGAGCGCGCCAGTTGTTCGGTCGCGTTGGCGGCGGTGGTGCCCGGTGGCAGGTAGGGCCGGTAGGCGGCGATGGGCAGATCCTTCACGCCCTTGAATAAATCATCGATCACCTGGCGCGCCTGGCGCTCGGTGCCGTGGCTTCTGAATACCGGTCCGGTCTGACCGGCCATCGAGGAGAAGAAGTAGTCGTCGAACAGCAGGTGGTTGGCGGCGTAGGAACGGTCAACAATGGAAGCCGGGGCCGCGGCGATGGTATAGTCCGCGCCATTGAACCAATCGCGACCTTCATACAACTGGCCGGCGATGTCGCCGCCCTGCCAGGCATAGTATTGGCCGAGATAGAAGGGAAATGATGCCTGCTTGATCTCCGTGGGTCGAAGCCCGGGAGAGGCGTAGGAGTTTCCGATGGCCTGGTTCTGGAGATAATAGCCGCTCCAGTTGAGTGCCTCGGTGGGGATGAGCGGAAGGTTCTGCAGCTGTGCGAGCGAGGTGAGCGGCGCGAGGGGAATCGAATTCGCGGCGATCCGTGATTGTCCGCCGGGGCGGTTGCTCGCGCCGAAGTAGGGGCGGTTCTGGATGAGGCCCTCGATGCCGCTGATTTGCTCGAAGCTCACCGTGTAGGGGTGGGCGAAGAAGGTGGTGGCGGCATCCACGCCGCTGCGGCTGTGCTTCATCGTCGAGGTGGCGCCCGCATAGGGGTGATGGGGAATGTTGTGCAGCCACGTTTTGTTAGGCAGTTGGACCTCGTCGAGGGTCTTGAGCCGGATATCGAGATGAATGAAGGGCGTCGGCGCGTTGGTGAGTTCGGCGAAGGTGCGGCTGGGGAAGTTGCGCTCCGAGATCGAGCTGCAGCGCGGGTTGTCCGGCTCGTGCCGCCAGCCGACCTGCGAGCAGAACATCTGGTTGACGAACCGCGCGGGGTGGCCGGCGTGGATGGCCCGCGGCTCGCAGCGGAAATCGAATGTGGTCTGGAAATTCTGGCCGCCGTAGGAAGTGCCGCTCGTATCCCATTTGGCGAGATCGGTGGCGATGGAGATGCGGTCCGAGCCGGCACCGCTGATCGTTCCGAGATGGCGCTGCTGGCCGGGACGGTCGGTCATCCACGGGATGACGCGGCTGACCATGTCATGGGCGTGGAAGGCCCCGCTCTGCGAGGTGTTGTAGGTGAGGATCTGGGCTTCTCCGGGTGCCATGTTGAGGCCGGGGCCGGTGCTGCCACCCACGCGGATGGTCATGTTGCCGTGCGGCCAGCCCCAGTTGTATTTGCCGTTGGTGGATCCGCCGGCGGAGACGTTGTGTTTGATGTTGTTCCTGAAGATGGTGTGTTCGAGGGGAAGGGTGTGGAGGAAGGTGCTCCACTCCTCGACCGACATGCCCACGCTGAACGGGTTCCAGACGGTCGCCACCGGGAAGCTATACATATACAAATCGTAGTTCGCATTGCCATTGCGATCCGGGTTTCCCTGACGTTTCAATCCGTAGGAAAGGATGAGTTGCAGCCGCACCAGGATCGGCGTGGCCCGCGTCACGCCGCTGTTCCACGCGGGGTTGCGGATCGGATCGATGGCGGGGGTATAATTCTTCATCGCCTCGATCGGCAGGTTGGCGCCGTTGCCGATTTGCTGGCGGTGCATGCTGTACCAGTGATGCAGGTATTTCCATGGCATCACGTCGTACTCGCGCGGATCACTCAGGGCGATCCGGTTGTTAGGCCCGAGCGGGCCGGCGGGCGCGCGTGACTTGCCTTCCTGGCGCCCCCAGCCTTCGAGCCAGTTGATATTGGTTCGCTCGAGATAGAGGCTGAGATCCTTGCGCAGCGAGCCGTTGGTGACATTCGCCAGCACGCTCTGCGAGTGGGGCGAAAGGTGGTGGAACATCGCTCCCGTCCAGCCCGGGATTCCGCGAGAGGGAGCGTGGAAATGGTGAGCAGCTTGTCGCTGGTGGCGGTATTGGTGGGAAACTCGGCGAAGTCCTCCAAGGCGCGGATGCCGTGCGATCCCGGCGTGGCGGTGCTGGCAATCAGATCGGCGACCCTCTGGCTGTTGGATCGGTCACCCTGATCGCGAGGATTCGCGAAGGCCTTGAGGTTTTCATCGCCCACCCACCAGGCGAGCGCCCCTCCGTCGAGCCGCACGCGCCCGGCTTGGGCCTGATCCTCATCGGTGCCCGGGGTGGTGGAGCCGTCGGATTTGCCGACGATCACCACCGGCTCGGAAAGCGAGCCTTGGCGCGCGAAGTCCGGGGATTCAAGGGCCTTGTCGTCGGCATTGGAGACCAGCCAGCGGCGGAACGAGGTTTCGCGCGAGTAGTCCGGCGTTTGTTCGAGGGTTTCGGAGCGGGCCTGCCAGACGCCGGTCAGATGGCGGTGGTCCAGGCCGTCGGCTTCCTCGGTATCCGGCTTCTGATCGTAGATGGCGGATGGCGCGGTGATGCCGCGGTCCGGGCCGAGGGATTTCTGGAGTTCGCCGATCGCCAGCATCAGGGCGAGGCGGGCGTTGGCCTGCGCCTGGGCCTGGGCGGCTCCCTGCCCGGTGCCACGCAGCGAGATCGCGGACAGCGACAGCAAGCCAACGGCCACCACCGTGAGCAGGATCAGCAGTGAAATCGTGACTACCAAGGCGAAACCCGCGCGGCGACGGCGGGCGGCGATCCAAGCAGGAACGTATTTACAGCGCATTCACGAAGCCTAGCCTTCAGCAGGGGGTTTGCCACCGCATTGATTCGGCGATTTGCGGAAAACGACCGACATTTTGCGGCACTCCGGCCGACTGTGCAACCTGTCGTTCAGACCGGCATCGTGAACCCCAGAAGACTGATCATCTTCTCGCGCATTTTCGAACGGGGGACGATGGCGTCGATCAATCCGTGCTCCAGCATGAACTCCGCCGTTTGGAAACCGGGAGGCAGGTTCTGGTGGGTCGTTTCCTTCACCACACGGGGACCGGCGAAGCCGATCATGCATTTGGGCTCGGCGAGATTGATGTCTCCTATGGTCGCGAACGAAGCGGTCACTCCGCCGGTGGTCGGATGGGTCATCAGCGAGATGTAAGGCAGCTTGGCTTCGGCGAGGCGGGCGAGCGCGCCGCAGGTCTTGGCCATTTGCATCAGCGAGAGCATGCCTTCCTGCATGCGCGCGCCGGATGAGGCGGAAACGATGATCATGCCGCGCTTTTCGGCGATGGCCGTCTCGATGGCGCGGGTGATTTTCTCGCCGACCACCGAGCCCATGGAGCCGGCGAAGAACTTGAAGTCCATCACGGCGATCATCGCCTTGTGGCCGCCGATGGCGAGGCGGCCGGAGATCACCGCGTCGTCGAGGCCGGTCTTGTCGCGCAGGATCGCGGTTTTCTCCGGATAGCCGCTGAATCCCAGGGGATTGGCGGAAACCAGACCCTTGTCGGTTTCCTCGAAGCTGCCGGGATCGGCCAGCAGCTCGATGCGCTCGCGGGAATCGAGCAGGAAATGGTGGCCGCAATGGTGGCAGACCTGGAGGTTCTGCTTGAGCTCCAGGTTGTGGATCATCGCCTCGCAGTCCGGGCACTTGGACCACTGGCCTTCGGGCATGTCATCACGGCGGCCGCCGCCGCGGAGTGGAGGTTTTTTGAAGATGCCCATGGGAATGGTGGTTGCGCAGGTGGTTCTGTGGGGGTGACGCTAGCCACGGCGCCACGCCGCGACAACCCCGATTTGCGAATTCCTCCGGCGGCCCGTCGCGGCGCTTGCAGGCCCGGCTTCTGGCCATTAACACCCGGGCGTGGCAGCCAAAACGAAAGCCCAGGGCTCCGGAAATTTCTTCGCGGTGATCGGCACCGACGAGGGCCTCGTGCGCGAGAAGGCGCTGGAGCTTTACAACCGGCTGACCGGCGGCGTGGACGACGGTTTCACCCATGAGACCATCGACGGCATCGCGGACAACTCGGATTCCGCCTTCGAGATCTGCTCGTCAGTGGTCCAGGCGGTGCAAACGATCCCGATGTTCGGCGGCGACAAGGTGGTGTGGCTGCGCAACGCGAATTTCCTGAGCGACAACGTGACCGGGCGTTCGCAGCGCACCGAGGCCGGCGTCGAGGGACTGCGCAAGGTGCTGGAAGCCGGTCTGCCGCAGGGCGTCCGGTTTCTGATGACCGCGCACGGCGTGGACAAGCGGCGCTCGTTCTGGAAATTCATCGAGAAGGAGGCCGAGGTGCAGGTGTATGACCGCATCGATACCAGCCGCGACGACTGGCAGGACCAGGTGGCCGCGATGGTCGAGGAGCGCGCGTCGGAAATGGGGCTTTCGTTCGAGAAGGAGGCGCTGGAAATCTTCGTCATGCTGGCGGGCGAGCAGTCCCAGCAAATCGGCAACGAACTGGAAAAACTCGACCTTTACCTCGGTCCGGACCGGCGCACCGTCACCGAGGACGACGTGAACCGCCTCGTGCCGCTGAGCCGCGCGGCGGTGGTGTTTGAAATCGGCAAGGCCATCCAGAACGGCAACGCCGCCCGCGCCATCCAGCTCATCGACCAGCAGCTCGCCGCCGACGAATCCGCGGTGGGCATCATGCGCGCCTCGGTCATCAGCGTGGTGCGGAACCTCTACATGGCGCGGCTCATCATGGACCGCTTCAAGGTTTCGGGCACCGGAAACTACAACGCCTTCGCCGGAGCGCTCAACCGCCTGCCGGAAAACGACCGCGCCTGGTTGCCGCAGAAAAAGGACGGCAGCGGCGTGAATGTTTTCCCCATCTACCTCGCCGCCGCCGCCGCCACGCATTACGATCTCGACGGCCTCCAGCACGTCCTGGAGGCCACCCAGAAGGCGGATCAGGCGCTGGTCACCACCGGGCTCGACCCGCGGCTCGTCCTCCACCGGCTGATCGTGGAAATCGCCGCCGCGCGCAAAGCCCCGGCCCGCGGGAGGACGTCGTCGTCGCGCTGAAACGCCGGGTTTTCGGCCCGCTCCGGGGGCAATTTGAAGAGACAGATTGCGCCGACGGGGGTTTTAAGCGACAAGACGTCCGCCACACATGACCCAGCTTCTGATCGAACCCGCCCGCCGCACCGGATGCGACGACCTCAACGCGCTCAGCGAGGTGCTGCAATCCGCCGCCCAGCGGCAGCGCTCGCCGATCGATGACGTGCTGGATTCCAACGTCGTGGACGAGGAGCACTACATGCGCGAGCTGGCCCACGAGCTTGGCATGGAGTGGCTGGAAATCATTCCGGCCTCCGAGGCCCCGCTGCCCTTGCGCGAAGCCTGCGGTCCGCGCATCGCGCTGAGGCACCGCCTGCTGCCCGTCGCCATCACCGGCGAGGGCGATCACAAGCGCCTGAAACTCGCCACCTTCGATCCCTTCAACCTCGTCGCCCGCCAGGCCGCCGCCCAGGAACTCGACCTGCCCATCGACTGGTGCATGGCGTCCCGCAAGCGCCTCCACGAGGCCCTCCGCCGCCTCTACGGTGTCGGCGCGGACACCTTCGAGCAGATCCTCGAAGGCCGAGATCTCGATTACGACAATCTCGAAACCGGCGAGGACGAGGCCAACGTCATCGACCAGGACGACGACGAGGAGGCCAGCGTCGTCAAGTTCGTCAACCAGATCATCCGCGAGGCGCTCGAGCAGCGCGCCACCGACATCCACGTCGAGCCGCTCGCCACCAATCTGCGCATCCGTTACCGCATCGACGGCCGCCTGATCGAAGTGGCCGTGCCGGAAAACATCAAGGCGCTGCAAAGCTCGGTGATCGCCCGTTTGAAAATCATGTCGCGCCTCGACATCGCCGAGCGCCGCGTCCCGCAGGACGGCCGTATCAACCTCCAGTTCGAAGGCCAGACCATTGACGTCCGCGTGGCCACCGTGCCCACCGTCGAGGGCGAGAGCGTTTCCCTGCGTCTCCTCAACCAGGAGAAATTCAATCTCGCCAAGCTCGGCATGGAGTCCTTCGTCGAGTCGAAGATCAAACAACTCCTCCACCTGCCCAACGGCATCATCCTCATCACCGGTCCCACCGGTTCCGGAAAGTCCACCTCGCTCTACTCCTTCCTCAGCGAGGTGAACCACCCGGAGCGCCGCATCGTCACCGTCGAGGATCCGGTGGAAAACAAACTCACCGGCGTCATGCAGATCGCCGTGAAATCCGAGATCGGCCTCACCTTCGCCACCGCGCTGCGCTCGATTCTCCGCGCCGACCCCAACATCGTGATGATCGGGGAAATCCGCGACCTTGAGACCGCGGAAATCGCCATCCGCGCCTCTCTAACAGGTCACTTGGTGTTCTCCACCCTCCACACCAATGACGCCATGGGCGGCATCAGCCGTCTGGTGGACATGGGCGTGGAGCCCTTCCTGGTTTCCGCCGCCGTGCGCGCCTTCCTCGCCCAGCGCCTCGTCCGCCGCCTGTGCCCGAACTGCAAGACGCCGCGCGCCGTGTCCGATCAGGACAAACGTGACCTCGGCATCCCGCTCGACATTCCCGGCCAGGCCTATCAGCCGAAAGGCTGCGACCGCTGCCGCGGCACCGGTTTCTCCGGACGCCTCGCGATTTACGAAGTCGTGCTCCTCACACCCGCCATGCAGGAACTCGTCGCCCACAGCGCTCCCGCGCCGAAGATGCGCGAGCAGGCCTTCCGCGACGGCTACGTGCCGATGCGCTCCTACGGCTGGCACAAGGTGATGCAAGGCATGACCACCATCGAGGAGGTCATCTCCGTCACTTCGTCCGACATCGGCGGCGCGGAATAATTTCGATAGGGGATTGTGGATCGTAGATAGTAGATAAGAAATTCCAGACTAGAGACCGACCATCCACCATCCATCATCAAAGATCCACGATCTTCCCCATGCCCCTCTTCGCCTACAAAGCCCTCGCCTCCAACGGTTCCGTCACCACCGGCGAGATCGACGCCGCGGACCGCCCCGAGGCGCTGCGTCTGTTAGACCGCAAGGGCCTCCAGCCGGTCAACCTACGAGAATCATCCTCTCCCGCGCCGGCCGCAAAGAAGACCAACGGCAAAACGAATGGCAAAACCAACGGCGCGGCCAAGGCCGAAAGCAAGGCCGCCGCCGCGAAATCCGCCGCCAAGGCCGCACCCAAGGAGGAAACCGAAATCCCCGAGGGTCCCATCAAGCTCAAGAAACAGGAAGTCGTGCTCTTCACCGAGGAGCTGTCCGACATGCTTGCCGCCGGTCTCCAGCTTGAGCCCGCGCTCAAGTCGATGGAGAACCGCCAGGAACTCGGCAACCTCAAGGCGGTTTCCTTCAAGATCCGCCAGATCGTGCGTGACGGCGTGAACTTCTCCTCGGCGCTCAAGAAGGTCAGCCCGAGCTTCGGCCCGCTCTACTGCTCGCTCGCCGCCGCGGGCGAGGCGTCCGGCGCGCTCGATACCATCCTCAAGCGCCAGGCCCACTATCTCAAGACTCTATCAGAACTGCAGAGCCGCCTCATCCTCGCGATGATCTATCCGGCCTTCCTGATCCTCGCCGGCATCGGTGTGTCGATCGTGTTCGTCACGGTGCTCATTCCGCAACTCACCGATCTGATCGAAACCAGCGGTGGCAAGATGCCGCTCGGAGCCGCGATCCTCATCTATTGCTCCGCGTTTCTGAAAAAGTGGTGGCTGGTGATGGTTCTCACATTGATCGCTGCGGGGATCTTCTTCAAGGCATGGAAGGACAACGAGGCGAACAAACCCGCATGGGACGCGATGAAACTCCGGTTGCCGCTCGTCGGTCCGGTCATCACCAGCCGCTTCTACGTCCAGTTCCTCGAAACCATGGCCAACCTCGTCGGCAACGGTTTGCCATTGCTCCGCGCGCTCGAACTTTCCCGCGATGCCACCCAGAACCGCTCGCTGCGCGGCGCGCTCGACCAGGTGATCGACCAGGTGGGTGACGGCCGCTCGTTTTCCAAGGCGCTGATCCGCAACGGCAGCTTCCCGCCGCTGCTCATCGACATGATCGCCGTCGGCGAGCAAACCGGCAAGATCGACCAATCGCTGCGCCGCGCCGCCGAGCGCTACGACAAGGAACTCGACAAGGATCTTCAGCGCATCATGGCACTGATCATGCCTACCGTGCTGATCATCATGTCCGCACTCATCGGCACCATGGCCTATCTGATGATCACCGCGATCTTCCAGACGATTTCCAACATCAAGTGAGGCCGTTGCGCGACGCCTCTCCCCTCCCGCATGCGAGTCGCCCTCATCGCCCACTACTTCCCTCCCGACGGCGGAGCCGGCGCCCAGCGCCCGGCCTCGTTCGCGAGATATCTATCAGGATTCGGAATTGATCCGGTGTTCTTCACCCGGCTGATCGCGCCGGAAGACCGCTCGTTTTTCGATCCGGAGGACCCGAGTCTGCTGCCCTGGACCGAAGGCGCGACGATCAGGCGTGTGCCATGGAAAGCCGGCGCCAGGGCTGCTTGGGAAGAAGCCGTCACCCGCGCGGTGGAGACCGAGCACGCGAGGAATCCCTTTGCGGTGCTCGCTGCCACCTGCCCGCCCTTCGAACTCGCGCCTTTCGCCGTGAAACTCGCCGCTCGGATCGGAGTGCCGGCCCTCGTGGATCTTCGCGATCCCTGGGCGCTCGATGGAGTCAGGGTTTTCAAACACCGGGCGGAACTGCGCAAGGAGCAGGCAATCATGCGGGATTCCCTTCGCGGCGCGCGCCGCGTGGTGGCCAACACGCCGGAAGCCCAGCGGGCGATCCGCGATTTCCTCGGAGCGGGTGCGCCGGTCGTCGATTGCATCACCAATGGCTACGAGGCCGAGGACTTTGAGGGCTTCGGCTGCAAAAACCCCGGCGCCGGCCCGCTTCGGCTGCATTTTTCCGGCCATTTCCTCGCCAGCCGCCTCGTCGGCATTCAGGCGGCCAAAGAGTGGGTCCGCATCGCCCTCGGTGGTCGCGCCGAACCGATCCGTTCCGCCGGCCGCGGACCCGGCCCGCTGGTCGGAGCCATCGAGCGGCTGAAAACCGCGGACCCCGCCCTGTTTTCGCGTTTGACCGTCCATGTCGCCGGAAAACAGCAACCCGCCGCCTTGAAGATCATCGAAAGCTCGACGGTGGCGGGTTCCTTCGTGTTTCACGGCGAACTTCCGCACGACGAAAGCCTGGAGCTTCTCAGACAGGCGGACCTGCTGTTCCTGCCGCTCCACGGCGTCGCGGCCGGGGGCAGATCGAGAATCGTCCCGGGCAAGGCCTACGAATACTTCGCCGCGCGCCGACCCATCGTCGGCGCTCTGCCCGAAGGTGATGCCCGCGATTTCGTCCGGCTTCTCAAGGCCGGCCCTGTGTGCGACCCCTGTGACCCCGCCGCCATCTGCGAGGCCATCCGCCAAGCCGCCACCTGGCAAGTGCCCGATCCCGCGCCCGAGGCGCTCCCGGGCTTCAGCCGTCAGGAGATCGCCGCCCGCTTCGCGGCGAGCCTCAATGCCGCCCTTGCGGCGGATGGGGCCACCGTTCCGGCTTCTTCGCCGTGATTTTCATCAATCACCGGATGATCACGGCCGGTCCGAGTCGCCGAAGCCTTCCTCGATGGGCAGGACCGGTTCTCCGGCCATGTTCTTCTGCACGACCTTGAACTGGTCCGTCAGAAACAGCGGCTTGGCGCTTTCCGCCGCGAGGGAGTTCAGGCGCTGTTGCATGGCCGCCACCTTTTCGGGATGGGCGGCGGCCAGGTTCTTTTCTTCGGAGGGATCCTCCGGAAGATGATAGAGATCCGCGCTCGCGGGCAGCATCGTGCGCCAGATGAGTTTCCAATCGCCCTGGCGGATCGCGCCGCGGAAGGGCTCGACGTTGTAAACGATCTCCGTGCGCGGCGAGGGCGCACCATCGGCGATCGTTTTCCAGACGTCCAGGCCATCGAGCGGCTTGCAATCGGTCGTCGGTGCTCCGGCCAGCGTGGCGATCGTCGTAAACAGGTCGGTCACATGGATCAGACCGCTTTCCTCGCGGGCCTTGATGCGCTCCGGCCAGTTGGCGAAGGCGCAGACACGCGTGCCACCTTCGAACAGCGTGCCCTTGCCATCGCGGTAGGGGCCGTTGTCGCAGGGAATCCGGATCTTCGAAACATCCGCCATCACTCCGGCGAACATCGCGTTTTTCGTTCCGCCGTTGTCACTGTGGAAAACGATCAGCGTGTTCCCGCGCATGCCGCGCCGGTCAAGCGCGGAAACCACGCGGCCGATCTCGTCGTCGAGGCAGGAAACCATCGCCGCATACGTCCGCCGTGTGGGATCCTCGATCGAGGCGTAACGCTTGATGTATTCCTCCGGCGCCTGATAGGGTGTGTGCGGCGCGTTGAAGGCAAGGTAGAGATAGAGCGGGGTCTTCGGATCGTGTTCCTCGATCAGGCGCACGGCGTCATTGCCTAACAGCTTGGTGGTGTATCCTTCCTCGCGCACCGGCTGGTTATCACGATACCAGTCGAGCACGCCGTGCTCCTCGTGGGTGAAGTAGTCGAGTTCGCCGATCATCGCGCCATACTGATAGTCGAACCCGCGCTGGCGCGGCCACCACTTCCGGTCCGCATGGCCGAGGTGCCACTTGCCGATGATCGCGGTCCTGTATCCCGCCTCCTTCAGGCATTGCGGCAGGAGTTTCTCCGAGGTGTCCAGGCCGTAGGCGGAAACGGACGGGATCACCGCGGTTTGCAGGCCGTAACGAAAAGGATAGCGGCCGGTCATCAGCGCGGCCCGCGTCGGCGTGCACATCGGCTGGGCGTAGAACTGCGAGAGCTTCGCGCCGCCGTTGGCAAGCGCGTCGATGTTCGGGGTCCTGATGTCGGCGCAGCCGTTGAAGCCCACGTCCTTCCACCCGAGGTCGTCGGCGACGATGTGGACGATGTGGGGCTTTGGTGGAGACGGGGACGCGGTCGCGGCCGTGAACAGAAGCCCGGCGAGCACGGGCAGAATCCGGAGAATTGATGCTTGTTTCATGAGGAGGGCCTGTCGGAGGCTGGCTGTCTAGCATGCCTCCGCGTCCCCACGCTATCCCTTTTGCGCACAACCCGCGATGAACCGGTCCGAGTCCAGAGACCCGGGTTTCCGGAGATTGGTCCACCGGCTTGAGAATCCGGAGGAATTCCGCCACGCGGTGTCCGGCGGCTCTCTGGCGGCCGATTTCCTCGCCCCGCGCGAGGCGGCGACCGAGGTCGAGCAGTTTCAATCCCCCGGCTGGGCGATGGATTTCCACGAGGCGAAGGTCAAGGCCCGGATCCGCTGCGAACTGCCGCCGGGCTGGGGATCGGTGGGTTTGATGAGAAGTCCGGCTCCGTCCCGCTGGTACGGGCACGAGGCGCATCGCGGCGCGCTCGTCTTCACACCGCCGGGCGAGGCCATCGACGGCCGGATCGTTCCCGGATTCTCATGCCTTTCCATCACCGTGCCCGGCCAGGTGTGGGCAGCGGCGCGTGACCTCGCGGGACTGGAATCCACCAACCCCGGCGGCGCACGTATCCATATGATCGAACCCGGCGCCTATCATCAAATCGAACGCCGCATCCACGGACTGCGGCGGATGCTCCGCACCGCTGGATCGGACGCGCGCCTTTCCGACGCGGCCGCGGCGGAGGCCCTCGCTTTCGCCACCGAACTCATCTCGCTCGCATGGAGCGCATGCGAAACCAGCAGGGACTTAAGAGATTCCCTCCGCAATCGCACCCGACTCGCGCGCCGGGCCGAAGACTGGATGCGGGCCCACCTCGGCGAACCGATCCAGATCCCCGGTATCTGCCGCGCGCTGGGCGTCAGCCGGCGTGAGCTGGAATATGCGTTCCGCCTGATTCATGATGAAAGCCCGCGGGATTTCCTGCACGCGCTGCGCCTCAACGCGGTGCGGCGTGAATTGTTGCGTGCGAGAATCGGGGACTCGGTCAGCCGGATCGCGCTGGACCACGGCATCACACATTTCGGCAGGTTCTCGGTGGCGTATCGCCGGCTGTTCGGAGTGAATCCCGGCGGAACAGGACGCGGAAACGGTCAGGTCCGCGCCGGTTTAATTCCCGGACGATGATGCCAAAGCGTCCCCTAACAATGCGGCGATGCGACAGCCGCAGCAGCGGCCGGCCGCTGCATGGACATGGCTTGAAGGTCCGTCTTCCGCGGTCGCCTGCCGGATAAAGTTGGAAAACGCATGCTCGCCCCGTTGGTCGGGCCGCGAGAGGTGGGCTTCCTCCTTCTCGCCGGCGAGATAGACGGTGTTTCCCTCCTTGATGGTCTGGGTGACCTTGATGGTGTCGAGCGTTTCGGGATCGATGGCGGTCGGATCCTTGTCGAGGATGACGAAGTCGGCGAGCTTGCCGGTTTCGATGGAACCCTTGTTCTTCTCCTCGAAATACTGATAGGCTGGCCAAATCGTCATCGCCTTGAGCGCGGTCATGACATCGACGCGTTGGTGCGGGCCGAGGATGTCGCCGCTGCGCGAGCGGCGGGTGACCGTGGCGTCGAGCACGCGCATGGAATCCGGGAAAGCAACGGGCGCGTCGTGGTGGGTGGTGAACATCATGCCTCGCTCGACGCACCAGCCGGTGGGCGAAATGTTCTCCGCGAGGATGGGGCCGACGGTGTGGTCGCGGTGCCAATCGCCCCAATAGAAGGTATGCATCGGGAACAGCGAGGGGATCACGCCGAGCCGTTTGTAAGCGTCCACCTGATCCTCGCGCAGGAATTGGCCGTGGATGAGCGTGGCGCGGCGGTCGGCGGCTCCGTGTTTTCTCGCGGCGGCTCCGATGAAGGCGATCAACTGGTCCGACGCGGCCTCGCCATTGGCGTGGGTGATGATCTGGATGTCATTCTGATAGGCCCAGTCGATCGCGTCGCGCACCTGGTCCGCAGTCGCGGCGGGGTAGCCGGCGTAACCTGGCGGATAATTGCCGACCGGCTTATAATACGGCCGGTCGCGCCAGGCGGTGAAACCCTGCGGTGTGCCGTCGATGGTGAGCTTGGCCCCGGCGACGCGGAAGCGGTTGGTGTATTCCCGCGCGGCGCTTGACTTGATCATCTCACGGTCAATGAGCACGTCGGTGTAAGTCGCCACGTCGATCTTGAGTTCCCCCGTAGCGGCGAAAGCCTGCATGGCCTTGACCACGCCGGGCGAAGAGCGGCCCTCCTGGGCGGTGGTGTAGCCGAAGCGCGCCCAAAGTTCGGATCCCGCTTTGATGAAGGCGGATGCGCCCTCCGGTCCCACCCGGCCGAGGAGTTTCATGATCAGCGGAAACGCGGCGGTTTCCTCCAGCACGCCATTCGGCTCCTGGCTGCCTTCGCGTCGCTGGATGACACCGCCCTGGGGATTGGGGGTATCCGCAGTGATGCCGCCGATTTCAAGAGCCTTGGAGTTGGCGGCGGCAAGGTGGGCGGATTGGTGAATGAGAAGAACCGGAATGTCCTTGGACACCGCGTCGAGGTCCTCGCGGGTCGGGTGACGGAGTTCGGCGAGCTGGGAGTTATCATATCCGAAGCCAATCACCAGTTGGACCTTATCCACGGCCTCCTTGTTGGCTTCCATCCAGTCGCGCAATGTCTGTTGGAGGGAAGCGATGTCTTTCACTTCACCATCGGGTGGCGCAAGCAGGTTGGCGGAAAGCGCCTGGATGCCGCCCGCGAAGACGTGGCCGTGCGGATCGACAAAGCCGGGAAGCATGGTCTTGCCTGTTAGATCGACGAGTTTGGTGGAGTCGCTCTTGGTCTTGAGGACATCATCCTTTTTCCCCACGGCGATGACTTTTCCATCCTTCACCGCGACGGCCTCCGCGCGTGGATTGGCATCGTCGATGGT
>Ga0315903_10002465_pt1 | contig 27092 bp, 32 predicted proteins | sample LakEriMetagenome_7_FD_203524 | JGI IMG/M metagenome (GOLD analysis project Ga0315903, IMG submission 203524) | Freshwater fungal communities from buoy surface, Lake Erie, Ohio, United States - Buoy 2 MA119 | ecosystem: Environmental > Aquatic > Freshwater > Lake | place: USA: Lake Erie, Ohio... | reverse complement strand
GGTATTTTCCATAGTGTATATATCTAGAAACAACAAAAAAGCCCAGAATAATCTGGGCTTGTGATTTACAAGAAATTCTTAACTAAAGAACTTATCAAATCTTATAACTTTTTGAGTTTGTTCCTCTCTTTCGTTTTCTAGATCAGATTCATCTTCTTCCTCGGAATCGTCTTCATCTTCGTTATCATCTTCATCTTCATCTTCATCATCTTCAGTGCCTTCCTCAGATTCTTCAGTGTCTTCTTCAGTATCTTCTTCTGATTCCTCCTCAGTATCCTCTTCAGATTCTTCTTCAGTATCTTCTTCTGATTCCTCCTCAGTATCCTCTTCAGATTCTTCTTCAGTATCTTCTTCTGATTCCTCCTCAGTATCCTCTTCAGATTCTTCTTCAGTATCTTCCTCAGTTTCTTCTTCAGTATCCTCTTCAGATTCCTCTTCAGTATCTTCCTCAGTTTCTTCTTCAGTATCCTCCTCAGTTTCTTCTTCAGTATCCTCTTCAGATTCCTCGTCAGATTCTTCTTCGGTATCTTCCTCAGATTCCTCCTCAGTTTCTTCTTCAGTATCCTCCTCAGTTTCTTCTTCAGTATCCTCCTCAGTTTCTTCTTCAGTATCCTCTTCAGATTCCTCTTCAGTATCTTCCTCAGTTTCTTCTTCAGTATCCTCCTCAGTTTCTTCTTCAGTATCCTCTTCAGATTCCTCGTCAGATTCTTCTTCGGTATCTTCCTCAGATTCCTCTTCAGTATCCTCTTCTGATTCTTCTTTAGTGTCTTTTACTTTATTAGACTTTTTAGAGGTTTTTTCAGTTTTCTCCTCTTCTTCATCTTCAGAATCTTCTTCCTCTGTTTCCTCGTTTTCCTCTTCTTCTTCAATTTCCATATCGCTCCAGAAAGATTTTCTTGGATTCTGAATAGGATTCGCAGAACTGTATTCTTCGAAAGTCATTATTTTTTTACTCATCTGTTTTGATTTTTTTCTGTTAGACCTATTGATTGTGCGCTGCCAGTTTCAGTTGCTCCATATCCTGGATAATCAATTTTTGATTGTCCTTTGAATATAGAATCCTGGAAACCAACATAAGCATAAGCTTCTTCTGGTGTTATTTTATGAAATCCTGTTCTATCCTCTTTACTAAGATTTTCTGGATTCCATGGATCTTGTATAACTTTTAGAAAATCTTTATAACTTAGGATTTCCCTTTTTGTTACGTTTTTTTGATTCATTTTATATTTAATAATTTAGAACTGAAGAACGTCTGTTAATCCTGTTTTCATTGCCTTTTGGAAAATGTTAGGATCTCTTGTTTCGGCTTTTTCAATTTCTCCTGCTAGTTTTTGTTTGTCACCTTGATTTATGCTACCTGAAAGAATATCACCAAGATTAAAACCACAGATTTTATCGCCAATCATATTTTCAACATTGTTCATGAAACCAGTGTTGTTAATAGCATTAGTTAAAGCTTCTCTTAAGCCAGCAGCGATTGTTGCTCCTAGTCCAGAATTCATATCTAGTCTTAGACCTAGTTTTGGTAACAAATAGTCTATTCCCCTTTCTTGCAAAGTTTCTGATAAACCCTCTACGATTGCTCTTGCCCAGTTTTTACAAGATCCTTTACCGAAGTAACTTCCAAGTTCAGTAATATTTACTCCTTCAATTACGTTTCTTATCAATTGATAAAAGAATGAAGGCTGACCTTGATCATCGAAAGGATCAATACCCAATTTTTCAGCTGCCCAGTCAATAACATAATCCTTGAAAGTGTCAGTAAAACCTCCTCCTAGCGAACCTAAAATAGAACTAAATATGTTTTCGTTTATCTCTTGTTCAGATAAGCCCTCGGACTTCATTCTAAGATATTCATTTTCTAAGATAGCCATGTCTTGCGATTGGTTGCCTGAAGCTTTCTTAGATTCTGAGATAAACTGGGAATATTTTCTTATTACCATGGTTCGTAGACTTTTATTGTATATATCATTTTAATAGACGAAATCCGATATATAAGAGAAATGGGGAGAATTGAAAAAATAGATCAATTTATTAAAACGAATCCTACCAAGTATGGTTTGGATGCAGATGGTTGTTTTTTCGAAGTCAAAGAGGAATTCCAAATAGAATGTGTTGAAGAATATAAACCTGGGGGAAGCTTCTTAGGTGTTGAGGTTTTAGAACCAGTATGGACGAAGATGAAAGCATTACCTGGCGACATTTTAATTGTAAATAAGAATTCAAGTTATATTATCCCAAAAGGGGAAGAAGCATACATTGAGTGTAAACCATCACAGCTATCACAAGGACAAGGTTTGAAGCAAGATGTTTATTCTAAAGATAAATTGATTAAAGTAGGAAAGGATGTTACGAAAACTAAATCAATGCCTTTCAAAGACAGGATCAAAATAACTCTATCAAGGCCAATATGAGAAAGATAAAAACGTTTAGTCAATTCAGTTTGTTTGAGAGTTCTGCTGCCGGAAATAGAGACCAAACTTTTGAGTTACCGTTCAGACACTCGTCGAATGATCCGAGATATGGATATAGCAGCAAAAGTTTTGTAGACGATCTAAAGTCTATTTTTGTAGAGAAACCACATCTCAAAAGAGAAATTTTATCATTTATTTCAAGAAATATTGGAATTTCGAATCTAGAAGATTTAGCTTCTAAGCCATTTGCACTAATTTCTGAAATAGTTCCCGAGATAGAAAGAATTATTGATGCTGGAGAATACGAACCCGAATTAACAATGCCAGGTGGAGCTTTATTATTTATAAGAAATAAAACATTCAGAGATGGATCAAGTGGTGATTTCTATATCAACAGAAAGGGTAATAAAATAGAAGTTGTCACGGAAGATCGTAATGGAATCGAAAAAGTAGAAATGTACGAAGTTGGAAGATTTCCTTTTGACAGATATGAATTTTCTCAAGAAGAAAGTGACGAACTCAAGGCTTTAATTAGGGGAAAGAATGCCTAATCGTTCTTGTAGTTTTTGAGGATAATATCTATAGATTTTTCTTTGCCTATTTCCGCGCCAATTTCAATATCTGTGATTGGTGACACCTCAGCAACTAGTACACAATCATGCATTGCTGAAAAATCCTTAATATTCTTTTTTAGAAATTTCTTTATGACCTCCATTTCTGTTGTTGTTTCAATTGGAGGTTCAAGCATTTCTGTCATAAGTAATGCTATGTTTTCTTTTTGATCTATTTTAATAACAGAGAAAAACCAGGTAAAGACCTTCATGAACTCATCTCCCTGTTTCCTGACTATTAAGAATCCTTGGTCCCAAAGATTGTATCTAGTACAATGCGTTTGTATTTGTACTAGAGAATTATACTTGTCATAAATTGACTGGTTTTCTTCAAGGAACGTTTCTATTGTCTTAATTGAGTTTTTAACTATAGAATCTATTTCTTCAATCTTATCAAGATTATTGTCAAGTATTGTATAAAACAAGTCTCTCTCCTTATCTGGCATTTTTGCCATAGTTTTCTGAGAAAATTCTGTATTCACATCGAAATTTTCCAAATCCTTTTTAAGGAGCAGAAGTTCTTTGAATCCCTTTTCAAAACCGGGTTTATCAAAATTTTTCTTTATCTTCGAAAGGAATCCCATTAGAACATAAAACTTGTGTTCAGTATCTACTGGGCTTTCTAAAAACCAATATGGCTTGAGCGCTTTCATCACAGAAAATATCGATAACTTATATATGGATAAACCCTAAATTATTTCATGTAGAAATATTTTTAGTTTTCTTTGAAACTATCCTACAGGACAGGTCTAAAATATTTACCTAGTAAATCCCGGGCTATGATCCATATACTATCTAGTTTCCTATGAGCCCCAATTTTTTAATTATTGCATATTTCACCAAATCTACTAGATATGAAGAACTCTCGCAAAAGCTTAAGCAGTCTTTAGATGAATTTGGTTTGCCTTATCATATTCAGGGAATAGATGATTTGGGTTCTTGGGAAAAGAACACACATTTTAAAGCTTATTTTATTAAGCAGTGTTTAGAGAACTTTAGTCAGGATCTTCTTTGTGTTGACGTGGATGCAGTTTTTAAGGCTTATCCGAGTTTGATTGCAACTTTGGAGTGTGACCTAGCTTATCGGACCGAAAACTTTAGATGGAGGAAAGATGAAGCCCTTTCTGGTACTTTGTTTCTAAAGAACAATGACAAAGTGAGAGGTTTTGTAAATAGGTGGATAGAATTAAATGAGTCGACTCCTGCTGAGCGGATGAAACCTGAAACTTGGGAGCAGAAGAATATGCAAACTGCACATCGTGAATTCAATGATCTGGTTTATTACAATCTGCCTCCGGAATACACGTTTATTTTTGATCACACTAGGAACATGTATCCTGGTCTTCATCCAGTTATTGAACATTTTCAAGAAAGCCGTAATGTTCAAAGAAATAATCTGCATTCTCGAGGTATAATTAGAAAGAAATAAGGATGGAATTAAAGTACGCTGTTGTTAGTTCAGATTCAAATCCGGAGTATTTAGATTTTTGGCCTTATGTGGCAAAAATGTGGAAGAGGATAGGGATCGAGCCTGTACTTTTGTATATTGGAAATCAAACTCCTTCTGAAGATCTTTCGAGATATGGTAAAGTATTTTTCTTTGAATCGATTCCAGATTGGCAGATTTACCAACAAGCGCAATGTATAAGGTTCTGGGCAGCTAAGATTTTGGATGGTCCTTTCATAATATCAGATATTGATATGCTTCCTATATCTGAGGATTACTATAAGCATGGAGCTGCTTCTCTGATTGGTAATGGAATAGTCTCTTATAGCTCTGATATAATTAATTATAGGTGGTATAAAACTAATCCCCAGTATCCTATGTGCTATCTAGCAGGAGACCCTGGATCTTTTGTTGATATGTTAGACCTCCAAGACATAGATCATAAACACTTCTTCAGAAGAATTATGAAAATGAACTTAAGGTTCGGAACAGATCAGAAGTTTTTTTATAATCAATCTAAAGTTAAAATTCATATCCATCTGAAGCATCTTTCTAGAGGATGGGTGGAAGAAAAATATGCTTCAAGAAGATTAGATAAAGCAGTTTGGCCAAAAAATGACTATAATCCAGAGGAATATATAGATTGTCATTTACCCCGCCCCTTGTCACAAAATCTATGGATCTGTAAATTATTATTTAAAAAGTTAGGAATTGACACATGAGATTATCTATTGTTTTACCTACAGGAGGCAATGATGGTTTAAGAACCAGGAACTTCAATGAATGTTTAAGATGTATACAAGAACAGTCTTTTAAGGATTATGAGGTCATTGTTGTTGAACAGGCCTTAGATAATAATTTCTACAAGGTTGGTAATCCTTTTTATAAGCATATACCTATTAAGGATCCTCAGAATAGAGGTTTCAATTTGAGCTGGTGTAGAAATGTCGGTGCGAAAGAGGCGACAGGGGATCTCTTAGTTTTAATGGATTCTGACTTTGTTTTTGAAAAAGATTACTTTCAAAAAATATCTGAATTCCAGGGAAACTTTGCCGCTGGAGCAGAAACGTATTATTGGTGTAATACAGAAGCACCAACATCAGTGTGGTTGAGAAACAGAGATTTCAATTATTTTAGGACGCAGGGAAATGGACCCAGAGACCCTGTATTCAAATTTAGATCAATGACTCGCGGATGTGGATTCGGTGCTATTCTTGTTTATAACAGAAACTGGTTCTGGGAAACTTTTGGCGGATACAATGAGAATTTTTTTAAATATGGCTGGGAAGATAAAGCGGCAACAGAAACTATTAAATTTTTATTAGGAAGAACTGATGAATCTATGGACAGAATTCCTTACGAAGCTGCACATCTAAGTCATTTCGGTAAAGATGTCAGAAATATGCCAACTAACGAAAGGCTATTCAATCAATACAGTTCTTTAAATCAGGCGATTCTGGTTGAAAGGATTAAAGGAGCGGAAGTTGGAAAAAAAAGTACTCCTTCTCTAATATGAATAACGGACAAAGAATCACCAGGGAGGGTAAAAGGAGAATCGTCAACAGGTCCAAACCTATACCAAGTAAGAATCTGAATAACGTTGCAGATAAAAATGAAATTGACTTTACGAATGAAAAAATAAACGTAGTGATAAATTCTACAGTAACCCAATATTTTAATCAACTTTTGTATTTAAGTACTACTAAAGGGGAAGATGATAATCTGCCTTTTTTAAAACCCTTACCTAAAACAAATATATTTAACATAAGCGATTTAGCAGTCGAAAAAAATCTTGAAGTATTAAACGCTTATAAAAATGTAAGTATTCCAAGATTGGTAGAGAATTATGATTTAGTAACTATAATACCTTTTAGAGGGCGGTGGCTACATCTCGAAAAAACACTTAATTCTTTGATAGATTCTGCTGATAAATTAGATATTAAAATAGGATTTGTAATTATTGAAAATTCTAAAGCTCCAATTTTCAATAAAGATTTGTTTTCCAATCTTGCAAATTTTCATTATGTTTGGCTTAATTCTAATGGTAATATATTTAATAAATGTATCTGTCATAATTTGGGTGTTGCCATTTCTCAGTCTCAGTATGTCCATTTTCACGATTGCGATCTATTAGTTCCCGATAATTTCTATAGTTCATTATTAAATGAGCTATCAAAAAACCAAGCTGTCCAGGCATTTTCTGGTAGAAAGGTAAATTATTTGGACGAAGATTCAACTAAAGAATATTTTACAACAGGAGATTTATCACCAATCACAAAAAACACATCAAATTTCAGAGAAGGTGTCTATGGAGCTCCTGGAGGATCAATTGCTCTTACTAGAGATCTTTTCGATAGAGTAGGCGGATTTGATCCTCATTTTTTCTGGGGATATTCTATTGAGGATAAATTTTTCTGGGATAAGGTTGAAAAGCTTAATCATTTCACATCACTTGAAAATCCCAAAATTGATCTTTACCATCTTTGGCATCCACCTGGGTGGGGAAAAAATCCATATGAAAGATTTGAGCAACGCATATACCAGTTATTTGCATCATGTAGACCAGGAAGTGAACATTATCTCAAAATAGCTAAGGAGCTTTACAATATAACAATAGAAAAATTAGTTACGGATGAGAAATAAAATATTGGTTACTGGCGGAACCTCACATTTAGGAAAAAGCCTTTATCGACTTTTGCCAGATGCTACATTCATAGAGGGAAAAAAGGAACTAAATCTTTTAGATTTTGAGTCTACATTAAAATATTTTAAATCTAAAAACCCATATAGAGTTGTGCATCTAGCTTCGAAAGTTGGTGGTATCAAGAGCAACATTGAACACCCTTTCGAATATTTTTATGAAAATATCCTAATCAATACGAACGTTTTTAGGGCATGTATAGAATTACAGATTCCGAGATTAACTTCTATATTATCTACATGTGTATACCCAGCTATCAGTCCATATTATCCTATTTTAGAAGAAGATATTCTTTCCGGAGATCCTGAGAAAACCAATCGAGGATACGCACTATCGAAAAGATTTCTAGCAGAAATGACACAACTTTATAATTTAAAACATTCTTCTCAGTATAATTATATTATTCCTTGTAATCTTTTCGGGAACGAAGAAACATATGATCCAGACAAAACGCATTTCTTGACCTCATTAATTTATAAATCAGCAAAATCTATTTTATCTGGTGAAAAAAATCTCGAGATGTTTGGATCAGGAAAAGTACTCAGACAATTTGTAACGTATGATGATTTGGCTAGGATAATCCATTTTTGCATTGAAAATGATATAACAGAATCCTTTAATTTTACACCTGACTATAATCTGACACTTAAGCAATATTCGGATATAGTTGAAGAGATTTCTTGTAATAAGATAAAAATTTCGTTCAATTGTCAAGGGCCGGACGGGATTTTTAGAAAGGATGGATCCAACTCGAGATTAAAACAAATTGCTCCTAATTTTGAATTTACTGATTTAAAATCAAGTATAAAAACAGTATTAGAATTCTATCTAAACAATGATCACATTTAGCAACTTGGGAAAACATGGTAAGATGGGGAATCAATTTTTCCAAATTTCGACTGTTTTTTCCCACTGCATGAAATATAACTACGATTATATTTTTCCTGAGTGGAAATATAACAGGCATTTAGATAAACCGATAAAGACAGGCAAAGTATCACAAGTGCTAACTCAATTTAGGGAAAAGGATCCTTTTAGTTATTCCCAAATCCCACAGATTGACAATATTGATTTGATAGGATATTTCCAGAACGAGAACTATTTTTCTTGTCATAAAAAGGAAATAGTAGATTTATTTGATCCTAATGATGTCATAAAATCTAAGGTTTATTTGACAGACTTTGATGGACTTACTGCAATACATGTTAGAAGAGGAGATTATTTAAATTTTCCTTTACATCACCCAGTTCCAAGTTTAAGTTACTACAATACTGCAATATCGAATCTAAAGAATATTTCTAAGAACTTTATGGTATTTTCTGACGATATCCCTTGGTGTAAAGAGCAATTTCCCTCTAATTTTTTATACTCGGAAGAAACTGATGAATTTATCGATTTATTTAAGATGTCTTTGTGTTCAAATTTTATTATAGCTAATTCTAGTTTTTCTTGGTGGGGTTCATACCTATCAAAGAATCCTTCGAAAAAAATATATGCTCCGGATAATTGGGTAGGTAGAGGCTATTCAGGTACAGGTTGGAGACAGGTTTATCGAAAAGAAATGATTATATTATAAAATGAAAATTCCTGGTATAGATAACATTTATTGTGTCAACTTAGAAAGAAGGTCCGATAGGAGGACAGAAGCATTTCAGGAGTTCAAAAAATTTAATTTAGATTTTGAATTTTTTACCGGGGTTGATGGTCACGAATTGAACGTTAAGTCTACTATAAAACCAGGACACGTTGGTTGTGTCATGTCTCATTTGAACTTATATAGATATTTAAAAAATGTAGAAGGCTCAATTTTTATGATTACTGAAGATGATGTCGTTTTTTCCCCTGATTTCATAGAGATATTTCTAAACGAGATCCAATCAGTACCTCAAGATTGGAACCTTTTATATTTTGGAGGAAATCACAACGGCATAGCCCCGCAAATGGTTTCACAAAAAATACACAGATTACAAAAAACATATACCACCCATTGTTATCTGGTAAAAAAATCAGCTTTAGATTGTTTGATAGAGGAATTTGATACTCCTAATATTTTTAATAGTGAAGTCGATGTTCATTTATCAAAAATACAAACTAAATTACCTTGTTATGGATTTATCCCCCCTATAGCATGGCAGAGAGATGGTTTCTCTGATATTGAGATGAAAACTGTTGAATATAATTTTTTAAAAAAATAATGCAAAATACATTTGTTTTTACTGAGGCTTTCAATTGTGGAAAAATTTTATCTGTATGCTTAGAATCTTTTCATAAACATCACGATACCAAGATTCATATTATCGGGACATCAAGGGATTTTCTTGAAGCCGGTGAAATAATTAATCATCCCAATAACATTTTAATTAATTGGGACACCAATATATCTGCTAAAGAAAAATGGTCTTCAGGACACCAGGGTACTGCCTTAGCATTCGCTTCTGTACTTAAAGGAGATTTACATACAAATCAATATGTTATACATATAGATTCTGACTGTTTTTTTAAAGATGAATCAATAAGCGATATCATTGGAATGCTCCAAAATGGGTATGATATAATCGGATCTCCGAGACCTTACAAAAACAATTTAAGTGGAGTAAAAGGCCTCGATAATACGCCTGATTGTGTTTCAACCTATTTAATGGGGGTCAATACACTTAAAATACCGTCTTATGATTTTGAAACTTTTACAAGAATGTGCGGAGGATGGGCTTCTCCAACTGGCCACAGAGTACTTGATTTCTTTGATCCTGTCACACACTCTATAATATCAAATGGTGGAAAAATAGGGTTTCTGGACACTACTAACTATGGGGGTATAGATTTGAAAGGATCTAAGTTTAACGGATTTGAGTCGAATTTAAATTTTGATTGTGGCAAAAAAATCGCACATTTTGGGGGGGTGGGTTCAGGAAAAGCAGTAGCTGATAATTTATCAGCTCCACCAAAGGGATATGCCGATTGGGCATATTATAGATGGAATTTTTTCTCTCATCTTTTCTTTAACACTGAAAGATTAAATACCCCTCAGTCGACTTATTCGGAGCAGAATGATCACAATGGCAAGAGATGGTGTAACGGAGCAGCTAGCTTAGATATAATCAATAACGCAAAAAAAGATCTTAATCTAATATGATAAAACCAATAGTTCAAAGAGAAGTACTCAAAGGATGGGGGGTAGACCCGGATAAATATTTCGGTTTATATGAATCCAATGTGGGGATACAAATAGATCCCATTTCGGACCCTATCTGGATTAATGATCCATCTATATTCAAAGTTGCAGTGCAAGCAGAACCCCCATCAGTAAACAATTATTCAGTAGAGAAGTATCTTTTGAATAATGGAAGGAAGTATAATTTAATTCTTAGTTATTACGAATCTATTTTAACAAATTTAGATAATTCTGTACTAAATTATTTTGGGGGCACGTGGATTAAAGAGATCAAAACGGACTTTGACAAATTCAAAACTGTTTCTTTCATAACATCTGACAAAAACTTTGCTGTCGGGCATAAAGTAAGGATGAAAATAATAGAACTACTAAAAGGAAAATTTGATTTATACGGGAGGGGATTTAATGAAATCTCCAATAAAATGATAGGGCTAGAAAACTATATGTTTTCAATCGTAATAGAAAATGAGTTTATGAAAAACTGGTTCACTGAAAAAATCGTTGATTGTTTTATGACTAAAACCGTTCCTATTTATAAGGGATGTCCAAATCTTGGGGATTTTTACGAAGAGAAAGGTATAATAAAATTTGAAACGATAGAAGAACTAGATCAAATTTTAACTTCTTTAAATCATGATAAATACCAATCTATGCTAGAGAGCATTGAAAAGAATTATCAATCCGCTTTAATAGATCAGCCTTTCGAAAAAAGAGTCGAAAACACAATTAAAAAATATGCAACTAAATAATTCGATTCTTTCACTTTACGGATCACACGATTCTAATATTTCTGTTGTCACAGAAACTGGAGACTATTATACTTACGAGCTAGAAAAGATCAATGGGATCAGACATTTTTCGTTAGAAAAAGATCCCAATTATTATGATACTCTTTTGGCTGTAAAGGATATCCTTTTGAATGATTTTAATAATACTGCAACATTCACAACCTGCCTTTATGGTCAGTGTAGTGAAAAAATAATTCGTGCAGTAGAAGAGATCTTTAATTGTACTGAATTCAAAGAAATTGGACATCATTTATCCCATGCAGCTACAGCTTTTTATACATCAGGATTTTCAGAATCGTTAATTGCAACATACGATTCAGGAGGTCACGACAATGGTGATGTGTCAACTTTCAATTTTTTCATTGCAGACAGAAAAAATGGGATCAAGCATCTGGAAAAACTGGACTTGAATGTCTGTGATCCTTATACATGTTTAGCAATTCCCCTGAATTGTATAAGTAAAAAAATATCACCAATCGATATAGGATCAGAAATTCATGATTTATCAATCACTTACCAGATTAGCGAATCATACTTAACTCTTGCAGGTAAAATTATGGGACTTTCTGGATACGGTAAACTTAGGGAAGATTGGATAGAATTTTTTGAGGAATATTATAACGGGCCTTGTGACGATAGATACAGGAAAGAGTTAGGTGTAAAAATAGGCTTAGAGCTGAAAAATATAAACAGTTTAGATTGGGAAGATTCCCTAGACGTTGCAGCAACATCTCAGCATGTATTTAACCTGTTAGTGTATAAAAAAATATTGGTGTATTTAAAAAAATTCAAAGTTCCTGTTTGTTTATCTGGTGGAGGTGCCATGAATATAATATTTAATCAATATTTAAGAAATAAAATAGAATATCCTGTGCACGTTCCACCAAATCCTGGAGATTGCGGACTTTCTTTAGGTTTTCTGTTAAATGAAAATAACCCAACACATAAGATTGAATGTGCTTTCAACGGAATAGATTTAATAGATAGATATAATCTACCGACTCTAATATCTGAATATTCAGCAAAAGAATGTTCGATAGATTTCCTTACTGGATTGATTCGTGATGGAAAAATCATAGGTATTGTTTACGGAAGAGGCGAAGTAGGCGAAAGAGCTCTTTTAAGAAGAAGTATTGTTGCTTCTCCTTCCATCACTGGGATTAAAGACAAATTAAACAAAATAAAAAATAGAGAAAATTGGAGACCTTTAGCACCCGCAATTTTAGAGGAATACACTGACCAATATTTTACGTCCTTCACTTCCTCTCCTTATATGAGTTTCAATCCGACGGTTAGACCGGAAGTGTCTGATATAGTAAAAGAGATAGTCCATATTGACGGGACAGCAAGAGCACAAACTTTAAATTTTAAGGATAACCCTTTCGGTTATAATCTCGTTAAATCATTCTTTGAGAAAACAGGAATACCTATTCTAATAAACACATCCTTCAATAATAGAGGAAAATCTATTCTTTCTACGATTTCCGAAGCTCTTGATATATTAGACAATACTGATATTGACCACGTTTGGATTGAAGGATATCTTTTCGAAAAGAAAAAAAATATCCAATGAATATATCGCCCGCTATAATAGACGGAGATTCTTTTGACAAAGATCTTTATGAAGCATTAGACCAAGCAAAAATTACTGTGCCATTATTGCACAGCAGTTTTAATGCACAATGGATTGATGAGTGTGGTATAGATCCTAAAGTTATCTTTGATATTGGATCTTATGATGCGGGAGATTCTATTAGACTCAAACATAGATATCCAAGATCTAACGTGTATTCCTTTGAAGCTGATCCTGCTAGGATAATTTCTATACAAAAATACATTTCAAAATTTGATATAGAATTTGTTCCTGTTGCAGTTTGTGAAAATCCAGGACAAACAAATTTTTACCAGTCATTCGTAGAGGGTGATGCTTTAGGACAGGGATCAATTTTGAAACATACTTCCTTGTATAAAGAAATATATTCTCATATAATACAAGAGAATTATCCTATAACAGTTCCTTCAGTTTCTGTTTCGAGTTTCTGTAACGAGAAAGGAATTGGCCATGTTGATGTCGCTCATATAGATGTTGAAGGGGCGGAGGGATATGTTATTAATGGATTTGGCGAGATACGTCCTAAATTATTATTCATCGAAACTATTTTAAACAAAGGACAAAACCGAGGTTGGCAAGGTTCATTCTGTGTAGAATCTGAGATTCATTCAATTTTGACAACAATGGGATACGTTCTAATAAAGGACCTAGTTTCCGATAGATTATATCTACATCGTGGCTAAAAAATATTAATAGTATGCTAATATCATTAGGTATGAGATGTAATCCTGCTGGGATAATAAGGGAACGCTTGAAAATAGAAAGACCTACAATGGTTTTTGATTGGGCTCAAATGAGTTCGCAAACTATGTTAGAGATTATTGATCTTGAAATAACTAATATTGATGCTTATATTAATAAATATTTTTCTGAAGGATTTGATGCAAGTAAAAGAAATAAAATAAGGGGTGACTGGTTTCCGCACGACTTTCCTAATGATCTAGATTTTATAAAAGAAAAATATATTAGAAGAACAAAAAGATTTCATGAAAGTTTAAAATCGAATGAATACAAAGTTTTTATAACGCACTTTGGAGTTAGCCCAGTAAAATCTAATATTGAAATAATGTGTTCTTTTATTGATCATATAAGTAGAAGAACCGATATCGATAAAGCTCTATTTTTATCTATAAATTGTGAAGATGAGAATAAAAAAATAAATAAAAACTGGATCAATATACATAACACATTAGGCATATTGGATGAAGGAGATAATTATATAGCCAAAAAAATAGAGATGTTATCTCTATTAAACCAAGATGGGATAAGATCTGCTATTATCAATAATAATATTGATTTTTTGTTCAACAATGAATAAAACATTAGTATATATAAATAGGTGAAAGTTTTAATTTTAGAATCTGGAGAATCTTCAAGCGAGAGAGGTTTTTTTTCTTTCGTGATCCAATTTGTTTCTGTTCATAGACATTATTTCACACTGGGAATAGATTATAAAATTTATTTTGATATGAGAAATTCCTCATACTCTGACTCAAAGGACAATCAATGGAATGAATTTTTTTTACAGGATATAATCACAGACGGTAAACGGACATTTTGGGGTGACAGTGGGAATTTTTATGGATATTCTTTTGATTTTGGAAATAAAACAGAGAGAAAAATTGCAAAGGAAATAATAGACACACATTTGAAATTAAAGTCTGAGATTGGTACCAAAATCCTATCTCTTTATTTGGAAATGTTTGCTGGCAAAAAAATATTAGGTGTCCATAAAAGGGGAACAGACATAGGTACACACCACGAAAGTCCACCATTACAAAAATATTTTGAAATTATTGACAAAATACATTCAAATTTTGATTGTATCTACTTAGCTTGTGATGAAGCTGTAAGCATTGAATTATTTAAACAGAGATATCCTAATGTAATAAACTTGAGTGGCTCAACAGTTACTGATGATCAAGATCTACCAAATTTTAAAAAAAAGATGCCGGACAAATACAGAATGGCAGAAGATGTCATAATAGATGCTTATCTTCTTTCCACGTGTGACCTGTTAGTAAAAATGAATTCTAATTTATCTAATTTTTCTTTGCTCTTAAATCCAGACCTTGATTTTATATCTCTTTGAAACTTCCTAGATTTTCTTGGATATATTAAATAAAGCCATGCATTTAGACAAACAAAATGACGAGTACGTTTGGGAAAAATACACACCGGAATACTCAGGCCAGCTCAAAGAGATGGTTCAAAATGATAAGTTCGATTTTTTTGTAAGAAATTATGAAATAGTGGATAGAATCCCAGTTTTTCATGATAATTTAGTTGCGAATTGGAAAGAATTATATTCCTTAATTTACACAAAAAATCCTAAGAGTGTTTTTGAATTTGGATGCGGAGCTTGCTACCATTTAAGAAATCTAATGACTTTGTGTCCGAAAACCAAAGTATCAGGTGCAGACTATTTGCAATCTCAAATAGATTTTGGTAAAGAGTTTATCCCAAACGACCTAGAATTCCCAAAAAACGTATCTGTTAGGGATTTAACTGGTGATGTGTCAGATCTACCTAAGGTAGAACTTGTTTATTCTCAAGCAGTTGTTATGCACTTGAATTCTGAAAAGGCTGTGAAAATGATGAGAAACATGGGGGAAGTTTCCACCAAATACATAATCATGGTCGAAGGTGTTCGTAATCACACAGATTGGTATGATCTAGTAAGATATTCTTTACCGGGTTGGAAGATGTCAATTACTAACAATTACATCGACTATGGCATATTACTAGAAAAAGAATGAAAGATATAAAATTAGTTTCAGATACGATATCCAAACAAGATATCCAAAATCTTGTTGCTTGGCTTTCCCAAGAAGATATTCCACAGCTAACCAAAGGTCCATTGACAATTAAATTTCAGGAAAATTTTTCGTCTTTCCTTGGAGATGATTTAAAAAGTTGTTTCATTAACTCAGGATCATCTGCAATCTTATTATCACTTCTTGCACTTAAGATAAAAAACAATATTAAAAAAGTTGTGGTTCCTTCCGTTTCCTGGGCGACTGATCTTAGTAGTCCAGTAGTCCTTGGAATTGAACCTATTTTATGTGACTGTAATCTTGAGGATTTATCATTAGATTTAGAAAAACTGGAACAGATATTCATAGAAGAAAAACCTGAAGCTTGTATATTAGTTTCAGTCTTGGGCTTAGTCCCTGATATGAAAAAAATAACTGAGTTGTGTGAAAAACATGGTGTTATTTTATTGGAGGATGTTTGCGAAAGTTTAGGTTCTAAGTTTCAGAATCAATACTTAGGTTCTTTTGGTTTAATGTCATTTTTTTCTTTCTATTACGGTCACCATATCAGCACAATAGAAGGTGGGATGATCACAACTAAAGATAAGGAAATACACGATCTTTTAGTTTCAATTAGAAATCATGGATGGGACAGGGATTGGGACGACGATCTTAAACAAGAATACAGAGAAAAGTACAACGTCGATCCATTCACAAGCATGTACACATTTTATTTCCCTGGATTGAATGTGAGATCTACTGATTTGCAGGCTTTCATAGGGATAGACCAAATTGGAAAAATCGATCCTTTCTCTGATATAAGGAACAGAAATTTTTTAATGTATTCTGAATTGATATCTGAAAACCATCTAAATATCAAACAAAGACCTGGTGATTTTATTTCAAACTTTGCCTATCCTGTGGTACATTCGGAAAGAGATTCAATAATCACTAAGATTAAATCTAAAAATATAGAAGTCAGACCCCTTATAGCGGGATCAATGGCAAAACAACCTTTTGCTTCAAATCTAAACAGAAAGTTTGGAACTGGTAACTCAGATATAATTCACGAGAAGGGCTTCTATTTACCAAACCACCAAAATCTCACCATAGATGAGATTAAATTGATTTCATCAATAGTAAACTCCGAAAAAAATATTCTCTAGTGAAAAAGTCTATAATAACTGGAATCAATGGCCAGGATGGATCTTACCTTGCAGAGCTTTTGTTGGAAAAAGGTTACGAGGTTCATGGAATAATTAGGAGATCTTCTTCTTTCAACACAAGACGAATAGATCACTTACGAAATAAACCCAATTTCTATTGGCACTACGCTGATGTGACTGATCCCGTCTCTATAAGCACATTAATTTCTGAGATCAAACCTGATGAATTTTATAATTTAGCTGCACAAAGTCATGTTAAGATTTCTTTCGAAATCCCGTATTATACAGGTCAGGTAGATGCAATAGGTACTTTGAATGTACTTGATGCTATCAGATCTCACTCACCAAAAACCAAACTGTACCAAGCTTCAACCTCCGAACTTTATGGCAAAGTTCAAGAGATTCCTCAGAAAGAAACAACACCTTTTTATCCTAGAAGTCCTTATGGTGTAGCTAAGCTTTATGGATTTTGGATAATTAAAAATTACAGAGAGGCTTATAACCTTTTTGCTTGTAACGGAATTCTTTTCAATCACACGTCTCCAAGGAGAGGTGAAAATTTCGTCGAGAAGAAAATAGTTGACTCCTTGGTTGATATCCTGTACCACAAAAAAACTGATTGTTTCTCTTTAGGAAATTTAGAATCACAAAGGGATATAGGTCACGCAAAAGAATACGTAGAAGGTATGTGGAGAATGTTGCAGCAAGACCAACCTGAAGATTTTGTACTTGCGACAGGTAAAACACATACAATCCGATCTATTGTTGAAACTACAGCAAGAATTCTAAATGTTGACATTGAATGGGAAGGCACAGGAATAAACGAAGTTGGAAAAAACAAAGAAACAGGAGAAATTATGGTTAAAGTGGATCCTAAATATTTTAGACCATCTGAAGTTGATTTGCTCATCGGAGATGCAACAAAGGCAAAAGAAAAACTAGGATGGACATATTCAATGTCTCTCGATGAAATTCTGAGAGAAATGGTAAACGAGAGAATTAAATAAATGAACCTTAAGTCCCTACTGAAGCAAGAAATATCTGCTATCTCAAGGATTCCAGTCGATAGACTTGCAGAATTCATCGAATCTATCAAAAGGCAGCTCGTACCAGAGAGTAAGATAATTACATCAGGAATGGGAAAAGCTGGACAAATTTCTAACACATTAGCAACAACTCTATCTTCTACAGGAACTCCGTCTGTCTTTCTACACCCTTCAGAAGCACAACACGGAGATCTCGGAGTAATCCAGCCCAATGATGTCCTTATCATGTTCACAAACTCTGGAAAAACTAGAGAAATACAAGAGTTAATTTCTTTAGTACACGAACTCGGAAACAGAAATCATATTTTTGTAATAACTGGACAAAGTAATCCGTATCTAAACACAAAATGTTCTGATGTTTTTGAATTCGGGGTTGTTGATGAGATATGTCCATTAGGATTAACTCCAACAACTTCGACTACTTGCATGTCGGTAATTTCTGATTTAATAGTAGTTGAACTCATGAGTTCTAAAAAATTTACCACTTGTGATTATTTTAAACGTCACCATGGAGGATATCTTGGAGAAAAGTCGAAAATCCGATCCTGAAACTTTACTCCTTAAAACTTCTAAAGTTTTTATAATCTGATTTGTAAGTGGACAGTAAAATCGATATTGTAATTGTAAGTTATGCTAAGGATGATTATTGTAAATCTCTTACTTCTCGCTGTATAGAAACTTTGTTTTCCTCCGAAGAAAACTCTTCAGAGATTTTCAATGTAATAGTTGTGGAATCACAAGAAGGGGTAACTTGGAACTATAAAAATTGCAACATCCAAACTTTATCTGCACCTCTACCTTATGGATATCACAAATTCTTAAATTTTGGTAGAAAAAGCGGATCCTCTGAATGGGTAGCCTTGTGCAATAATGATTTAGAATTTACAAAAAACTGGTTTTCTACAATTCTTGATTGCCACGAAAAAAATCCAGATGTTATTTCTTTCTCTCCCATTTGTCCAATGACACAAGTTATGTATGGAATCTATCCTCACTCTGGAATTAGATTTGGTCACAATATTAGAAAGGAATTATCCGGATGGTGTATCGTCCATAAAAGAGAAATTTATGATATCATTGGTGACTTGGATGAAAGATTTTTTCACTGGTTTTGCGATAATGATTATGCGATGACATTGATGCAACAAGGACTCAAACACGCACTCGTTACTGACTCCATAGTTATACATCACGACAAAAACATAGGTAAAACAACAGAGGCTGTTGTATCTGATAACACTGAGATGTTTAGGCTAACGACGGGATCTCAGCCAATATTCTTAGAAAAATGGGGACTACTTTAGAACTTCTTTTTCTTGGATTCTCGAATCAAAAATCTAGAAGTAATCTATAATATAAAAGTTATGGAAATAACATCAGGTCATAAGATGGTATTATCAAAGGCAACTGGCAAAGCCAAATTAGAAATATCAAGGCATAAAGATCCAGTGATGGATAATATACTTGTAATCAACAGCATTTCTGGAGGCAAAACCTACAAAAATACTTGGATAACTCAAAAAGACTTACCTACATGGATAGAGTATTTAAGAGCTAATGGATACACTGAAACAAAAATAATTGAGGATGTGGAATCTTCTGAAAAAAATAATAAGAAAAAATCCTAAGATGGAAAATATAGAAGAAATTGATGTTGAGCATCTTGATAAAGAATTGAGCCCCTTTGCTTATAAATGGACCAAAGGTGACAATAATGGAACTGTTTGTGAATATAGTGACGTGTTCAAAGATCCAACTAGTGGTGTTATTTGGGTCAATTTCAAAGACGGTACTCGCATCAACTACGCTCTTTTGAATGATTATATGATTCAAATAGATCCTGTTCCCGCGCAAACACTAAATTCTTTACCACAATCTACCACTCCCACGATCAATTCAACCAAACCGCTTGGAGCAAGAAATGTCATGGTGGTTGAAACACCGTCAGTGGTAACTGTTTCTTCAAATCCAATTACTTCATTATTAGAGAAGCAAAAACCTAACTGGGTAGAGGTTGGGATTAAGCTCAAATTGAATCTTCCAACTAAAAGCCTTTATAATATCCTCACTACGTCTTTTGAGGATGCGGATAAAGAAATCATTGAATTTGTTGTTAATGATTTAGATATTGAGATCATTAAGGACAGTTTAAGACAGAATATTCGAGAGATATATAAAGGTAACCATGCAAATATTCGAAAAAGCGGAAACGATCTCCCTTCGGAAGACTAAAAACACCGAAAGTGTAGAGATAGACGGTAAAATTTTCATCAGACAGATAAATCCTGGTGTTATCATTATGCCTTATACCTTGGACAAAGATGGCGTTCCTGATCAAATCGGAGTTCTAAGTGAGGTCTTAGATCAAAGACCTGGAGGAATGGCTAAGACGTTGATCACAGGATCGCAAGATGATGATGACAAAAATATATTTCAAACTGCAGTAAGAGAGCTCATGGAAGAATCTGGTTTTTCTGTTGACGATCTTAAAAGATGGAATTTCTTAGGTACATTATACACATCAAAATTAGTCCTTAATTCTAATCCTTGTTTTGCAGTCAATATAACGGGATTAGTTTCTGAAGAAAAAACCACTGATGGATCTAGTTCAGAGAAAGATTCAAAGTTTGAACTAATTTCTGTGGATGAGGCATTAGATCTTGAGGATTCTTTGGTTAGCACACTATTCATCAAAACATTCAAAAATCTTTTCAATAAAACAACAAAGGAAAATGAACTTACCTAATAGAAAGGAAAGAAGAAAACTCGCCAAAGAGATGGGTCTTCTGAAGAAAGAAAACAACAAAAAAACATCCGGCTCATCTGGATCACTTGGTAAGTTAATTCATTTGAGAAATTTAACTGAGCAAAGGAATCTTAATAAAAAAACAGATTAATTTTTTCTAGTGCTGTCTAAATCATTTATAGTCACTAAAGCGGACAAAGTCAAAACTGTCCAATTGCAAAGCTGTGATGTTTATCCGATTGATGTAAATTCTTGGTTTAAGCAAAACAACTTGTCTCCTTCTAGCATGAATGAAATAAGGCAATACATTTTTGAAGAATGGCTTCATAAAAAAATATTAAGCTCAAAATCTAAGGTTTCTTCTGGTTGCTCTTTAGTTGTTGTTTACGATTCTCCCACTGACCCTTTTGTTTCCTTATTAAAACAAAAAATATCCACGATTTTCGAATGTGAATTTTGTGAGGTAGTTTTAATAACGGAATAACCAATCGGGGTATATACAGTATGGGAGTTCCTAATACAGATTCAATCAAAAATGGGATCAGTGGTGCATCCTCTGGAGGAAGTGTAGCAGATCCTACAGTACAGAGGTTCGCTACTGGTATTTATGTTTCAGCAGCAGATAAAACTTTTGCTACTTATGAGTTAAGTGAACTTAATGATCTTCCCAAAAGCTTATTTTATGATGCTGCAACTTCTGATGGAGTCTATTCTGGTCTTTTTGCATATTATGTTCTTGGAAAAAATACACAAGGTAAAAAGGTAAGATACGATCTTTCTGAAACTACTGAGTACCTCCAAGAGATAACCCCGAGAGTGTCAAGAAATCCGACTGCTAAAATGATTATTGACACAGTATCAGGTACATCAACATCAGGTTCTGTACCTGCTTTTATGGATCCAAACAGTCCATACCGAGGACAGGTTTATAACGTGAAAGATTTTATTTTTTGTAAGCACTACGGAATAATTCCAAACAATAGAATGCTTACTCTGAGAAGATTCCCATATCCCACTTTGGATTCTTTGAGAATTTTACCACCCAAACCAGCAAGTATTAAACTTGCAAATGGGAAAGTTACAGTGGAAGAAGCTAGTATTGGTGGTTTAAGAGACCGATTGGAAGATCGCAATGCTTCAGAAAATACAACGCTTCCTGTTGCACAGGCAGTCACATATTTTGGTGAAGGCACTGGAAATAATCTTACTCCTATACTCGGAATAAGCACAGGTCTTAATTTTAGCTATGACACACAAGAGCCTCTAAAAAATGAGCAAACTGGTGACCCTGGTTTGATGAATTCACCTTTTGGAGACCTAATAAAATCCTTCATATCTAGTGGTAATAATAATTTAGACGTTGAAGGACTTGACAAATTACTTGGTACATTTACGTCACCACAAAAAAATATAAATGCGCTAAGGAGAAAGCTATTAGATGGAGCCACATCAGGTGATGGTCCACTTTCGAAGAAGATTTTTGTTAATGTCAATACAGTCAACAAAATGATGACGAGAAAGCAGGGATTTACTGGTGGTGATGAACAATCGTCTTTCACTTTGACGTTTGATTATAATTTAACATCAGTAGGAACAGTAAATTCTAAATTACTTTTCCTTGATTTAATGACGAATCTATTGTCGATTGGAACAGATTACGGACAATTCCTATCTCCTGAACTTCGATTAGAACAAACTAGTGTAGGTCTAGGTTTCCCTGGAGGCGCAAAAGGATACGCTAAATCTATTGTTGATCCGATTGGATACATCAAAGACCAAGTTTCGAATATTCTTTCTGAGCAAAATGTCAATAATATAGCTTCTGCTGAGGGATCATTAAAAAGTGATATAGAACAGGCAACAAACGAAATCAAACAGTTTATCGCAGATCCAAGTAAAGGTATTCCAAAAGATGGCAAGTTCTATAACTCTATAGCAGTAATGCTAAGTGATTTGTTCTTAAGAAAAGTTTATTATCAACCCATAATGCTTAGTGGATACCCAGTTGGTGAATGGCATTTAGTTGTTGGAAATCCATTGAATCCTATCGCAATGATAGGAAACTTAGTTTGCACAAATGTTAAAATCAATTTTGGAGATGATCTAGGTCCAGATGATTTTCCAACAGAACTAACAGCATCTTTCACTCTTTCTCCAGGAAGACAAAGACACAGAGGAGATTGGGAATCTATGTTCAATAGAGGTAATGGTAGATTATACTTAGGCCAATTGGTTGAAAGCACAGAAACTACAGAGGCTTACATTAATACTTCAGGATTAAGAGTAAATGAACAAAGCCTAGACAATTTGATCTTGCAAGGGGCACCAAATAACAATCTGGGGAATACCAGCAACTAAATAACACAATATGCTTTCAATTGATATAATAGACTCTAAACCTTTTTTTGTTAATCCAAAAACTAAGGTTCAATCTGTGGATCTTTTGACACCATCATGGGATCCCAAAAATATCAGATACTCTCTGCGAACACTTGCAATAGTAACAGAGGAAACGGAAATGAGAGCTGACTTAGTTGCTCTCTCATATATGGGAAATTCTGCAGAATTAGGAAGCTTATTAAAACTTAATAATATCTCTAATCCACTTACAGTGAAATCTGGAGAAATCCTAGCTGTTCCTGGGGAAACAATGGTAAGGGATCTTTTCAATAGTGGTAGAGCAGTTACTAACCAAAAACAAAAAGCTAAATCTTTCAGAAAGGAGCTACAAGAGAAGATTTCACAAGTTAGTCAAGAAAGACTGGAATACCTTAATTCAAAGAATATTTCGAATTTAGCTGATGTTCCACTTCCGACTAATTTATTACAAGAGGGTCAACAACAAATACTAGTTGCTGATGGAAAACTTTTATTTGGTCCAGATATAGGTCAATGTAAAACTAAAGCGAAGAAAAACGTATCTGTTACTGATATTAAAACGAAACTTGCACAGAAAAACATTTTTAGAAGATAAAACTTATGGCAGAATTTAATGTAAGAAAAGCAATTCTCCAATATCGCAATCCTGATATATTTCTGGACGAACTTTCTGTGCTTGATACTTCATCGCAAGAGGGCAACACTCAAGTAAATGATGAAAAATCAAATAATATCCAGAAGAAGTGGTTCGGTATGGCAGAGCCACTGATCCGGATTAATAGTGTTATTGTAAAGGGACTATCATATTTTCAATTGGATATGACAGGATTCAAACCCACCGCAATATTCAGATTTCAAACGATCGACGAGAGATTTATTTTCACATCCTTTCCTAAGGATGGCGACATATTTTCAATTTATATCAGGGCTTTAGGTGAAATGTTTAAGCCTATAAGAATGGACTTCATTGTGACTGAGGTCATTTCCCCTTTTTCTAGAGCTAACACAGTGAGTGATGAAAATAACTTTGAACCCTCTACTGGAAGATTCCAAACTTATACAGTCAAGGGCGAAGTTAGAATTCCTAAATTATATAGGCATAATTCTGCAGCTTACAAAGGAACAAGTTCTGATGTTTTAATTAAAATGGCTGAAGAATTAAATCTAGGATACGCTTCTAATGAACCAAAAACAAATGATTCGATGACTTGGATTTCTCCAAGTACTGAATACGAAAACGCAATAAAACACATTGTCAATAGTTCTTGGTTAGGAGAACAAGATTATTTTGATTGTTGGATTGATCAATATTACAACTTGAATCTTGTTAATTTAAAAAAACAGTTTGATGAACAAAATTCCACAATCGAAACGATAAGAATGGCTTATGGAGCGGACTACACTCCAGATTTAGCGCCTGGTGCAGAAACTGCTGAGGTTGAGTTTCCGATTCTATTAACAAACCAAACGAGCTATAGTAAATCCCCTTTATTTATCACAGCAATGTCATTACAGCACAATGCTGGACAAATTAATAATGATATAGGATATTTTCAAAATCTTCAATTTTACGACTCCAATCTGACATCTGACAAACCCAAAAATAAGTTCGTTAGCTATAAAATTGAGTCTGTTACAAATAGAGATTTAGGGGCAAGAGACGCTTTGAACAAAGGAAGACTAGGTGAATCTCTTTATAAAGAGGAAGTTAAAAACACTTACGCTGGAACAATTTATTTCGATAATGTTCATGAAAATTTTCAGCAAGCACAAGTTCAGAATATCTTAAATAGGAACGATAGTTATAAAATTCTTCTTAAGGTTAAGAACAGAGCTTGGACACCATTTATTTATAGAGGACAAACGTTTCCTGTTAATATAGTTCAAGAGGGAAGTAGCACTATTTCCGGAGATTCAAAATACACTGCCGCAGGTGGTGACGGAACCTCATTAGCACCACCACCAGATAAAAGAGTACCGAATACTTTTTTGTCAGGAAATTATGTTGTACTTGGTTTCACTATTGAATACAATAAAAAAGATGGAATGCACCAAACTTTGCTTTTAGGCAAAAAGCAATGGTCACTCAATCCTGGAATTGCTTCTGATCCTTCTCCTTTAAATCCTAAAGAGAATGATCCGAACTTTAATGATCTTGTAGAAAATGCTTCTTCGATTTTGCAGGAAGATATAGGAAGCATCAAGAGCGATATATTTGGAAAATAAAAGAAAGAAATGGCAGATTTTATATCGGATTTTGGTTCAGGATTAGCTGGTAACGTTTTACCTACTGGAGATATCTTAAACAGAAAAATAGATTTCCAGAGAGAGAAATTTCTGAAGGGAATTTCATCTACGAAACACGGAAAGAAAGAAGATCCTACCTACATCTATTTCAAGTTTATGTTCGACTTTGGGAACAATTCCTTAATAGACGAGGAAACCTTTTTAGCCCCTTCCCCGTTATTTAGATCTTATTCAGCTAATGGTGTTGGTAACATTAACGCGGCTGCAGGAGATCTTGAGGCAAGAACATTAGAAGCACTCAGAAGTGGAAAGAATCCTTCAGATATTACCGGAATATCTAATGATATACAAAATCTTACAAATTCAGGATTTGGAACTTCCCAAGATTATTTTTATGGATCAAAGGGAAAAATTCCCAGCAGAGCAAATTATGGATTCTTTCCCGCTAACTCCCCTCTTGCCTATATGGGAGCACAACAATTTTTATATCAAAGATCTCAGAAAAGACAGCAAATGCTTGAAGCTTTTAAAAGGGGATTAGATTTCGTTAATAAAAATTGTCCATACTACTTCCAAAATGTTAGTGGATTAGATCAGCTTTTAAAAACTGATATCAAAAATTACCACAAAAAGGGAAGTATTCCAAAAAGGGCAGGAACTTTAAGCATAGATTGTTTAGAATCAATCGACATGAGAATATTTGGTCTTTCAGAACTTTATCGAAAGGCTATTTATGACTACACTTACCACAGAGTTATGCTCCCTGAGAATCTCAGAAAGTTCAGAATGTGGCTGATAGTAACTGAGATAAGAAATATTCAACTCACATATGGAATCAACGATATTCTGAACCCTTTCCAGATTCCTTCTGTAGCACAAGCAGCTAACTTTTTAGATAGCTTTAATAGCCAAACTGGTTTGTTGAATAATACAGAAGGACTTTTACAAAGATCTACAAATGCCGAAGATCCGGGAAATGACAAATTCGGATCTTATACTTTAGGACCTTATGCTTTCATTTACCAATTTGATCAGTGTGAATTTGACTTCGATGAAACATTTCCTTCTTATGCGTCAATTGACAACAAAGGAGGTCAATCAGTCTCCACAAAGTTTAAGATACACGTGGGAAGAGTAAGGGATCATAAAATTCAGTTCAATCAGTTAGCAGATGTCATTCAGAAAAACGATAACATCAAAAGCATGGTTATTTCTGATCTTTGGGAAAACCCTAAGTCAGATTACAATTTTTCAGATTACGCTAACAGCACTGGATTCGGTGATGCTTTTGTGGATCCCGGGGGAAATGCAGGACAGTTTGCTGCAGAACTTGCATCTAACTTTATTAACAATACTGTTGCAGATTTAACTAATCAAGGTGTATCCATCGTTCAGGGAGCGTTACTTGGAAATATTTACGGATTAGGTGGTGTAAATGCAGGACAAGCTTTATCCAGTGTTCAAAGCTTGGTGAGCACTATCCAAGCAGGAGTTCCTAACCCATTCCAGGACAACACGCCACAAGCTAGAGGACTTGGAGGTCCTACAGAAAGACAATACCCAACAATAAATTCGGATGTGTATCCTGATGTTAACGGACAAGCTGGACAAAATCTTGGAAATGTTTTACCCAATTCAGGAGCAGGAACAACCAATCTTCAAGATGATGTTTACAACAACGTTCCTGGAACTGATTTAGGCGCTCCAGAAAGACAATATCCAACAGTCTCTACAGACGAATATAATAACGTTCCTGGTCCAGATCTTGGAGTTCCACAGAGAGTTTATCCAACAATAAATTCTGATGTTTACGGAAACGTACCTGGAAATGATTTAGGTGTTCCTGATAGACAATATCCACCAGTAAACTCTGATGAATATGGCGATGTACCTGGATCAGATCTTGGTGTTCCTCAAAGAGTTTATCCAACTCTTAATGATGATCTTTATAATAATGTACCTGGATCTGATCTTGGACCACCTCAAAGACTCTATCCAAATGTACAA
>Ga0315903_10002464_pt1 | contig 27103 bp, 45 predicted proteins | sample LakEriMetagenome_7_FD_203524 | JGI IMG/M metagenome (GOLD analysis project Ga0315903, IMG submission 203524) | Freshwater fungal communities from buoy surface, Lake Erie, Ohio, United States - Buoy 2 MA119 | ecosystem: Environmental > Aquatic > Freshwater > Lake | place: USA: Lake Erie, Ohio... | reverse complement strand
AACTTCGGCGTCGGCAAGCCGTTGAGCGCGCAAAGCGACACATACCATGCCGCGCTGACGTGGTAGTTCAGCGCGAAGCATTGCCGCGCAAATGCGTTGGCATCCGCCCCGGCGCTCGTTGTCTTCACGTCGCAGATCACGCCATCCTTCAGAGCGTCGATGCGGCCTTTGAGCCACAATCCGGTGCGATGCTCGGCAAAGAGCGACACTTCGCTTTTCGTGCCTGCCAATAGCTCGCTCGCCGCATCATGCGCGGCGATTGAGTCGCGGATTCCCCGCACGGCGCGGGCCTCGTCTTGGTCAAGGATCGGCGTGTTGCCGACTTTCGCCTTCCACTCCTTGCCTTCTTTGGTGCGGAAGTCGATGCCTTCGGGTTTCTCCACGAATGCAGCGTCGAGACGCTGCGGTTCCAGCACCGCAACGTGCGACATCGTGCCCATGAGCATGGCGCGGGTTTGTTCCTTCTTCGCCTCGCCAGCCATGTGTGCCGCGTAGTGTGCTGGCGTTTTGGGCGGCAAGATGTGCTTGGCGTCGGAGCCTGCAATGGCGGGAGCCATGCGGTATTCGGCTTCGGGCATATCGAAATGGATGCCTGTAAGGTTTGACGGAACGTCGCGCAGTGTGCTCATTGGGCCTCCTTTTCTTTCGCCAAACGCGCGACAGCGGACTCCAGTTGATTGTGCGCCCACTCCACGCGCATGATGAAATTGCGAGTGTCGCCGCTCTCAAGATAATCCATTGCGTTCAGAAGGTCTCTCTGCGCGAGATCAACGCTCAAAATAGCCTGCTGAAAGTTGGTGTATTCTTTTGCGCTCACGCCGCACCTCCCACAAAGTAAGAGGGAGCCGCCGCGCGAATACGACGACTCCCCCGGTGGAATCCTACCCCGCAGACAGGCCGCGTCTCAGATTCAATGACCGCATTGCCTATCTTGCGAAAAGCCGCGAAGGCTTTTTTCAGCAGTGCGGAACCTTTGCTGCCAGCGCCCGCGCTATGCCATTGCTGGCATGGTGCCCCGACATCATCGGGGTGTTCGCCACGGACTGCCGACATATTGACCCCCAGCGCGCCATGCTGGTCTTGGCTGCGGCCCCGGTTTAGAAGACCGGCGCTCTCCAAGGGCAGGCGGTTCGCCCGCTGGAAGTCAAATGTGTTGGTGGCGTCAAACATCGTCGCCTCCTTTTTTCTCCGCGACTGCATCGGCTAGGTTGTTGATGGCGTCCGCAATGCGGCAGAGTCCCGCAGTTATGCCCATGCAAGCCTCGGTTAAAGACTCAACATTGCCGCCAGCCGCATCCGTTCCTTTGCAAACGCCCAGAGGCGTGATGCTGTTGGCAATTTTACGCATCCCCTCGTGGATGGCGTCCGACAGTATGTGTTGTTTGTCGCTCATACCGCCACAGCCTTTCTTGCATAGTCCCGCACTGCTTTGATGAACTCGCAGGCCGTCTCGTCGCACTGGTTGTTAAGCCATCCGTCGCAGTCCTCTGCTATGGTGCTCAAATGTCCGATGGCGCTGCACATACGCGCCAACGTCTCCGCTTCACTTTTACTCATCGGCACTTGAGCGTTTGCCTGCTCGCGCTGTTCCATTGTTATGTTAATGCTCATGGTCAGAATGGCACGGAATCGTCCTCTTTGGTTCCCCACTCGATGTCCTTCTCGGCGTCCTCGGCCTTGACCGGGATATCCGTCGCCCACATTTCCACAATGTCCGTCCCGCGCTCGTTCGTGCGGAGAATGACATTGAACTTGTCGCCATCCTGCGCGGCGTTGATCCATGCGCCGTATTCGTCTGAAAACGTGTTGACCCATTCCTCTGAGCCGCTTTCGCGCACGCACAGCATTCCCCAGCGCGTCCATTTGCCCTTGGCGCTTTGGCCTTCTTTCTTGCTCTTTTTGAGGAACGTCACCGTCTCGTAGTCCGCGCCCTGCTTTGGAGCGGCCACAGGTTGCTTTTTGCGGACGGGCTCGGCCTTCGCCACGCGGACGGGTTCGGGCTTTACCTCCTCATACTCGGCTTCGACCACTTCGGGTTCGTCCGTCAGCACGAGCGTCGGCATTTCCTGCCGCACATAATTAGTGGGCGCTTCCGCGACAGGCTCAAACTGCCCAACCTCTTCGGGCGTGTAGAACCCGCCAAGGACGCCGGGGAACACCGCGCGAACGCCTTCACTGACCACGCGAGCCGACAACATCTGGCGCGGGTATTGGTTCCAGTTGCTCTTGCCGTTAAGCAGGCCCGCCCGCTTCGCGTCATCTAGCGTCCAACGGATGTCGCACTTGCCGCCCTGCGGATGCGCGAAGGTCGCCGCGCAGGATTTGTCCGTGCGCTCCGTCCATTGCACCGATCCGCCTGCCTGCTGGAAGCGGGCCAGCATGGCATCGGCCTTCAGTGCCGGGCGACCTTGAATGACGTGGTATTGCGAGAAGACCGTGGCAGGGTGTTTGCCTTCGGCCTGCGCGATGAGCATAAGCGCCATCGCCTCGGTGGGTTTTTTGATGCCGAAGAAATTCGACTCAACGCCGATCTTCGCCATCTGCTGCATATCCGACAGCGGCACAAGCGCGAGGCTTGCATGGCCGTTGCCGTTGGTGTTGCGTGTGTTTGACACGCTTTGTGGGTTCGTCTCCATTTGGTGTGTTCTCTGCCGCGTCGGGGCTGCAACCTCGGCGCGGTCTTTTTTTGGGTTAAGCCAATCGTTCGCGGGCCTCCTTTAGCTCGTCGTTTAATCGGCAAATCATTTGGCGAAGCCGCGCAATCTCGGCGCACAGCGCGACAAGGTGGGAAAAGCGCAACACTCCAAGCCATTCGCCCTTGTTCCAGCGCGTGACCACGCACGGCTCTTTTTCAATGCCAGCGTCATTCACGGCCTGCGCCCACCACTGGCGAAGCGCCTGCTTTTCCGTGCGCTTAACTTCCAAGTGCAGCGGCAAATCGGTCAGCACATCGGGCGAGGCCACGCCCACGGCAAAGCGCCCGGCGTGCTGGCATCCGCGCTGTGCCTTGAACACGCCGCCGCTGGCGTCCTCGATCAGCGCCGACACCTCGCGTTCGCCGCCTGCGCCCTTGTTGCGGGACATGGCGCTCATATATTCGCCCACCCTCCATCCGCCGCCGCCTTGTCTCGGCACTTCTCCGCGCAAGCCGCATCACGCGCGCACTCTTCGGCTACCATTTCGCGCAACCGCTCCAACTCCCGCACCAGTATGGCGCGTTCGACTTCCCAAGTAGCGAGCGTGGCCCGCGCCTCTTCGGCCTCCTGCTCCATCCGCACGATGCTCTGGCAAGCCTTGTCGTAAAGCTCCCGCAGCGTTGGCTCGTCATCCTGCCAGCACGGCCCGAAGCCAATCTCGCCCACTTGAAATTGTGCCGAGGCGGGTTGTTCGCAGCGCGCAAGCTGCCCCGCCCCGGCGTTGTATCCCCCCACGGGACTCCGCTTGTCCGTAGACAAATTCATAATTCGCAAGCCTCCATCTCGGCGCGCCGCAGCTTCGCCAGTTGGATCTCTGCATCCGCCTCGTCGGCCCAGGCTTGTAACTGCTTCCGCAAGTCGAGGTTGTCCGCCGTTGCGCGCTTTGCCGCCGTGTAGAGTTCGGCGATTTCCGCCTCCAACCGCTCGATGATTAGGCGGCAGCGTTGTAGCTCTTCTCGCAGCGCACCGATCTCGGCGTCTTTAGCGCGGACAAAATCTTCGGCCTCCATTTCGTGACTCACTTGGCAAGCCCTCCGTGGTTTTTTAGCGTGTTGTGGAAAATCTCTTTGGCCGGGAGGCGGCACCCGATCAGGTCGCAAAAGCTCTGCGCGTGGTCTGACAGGAACCATGCGCGGAGTTCGCGGTGGTCGTTCGGGCCTTTGGCGGTTGCCAAATTGCGCGGGACGCGGTGCCAGTAGGTGCCGAGCTTGCCGCTGGGGCCATACTTGGTGATGCGCTTCATCGTGGTAGGCCACGGAAGGCATTTGCCCGAAGTGGTGATAATGCCGAACCGAGCAAACAGCACGAGGTCGGCCACCGCCTGCTCCAAGATGGCCCACGCCAGAAGCTCCCAGCCGCTACGATCAGGCGAGGGGTTGGCCCCGACGGCGCGGCACGGACGGCCATTGTGCGCGGCGACCGAAATGTCGGAAATGTCCGAAATCATCGCAGCCAGTTCGCCAAGGTTTCGCAAATGACCACCAGCAAAACGGCCAGCGCCGTGAGCACCAGCATCGCGCCAATCGCCTGTTCCGGAGGGTCGGTGTTCATCGGGCGAGACGTTTGCGGAGTTGGGCCAAAGCCTTCACCACGCGGACGCGCAGTGTTGGGCGATGGCCGTTGCAAATCGCTTCCATCACGCGGCCCAGGGCCAGCGGATCGAGACACGGGCAGGCTCCGAGGTTGTCGGAGTAACGAAGGCGCGGGTCGATGCTCACAGCCGCACCGCCTTTCTCGCTGCCTTGCGGCGGTTCTGCGCGGCCTTGGGGCGGCGCGGTTGCAGTTCGTTCACAAGCTCGGCCACGGTGGGCCGACGCGGGGTTATAGCCGTGTCCTTGGCGCTGGCTTGTCCGAGTTCCCACCCGCTCATGAAAGCGAGGGCAACCACCGCGAGCGCGGCGGCTGTAATGAGGATGATGGTTATTGGTTCCATGTGTTTTTATTTTCTGTTTGCTGATGAAGCGCGTTTGCTTTGCCACCACGCTTCGAAACTTGGTTTCACGATTTCCCAGCCGCCGCGCTTTCCTCTCGGCATGCACGCGGAGAACTCACCGCGCCGCGCGAACTCGCGGATCATGTAGATGCTGTATCCCGTCATGCGGGACGCCTCTTCGGGGCGGATGATGAAATGGTTGTCGCTCATTTGTGCTTTTTGCGCGCGACTGTCGGACAGTTTGCGCCAAAAAAAATGTCCTCAAGACGTTTGATGACTTGTGGGGAAAACCTGCGGCGCTCGATGCGCGCTTCCTTCGCAATTTCGTTCGCCAGCGCAACGGGAAACGAAATGGTTTTGCGGGTGACTGACTGCATGGTTGCGGTGTTTTAATCACCGACTGTCAGACAGTCAATAGAAAAAAATATTATTTTTTTGAGGAGTGTTTGAAGGTTGTGTTGTTCTTCAAAAACTCGCGGGCAGATGGGTAGACTTTCCCAAGCTGTGCAATGACGGCACGGGTGAAATCCCCGGCGTATTTCTCATCCGCAAGCTGCTGTAGTTGCTCGGCCAGTTTGTCGGGAAACGGGATGGTTTTGCGAATGCGATCCGCCGCCCTGCCGTTCGCTGTTTTCTTTTTCGTCATGCCGTGAACTGTCACACACTATATGACGGTTTTCGATGGGGACAAGTCCCCACAGAACTTCTTCGGGTGTAAGCCCTTCTTTTTCAGCAGTGTAGAGTATGCACGCGATAGCCAGTTCTTCTTTCATTGGCTAAGTCTTTCCTAGAGGGTCGGACATTGGCTGTCCTAGGGTTGAGGTTTTTTCCGACTTTTTCGGCAATCGGGGCCGGGCGTGTGAGGAAGTGTGACACCATGATACTTTTTTAAGAGCGCGTCGAGATATTTGCTGCGCGACAGCGGGCCGCGCAAGGCGTCCAGTTCACGGGCCAGTTCGTGACTGATGCTAACCCTTTTTTTCATTTTTGCGCTCCTGTGAGTTTTTTTCTTTGGCAAGGATCGTTCGCACGAATGTGGAAAAATCATTGATGCCTCGCCGCTTTGCTTCGGCCAAGGCCCAGGCGTGCAGGGTGTCGCCCACTGTGATCGTGGTGCGCCTCATCCGTGGGTCTCGCTGGTTAGGCATACGATGGCACACATTGGCACACAGATGCCACGGTCACAACGCCCACCACGCCCGCCAATCGGCCAAGGCCGCTGGCACGGCATAGACCCGCTGAACCATCGCCGCCGACGTGTGCCCCATCTGGTAGGCCGTTAGCCCCGCATTCTTGGCCCTTCCAAGGTGGTATGTGGCGAACGAGTGCCGCAGGCAGTTGTCAGGCCATTTGGTCAGGACAGGGGCACAAGCCTTGCGTCGGTGAGTATGCAGGGTTTCCGAGGCGCAAGGGATGATTTTGCCTTTCTGCTTTGCAAGCCATTTCTTCCGCTTACGAAGCGGCTCGGTAAAGTCCACGATCCGCTGGTCGAATCCTCCCGAGTCCTTCATCACGCCGGGCGGCACATGGATCTGGCCCGATTTAGTATTTACGTGGCTCCACTCCATCCGCTCCACCTCTTCCGTTCGCAGCCCCGCAAATCCTCCAAGCAGCAATAAGGCCCGCACATGGTCGGGAAGATCCAAGGCAAGCAGCGCCTTCATTTGGTCAGGCGTGAGGATGTTTCGCCCTGGCTTGGTCTTGGGCGCTGGCACCGCCGTCATCGGATCATGCGGGACAAGGCGGTTGGCCGCAAGGTAGCCGAAGAACAGCTTGGCGTAGCGAAAATACATGGCCTGAGTGTTGCCGTTGTCCGAGCGCGCCTTGATCCAGCGCCGCAGCGCAGCCGCCTCGATCTCGCCCACCGGGCCGCTGAATGCCTTGCCAAACGCTCGGTCAAAGATGCCCAACTTTTCCTCGTGGCTGTCGCTTTCCGGCGTTTGCTCGTTAAGAAACATCCGCAGCGCCGCCTTGACCGTCAGCCCGTCGGGATTGTGCAGGGACTGCATCCCCTTCTCCGTCACCCGCGCGGTCAGTTTGGCGCCTTCGCCCCACGCCAATTCCTCGGAAGCAAAAAACTTCCGCACCCGCTTTCCGTGGGCGAAAAAATCGCAGCACCAAGGGCTTTCTTTGTTCCAAGCGACCCGCCGCACTCGGAATCTCACGGGGTTAATGTTGCGTCCAATTGCCACAATTGCCAAAAACCTACCCTAAACTGCCAACATTGCCAAACGAAAAGCCGCAACAAGCAAAGACACTGGAGCGGCGTAAGTGTCTGAGCTTGTGCGGCTTTTACAGAGAAAAATGGCGGAAGGGGTGGGATTCGAACCCACGGTTGGTTTAACCCAACGCTCGATTTCGAGGGGAGCGTTCGCATCTAATAGTCAGGCACTTACAAAAGCCCTGCCAACGATTGCCAGCATTGTGTAAATTCGGGGTCAAATCCTGTCCCATTTTTGACCCCTAACCCCGTCTTCTATGACAGGAGGTTTTGACACCCCGTTCGCCCATGCGTGGCGACGATCACCAGAAAATTCCGCCGAGGTCTGGCGGTTTCCTGCACACACGGCCACGAAGCCGATCCCAAAGCCCTCGCCGCCATGCTCAAGATGCGGGAGAAGTGGAAGCCCGACACGGTGCTGCATCTCGGAGACTTCACCGACATGGCCGCACTGCGCTCCTCGGCCAAGCCTGACGATCCCGACCGCGCCGAGAGCATGGCCGATGACCTTCTCGCCGGGTTGTCTTTTCTGCGCGAGTTGGAGCCGACTCACATTCTGCTCGGGAACCACGAACATCGGCTGGTGAGCCTAGCTCACAGCGGCAATGCCGTGGTCAGTTACGCCGCTGGAAACGTCCTGGCGCGCATCTCCGACGCGGCCAAGAAAATGAAGGCCAAGCTCATCCCCTACGACGGCCTGCGCCCTTCGGCCTGCGTGCAGCTTGGCAACGCCCTCTTCCTTCACGGCGTGATGTATAACGTCAGCGCGGCCCGAGACCACGCCGAGGCTCTTGGGATGTCCTGCGTGTTCGGCCACACCCATCGCGTTGCCCAGGAACAGGGGCGCACTCAGCGCCCGGTGGTCGGCTACAACATCGGCTGCGGCATCCGGCTCGATGTCGGGTATGCCCAGACTCGCCGCCAGACCCTCGGTTGGGCCCACGGCCTGTGCTGGTTTGAGTATTCCGATGATTTGACCGTCGTGCGGCTGGAGACGCTTTCCCCTCACTACCGCCTCCCCCTATGAGCAAGCGCGCCAACCCCGACCCCGATCTGGCCCGCTGGTGCGCCGTCCTCTCGACCACGCAAGCGCCCGACGTGGTTCCGCCCGGCTGGCTCACCGTCAAGCAGCTTGCCGGTAAGTTGGGTCGCGCCGAGACAACGGTGGGCCGGATGCTGCGCGACCGCGTTGCGGCGGGAGATGTCGAAGCCAAATCCTTTTCTGTCTTAACCGGGCAAAAGCGGTATCCCGTGCCGCACTACAAGCTGAAATGAAAAAGCGCGCCACAGGGGCGCGCAAGCGCCGCAAGCGGGTTCCTCGGATGCGCTTCAAGCTCGACGGGGAATGGTGGAGCGTCCGCATCGAGCGCCCGCCGAGCAAAGAACTTTGCGAAGGAATGTGTCACTTCCGCCGCCGCACAATTTATTTTCACCCGCGCGCGCTCAAAACAAACATGCTCGGCATCATCGCGCATGAGATGGCCCATTGCGTTTTCCCCATCGTGGACGAGACGCACATCCGCGACTTTGAGCGAGTGACGAGCGTGGTGGCGCGATGGGCCAGCAAGTTCACGGGCGGGCAAATCTCCATCGGGCAGCACAGGCGGGACAAATGACCTTCTGGCCGCTACTCATCTGCACCGGGCTTTACGTCCTCACGGCGGCGGGCTTTCTCCGCGACGGCAACGGCCCGATGGCCGTGGCCTTTGGCGGCTATGCATTGGCGAACGTGGGTTTCCTTTGGCTGACTTGGCGATGAATCGCTAAATGTTCGACACGTCCCGGCAACGTGTCGATGGCATCGACATATTAGGCAAGCAGCATGGCTAAACGTCTAAACAAACGCCACAGGCAGAGCCGTCCCGCAGGACGATTCGGCGCGTGCCGCTCGACGAATCCAACGCCGCCGTAAGGGCCATAAACAAGGCCGCTGTCGGTTGATCGGTGCATTGCGTTCCTCCTTTCATGTTAGTTGCTTCCCCAAATACGCCTTGAAGCGCGCAAGCTCGACGGGGTTGAGGTCATCTTTCCTGCCGGGGCTGACGGTGCGGTGATCGGTAACGTCGGCCAGCGTCAGGCCGTAGCGCCGCATGATCGGCAGCAGGTATTCGGCCATGCTCGCCATCTCGTCTTCTCCGAGTGGCCGTTTGTAGGTGTCCCCCTCGAAGGCCGCGCCGATTGACCACGAGTTAAGGTCACGCTTGCCACGCCACTCGCTTTTGCCAGCGTGCCATGTGCGCTCATCGAGATCGGCCAGGGTGCTGCGCCTGCCGTCCTTCGCCACGATGGCGTGATAGCTCACGCGGCTGGCAGGGTTCATGCACCATGCCACGCTGCCCGCGTAAGAGCCCGACGTGTGGTGCAGGACAATGGCTTGTGGCCGGATGCGCCTGCCACGCGAGACGTTCGGCGTGTTAAGCAGTTTCTCCGGGTAGCTCTTAGGGCTTTTCGCCTTTGTGGCGGGGGCGCTTTTTGACGGCGCGCTCGGCTTCTTTGGCTCGCTTGGCAAGGATGGCTTGGATGGCGTGGGCAAGCTCGGCGAGATCGACGGTGGGCCATTTCGCAAGGCCGCGAATAAGCGATTCAACCATTGCAGCGGGTTCACTTCTTAAAGCCGTCGAGCGGCTTCTCGATGTTGATAAACAACTGCTTCGCGTCGAAGTTATAGCCCGCGCCCAACTTCACGCCCGCGCAGCCGCAGAGGGCCAGCGCGGCCAGCGCCATGAGTGCCAAGCGCATTACTTCTTGGCGTCTTGTGCGAAGACCAAACCGAAGCCCGAAGTGAGCGCGGCCAGCGTCAAAGCCCAATCGGGATTGGTCGCGGCAGAGGCATCGAACAGGGCGACAACGGCGTTGCTAATCGCGCCGAGGATGGTCGCCACACCGAGGAGCGTGGTCTTGTAATTCATACCCCGCGCAGGGGTGTCAAAGCCTACCCGGCGAGCACAGCCAACGCCTCTTGGCTCGCGGCCTCAAACGAATAAGGGGCCACGGGCCACGCACTTTGCCGCTCATCCGGCGCGGTCACGCCCGCCACAATCATGCCATCAAGCCACGACTGAACAGCGGCGAGCTTGGGCGATGTCTTTTGCGCGGCGTCGAGCTTGAGCTTGAGATACAGCATGGTCGTGCTGCGGTTGCCTGCGAAGCCTTGCGCGTCTACCCATTCGGCGGCGGTGTAAGTGGGCACAGGCGGCACACTCCAAGCCCCATTCTGCCACACGGCATCCGCTGACGGCGCTTCGGGCTGCGCGGCCCAATCAAAACGCTTCGGATTGTCGGCAAGCTCCCACGCGGCCATCTGCTCGCCAAGGTCGCGGACATCGTTTGGGTCGGAAATGCGGTAGTATTTAGGCATAAACTCGCGGATGGTCGGCGACTGTCGCGCCATTGTTGTTCGTTATGGTCAAGCCGCCGCGCACATCTTGGAGATTGCGGATTAAGGGGGCATAGAATACGAGCGCGTTTGGACGCACTTTGTCGCAGGTCATGCCTTTGGCGAGGGAGGCCACTTCATCGGCGGTGAGGGCTGCGTTCCAGACTCCAAATTCTGCAATGCGTCCAGAAAAATAAAATCCCAGTGTTGTATTAAATCGAGATCCGACAAGGGTTGAATCAAATGGCCCCGTCGTTCCGATGGTCACAGTATTTTCGGAACCAGCAACGCCATTTAGATACGGTGTGCGCGATGACTCGCTTGCAAAGACCCCGCATCCATGTTGCCATTGGTCTTGAACCACAGACCCTGCCGCATCTATGGTGGCCCCAGCAGTTCCTCCAGAATTGTCAGTATGAGCCAGACGAAGGGTATTTGGTATTGATACGAATAGCTGACACCTTCCAACCCCGCCATTTATTCCAATCGACCCCAACGCCTGAGCAACTCCGATTGTTGTTGGATAAAACCAAGCTGCAATCGTAAGCGGCTCTTGCGCCGTGCTTGTTGAAGCACTTAAATACTGACTGCTCGCTGCTGTAAAATTGTAAGCCATACTACGCCGCGCTCCTTACTTCCACAGCGACAAGCTCAATGTCCCCACTGGCCGAGTCTGCGGCGTCACCTCCGAGTCGTTGCACCCGCAAACGAAACAAGTCGCCAGCCGTGATTCCGTCGATCGCCGTGCAGGTGATGCTGCCCACGGCGACAATGCCAGAGGTGCCAGAGGTGGCAACAGTGGCAGCGGTGGCCGTGTCGAAAGAATCCGAGTCGAGGTCGGTGTTGCAACGCTCAAAGGCGACACTCCAGCGCACGTTGCCGCTGGTGGCCGTGGTCGCCATGAAGTCAAGATTGACGATTAGGCCACTGCCGAGTGACGCAGCTTCGGGCATGATGCCGACGAAGACAGCGGATTCGGTCGAGGCGTCATCGAAGTCGAGGACGGCGATGCTGTTGCGGGTGTCGAGCGTGGCGAAACTGGTCGATGGCGGTTGGTTGTGTTCGGCGGTGAAGACGGCGTAGGTTTTTGTGCCGCCAGATCCGCCGCCCGCCGCCGCCGCCCATTTCACTCCCAAAGTCTCAGCCGAATCGACTGTCAGCACATGGCCGTTCGTGCCGCCAACAGGGAGCCGCGCAACGGCGTCTGCTGCCGAGGCCACGATGAGGTCGCCTTTGGCGTCTACGATGGTCGGGGCGAGGACGTTGGTGCTGCCCGTGCCAACAGGGAGCCGCGCCACATCCAATGTTCCCGAAGTGATGGCCGAGGCTGCATGCGTGTGCGAAGCCGCCGCAAAGTCGGTTGTCGCCGCTGCTGCTGCCGTGCCGAGGGTAGGCTTGTTGAGGATCTGCGCGTCACCGCTCGATGCGTTCCAATCGGCGTTGACGTTTGCTTCTGCGCCCGAAGCAATTCCGTCCAGCTTGGTCTTGTCCGCCGTGGACATGAAGCCAGCGACAGACTGTGTGGCGTCCGAGTGCGTGTGCGAGCTTGCCGCCGCGCCGACATCGGAGGGTGTGCCGTAGGCGAGCTTGTTGCTGGTGTTGTTCCAGTAAACAATCCGATCCGCTCCCGCATCGTCGGCAGAAATTGCGCCCGAAGAGACGGAAAGAACATCTGCGGCGGTTGTTTCGATTGAGACGGTATCGCCGCCTCCTCCTCCAGTTGCCGCTTCCCATGCTGCCCCGCCAGCGCCGTCAGCGGTCAGGACGTAGCCATCTGCTGCAGCTCCGCTACCGAATTGGTCGGCGTTGTCGGTTGTGAGAGCAAGGGTTCCGTCTGCATCGGGCAACTGATAGCTCCTGTTGTCCGAAAGATTTTCTTGCGCGACAAATGTCGCAGTGACTTCGTTTGTTCTGTCGTATACAGAAATGTCTCCAGAAACTGAAAGGCCAACGTCTCCTGTGGCGGGAAGTGTTAATTGATTGAAACTTTGAACACGATTTGCAAAAGCAAGATTATCGATGTTTGGCTGAAGCTGGATTGACCATCCGCTTGCCCCGCTGCCGCCTTCTAAAAAGTCCAGACTCGCAAAGTTGTTATTCTGCCCGCGATTTATGATGAAACCAGTGTTGCTATTTATGCTTGTAAATTGTCCGTAGTTATCGCCAACGGCTATCACCTCTCCATCCCCTACCGTAAAACCACTGAATGCAACGGAGTCGGTGGTGTTGAGCGATTGATTAAACGGAGAAAGCGTGTCCGTTCCTGCGTTGACGCCTCCGCTTAATGTAATTGTCTGCCCGTTGCTTGGAATTTGGGTTTCATCGCCAGCTACTAATGACGCCGTGTTTGAGGTATTGGCTGCATTCCATGCGGCAAGCACGGTTTCGATGGTATCTGTGCCGTTGAACGAAAGTGAAATGCTGTTGCCAGCAGCCCCAACATTGTCGGCAACGATGATGACTTTGGTCGCCATACCAGACGCTTTGCCTGCGTATCGCGCTTCGCGGTCTACTTGGTGACTTGCGGCGTGGGCCAACGTGCTGCTTGGCGTCCTCGCGTCCGAAAGCCGAGCATCATTCCCCTCGCAAAACGTCCCTGCCGATGTGCCGAAAGAACCCGCCTCGACTACGCCGTTGGTGCCTGTTTTGAGCGGGAGGCCAGAGGTGGTGCCGACTTTGCCGTCGTTGGATAGGTTGCCGTGCCTGTGGTTGCCCGCTGCCACATCGTTTGCGCCGGTGCCGACATTTTTCCCGGCAGCATCGCCGCGCAGTGTTGGGTTGATGCGCTGGCCGACAACCTCCTCAAATTCTTGGCCGTTAAGGCGCGTGCTGACGGTCGGCGCGGGCGCGGTTCCCGATCCGGGCAAGACGCTCCATGATGTGACTTGATAGGGAAAAGAAACGTCCTGCGTGCTGGTGTATCTATCGTCCCCGTTAACGCTTATCATCCACGCCGATCCGTCCCAATAAATCAGCGAGTCTTTGTCCTTGTGATAGGCTCCACGGTCTCCGAAATCTCCACTGTAAAGGTATGGCCCGTTGGCGCTGGCATCGCCCGCGCCCGAAATGAACACGCCGTTGACTTGAATGTCGGAAAAGTTGTGGGTGTGAAAGTCTTCGGCCGCGTCGATCGAGGCGGCGGTGATGGTGACCGCGCCTGTTTGTCCATTCACCGAGGACACGCCGCTTGCCGGGGGCGCGCCCCACTCAGGTATTCCGCCGGACGAAACTTTTAGAATCTGACCCGCCGTGCCGATCGGAAGGCGCTGGCCCGTAGAGGCGCCGCGATAAAGCAAATCGCCCTGCGTGGTCAAAACTTCGATGCCCGTTCCCGGAATACCCTGCGGGCCTTGCGGGCCTGTCGGCCCAACACTTCCGGCTGGCCCCGCTGGCCCAATCGTCGGCACGACAACATTCACCGTCTGCGGCGAAGGAATACCAACTTCAGCGGCGTTGGTGTTGAGCGAGACTTCGACTTTGTGGTAAGCGGCCATTTTAGAGCGGCGCGGTGCGCGTGGTTACGTCGGAGAGGACTTTCCACAAGCCGCCGAAGAGCGTGTAGATTTTGTTGTCCGAGGTTTTTACCTGGACATCGTAATACCGAGTCGCGGCTGTGGCGTTGTCGGTGGTGGCAAGATCGAAGTGCGAAAGCCCGCCCGTGGCATTGTCGTGGCTCGTCACTTCTTTACGAATGACGGCGGCGCTGTCGGCATCGGTCAGCGCGTTCTTGACCGTCAGAAACAGCGTGGCCCCGGTAAGATTGTAGGCTGCTCCGCTCGCGTCTTTCACCGTGACATCGAGCCGCCCGGAGTCGCCGCGCGTCCAACACAGATCGGCCTGTGAGGTGGTGCAACTCATCGGGGCGTCCCTCCACGGCGATAGAAGTCTTGCTCCAGCATTTCCACACGGGGCGCAAGCGCATCGAGCCGCTCGTCATGCTGCGAGACATTGGCCTGAAGCGTAGCGGCCCACCAGGACATCGCAGCGGTTTGCGCGATCAGCACCAAGGCGAAGGATGCCAAGGCGAGGTTGACGGATTTGCGTTCTTGGTCGCTCATTGCACGTTCACAGAAATAATTATTCCGTTTGAAACAGTGACAGTATAAATGTCTGTTGTATCGTAAGTTATAAATGTTCCGCTAAATGGCTGGTTGGTATTCGCGCTTCCAGCCAGCGCCCGCATTATGGTGACATTGCTGGTGTTGGTGAGGGCTGGGAGGCCCAAGCCAATAGCCGAGCGGAAATTGGTGACGTTGGCGTTTGTGAGGAAATTTGCGCCCAGGCCGAGGTTGGTGCGGGTGGCCGGGGCATTGCCAAACGTAACTACGCCGTTTGCGTCCCACTCAAACACGTTGGCATCGTTCATGCGTAGTCTTTGCTCTTCAAAAGAAAAAAACGAGCCGTATTGAGTTGCGTAAAATCCAGTCTCGTCAATATGAGATGCACCACTATTGAATCTTAGCAATGAGCCCGATGGGAGATTTACGTTGTTTGTGAATGTGAGATTGTTGGTGCCCGTGCTTGCAACCACCTGATTGTTGCTCGCGTTAAACATCAGCGCCTTCATCGTCTGGCCGTAGCTGGTGGCCGCGCAGAGGGTGACGAATAGGATGGTGAGAAGAGTTTTCATGTTATTGTTTGGTTGCAGTTAGGATGCCGTCGTTGTCCACGGTGATTGACCAGAGCGAACTGTCGGAACTTTGCAGGGTTATTGATCCGTTGAATGGGACAACAACCGGAGACGAAACGGATGACGCCAGAAGGTCTGCGGAGAATGAAGCGCCAGTTCTGTAGGTCTTGCGAACTCCGCCTTGCGCGACTTCAACTTCCATGAACAGGCTGTTATCGCCGCGCTCGACCGCGTCCCTCACGCCGAAGGTGTTGAAAGATACGTTGGCTTCTATGGCCGGGAGGCTTTTCAGGTCGGAGATGATTGTGACAGGGGCGAAGTCGATATTTGCCGACCCTCCCCCAAAGATGAGGCGGTATTCTCTGCCAGGCGTTGCCGTGCAGACAATTTGCTGCGTGCCTCCTATGGTGAATCCTGCCGCGACAAAAGCAGAAGAAACGGCGCTGGCCGAGGCGTTGTAAGCAATCGGGCCAACCAAGGTTGATGCGAGTTGCGCGGTGCCGCCACTGCTGGCCGACACCGTAAGCGGGGCGCCGCCCGCCGTGCTGGCGATGCGGAAAGTGTCTTTTGTGCGCGAAGTGACAATGTATTGCGCGCCGTTGGAAAATCCGCTGGAAATAGTGAACGCTGAAAGCGTGACGGATTGACCGTCGTAGAGGCCGTGATTAACCGAGGTGAAAACGCTAGATGAAACGGAAGACACGGTGACGCTGCGCGCCGGCATGGTGATGGCAAAGCTGCCTTCGTCGGGTATGGTCGGGATCGAAATTAACTGCACTTCGTTGCTGCCGCTGCCGCCAGCGGCAATAGTGCTGACGGTCGGGGTGATCGAGGTGCTGACGCTTGACCAGCTCGTTTGCAAAACGGCCGGCTTTCGAGGGAAGACAATGTCGAAAACAAGAGGGCGCGTGCTAGAGGCGGATTGCCGCTCCAAGAAACGAACATCCGCGTCAGGCGAAAGGGTGATGTCACTAGCCGAAAGATTGGAAACGCTTCCCGTATTGTTGGAACCGACCGTGACTGTATAGCGCGGCATGGCCCCCGTGACGGCGCAGGGGCCGGCGGCAAACAAGCCTGTATTGGATCGCAGGGCGTCAAGGGCCGTTTTAACCTGGGCCGCAGTGGCCGAAAAAGACACGACGGCAGAAGTGCCGACCGCGTCGCTGATTTTGTAGCCGCCTGCCGTTGGAGATCCGATGGAGCCGATGCCCATTCTGACCGAGGCTCCGCTGTAGTCGATGGGCTGCCCGTTATTGACAAAACGCAGGCGGATTTTTTCAACGTCTTCCCTAAAAAAAGCGGTTGCCCCGCCCGAAATAGTCTGTCCACCGACTTCAATTGAAAACACCCGTGGCTGCATCTCCACTGTGTCGGTGTCAATTCATGGGCTATGAGGACTCTTGCTCTGCCATGCGGGTTGCAAAAAACATATAGATGGCCGGCTTCCCATTTTCGCAGATCATAAATGGGGTGCGCCCGCGCAGGGTCCATCCTTCGCTTTTGTCCACCGTGATGTCGTAGGGCCGGTCGAATCCTTCGTTTGTTTTGGGCAAGCAAGTTTGAAAGTTTTCGTCCAAGGCGCTGGCCGGAATGGCGTTTGGCGGTTGGTCGGCGCGGCGGCTGTCGCGCTTTGCCATTTCGCCAAAGTGGTGGGGAAGTCGGGAGTCCATAGTTTTAGGCGCCCTGGCGTTGCCAAGCCCCGGCAAGTTGGACGGTGTATCGCAAAACGCCCCCGGCAACTATTTCATAAGACGCGGTGTGAGTTTTGATAAACAGGGTGTCCCCTTTGGGAGGAATGTCGGAAACTGGCATATCTGCGGATTCAAACACATAGTTGTTGATGTTGATGTAGTTGAAAAACTCTTTGCCTGTGTCTGGGTCTAAAACTATTTCAACCTCAAAAGTTCCGAGAATTTTGCGAATAAGCTCATCGTAAGGCGGAGCGTCGGTAAAATAAACCGTTACAGTGTGTTCTCGGACAAAGTAGTCAAACGAGATTTGCCGCGTAATGCCTCCGGCAACCACTTGGCCCACATCCGTAGTGCTTCGGAAAACATCGTTGTAGCTGTCGGAAAAAGATTTGCGGACAACTTGGGATTGAACCGATACGTCGAAATTGTTTTGCCACGTCAGGTCTTCAAATCTCTTGGCGGCAACAGCGTCGAAGGAAAAACGGAATAATTCCTGTCGCGGAATGTCTTTTTGCTCTTGCGAGCCATTTTCGTTTGTAACTGTAATGGTGTGCTCTTGGTTTGTCGCAACATGCTCCACTTGTGGCGGGCTAGAAATAAACATTCCAAGAATCACATCATCTTGACCAAACATGGCTGCATTGCCGCGCCGTATTTGTTCGACAACATCGGCGGGAACCGAGCCGCCCGTCCGCAACCGAAGGCTTTCCAAGTCGTTCGGCTCGCCTCGGTAAAATCCTTCAACGGATATGGCATACAATCCGGCATCGTAAGTGGCGCGGCTTTGTGTAACGAGCAGGGTGTTTGGCGGGAATTTTGCTTCGTTAAAGAAGATGCGCCCGGGCAATATGTTGGTTTCTTCTGACATGGTTTATGCGGCAGAAAGTGCTCGGATTGGCAATCTGTCGTGGATGCCGTCGGCGCGGATAAGAACCTCTTTAATCTGGGCAATGTCACTTGCCATGCCGCTCATCGGGTCGGCTTGCGGTTTCGCGTCTTTCCCGCCGGTTCCGCCGCCCTGGGTAGATTCGCGCACACGTTCGGCTTGGGTTTTAGATTGGTCGCGCACGAAGCGGTCAAAGTCTTCCCGCCTGCCAAACGGGTTTTGCCGGCGGAATTGTTGCTCAAGATCGCCCATGTTTTTAAGCGGGCTGTCTTCGCCAAAGAGTAAATCGGTCGCGGAGCGGCGGGACATTATATCCTGCGCGCGCCTTTCGGCGTTGCGCTCGGCGCGGAGTTCGGTGGTGGCGGCGGAGCCAAACTGTCCCTTGTCCATGAGTTCTGGCACGCGCGAGGTGCGGCGGCTCATCTCGGCCTCGATACGGAAAAGGTCGGCGCGTGCCCGCGCATCGGTTTCGGCGGCTTTGCGAAGGGCGTCAAGGGCGGATGTGGTCTGGCTCTTCGCAGAGGTTCCACCGCCCTCTTTTTCTGACGATGCAAGGGCCGCAGGATCAATTTTGATTGGTATTTTTGCCCCGCCGCCGCGCGTAGTGTCGGGAAATGGCGAGTCGGCATCGCCCCCGGTAAGGCGATCCATGAGGCTTCCGCCCCTCAGTGGCGAGTTGTTTAGCGCATTGGAAAAATCTCCAGCCGATATGCCCGCCGCTCGGATATTGCTGGCGAGTTCTGCGGAAAGCTCTTTTTGTTTGGCAAGTTCGTTAGTGAGATCAAAAAGGGGCGATCTTGCGTTTTGTTCGTAGGATTCGGCAAATCGCTTTGGCATTTCGGCCATGATCCCGCCCCATTCTTTTTTCAAATTATCAGCCTCATAATACATGATGTTGCTGATGTCTTGGACGGCCTGCTCCGCTTCTTTTTGCGTTGCGCGTATTGCTTCTGCCGCCGCGCCCATAAATGGAATTTGCTCCAGAACGTCGGCTAAATGCTTGGAAATGTTGGATGCAATTTTTGCTCCGAGCATTTCAAAAGAGCCATTGATGAAAGCCATCGTTGTTGAGTCAGAGCCAAATAGTGATTGCAGGGCGGCGCCTACCGATTCAACAGCAGCCATGGCCGCCGCAACCACTTCATTGACGGCATTGAGTCCAGCGATCTTGGCCGTGGTGAATAGCAATTCAAAGCCCTTGCCGACTTCCCCAACCGCAATCCCCGCGATGGCCGTTTTTACTGCCGTGATGGCCTCGCTGACTTTTAGCGTTTCGGCAACCCACTTGGCCGTTTGCACGGCATATTCTCCAAGCGCTTTGCCAAGCCCCGTTGCATCAATAGCAGCAACGCGCTCGGCCACGCTTGCAAGCGCCGGGGCGAGCTTTTCCAAAATGCCTGCGGCAAGCTCTGTTCCCTTGTTGCCAATAGCAGCAAGGCTGTCGCCAAGTTTGTCGAAGGCTTCGGCAGACTTGTCCATAACGGACGGCAGAGAGCCAAGTTGCTGGCGCGCTATGTCCAACTCGGAGCCCATAGCCCGAAGCAGCGGCATAAGCTCGCCGCCGCTTCGCCCGAAAATTTCCATAGCAACCTTGGTTCTAATTGCCGGGTCTTCGACAGAAGACACAGCAGAGGCAAGGGCTTGCAGTTGCTGGGTGGGTGTTTTGCCCTGCAAAGAATCAAATGAGAGGCCAAGCGCAGCCAAGGTCTTTTGCTGCTCGCTGCCAGCCTTGGTGCTTTCCACCATGTAGCGAGACATTCTATCGAGCATTGACCCTACTTGATCTGCCCCCAATCCCGCGTTTTCAAAGGCGCGTTGGAGAATAGCAAGATTGCCCGCAGACTCGCCCGTGCGCGCCGACAGGTCGTTTAGCTTTCCGCCAAGATCGAGTGCCTTGTTGAAGGCGTCGGCTGACGCTCGCACGGCCAAAAACGCGCCGCCGATGGCAACCACGGCGCGCGCAACCCCGGCAAAGGCATTTTTCACGCCAGCGGAAACGGTGTCCGCGCTTTGCTGCATCCGCTTCGCGCCAGACTCAAAGCCCGCCGTGTTTAGGCTGCTAAAGAATTTTAATGCGCCGTCCATTTTCTGCCTTGCTCAGTGTGTCAAGAGACGCTTGCCATGCCGGGATACCTGTCCATGACGCGCTTTATGGTTCCCTTAGCTTGTAGTTTGACCGCTTGGCTGAAGAAGTTGGCCCTTGCATTTAGCGCCTTGCGAAACACCACGCCGACGCGGTTCCATTGGTTCAAGTGCGTCAGGGCGTTTACAAACCCGATCTCATAGCTTTTGCCCCTGCCCTTTTGGTAGGCTTGCACCATTTCCTCCATGCCGCCTTTTTTGTGGTGCTTGGCGTTGCGGACATAGGCTGGCGCTTTTACGTCAATGCCAAGCTGGCTGCCGATCTTCGTCCACATGGAGGCGGCGAGGCCGCGCGCTCCCATGCGGGCCTTTAGGCTTTTGGCGCGACGATCTTGGATCTGACGCCATACCCACGCTGGGTAAGCCTTGGGCTCGTTGCTTTTGGAAAAATAATAGACCATCTTGCCGTTCTTGGCTTTAGATCGGCGCTCTGCTGCTCTTTGGCGCAAGCGCAAAACATCGGCGGCGCTGTATTGTTTGCCGCTGCGAGACTCTGGCCCGGCATAGTCAAAGGCATATCGGGAGCCCGGCTGTTTATCATGGTTGCTTTGGATGCTTTTAGTCGTGGCCTTGCGCGTCCCACGAACGGAAGCGTTTAGAATAGCGCCGACTTCGTGGCGCATGACTTGTTGGAAATCCTTGCCGCTGATTGAGGCAAGCTCACGCATGGCCGCATGAAATCGGCTCACGGCGCGATAGTCGGCCTGCACTACGGAATCCATGTCAGAGGCTTGGTGTCAGCGCGTCGGCCAACAACGCCTCTATGTCTTTAGCCCCCTCCTCGCCGCTATCTATCCAGCGCGGCGAGCGACCGCTCGCTAGTTCGTCGTAGATGATAAGCTGGTTTAGAGCGGCCATCGGCAAATGCCAAATGGCGTCCTCCAGACTGATTCCGTATTTGGCGACCCGTGCGGCAAGGCAAAGCTGCCACGCCGGGCGGGCCGCTAAACTTTTGGGGCGTTGTCGGAGGTTGCTGGGCTTGGCGCTGCCTGCGTGATGGTAGCCGCGACTTGCTCCATTTGCGCCGTGATCCAAGGCACAAAAGAAAACAGATCCTCAACAGGGCGCGAATCCATCCACTCGTAAATGTCGCCGCGCAGATCGTCAATAGTCGCAATGCGCTTGCGAATGTCCGAGATCGGAAGTGAGTGCAAATAGACAAACGAATAAACCGCAAAAGCGTAGTCACCGTCTTGTTCGCCAGTGATAAAATTGTTTTTTAGCCGCGAAAGAAGGCTCCACGTTGCCGAAGTAACGGGCCGCAAATCGAGACCGTTAATGCTTTGGTTTGCGCCTAATGCCGCCTGCTCAAGCAGGCCCGTCCGCTTTTCCGGGTCAATATCTTGCATATCGACCGCCCAGAGGTGTCAAATGGCCGACAGTTAGAGATTTTAAGAGGAGAAGGGGCGGAGTTGGCTGCCAGTGGTTTTATCGTATATGGGTCCCCCGCCGTCGCCGGGGTTGTATGGCCAAAATTCTATCGGCTCCATAATCACGCTGCTGATTTGTTCGTCGATGTTTGCGTCTGGCTGGCAATACATTTGCGCGCTGTAAGTCTTGCCCAAAAAGCCCAGCTTGAGCTGCGCCGTGGCGGTCGGCTCCGCCCCAGGCGCGCGCAGGGTGCTGTGGCCGCCGATGGACAGCTCGAAGCAGGCGTGGACAATGCTTCCGGCAATTCGACCTCCGTTGAATTCAGAAGAAGAGGCCGTAAAACAAAACGGTGGCGGGAATCCTTGTTGCTGGGTGCTGACAGAAAAAGCGGCAACCAACGGAGCCTGAAACGACCCGGACCGTGCTGGAGGGGTGGTGATAACAAAATTGCGCGTTATCTCTTTTGTCCATTGCAACTGCACTGCCGCCGTTTCGTAGTCGCCAAAGCCTCCACGGCAAGCCAAGTCCATTTCATCCTCGGCGAAAAGATAGGGGGCAGAAAAAGCGTCGCTAGGGGGGCTGTCCTCCGTGGTGAGGGTAATGGCCTCCTGTGGCGTCTCTTGGTAGCTTCCGGGGTCCTCGGTGGTCAGGGTTCGGAAGTAATAATACTCAAAAGAAAGTTTCCAATGTCGCACACGCCACCACATTTGCACGGCGTGGCTGATGGGCATCTCAAACGGGTAATAGGTGCCGCTTCCGGTATCAAAGATCAACCTCTCGCCGGTCGGCTCTCCGTCTTCGGTAAGGCCGCCAAGAGTGCTTTCTGGCGGGAAGCGCGGCACGCAGCCCCAAGGAAAAAGCCGCAAGCTGCGAACCGAGGCCACGGCTAAAGCACCATCTGCGCCACTTGGCGCTTGGTCTCGGGGGAAAGTTTTTCGTCGGCCAGCATAATGCCGCCTCCGGGCAAGTTGACCATAACAAGCCGGCGACATTTGTTGTGGCCCAAGTCGAGGAGGTTTTCGCGGTTAAACAATGACGCGCGCGCCCCGGGCAAGTCTGGCAACTTTGAGCGAAGGCTTTCGCAGGCTTCTTGGCCCTCAATAATGGCCTGCACAATTTTTGCTGTTGGCACGCCGTTGGCGCCGTCCAGCTCAAACCAATAATGCCACGTTTCTCGGCCTTTTTGCACGACGCGCGAGATGGGATCTTGCTGGCGAATGCGAACGCCCACGGTGGCGAGCGTCGCGGCGACTTTGGTATCAGTGGTAGCGTAGTGTCCGACCGGGCCTTGCATATAATATCTGATCTCTATGTGGGGTCATTGCCCCTGCTGCTTAGAAGTTGTGATTTGTCGCCGAGACGGTGACTTGATGAAAATCGTTGGGGGCTTTGTTGACGGCAACGGAGTCGATGTAGAACGTGCCGCCGCTAATCCCGCCCATAGTGCTGATTGAATTTGCCAAGCTGATGGAAGCTCCGACAGTTGGGATGGTGGACTTCAAAAAGCCGCTCATGCTGGCCACACTTTTGAGGCCGTGGTAAGCCACCGCGATATGGTCGCCATCGTGGTCAACCACTACGGTCTTGTCCGAATCTGTGGTTTGAGAAAAAGAAGTGAAAACGGCGACTGTTTCCGCCGAGCCGCCGAAGGTGATGCTGGTGAGTCCTACGATTGTCGCTGCCATGCACTAGGGGCGGTGTCAACCTAGCGCGCTCGATAAATCCCCGTGCGCTGACCTGATTTCTGCTCGTAGCCCTCAAATACAGCGCCCTCGATGGACGCGGCCACGGCTTTGTCGGCCAAGCAATCCGGCCAATTCGGCAGACGGATCACGCCGTCAACGGGCTCAAGGCGCGGGCGTTGGGTATGCTTCGTTGACCCAGCATCGGAGGTTGATGCTGCGGCGGAAGGATCTCGTTTCGTTTTCATAAGAGACAGGGTCAAACTCGATGCCCCAGACTTTGACGAGGTCGGTGGCGTTGAGGTTGGTCAGAAAATTCGGGCCGTCCACGTTGGCCCAGAGGTCGTGCCACAGCTCTTTGAAGCCGGCCGCGCCTTCGTCATCGTCGGCGGGGTCGGGCAGGCGGCGTTCGTTGCGCTCTTCGTCGGGCGTTTCGTCGGCGGCTGTGGTCAACGTGATGCTGACGCGGGTGTTCCACGTTTGCATCCCAAGGACAACCTCATCGAGCTTCTCGGCCCGGATGGCGATCATCGGCAGGCTGTCCTCGTCGGACTCGTCGGCGGAGGTGATGCGGCACCCGGCGAGGTTGGCGTCGGCGCTGAGAACCGTATCCACGGCGCGCTCTAGGGATTCTTCAAGGCTGTAAGCGGGGGCGCTCATTTGCTGTCGGGGCTTTGCAGGGTGAGGTCAATCGTTGCTAAATCGGTGTCTATTCCGGTAATGCGGTAGCGGCGGTCTTGGAATTTCACGATGCCGCCGAGGCGGTAGGCCGGGGCGCCGGCTTTGAGCACGGTGGCGGTGAGTCCCCTCGCCGCTTCAAAGCCGCCTTCGCCCAAGGCGTTGCCATAGGTTTCCTCGCCTACCACGGCCAGATAGCACCTCTCGCGGTATTCGATTTGGTCACGGATGGTGCCGACTGCTTCGGTGGAGGCGGCGGTGTAGGCCTGGGCAAACTGGCTCATGCGCTGGGAGCGGTGTCAGCGGGCCAGCGGCGGCGGTAGACTTCGTTGCCGTAGGCATAGCCCGGCTCGCTATTCTCGATGGCGTAGGTGGCGTCCATCGGCACGGCGGGATTCCATGCGGGATGCTCGTGACGGAAGGTAATGTCGGACGGGACGAGGATGCCGTGTTTTTGCACAAGGCGGGTGTAGTCGTTGTCGCAGAAAACGCCGTGGTATTCGGGGCAGACGATGCCGCCATCGAATCCGAACAGATCCAGCGTGGGCCGCGTGACGCAGAAGGTGATGAGCAAATCGTCGGTGCGGTAGCCGTCGCGTATTTGCAGGGCGGCGGGCTGCTCGAGCTTGTCGGCCAGCGCCTCCTCAATCTGCTTGTCCCAATGGAGCGGACAATGCAGATCGTCCTGCACGGTCAGGATAATGTGCCCGGTGCTGGCGCGGACGCCTGCATTGTAGTTTTCAACCAGCGTGCCGCCCACTTGGTCGAGCTTTCCGGCGGGTGAAAGGGCGTGGCGGAAGCGGTGAAGAAGCCCGCCCGTTTCTTGGTCATCCTGGCTGAAGGCAAAGATGTATTCGATGCGCGAGGCGTCAGCGGCAGAATCCAGCCATGCCTTGCGGACGCGGGCGGCTTGCTCGGGGCGTCCGCGTGTGGGGTGGACGATGCTGATTGTGATTTTGCCGTCCTTGACGCATTGGGCCAAGCGGTCGCGCTCAATCTTGTCGGCCTGTTCGATGCGCCCCGTGATGCGTAGAAGCTGCGTCCAAAGCTGTTCGCCTCCCCAAGAGTAAAGCGCGTCTCTGTGCGTCCACGGCAATTCTGCCGGGCGCGGCGTGGCGATCATCTGTCGCAGGTAGGCTTCGGCTCGGACGAGATCAAAGAGATCGAGATGAAGCGCACCAAGCAGGGCTAGGGCTTCCCGGCGGTTAGGCATAAGAGCATACGCCGCGTGCAGGGCCGCGCACATGGCGGCATATTCGGGGCTTGGGCGCTCCACGACGGGCGGGCGCACCATTTCGGCCACGTTAAGCAGCACCTCATAACGCTCCACGGGTTGAAGGTCTTCGCGTTGGGCAAGCTGTTGGCCGAGGGTCAGCGCCTCGTCTTTGCGGCCTTGGCCCATCAATTCGCCTTGGATGTGGTAAAGATCGCGCACCGTGCGCTCGGCTTCGGGGATAGAGTCAAGGATGCGGAGGTTGCGCTCGTTGCCCTGCTTGGCCTCCTCGTCGGGAAGGTGAATGACCACGGGTGCATCGCACCGGGCGTAGGTTCTGCCGTCGCCCTCCAGCGGCAAAAAGTTTTCGTGGATGCGGCCACGCCAGCGGCCCTTGCTGCGCCTCACAAGGCGCTCGCGGGCATTGTGCGCGATCTGCCTGCCCGCGACATTGTGGTAAAGGCAGAAGCCGTCGAAATCTTTGCCGTGCTGCTCCAGTAGTTCGTGCAGGGCGGGTGCAAAATTGTCGCCCGGAACATCGTCGGCATCGACCCACAAGCACCAATCATTGCTGGCAAGGTCAAAGGACGCCTGGCGGGCTGCGGCAAAATCGTCCACATGGGGCCAATCGTTCTTCGGGTCGTTGGCATAAACACCCATCTTGGCCCCGTGGCGCTCGCAGACGCGGGTGATTTCCAAGTCGGGCGGCGTGTTGCCATGCGCGTGGACTACGCATATTTCGTCCACGGCGGGTTTGAACAAGGTAAGGCAGCGATCCAGCCGCTTCGGTTCATTGTGCGTGATAACGCACAGGGATATTTTTTCTCTCATCTCGGCGCGTGAGCGCCTGTCAACTTCCCCACAAACAGAAACCCCCGGCGTGTGCCGGGGGCTCCGTGTTGCGGTTGGAGATGGAGACTTAGGCTCCGAGAGCGAGTTTCGCTGCCGCCGTGATTCCGCGAGTGTAGCCGTAGGTGCAGCTATAGCTGGCGAAATGCTGACCACTCGACGGATTGAAGTGGCGGCGATAGTTGATCGAGAGGCCCGTTTCGGGATCGTTGACCGTGGTGGCCGCGAGGTATTCCGAAGGAGCCTGCGCCGGGAGGGAGCGCACGGCAACGGCCAGAGCGTTCGGGTGAACCGCGAAGCCCTTCAGCGAAATGCTGTTGGAGGGAGTCGAGGTCACTTCGTAGACGTTCATGCCGTAGACGCGGGGCACGCGGCCATCAACGATGGCGTCACGAGCACCGAACTGCGAAGCGTCGGACAGGTTGCTCTGAGAGAGCAGGCCGTCGTAGAGGTCGCTGTCGAGGATCAAGCTGCGCTGATCGAGCGGCACGCGGTCGGCGCTCATGGCTTTACGAAGAGCGCGGACGTTGGCGAGCGTGAGCGTGGTCAAGCCCGTCACGGTCGCGGCAAATTGCGCTGCGCCAGAGGCGGTGGTAACAAACGCGCTGAAGATATCGTCGATCACGGCTTGCGCGAGAGCGCGGCCTTGCTGATAGGCGAATTTCTGGATGTCGGCGTTGGTGCTGCGGCTGAACTCCGTGTCGGAGATGCGGACGGTCACAATCTTGTGCTTGTCCACATTGACGCGGGTCGCGTTGATGGTGCCGCCGTTGGCCTCGTAGGTGTCGGCAAAATCGGTGGCGGTGAGGTTCGCAATCAGCGGAACTTCAACGGAAGCGCCGCGAGCGACAGCATCCGAGGAATAGCTGGTTGAGAACACGTTGAGCGGCGCGAGAGTCCGAACAAAGGACTCAAGGGCCAACTGACTGTATAGACGATCATTCAGATCGGATGCGATGGTAGCCATAGAATTTTAGGAGTTGAGGGATTTGATGATTTCGCTCTTGTGAGCGCGGAAATAGGTGGTGGCTTCGGGGCCAGTGAGGGAGGCAAACTTCTGCGCCGGGGTCAGTTCCGGCTGTGCCAAGGACGGATCAACGCCGATGCCAGCCACGATTGCAGCAGCCTGTTCGCCAGCACTTTTGGAGGCAGCGCGAAGCGCGTTGATCTCCTCGTCTTTGGCGGCGGACTCGGAAGCGAGGCGCTCGACTTCGGCCCGCAGGGTTTCGATTTCCTTGGCAACGTCTTCGGCGCTTTGCGCGGCGACGGCTTCGGCGTCAACTTTGGCGGCTTCGACTTCGGCCAGCTTGGCTTGAAGTTCGTCAACCTGCGCTTGAAGTTCAGCGTTCATGTTAACTTCCTCGGAGATGTCAACGGCGTCCGTGGTCACGGGCGCTTCGACGGACGGTTCCACGACTTCGGGAACAGCCTCCTCGGCTTTGCGGTTTTTCGCGGGCTTACGCATAGAGTTGGAAAATTTGTCAAAGCGGCTGCGCGCTTCGGCGGGCGTGATAGAGGCGGCGGCTTCCAGCCCGTCTTCGACGTAATCGGCAAAACCCATTGCCACGGCTTCTTCTGCGCCAAGCCATGTCTCGTCGTCCATCAGCGCGGCGATCTGCTCGGAATCCATGCCCGTCTTGCGCTTGTAAGCATTGACCAGCGTGGCTTTGAGCTTGTCGAGAATGTCGGCTTCTTTGCGAAGATCGTCCGCATCGACCATGCTCATCGACCAGGG
>Ga0315903_10002463_pt1 | contig 27113 bp, 26 predicted proteins | sample LakEriMetagenome_7_FD_203524 | JGI IMG/M metagenome (GOLD analysis project Ga0315903, IMG submission 203524) | Freshwater fungal communities from buoy surface, Lake Erie, Ohio, United States - Buoy 2 MA119 | ecosystem: Environmental > Aquatic > Freshwater > Lake | place: USA: Lake Erie, Ohio... | reverse complement strand
AAGTCGCGGGCCAGGCGGCCCTCGCGCAGCAGCCAGCCCTCGGGGATCGAACCCAGCGTCACGTGAAGGCGGCGTAGCCGTCGCGCTCGAGACGGTCAGCCAGTTCGGGACCGCCGCTCTCGACGATCCGACCGTCCACGAGAATGTGCACCCGGTCGGGCTTGAGCTCCTCGAAGAGGCGCGCGTAGTGCGTGATGGCCAGCACCCCGAGGTTCGTCTCGCGGGTCGCGCGTTCCACGCGCGCCGCACAATCGCGCAGGGCATCGATGTCGAGACCCGAGTCCAGCTCGTCGAGAACCACGAAACGGGGTTCCAGTACGGCGAGCTGCAGGGTCTCGTTGCGCTTCTTCTCCCCACCCGACAGGTCGACGTTCATCGTGCGGCTCACGAGGTCGGCGTCGAAGTTGATGGCCCCGGCCTCGGCCGCGATGCGCGCCCCAAGGTCCGCCACGGGACGGCCCCGGGCGGCCAGTGCCTCGGAGAGAACCTCGTCCACGTGAACGCCGGGCACCTCGATGGGATACTGCATCACGAGATGAAGACCCGCCCGGGCCCTCTCCCAGGTGGGGAGAGCGAGGATGTCGGTGCCGTCGAGGGTCACCGTCCCGGCCGTCACCTCGTAGCCGGGACGACCCATGATCACGGCCGACAGGGTCGACTTGCCGGCCCCGTTCGGGCCCATGACGGCGTGCACCTCGCCGCTTCCGATCTCGAGGTCGATCCCCTTGAGGATCTCCTTGCCCGCCACGCTCGCGCGCAGACCGTTGATGACGAGAGTGCTCATCGGGGGTTCCTCCTCGTGACGATGACGTGTCCGTCGCGCACCTCGGCGTCGAACACCTCGACGGGTTGGGTGGCGGGCAGCGTGTCGGGCTTGCCCGTCTCCAGATTGAAGGCGCTGCCGTGGCGGATGCACTCGAGACTCCGGGTCTCGCACCACACGATTCCCTCGGAGAGCGAGACGTTGGCGTGGCTGCAGGTGTCGGCGATGGCGTGCACCTCATCACCGACGCGCACGACGGCGACGGCGACTCCATCCACGTCCACCTTGCGGGCGGTACCCGACTCGATCTCGTCCAGGCGGCACACGATGCTCATGAACGGGCTCCGATCAGTTCGGCGGCGAGTTTCTCGGCCACGGCGGCGCGCAACGGGGCGGCGTCCACCCCGCGGGGGAGACGGTCGAGCACATCGTTGAAGAACCCGAACACGATGAGGCGCTCGGCGACCTCGGGTGGCACGCCTCGGCTCTCGAGGTAGAAGCGCTGCTCGTCGTCGATGGAACCGACGGTGCTCGCGTGGCTGCACTTCACTTCGTTCGTGAGGATCTCGAGGTTCGGCACGCTCTCGGCCCACGCGCCCTCGCCGAGGGTGAGGTTGCGATTCGTCTGGAAGGCCTCGGAGTGGGCCGCGTCGTGGGCGATGCGGATGAGTCCCGTGTACACGCTGCGCGCGGTTCCCCCCACGGCTCCCTTGAAGAGGAGGTCGCTGTGGGTGCGCGGTGCGTCGTGGATCTGCAGCGTGCGGAAGTCGTGCATCTGGGTCCCGCTGGCGAAGTAGAGCGCCATCTGCTGGGCGCTCGCGCCCTGCTCGACGAGGCGCGCCTCGGCGCGCACCCGGGCGTAGTCGCCCCCGAGCGCCACGGTGAAGAGGCGCGTCGTCGAGTCACGGTGACCCACGGTCTGCTGGTGGCCGATCTGCCACGCCGAAGACCCGAGCTGGTTCACCTGCACGTAGTTCACGCGGGCGGCCCTGGCGGCGCGGATCTCGAGCACGGGAACGACGAGCGAGGCCACCCCATCCGGTGAGGTGAATCGCTCCACGACGGTGATCTCGGAGTCCTCGCCGGCGTCGATGACGAGACGCGGATACGCCACGATGCCGGGGCTCTCGAGATGGTGCACAATCTCCACGACGCTGCCGGCGACGGTGCCCCGCGGCACGACGAGGGCGATCTCGTCCGCGGAGGCGGCGTTCAACTCGGCGAAGACGTCGGGCGCCGTGGTCATCGCCACGCCGCGACGGGGACCGTCGGCGCGCCATTCGTCGGCACCGATGGTCTCGGTTCGCGTCGCGCCGGCACCGAACCGGCTCAAGTCCAGTTCGCCGATGCGGCTGTAGCGCCAGATCTCCTCTTCGGCGCTCGGCATCACGGGGGTGGTGTTCACGTGTCTGTTCCTTGTCTCATGCGCTGCATGTTCGTCGTGCGGTCTTTGCGGGCGGGACGCGGTCCCGTCACTTCCTCTTGCGCCGCCACCAGCGGCGATTCCTGCGTTCCTCGTCCAGGTCGGCGAGCGTCGCGGCACTCACCGCGTTGATGATGTCCTCTGCCGCGTCGAGGACGGCCGCAGCCGACCCGTCATCGAGGCCGGGGACCGCCGGCGGAGTGGGCGGTGCGATGGCCGACCCGTGCACCCAGGCCACATCGGCGAGACGCCGCTCGTACCCCGGACAGGGGTCGGGGCATCGCCACGGGGCCTCGGGGGCCAGGTCGAGGTTGCACTTGCGCACGGCATCGCCGTTCGCGTACGTGCGGCTCTCGTAGTTCTTGCATTCGGTGCGCATCGCCACGACGACACCTCCGTCACCCGACGGAACCCTCCATCTGCAGCTCGATCAGGCGGCTCCATTCGACGGCGTACTCCATGGGCAGGGTGCGCGTGACCGGCTCGATGAATCCGTTCACGACCATCGACATGGCTTGCTCCTGGGAAAGGCCGCGGCTCATGAGATAGAAGAGCTGCTCGTCGGCGATCTTGGAGACGGTGGCCTCGTGACCGATTTCGGCGTCCCTCTCACCCACCTCCATGTAGGGGAACGTGCGCGACTCCGAGTCACCGTCAAGGATGAGGGCGTCGCACTGCACGTGGCTCTTGCAGCCGTGGGCACCTTCGTCGATGCGCACGAGTCCGCGGTACGTGGTGACGCCTCCGTCCTTGCTGATCGACTTCGACACGATCTTCGACGTGGTCTCGGGAGCCGCGTGGACCATCTTGGCGCCGGCATCCTGGTGCTGACCGGCGCCGGCATAGGCGACCGAGAGCACCTCGCCGGTGGCCTTCGGGCCCATGAGGTACACGCTCGGGTACTTCATCGTGAGCTTGGAGCCGATGTTGCCGTCGATCCATTCCATGTGCCCCTCGGTCTCGACGCGCGCGCGCTTCGTGACGAGGTTGTAGACGTTCGGCGACCAGTTCTGGATGGTCGTATAGGTCACGCGGGCCGAGGGCTTCACGATGATTTCCACGACAGCGGAGTGCAGCGAGTCGCTCGTGTACACCGGGGCCGAGCACCCTTCGATGTAATGCACCTTCGAGCCCTCGTCGGCGATGATGAGCGTGCGCTCGAATTGCCCGGCGTTCTCCGAGTTGATGCGGAAGTAGGCCTGAAGGGGCATCTCGCACTCCACTCCGGGCGGGACGTAGATGAACGAACCACCCGACCACACCGCGGTGTTGAGGGCGGAGAACTTGTTGTCGCCGGGCGGAATCACCGTGCCGAAGTACTGCTGGACGAGGTCGGGATACTCGCGCAATGCTGTGTCCATGTCGCAGAAGAGGATTCCCTGCTTCTCGAGGTCCTCGCGGTTGCGGTGGAACACCACCTCGGACTCGTACTGGGCGGTGACGCCCGCGAGGTACTTGCGCTCGGCCTCGGGGATGCCGAGCTTCTCGTAGGTGAGCTTCATCTGCTCGGGCAGGTCGTCCCACTCATCGACCTGGGCGGTGGCCGGACGCAGGTAGTAGAAGATGTCCTGGAAGTCGATGTCGGGCATGTTCACCGAGAACCACGGCGCCATCGGCTTGCGATCGAACACCCCGAGGCTCCGGAGGCGCAGCTGGGTCATCCAGCGCGGCTCGCCCTTCCACCAGCTGATCTGCTCCACGACGCGATCGCTGAGACCCTTCTCGGGTTCGAACGCGTACTCGACGTCGTCGCTCCAGCCGAGGCTGTACTTGGACAGGTCGAGGTCGAAAGCGGTCATTGCCGTGTCTCCTTCGTGTGGTGGTTCGGGGGGCTCATTGTTCCGGGGACAATTAGCACTATCGCCATAGTAACAATCAAGGGGTCGCGAACCACGCGAAACGGGCGGAAAACGCCACCGCTAGCGTGGTCCGGACCATGGAACGTTTCGGGCTCGTCGGCCTCCCCAATGCGGGCAAGTCCTCTCTCTACAACGCCCTCACCGGCGGCGGAGCCCTCGCGGCCCCCTACGCCTTCGCCACCAAGGATCCCAACATCGGGGTGGCCCAGGTGCCCGACCCGCGCCTCGAGCGCCTCGCGGAGCTGTCCGTCTCGAAGAAGGTGGTGCATGCCGCCGTCCAGGTGGTGGACATCGGCGGCCTGGTCGAGGGTGCGAGCAAGGGCGAGGGACTCGGCAACAAGTTCCTCGCCAACATCCGCGAGGTCGACGCCATCGTCTTCGTGCTGCGGGCCTTCCGCGACGCCGACGTGCCGGGTCCCGACGACCCGCTCGAGCACCTCCGGGTCGTCGAACTCGAACTGGCCCTCGCCGACCTCGAGACGGTCGAGTCGCGTCTCACCCGCTCGAAGAAGGCGGCCCGCGTGGACAAGTCCGCCGAGGAGGAGGCCGCCGCCTTCCAGCGCGCCCACGACATCCTCGCCGAGGGCACGCCGATCTACCGATCCTCGCTGTCGGCCGACGACCGCGAGGTGCTCGCGCCGCACTTCCTGCTGACCAACCGGCGCGTCCTCGCGGTGGTGAACGTCGGCGAGGACGAACTCGACCGCATCCCGACCGAGGTGGCCCGCGTCCGCGCCGAACTCGCCCCGGAGGGCTCCGCCCAGGCCTCCGAGGTGGAGGTCATCGGCATGAGCGTGCAACTCGAAGCCGAGGCCGCCCAACTCGACCCGGTCGACAGGGCCGAGATGCTCGAGGCCCTCGGTCTCGGTGACGGTGCGCTCGCCGCGATGGTGCGCAGCGCGTACCACCTGCTCGGTCTGCGCACGTACTTCACCACGGGCGAGAAGGAGTCGCGTGCCTGGACCTTCCGCGCCGGATCGAAGGCCCCCGAGTGCGCGGGGAAGATCCACAGCGACATCCAGCGCGGCTTCATCCGCGCCGAAGTGATCCACTGCGACGAGCTGCTCGCCATCGGCAGCTGGAACAAGGCCAAGGAGCTCGGCAAGATCCGCTCCGAAGGCAAGGACTACGAGTTCGTCGACGGCGACGTCACCGAGTTCCGCTTCAACGTCTGAGCGGCACGATGGAACCCGTCTGGCTCGTGAGCGACGGCAGGGTGCTCGCATCGGCGATGCGCACCACCACGCGCGCCGAGCGACGCCGAGGCCTGCTCGGCCGTGACACGGTTGCCGAGCCACTCGTGCTGGAGAACTGCGCCTGGGTGCACTCGCTCGGCATGCGCACCGACATCGACGTCGTCCACCTGGACGCGCACGGCACGGTCCTCTGCGCGGCGCACCTGCCCCGCTGGCGCATCGGCCGACCGGTGCGCGGCGCGGCAAGCGTGGTGGAGGCGGCGCCCGGATCGGTTGCCCGCTGGGAACTGAAGACCGGTGCTCGGGTGGAGGTGCGCCGTGCCCGAGACTGACGTCGCGCCCGGCCTCTGGCTGGTGGCCACTCCCATCGGCAACCTCGGCGACCTGTCGCCTCGTGCCGGCGATGTCCTGCGCGCCGCCGACATCGTGTGCTGCGAGGACACGCGCCGCACCGCCCCCCTGCTCGCGCGCATCGGAGCGACCCCGCGCCGCACCATCGTGGTGAACGAACACACCGAGCACGACGTGTGTGGCCTGGTGCCCGGGTGGATCGGTTCGGTGGTGGCCCTCGTATCGGACGCCGGGACACCGGGCATCAGCGACCCGGGGGAACGCCTCGTGCGGGCCGCCCTCGATGCCGGTCTCCCCGTTCATGCGGTGCCCGGACCCGCCGCATTCGTGGCCGCGGCGGTGACGAGCGGCTTCCCCGTTGCTCGCCTCGCCTTCGAGGGATTCCTGCCCCGCAGCGGTTCCGAGAGGCGCGAGCGCCTCACCGAGATCTCCCGCGAGCGCCGCACCGTCGTGCTGTACGAGGCCCCGCATCGTCTCGCCCGCACGCTCGCCGACCTGGCCGTCGCGTGCGGACCGGACCGCCGCACGGTCGTGTCCCGCGAGATCACGAAGATGCACGAGGAGCACTGGCGAGGCACCCTCGCCGCGGCCGCAGCAGGCGGCGGACCGGGCGCAGACCCGCGGGGCGAGTACGTCATCGTCCTGGCACCGGCCTCGCGCGAGACCGGCGAGGCCGACGACGCCGAGATACGTCGCGAACTCGACGCGCGTCTCGCCGCGGGCCTGTCCATGAAGGACTCCGTCGACGAGGTCACCGCCGCGCTCGGGGTGAGACGCAACCGCGTCTATACGATCGCGGTCTCCCCATGAACACGTCTGCATCCTCCGCGCCAGCGACGGCGGCCTTCTTCGACCTCGATCGCACGCTGATCGCCGGATCGTCGGCGTTCGTGTTCGGACGTGCCGCGCGCGATGCCGGACTCGTGCGCACGTGGGATTTTCTCGAGGACGCCCTGGGCGCGGTGTGGTTCCGGCTCGCGGGCGCCTCCGACGACGTCGCCGCATCGGCCCGCGATCGCATGCTGTTGGCGGTGGCCGGTGTGCGCCACGAGGACCTCGTCGACCTGAACGACATGGTCCTGCCCGAACTGCTCGGTCTCATCCGCCCCGAGGCCCGCGCCCTCCTCGAGCACCACCGCGCCGCCGGTCGCGAGACCTGGATCGTCTCGGCGTCACCGGTGGAGATCGTCGAACCCCTCGCCCATGCGCTCTCGATGACCGGCGGCATCGGCACCCGCGGCGAGGTGGTCGACGGGATCTGCACCGGTCGCCTCGACGGCCCGTTCTGCTACGGCACCGGCAAGGCCGAGGCCATCTCGCGACTGGCCTACGAGCGCGGCATCGACCTCACCAACTCGTGGGGCTACTCGGATTCGGCGAGCGACATTCCCATGATGGAGATCGTCGGCAACGCGGTCGCGGTCAACCCCGACCAGCGCCTCGCCGACACCGCGGCCGAGCGGGGATGGCCCGTCGTCGAATTCTCGAGGCGCTCGCGCATGCTCGTGCGCCGGTACGGCACGCTCGGGGCGTTCGCGGTCGGCCTGCTCGCGGCGTGGTCACTGGGGTTGCGCAAGGGGCGCCAGCGCTAGCTGGCGGCTCATCGCCACGCAGGTCCCCGACTCGTCCCACAGCTCGCCGTCTTCCTCGCACATCCCGCCCTGCACGACACGAGTCGTGAAGACGCAACGAATGGGCCCGGGCACGGGGACCGCGCGCACATGCACCGTGAGCTCCACGGTGGGCACCCACCCGCGGGGCCCGAAGAGGTTCATGAGCGTGGGCGGGAACGAGTCCGCCGCCAGCAGAAGCCCGAGCGTGTCCACGGGGCGACCGTCCCTGAAGGTGAACCACCCCCGCATGCGCGCCTCACCGGTGGCCCCGCCGGCCATGAACGCGCGGTCCTCCGGCACGATGCGCATGTCGAGACGCGACATCAACCCGAGCGGGGGCGCCCCGGGGGACGTCTCGCGAGGGGCGCACTCCGCGAACGGCGGGAAGTCGGGCGGGGCCACGGTCACGTGGCGGTCGCCGGCGTCGACATCGACGTCGCCGAACACTCCGGTGCAACGCACCAATTCGCGACCCTCGCGCACGAGGGCCCCCGACACCACGGCGAGGCGCCTCCCGTCCTTCACGATGCGGCACTCCGTGCGGGCCGGACCGGCGGGTGCCGGCGAGAGGTAGTGCATCGTCACGGTGACGGGATCGCGCCGTCCGCACTCGGCACGCATCGCGGCGGCGACGCGCGCCATCAGGTAGCCACCGTTGGCGTTCCCCATGATGTCCCAACGCTCGGGGATCGGGGTGTCCCACGACCCATCGGCGTTGCGTGACGGCGCGGTCGCATCGTCGAACTCGTGGGACATCGCCTCGAGCGTAGGGACGCCGTGGGGGCGGAAACGAACCGACCCCGCGGCACGGCCGCGACCTAGCCTGTCCCAGTGGGCACGTACTACTTGACGACACCGATCTATTACGTGAACGCCGAGCCCCACCTCGGTCACGCCTACACAACGATCGTCGCCGATGCACTCGCGCGCTGGCACCGCCTCCTCGGCGACGACGTGCACTTCCTCACCGGCACCGACGAACACGGGCTCAAGATCCAGCAGGCCGCCGAGGCCGCGGGCACCACCCCCCAGGAGTTCGTCGACCGCATCGCCCCCCTCTTCCGTGCCGCGTGGGAACGCCTCGACATCTCGCATGACGACTTCATCCGCACCACCGAGGAACGCCACAAGCAGGGCGTGGCGGCGCTGCTGCAGAAGTGCTGGGAGGCCGGCGACATCGAGCTCGACACCTACCGCGGGCTCTACTGCGTGGCGTGCGAGGCTTACTACGTCGAGGACGACCTCGACGGCGGGTTGTGCCCCATCCACAAGCGACCGGTCGAGCAGGTGGAGGAGGAGAACTGGTTCTTCCGCCTCTCGAGGTTCGAGCAGCGGCTCCTCGACTGGTACGCCGCGCACCCGGGTGCCGTGGTTCCCGACTTCCGTCTCAACGAGGTCACGGGATTCATCCGTCAGGGGCTCCAGGACTTCTCGGTGTCGCGCAAGTCGCTCACGTGGGGCATTCCCCTCCCGTTCGACCCCTCCCACGTCGCCTACGTGTGGTTCGACGCGCTGGCCAACTACGTGACCGCGGTGGGCTACGGCACCGACGACGAGAGGTTCGCCAAGTGGTGGCCCGTGAATCACCACCTCATCGGCAAGGACATCCTGCGCTTCCACAATGTCTACTGGCCCGCGATGCTCATGTCGGCGGGCATCGAGCCCCCGCGCGGCTGGGCGGTGGGCGGATGGCTGCTCGTGGGCGGCGAGAAGATGTCGAAGACCACCGGCAACGTGGTGAACCCTCTCGACCTCGTCGACGAGATCGGCGTGGACGGCTTCCGCTACTACGTGCTCGCCGACACCGCGTACGGCAACGACGGCGACTTCACCTGGGAGGGTCTCGTCGCCCGCTACAACTCCGACCTCGCCAACAATCTCGGCAACCTCGCCGCCCGCGTGGCCACCGTCGTCGACAAGAAGTGCGGCGGGCTCGGGACCTCCCCGGACCCCTCGTCCCCCCTCGCATCGGCCGCGGCGGAGGCCGTCACCGAAGCCATCGCACAGTGGGAACGCGTCCAGCCCAGCCGGGCCCTCGAGGCGGTGTGGTCGCTCATCCGGGCGACCAACGCCCACCTCGAGAATCACGAACCGTGGAAGAGCGAACCCGGAGCCGACGTCAACCGCGTCATGGGCGACGCGCTCGAGGCCCTGCGCATCGTGTGCATCCTCGTGTTCCCCGCCGTACCGCGCACCGCGAGGGAGATCTGGCGGCGCATCGGCATGCCCGGATCACCCGAGGACTGCCGCGTCCCCCGCGACACCGCGTGGGGCGGCTACATCGCCGGCGCACCGGTGACGAAGGGCGACCCCCTCTTCCCCAGAAGGACGGCGTGACGTGTCCGCTTCCGCGCTCCCCGTCGGCGGTTGGACGGACACCCACTGCCACATCCACGACGACTCCATGTCGACGCCTCCCGGCGAGACCCTCATGCGTGCGCGCGAAGCCGGCGTGACCGCGTTCGTGGTCGTGGGCACGGACGCGCGCACCTGCGGCGAGGTGACGGCACTGGCCGCCGCCCACGACGACGTGTGGGCCACCGTGGGTCTGCATCCCCACGATGCCGTCGACGGAGTCGACACCATCGTCCCCTTCCTCGATTCGCCGCGCGTGGTGGCCGTCGGGGAGTGCGGGCTCGACTACCACTACGACCACTCCCCACGCCCCGTGCAGATGCGCGCCTTCGCCGAGCAGATCCGCCTCGCCCACGAGCGCGATCTCACGCTCGTCGTGCACACCCGCGACGCCTGGGACGACACCCTCGACGTGCTCGCCGCCGAAGGCGTGCCGTCCTCCGTGATCATCCACTGCTTCACCGGCGGCCCGGTCGAGGCGGAGCGATGCGTCGACATCGGGGCATATCTGTCGTTCAGTGGCATCGTCACCTTCAAGAACGCCTCCGACATCCGCGAGGCGGCCGTGGCCTGTCCCGCCGACCGCATCCTCGTGGAGACCGACAGCCCGTATCTCTCCCCGGTTCCCCATCGCGGACGCCCCAACGAGCCCGCCCACGTGGGCATCGTGGGCACGGCGATCGCGGGCTGGAGGGGCGATGACCCCGCCGGATTCGCCCGCACGACCTCGGCGAACGCCCGTCGGGCGTTCCCGCGAATACCCTCGGGGGCGTGAACCTCACCACCGTCGACAGGAACCGCCTCACGGTGGTCGTGCTGTTCACGGTGATCGTGTCGCTCCTCTACTTCGTGTCCTCCGGGCGTTCGGAGGCCGACACCTCGGGCGATCCGTCCGCCACCACGACCACGCTTCCCGGGAACGGAACGGGTTTCTACACGGATCCGAACTCGGTCGTCGATGCGCCCGCCAGCCTGCAGGGCCCGGGCGCCGCCGAGGCGGGCGACGGCGGACCCATCGCCTATCCCGCCGACGAGGATCTCAACACCGTGCGCGGTCGCGCCAGCTTCAAGACCTACCCCCAGGGCGGCGAGCGTGGGTGCTCAACCGGGCTCGCGCCCCTCGCGACCAGGATCAGGGTGCGCAACCTCGAGAACGGGCGCATCACGACCTGCACCAACGTCTACATCGGCGCCATCCCCGGCGGCTTCGACATCGTGCTCGACATCAGGGTCTTCGAGGCCATCGCCGAGATCGTGCAGGCACCGTTGCCCGTCGAGATCTCCTGGTGACGCTCTCGCGCTCCGACGCTTCCCGCATGCTCGAGGGCGCGGGTCTGCGCGCCAAACGCGCCCTCGGACAGAACTTCGTCGTCGATGCGAACACGGTGCGACGCATCGCCCACCTCGCGCGGGTCGGCCCCGGGGACCGGGTCGTGGAGATCGGGGCGGGACTCGGCTCGCTCACCCTCGCGTTGGCGGAGACGGGTGCCTCCGTCACCGCCGTCGAGATCGACTCGGGACTGGTGCCGCTGTTGCGCATGAACGTCGGGGGTCTGCCGGGCGTCGACATCGTCCACGCCGACGCCACGGAACTGGAGTGGTCCGTACTCCTCGGGAACGAGCCGGGATGGGTCCTCGTGGCGAACCTCCCCTACAACGTCGCCACGCCACTCGTGGCCGACATCGTCGCTGGGGTGCCGGCCGTGTCCCGGATGCTCGTCATGGTGCAGCGTGAGGTCGCCGAGCGCTTCGCCGCGCGTCCGTCCACACCCGAGTGGGGAGCCGTGTCGGTACGCATCGGCTACCGCGCCGACGCCCGAATCGTCGGACACGTCCCCGCCACGGTGTTCCTCCCGAGGCCCAACGTCGAGTCTTCCCTCGTCGAGATCGTGCGCCACGACCGCAATGTGGACTCCGGTGTCGACGAGAAACTCATGTTCTCCCTCGTGCGGGCGGGGTTCGCCAAACGGCGCAAGATGCTGCGGGGCGCGTTGGCGGGCACCGCGGGTGCGGCCGCACTCGAGGTGGCCGGCATCGCCGGCACGGCACGCGCCGAGGAACTGGCTGTCGAGGACTGGATCTCGCTCGCCCGTGCCGCGGGAGCCCGACCGTGAGCGTGCATCTCGAGGCACCCGCCAAGCTCACGCTGTCGCTGCGCGTCACGGGTGTGCGCGCCGACGGCTACCACCTCATCGACGCCGAGATGGTCTCCCTCGACCTCCACGACGTCGTGCGCATCGCCGATTCGGCGGCCTCGAGCCTCTCGGTCGACGGACCCTTCGCCGAGGGTGTTCCGCTCGACTCGTCGAATCTGGTCGTGCGCGCCCTGGCGGCCTGCGGACGCACGGCCGAGGTGCGTGTCACGAAGAACATCCCCCACGGGGGCGGACTCGGCGGCGGCTCAACCGACGCCGCCGCGGTGCTGCGCTGGGCGGGATGGACCGATCCCGGGCGGGCGGCCGAACTCGGGGCCGATGTCGCGTTCTGTCTCACGGGGGGCCGTGCCCGTGTGACCGGCATCGGCGAGATCCTCGAGCCGCTCCCCCACCGGGAACTCGTCGTCACGCTCGTCGTCCCGCCACTACGAGCCTCCACGCCGCTCGTGTACCGCGCGTGGGACGAGATGGGGGGGCCGACCGGGGACAACGGCAACGACCTTGAACCGGCCGCGGTCGCGGCGGTTCCGGGACTGGCCGCATGGCGTGACGCCATCGCCGAGGCGACGGGAACGCGGCCGTTTCTCGCGGGCTCGGGTGCCACCTGGTTCCTGCACGGAGACCGTGCCGGGGAACTCGGTGCCCTGGCGAACGACCGGGGAGCCTCGATCGTCGTGACGCGCGCACGGACGGGCGGCGGGACCGCCGCTGCGGACGAGTGAGGACTACTTGCGACGCTGGTGACGCGTGCGGCGGAGCATCTTCTTGTGCTTCTTCTTCCGCATGCGCTTGCGACGCTTCTTGATCAGAGAACCCATAAGAACGACGAAACTATCGGAAAACGGACGAAACAGGGAAATCCGATACCGTTTGCCGAGTCTCTCCGGGGTCGTCCAATGGCAGGACAGCGGGTTTTGGTCCCGAGAATAGGGGTTCGAGTCCTCTCCCCGGAACGATGAAAATCGACGTTCTCGTTCTCGCGGCCGGCGAGGGATCGCGCATGCGCTCCCACCACCCCAAGCCACTGCACCTCATCTGCGGACGCCCGATGGTGCTCCATGTCCTCCATGCGCTCGAGCACGTCGCGCCCCGCGAAGTAGCGGTCGTAGTGGGCCACGGTGCCGACGCCGTGCGCGAGACCGTCTCGTCGCTCGCCCCGACCTGGGCCCGGCCCGTCTTCGCCGAGCAGCACGAACGCCGCGGCACCGGCGACGCCGCCGCCGTCGGCCTCGCCGCGCTCACGGGCGACCACGATGGGGCGTCGATCCTCGTGGTGCCCGGCGACACCCCCCTTCTCACCGCCGCCACGCTCGAGCGCCTCGTGCGGGAACACGCCGCGACCGGGGGCGCCGCCACCGTCCTCACGTCCGACATGGAGGACCCCTCCGGCTACGGGCGTATCATCCGCGACGGTGCCGGCCGGGTGGTGCGCATCGTGGAGGACCGGGACGCCGACGACGCGGAGCGCGCTGTGCGCGAGGTGAACACGGGGGTCTACGTCGTGCGCCGCGACCTCCTCGGTCCGGCACTCGCCGGTCTCGACACGGACAACGCCCAGGGCGAGTACTACCTCACCGACGTCGTCGCCGCCCTCGCGGACGACCCTGCCGGGGTGTCGGCGGTGAAGGTCGATGCGGCGGAGACCGCCGGGGTGAACGACCGCCTGCAACTGGCCCTGGCCGAGCGCGAACTGCGGGCCCGCATCAATCGGGCGTGGCTCCTCGCGGGCGTCACGATGCTCGATCCCCGTCTCGCCCTCATCGACGTCACCGTGACGATCGGCCGCGACGTCACCATCTATCCGGGGGCGATCCTGCAGGGTGCCACGGTGATCGGCGACGGATGCGAGATCGGCCCCGACACGCGCCTCACGGACACGGTCGTGGGCGAGGGTGCCCGCATCGCGAACTCGGTGGCCGAGGGGTCCACGATCGGGGCGGGGGCGCGGGTCGGGCCCTACGCCGTCCTGACCCCGGGGTCCTCCGTCGCGGCGGGCGCCGAGACCGGCCCGTTCTACACTGGGTCTCCATGACGACCGGTCCGCTCGAGAAGGTCACGACGAAGCGGCTGTCGCTCTACTCGGGACGAACCCACCCCACGCTCGCCGCCGAGGTGGCCGAGCACCTGAACATCCGCATCGGTGACGCCAACATCGTGCGCTTCGCCAACGGCGAGATCCGTCCGCGATTCTCCGAGAGCATCCGCGGCGGCGACGTGTTCATCATGCAGTCCCACTACGGGACCGAGGCGGGTTCGATCAACGATTCCATCATGGAGCAGCTCATCATGATCGACGCCGCACAGCGGGCGTCGGCCAAGCGCATCACCGCGGTGTGCCCCTTCTACGGCTACGCCCGTCAGGACCGCAAGGCCGAGGGTCGCGAGCCGATCACGGCCCGGATGATGGCCGACATGTTCAAGGCCGCCGGCGCGACCCGGATGATCTCGATCGACCTTCACAGCGGGCAGATCCAGGGATTCTTCTCGGGCCCCGTGGACCATCTCACCGCCATGCCGGTGCTCGAGACATGGGTGCGCGAGAACGTCGATGACGGACTCGTCATCGTCTCGCCGGATGCCGGCCGCGTGAAGGTGGCCGAACGCTTCGCCCAGCACCTCTCGGACAAGAACGCCGACGTGGCCTTCATCAACAAGCGTCGCCCCAAGGGCACTGCCAACGTGGCCGTGGCCAAGGAGGTCATCGGCGAGGTGGAGGGCCGGCTCTGCATCCTCACCGACGACATGATCGACACGGGCGGCACCATCGTCTCGGCGGCCGAACTCCTCCTCGAGAGGGGCGCGAGCGAGGTGTGGGCCATGGCCACCCACGGGGTGCTCTCGGACCCGGCTCTCGAGCGCCTCGAGGCCTCCCCCATCTCCCGGGTCGTGCTGACGAACACCCTGCCCCTCGCACCCGAGCGAATGATCCCCAAGATCGAGGTTCTCTCGGTGGCCAAGATCATCGCCGACGCCCTCGCCGCCGTCTTCGACGAGACGAGCGTCAGCGAGCTCTTCGGGGGAGAGAACCAGCACTGACCCCGGCCCGGACCCGGCCCGGTCCGGCCTTGGGGGGTTCCGGCTCCCTCCCCCTAGACTCGCTTGCCGTGTCCACAACTGCTGCTCTCACCGCCGAGACCGGCCGCGCCACCGGCAGCGGCCCCTCCCGCCGCCTCCGCGCCGAGGATCGCATTCCCGGTGTCCTGTACGGGCGCGGCATGCAACCCGTCTCCCTCTCGGTCGCGCGTCGCGACCTGCGCGCCGCCCTCTCGGGTCCCGCGGGTCAGAACACGATCCTCTCGTTGAGCGTCGGGGGCTCCACCTACAACGCGATCGTCAAGGAGATGCAGCGCCATCCCGTGCGCCGCAACGTCAGCCACGTCGACTTCATCCAGATCGACCTCGCCGCCGAGATCGTCGTCAGCATTCCCCTGCACCTCACGGGCACGGCCAAAGCCGTCGTGGGCGCCGGTGGTCTCGTCGATCCGGCCGTCGACTCCATCGAGGTGCGTGCAACGCCCGCCAATCTCCCCAACGAGATCCTCATCGACATCACCGACATGCAGCCCGACCAGGTCATCCGCCTCTCCGAGGTGGCGCTTCCCGCGGGTGTCGTCGCCACCGGCGACCCCGACATGCCGGTCGTGACCGTGCTCATCTCGCGTGCCGGCGTCGAGACCGCCGCCACAGCGGCGGAAGAGGCGCCCGCCGAGGGTGCCGCCGCGCCCGCTCCCGAAGCGTCCGAATGACCCGGACGGCCTGACGGTCGTCGACATCCGCCGTGCTGCGCCGCAAGGAATCCCGACCGGTCTCCTCCGACGCCGACCGCACCCGCGTGCTCGTCGTGGGACTCGGCAACCCCGGCAAGCAATACGCACACACGCGTCACAACGTGGGCGTCGACACGCTCGAGGTGCTCGCGTCCCGTGCCGGCGCGTCCCTCAAGGCCGGACGTGACCGGGCACTCACCGTCGAGACGCGCATCGCCGGCGTGCCGGTGGTTCTCGCGGTGCCCACGACCTGGATGAACGAATCAGGCGAGGCCGTCGGTGCGCTCGCGCGCCGCTGGAAGGTGGACGATCCCGCGCGCATCGTCATCGTCCACGACGAACTCGACCTCGATCCCGGCATCGTGCGCGTGAAGGTGGGGGGCGGGCTCGCCGGCCACAACGGCCTCAAGTCGGTGTCCCAGCACCTGCGCACCGACGATTACATCCGCGTGCGCATCGGGGTGGGCAAGCCCCGCACCAAGGAGCAGGGAGCGGACCACGTGCTGTCGCGCATCCCCGCCGCCGAGCGCAAGGTGCTCGACGTCTCCGTCGAACTCGCCGCCGACGCGGTGGAGGCCCTCGTGGGCGGCTCGGTCGAGGCCGCCATGCGGGAGTTCAACGGTCGGTGAAGCGCCCGGGCGCACCGGCGCGACTCTCCCCGCTCGCCCTCCGCGCCGCGGACGAACCCGTCCTCCTCGGGATGGCCGGTCGTCGCAACGCCGTCATCGCGGTACCCGAGACGGCACGCGCGGGCGCACTCGCCGCGCTCGCCGCGGGGAATGAACGGCGTCCCGTCCTCGTGGCCGTGCCCACCGGGACCGCCGCAGAGCAACTCGCCGCCGATCTCGAGGCGTGGTTCGGTCCCCACGAGGTCGCCCTGCTCCCCGCATGGGAGACGCTCCCGTTCGAGCGCGTGAGTCCGGCGGTGCACACCATGGGTGAACGCACCCGCACCTTGTGGCGTCTCCGCAGCGGTGTCCTCGACCCCGCCGATCCCGACCGCCGTCCGTCCGTCGTGGTGGCCGGCGTGCGGGCACTGCTGCAGAAACTCGCCCCGACGGGACCCGGGACCGAACCGATCGAGGTGTCGCGGGGCGACGTGATCGACATCGACCTTCTTTGCGAGCGTCTCGCCTTCCTCGGCTACCGGCGCGAACACGTGGCCGAGCATCGCGGCGAGTTCGCCCGGCGCGGCGCCATCGTGGACGTCTTCCCCTCCACGTCGGACGTCCCCGTGCGCATCGACATGTGGGGGGACGAGGTGGACCGCCTCACCTCCTACGACGTGGCGGACCAACGCACCACCGGCGACCTCGCGCGTGTGCGCATCTTCCCGGCGCGCGAACTGATGCACGTGCCCGGCATCGCCGAGAGGGCGAGCGCGCTCGTGGCCGCCGAACCGTGGGGCCGCGAGCAGTGGGAGCGTCTCGCCGAGGGCCAGGTCTTCGACGGCATGGAGAGCTGGCTCCCCTGGCTCGCAGACGGCGACACCGTGGCCGCCGACCTGCTCGGGCCCGACGCGCTCGTCGTGTTCGCAGACCCACGCGGTATCGCCGAGCGGGCGCGCGACCTGATCGCCGAGGAGGACGACCTGGCCCGCACCCTCGCGGCCTCGTGGGCGCGCGACGCCGAGGTCGCGTTTCCGCGCCTGCACGTGGCACCCGAGAGGCTCCTCGCGCCCGACTCGACCGTGACGACCGTCTCGTTCGCCTCGCCCGCCGACTCCGCCGACGCGCCCCTGCTCGCAGCGAGCGGCTGGGCTCCCGTGGTGGGCGATCCTTCCCACGTCGCACGACGCATGGCCTCCCTGCTGGCCGACCGGTGGACCGTCGTCGTCGCCGCCGACACGCCCGATTCCGTCCCGCGCCTCGCGGGGGTCCTGCGCGAACAGGGACTCGATGTCTCCGAACCCGTCCACGCCGACGACATCGCCCGTCCCGGGGCCTGGGTCGTGCACGCGCCCCAGTCGCGGGGATTCGCCATGGAGGCCACCCGCACCGCGGTGATGTGCGAGGCAGACCTGTCGGGCCGGCGCCGCGGACGCGGTCGGCCGGCACGGCGCAGCGGCGGTGCGGCGACCGCGTTCGAGGACCTGCAGCCGGGCGGCTACGTGGTGCACGCCCATCACGGCGTGGGTCGTTACGAGGGCATGGTCACACGCGCCATCGGAGGCGTCGAGCGCGACTACCTGCTGCTGGCCTACAAGGGTGGCGACAAGCTGTACGTCCCCGTCGACCAGATCGGCGTCATCCGTCAGTACGTCGGAGGGGAGGCGCCGGTCCTGCACCGCATGGGCGGATCGGATTTCGCCCGCGCCAAGTCGCGCGTGCGTTCCGCGGTGCGCGAGGTGGCCCAGGAACTCGTCGTGCTGTACCAGAAGCGCATGAGCGTGACCGGTCACGCCTTCGGTTCCGACACACCGTGGCAGGCCGAGATGGAGGCCGCCTTCCCGTTCGTGGAGACACCGGACCAGGAGACCGCCATCGAGGCCATCAAGGCCGACATGGAACGCGACCGACCCATGGACCGCCTGCTCTGCGGTGACGTGGGATTCGGCAAGACCGAGGTCGCCGTGCGGGCGGCGTTCAAGGCCATCCAGGACGGGATGCAGGTGGCCGTCCTCGTCCCCACCACGCTGCTCGCCAGCCAGCACGGTGCGACCTTCTCGGAACGCTTCGCCGGCTATCCCATCCGCGTCGAGGTGCTCTCGCGCTTCCAGTCGCCCGGCGCCGCCCAGCGCATCATCGCCGGCCTGCGCAGCGGCGAGGTCGACTGCGTCGTGGGAACCCATCGACTCCTCTCGGAGAACGTCGAGTTCCGCAAACTGGGGCTCCTCGTGGTCGACGAGGAGCAGCGTTTCGGCGTGCAGCACAAGGAGAGGATGAAGCGACTGCGCGCGAACGTCGACGTGCTGTCGATGTCGGCTACCCCCATCCCGCGCACCCTCGAGATGAGCCTCGTCGGGATCCGCGACCTCTCGCTCCTCCAGACCCCGCCCGCCGAACGCCAGCCCATCCTCACCTGGGTGGGCGAGGAGTCCCGCCAGGTCGCGGTCGAGGCGATCCGTCGCGAACTGCTGCGCGAGGGTCAGGTGTTCTGGGTGCACAACCGGGTGCAGACCATCGAGGAACGCGCCGCGGAACTGCGCGAATGGGTCCCCGAGGCGCGCATCGCCGTCGCCCACGGCCAGATGGAGGAGAGCATCCTCGAACAGGTCGTTCTCGACTTCTGGGAGGGACGTTTCGACGTGCTCGTGTGCACCACCATCATCGAGAGCGGAATCGACATGCCCGCGGTGAACACCCTCGTCGTCGAGCGCGCCGACATGCTCGGCCTCGGTCAGTTGCACCAGCTGCGTGGTCGGGTGGGACGGGGCGGACAGCGCGCCTACGCGTACCTCTTCCATCCGGTGGATGCGCGCATCACCGAGGAGGCCCGGGAGCGGCTGCGCACGATCGGGGAGAGCACGGAACTCGGCAGCGGCTTCAAGATCGCCATGCGCGACCTCGAGATCCGCGGTGCGGGAAACCTCCTCGGCGAGGCCCAGAGCGGCCACATCGCCGCCGTCGGATACGACCTCTACTGCCAGATGGTCACCGAGGCCGTCGGCGAGATGAAGGGTGAGACGCCGCCCGAACCCGTCGAGATCACGGTGGACCTGCCCGTTGACGCGTTCCTCCCCGACGACTACGTCCCCGGCCAAGAACTGCGGCTCGGCGCCTACCGGAGGCTCGCCGACGCCGTCACGCGCGCGGCCGTCGACGACATCGCCGCCGAATGGGCCGACCGCTACGGCCCGTCACCCGCCCCGGCCCGCGCCCTGCTCGACGTCGCGCGCGTGCGCGCGGACTGCCTGGCGCTCGGCATCACCGAACTCGTGACGAACGCCCGGGAGATCCGTCTCTCGCCCATCGACCTGCGGGCGAGCCAGACCATGACGGTGCAGCGCGTGTGTCCCGGTGCGGTGCTCAAGGAGTCCTCGCGCACACTCGTCGTCTCCCTGCCCCGCGGCGGGGATGCCGTCGGTCTCGTCTCGACGTTGCTCGGCGAACTGCTCTCGTGATGCCGGAGCCGTCCCGGGCGCCGCGTTGCCCCGACAGTAGAGTCGCCTCCGTGGTCCGCATCCCCCGTCGCATCCTCCTCGCCGCCGTCGCCGCACTCTCACTGTCGTCCTGTGGCGCGCTGACCCCGGCCGACGAGGCGTTCTCCGTCAACGGCACCGCCACGACACGGGACGAGCTCGACGCCGTGCTCTCCGACCTCGCCGCGGCCGGTGACCTCACGCTCGACAACGGCGAGGCCGGCGACGAGATCGTGCGCACGATCCTGCGACAGCTCATCCGCATCGAGACCTTCCGGCAGTTCGCCGAGGACGAGGGTCTCGAGGTCACCGATGCCGACCGTGAGGAGATCCTCGGCTTTGCCGCCGGGGATGCCGCATTCCGGGCCTACTCGGACCTGCTGCAGGGCATCATCGTCGACCTCAACGTCATCGACCTCGTGCTCTCCCGCGCCTCCGCGCGCGCCGCCGGCGAACTCGCCGTCGCCTACGAAGAGTCCCCCGCCTCGACCGGCATGCTGTGCCTCTCCCACATCCTCGTGGCGACGCGCGGCGACGCCGACCGTGTGCTCGCTCGTCTCGATGAGGGCGCCGATTTCGCCGAACTCGCCGCCGAGGTCTCCGTCGAGCCCGCCGCCGTGGTGTCGGGTGGTGCCCTCGCGGGTGCCGACGGTGAGCCGTGCCAGCCCCTCACCGAGTTCCAGCGCGGATACGACGGCGACTTCCTCGCCGGCGCGGTGCAAGGCAGGGCCGGCATCCCCTACGGGCCGGTGCGCACGCAGTTCGGATGGCACGTCATCCTCAACCGACCCTTCGCCGACGTCGCCGACTCGCTCGGCCGCGTGTCGGCCGCGGCGCCCGGGGCCGTCGCCTTCGAGGGTTACCTCGCCGACGCCGACGTGAGGGTGTCCTCGCGCTACGGCCGATGGGTGCGCGGCCTCTCCTCGATCGCGTGAACCCGCGCGTCATCGTCGTCGGTCTCGGTCCGGGCGATCCCGGTCTCGTCACCGCCTCCACGCTCGCGCGCATCGAGACCGCGTCGAGTCGCTGGTTGCGCACCGCGCGTCATCCGTCGTCGCATCTCGTTCCCGGAGCGGCATCCTTCGACGAGCTGTACGACACCTTGCCCACCTTCGACGAGGTGTACTCGGCGATCGTCGAACGCCTGGTCGCCGAGGCCGGCGAGCACGGAGAGGTGCTGTTTGCGGTGCCGGGCTCACCCCTCGTCCTCGAGAGGACGGTGTCGCTCCTGCGGGCCGTCGAGGGGATCGACCTCGTCGTCGAACCGGCCGTCTCGTTCCTCGACGACGCCTGGCGGGCGATCGGCATCGATCCCGTCGAGACCGGGGTCCGCCTCGTCGATGGTCACCGTTTCGCCGCCGATGCCGCCGGTCACGGCGGGGCTCTGCTCGTGGCCCACGCCCACGCCAACTGGGTGCTCTCCGACATCAAACTGGCCGTGGACGATCCCGACGACGACCTGCCCGTCACCCTGCTGTGGCACCTCGGCCTGCCCGAGGAACGGATCGTTCCCGCCACATGGGGGACGATGGACCGCGTCCTCGAGGCCGACCATCTCACCTCACTGTGGATCCCCGCCATGACCGTGCCGGTGGCGGCCGACATGGCCCGCCTGCACGAACTCGCGCGCACGCTGCGCCGGGAGTGTCCCTGGGACATCGAACAGACCCACGCCTCGCTCGTGCGCTACCTGCTCGAGGAGACCTACGAGGTGGTGGACGCCCTCGACCGTCTCGACCCCGACGACCCCGCCACCGACGACCATCTCATCGAGGAACTGGGCGACCTGCTGTACCAGGTCGAGTTCCACTGCGCGATCGCCGAACAGGAGGGACGCTTCACGCTCTCGGATGTGGCCCGGGTGGTGCACGACAAACTCGTCGCGCGGCACCCGCACGTCTTCGCCGACGGTGGAGCCGCCACCGCCTCGGAGGTCGAGAGCACCTGGGAGACCATCAAGGCCGCCGAGAAGGGCCGTACCGGGGTGTTCGAGGGTGTCGTCGAGGCAGCTCCCTCCCTCTCGTTGGCGGCCAAGGTGCAGCAGCGCGCCGCGCGCGCGGGATTCGATTGGCCGGACGCGACCGGACCCCTCGACAAGGTCGCCGAGGAACTCGACGAGGTGCGCGGCGCCGACGGTGACCCCGAGGCCGTCGTGTCCGAGGTCGGCGACCTCCTGTTCGCTGTCGTCAACGTGGCGCGCCACATGGGCGTCGATCCCGAGAGCAGTCTGCGCTCTGCGGTCCTCCGCTTCCGCGAGAGGGTGGAGAAAGTGGGCGAACTCGCCGCCGCCCGGGGCACCGACACGGCATCCCTCTCGCCCGCCGAGCTGGACGAACTGTGGAACATGGTGAAGCGCGGGTCGGGTCACTAGCGTTCGCTCCATGAGCGAAATCGTCGACGTCATCGGCCGGGAGGTCCTCGACTCCCGCGGCAACCCCACCGTCGAGGTCGAGGTGGTCCTCGATTCCGGGGCCACCGGTCGCGCGATCGTCCCGTCGGGCGCCTCGACGGGCGAGCACGAGGCGGTCGAGCTGCGCGACGGCGGCAGCAGGTGGCTCGGCAAGGGCGTGTCGCGGGCCGTCGACAACGTCAACACCGTCATCGCTCCCGTCCTCACCGGCATGGACGCCACCGACCAGCGCGCACTCGACTTCCGTCTCATCGACCTGGACGGCACGGAGAACAAGTCCCGCCTCGGGGCCAACGCCATGCTCGGTGCATCCCTCGCCGTCGCCCATGCCGCCGCGGCCGAACTGGAACTGCCGCTGTACCGCGCGGTGGGCGGCCCGCACGCCCACGTGCTCCCGGTGCCGATGATGAACGTCATCAACGGCGGCGCACACGCCGACAACAACGTCGACCTGCAGGAGTTCATGATCATGCCCGTCGGGGCGCCGAGCTTCCGCGAGGCGCTGCGCTGGGGCGTGGAGACCTACCACACCCTCAAGAAGCTCCTCGCCGAGCGCGGACTCTCCACGGCCGTCGGCGACGAGGGCGGCTTCGCCCCGAATCTCTCCAGCAACGAGGAGGCCATCGCCATCCTCGTCGAGGCGGTCGAGAAGGCGGGCTACGCGCCCGGCACCGACATCGCCATCGCCCTCGACCCCGCCATGAGCGAACTGCATCGTGACGGCGCCTACCACCTCGCCGGCGAGGGCAAGACGCTCTCGCCCGCCCAGATGGTCGAGTGGTGGGCCTCCCTCGTCGAGCGCTACCCGATCGTGAGCATCGAGGACGGAATGGCCGAGGACGACTGGGACGGCTGGGCTCTGCTCACCCGCGAGCTCGGCGCGCGCGTGCAGCTCGTCGGCGACGACCTCTTCGTCACCAACGCCCGGCGCCTCGCCATGGGCATCGAGCGGGGAACGGCCAACAGCGTCCTCATCAAGGTCAACCAGATCGGCACCCTGAGCGAGACCCTCGACACCGTCGAGCTGGCCACGCGCCACTCGTACACCAGCGTGATGAGCCACCGCAGCGGCGAGACCGAGGACTCGACCATCGCCGACCTGGCCGTCGCGGTCAACTGCGGCCAGATCAAGACCGGTGCCCCGGCACGAAGCGACCGCGTCGCCAAGTACAACCAGTTGCTGCGCATCGAGGAGATGCTGGGCGACTCGGCCCGATTCCGCGGCCGCGACGCCCTCGCCCCCCTGGGACGCTGACGAACGAACGGACGTTCGTGCTCCGCCCCGCGGGGCGGGAATGCCGCCACAATGGAGTCGTGCGTTCTCCCCGACTGACCGACGTCTCTGGCCTGCGCGGATCCCGGGCCGTCCGCTGGGGTCTGCGTTCCGTCGCCGTCCTCGTCGTGGCCTCCTTCGGCTTCTCGCTCGTGTTCTCGCCCGTGCGCGATTGGTTCTCCCAGCGGTCCGCGCTCGCGGCCAAGACCGCCGAGTTCGAGGCCCTCGCCGAGGCCAACGAGCAGCTGCAGAAGGAGGTGGACCAGCTCTCCACCACCGAGGGCATCCGTCGCGCCGCGCGCGACCATCTCGGCTACGTCCTCCCCGGCGAACGCCCCGTGGTCATCGGCGAGATGCCCGATCTCCCCGTGGAACTGCCCGCGACCTGGCCCTACACGCTCGTGAGCAGCATCGTGGCGGCCCGCGCCACCGATGCCTCGCGAGGTGGCGGCGGTCTCGAACCGCTCGGTCCCTGACCGGCCCTTTCGCCGCCCCGACGGCACGGCATTAGGGTTTCTCCGAGCACCGCACCGCGCGGCTGCGACGAGGGGACCAAGGGAGCGGACATGGGTGGCAGCATTCTCGGCAACAGGGTCCGCCGCGTCGAGGACCCGAAGTTCCTCACCACGGGTGGCCGCTACGTGGACGACCTGCTCGACGAACCCCTGCTCGAGGGCGCACTCCACGTCACCTTCGTGCGATCCACCGTGGCCCACGGTCACATCCTCTCGGTCGATGCCTCGGACGCCCTCGCCATGCCCGGTGTGGTCGCGGTGTTCACCGCCGCCGACCTCGGCCTCACCCCGGTGCCCTCCACCTTCAATCCCGGTGCGACCCGCACGTGGCTTGCCTCGGACAAGGTGCGCTACGTCGGCGAGCCGATCGCCGCCGTCGTCACCGAGACCCGCGAGCAGGGCGAGGACGCCGCCGAGATGGTCATCGTGGACTACGACGTGCTCGAGGCTCTCGTGGACCCGGAGCGCGCAATGAACTCCGACAACCTCATCTACGAGGGGTGCGGCTCGAACATCGTCTTCACCACCACCCTTCTCGGCATCCCCGAGAACTCGGGGGATGACTTCTTCGCCGGGTGCGAGGTCGTCGTGCACGAGCGGGTGCTCAACCAGCGCGTCGCGCCGTGCCCGCTCGAGGTGCGGGGGGCCGCGGCGGCCTGGGTCGGCGGTCGACTCCACCAGTGGCTCTCCACCCAGCACGCCCAGGGAGCGCACGAACCCATCGCCAAGGCAAACGGCGTCGACCGGTCGCAGGTGCGCATTCTCACCCCCGACGTCGGCGGCGGTTTCGGAGCCAAGATCGGCATCTATCCCGAGGAACTCGTGCTCGGTCCGATCGCCACCCGTGTCGGCCGCCCGTTGCGCTGGCGGGAAACGCGCAGCGAATCGATGATGGCGCTCGGCCACGGACGCGCCCAGGTGCAATACATCGGCATCGGCGGCACGCGCGATGGCAAGGTGACCCACTACCAGCTCCGGGTCATCCAGGACGCCGGCGCCTGGGTGGACACCGGGGCAGTCCTCGCGCCCTTCATGACCCGGCCCATGTCGTCGGCGGTCTACGACATCCCGAACATCGAATGCAGCACCGTCTCGGTGGTGACGAACACCACGCCGACCGTCGCCTACCGCGGGGCCGGTCGACCGGAGGCCACCGCAGCGGCCGAACGCGCCATGGATCTCTTCGCCAGGGAGATCGGCATGGATCCCGTCGAGGTGCGAAGGCGCAACCTCATCCCCCGCTTCATGGAGCCCCACACCACCGTCGTCGGGCAGACCTACGACGTCGGCGACTACGAGACCGCGCTCGACAAGGTGCTCGCCGCCGGCGATTACGCCGGATGGCGGGACCGTCAAGCCGCACGCCGCGCCGAGGGCGGGCCGATCCAGATCGGCATCGGCGTGAGCGTCTACGTCGAGATCACCGGCGGCGTCGGCGGAGGCGAGAACGCCCGTCTCGAGATCACCGAGGACGGCGGGGCCATCGTCTACACCGGCACCTCACCCCACGGCCAGGGTCACCAGACGGCCTGGTCCATGCTCGCGAGCGAACAGACCGGCATCCCCATGGACCGCATCACGGTCGTGTGGGGCGACACCGATTCCGTTCCCGAGGGGGCCGGCACGATGGGATCGCGCTCGCTCCAGCAGGGCGGCAACGCCGTCTTCGCCGTGGCCGGCGAACTCGTCGACAAGGCCCGGTCCATCGCCGCGCGCCTCCTCGAGGCCGACGACGCCGACGTCGTGCTCGACAAGGACCGCGGCGTCTTCCACGTCGCCGGCACCCCGGCGGTGTCGCGCACCTGGGCCGACCTCGCCGTGGCCGAGAGATCCTCGGGCGGCCTGTCGCACGCCCGCAATGTCACCGTCACCGGCCCGACCTTCCCCTTCGGGGCCCATCTCGCGGTGGTCGAGGCGGACGTCGACACGGGCAAGGTGCGCCACATCGCCCACGTCGCCTGTGACGACGCCGGCACTGTGCTCAACCCCCTCATCCTCGAGGGCCAGATCCACGGCGGCGTCGCCCAGGGGTCGGCCCAGGCCCTGCTCGAGGAGGTCGTCTACGACCCCGACGGCAACCCCATCACCGCGAATCTCGCCGACTACGCCTTCATCTCGGCCGCCGAGGTCCCGAGCGTCACCGTCGTGCACATGGAGACGCCCACCCCGAACAACCTGCTCGGCGCCAAGGGCATCGGCGAATCGGGCACCATCGGTGCGACCCCGGCGGTGCAGTCGGCCGTCGTCGATGCGGTGTCCCACCTCGGGGTGTCCCACATCGACATGCCGGCCACCCCGATGCGGGTGTGGAGCGCAATCCGGGCCGCAGCCGGCGAGTGAACGAGGAGAAGACATGAATGTCACGATCACCGTCAACGGTCGGCCCCGCGAGGCTGACGTCGAACCGCGCCAACTGCTCGTGCAGTTCGTCCGCGAGACCCTCGGCCTCACCGCCACGAACATCGGCTGCGACACGTCGAGCTGCGGAGCGTGCTCGCTCCATGTCGACGGCGAGGCCGTGAAGAGCTGCACGATGCTCACGGTGCAGGCAGACGGCCGCCAGGTCGTCACCATCGAGGGTCTGGCACCCGAGGGCGGGATGCACCCGATGCAGGAGGCGTTCATGGAGAACCACGGTCTGCAGTGCGGCTTCTGCACGCCGGGCATGGTGATGGCGTCGGTCAGCCTGCTGCGCGAGAACCCGTCTCCCACCGAGGACGAGGTGCGCATCGGCCTCGAGGGGAACCTGTGTCGTTGCACTGGGTACCACAACATCGTCCAGGCTGTGCTCGCCGCGGCACGCAAGGGAGCGTGAGGTCATGCTGCCCGCACCCTTCGACTACGTCCGCGCCGGATCGGCCGAGGAGGCCATCGCACTCGTGGGCGAGCACGGCGAGGATGCCAAGTTCCTCGCCGGGGGACACAGCCTTCTCCCCCTCATGAAACTGCGCCTCGCCCAGCCCGCCGTGCTCGTGGACATCGCCCGCATCTCGGATCTCTCCTACGTGCGCGAGGAGGGGAACCATCTCGCCATCGGCGCGCTCACCCGCCACCACGACGTCGAGCACTCGGACCTCGTGCTGCGCCATGCGCCCCTGCTGGCCCGCGCCACGAGCCACGTGGGCGACCCCCAGGTGCGCCATCGCGGCACGATCGGGGGCTCGATCGCCCACGCCGACGCGGCCGCCGACCTGCCCGCCACCACGCTCGCCCTCGGCGCCGTGTACGTGGTGCAGGGACCCGCCGGGCGTCGCGAGATCCCGGCCGCGGAGTTCTACACCGGCTTCCTCGAGTCGGCGCTCGCCCCCGACGAGATGCTCGTCGAGGTGCGCGTCCCGAAGATGTCGTCGG
>Ga0315903_10002461_pt1 | contig 27116 bp, 23 predicted proteins | sample LakEriMetagenome_7_FD_203524 | JGI IMG/M metagenome (GOLD analysis project Ga0315903, IMG submission 203524) | Freshwater fungal communities from buoy surface, Lake Erie, Ohio, United States - Buoy 2 MA119 | ecosystem: Environmental > Aquatic > Freshwater > Lake | place: USA: Lake Erie, Ohio... | reverse complement strand
GCGCGACCATCGACGTCGGCGAGCGGAACGGTGACGACCTTCGAGCATCGCAACGCCACCATCGCCCCGAAGTCACCGCGATGGATCGCCTCGACGGCCGCCACCCCGAATCTCGTCGACAACACCCGGTCGTACGCCGACGGGGTGCCGCCCCGCTGCACGTGACCGATCTGAACCACGCGCGCCTCGAAACCCGTTCGTTCCTCGATCTCCCGGGCGATCTCGACGCTCACGCCCCCGAGTCGGGGACGACCGATGTGGTCCGTCTCGTACGCGGGTACGGGCATGGTCCCGGGAATCGGGTGGGCTCCCTCGGCGACCACGACGATCGACGCGTACCGACCACGTCGGTGACGAGCCGCCACCACCTCGGAGACGCTCGCGATGTCGAAGGGGACCTCGGGAATCAAGATCACGGTCGCCCCACCGGCCATACCGGCGTAGGTGGCGATCCAGCCGGTGTCACGCCCCATCACCTCCACCACCATCACTCGGTCGTGACTCTCGGCCGTGGTGTGCAAACGATCGATGGCATCGGTGGCGATCTGCACCGCGGTGTGGAAACCGAACGTGATGTCGGTGCCCGTCACGTCGTTGTCGATCGTCTTGGGCACCCCGACGATGGGCAGGCCGGTCTCGGCCACCAACTTGGCCGCCACGGCCAGGGATCCGTTGCCGCCGATCACGACCAGGGCGTCCAATCGCTGCTCGGCGAAACAGGCCCGGACCCGTTCCACCCCGTCGGGGCGATCGTAGGGACTTCCACGACGAGTGCCGATGACCGTTCCACCTCGGGGAAGCAGGCCGCGCACGCTGGCCACGTCGAGTCGCACGAACCGTTGATCCATGACGCCATCCCACGAGTCGAGAAACCCCCACACCTCGTCTCCGTGCCCCACCTCACCGGCGCGAACGATGGCGCGGATGACGGCGTTGAGTCCGGGGCAGTCGCCTCCGCCGGTCAGCACACCGATTCGCATGTTCCGAGCCTAAGCGGTGGGGAGGTCGCCACACCGGGCGACCATCCCACGATGACGGTTGTGCCGGACGTGGTCGACGCGTGGAAGGATGTCGTCATGGCATGGGATGCATCTCGTACGGTTCCTTGGGGACGACTCGTGCGCGAGTGGTTGGTGTACGTGGCCGTGATGGCGGTGGTGTTCGTTCTCTTCCTACGCGACACGGTGACCACCGGTTCGGTCGTCGGATTGCTGGCCTCATTGCCCATGTACCTGTTGGCCGGATTCGTTCTGGCCAAGTTCGGCTATCAACGCAAGACGTTGCGCGACCTGAAATCCGCGGCCCGCCCGACCCCCACCACGTCGTCCACCACGTCGACGGCCACCCGGTCCAAGCCGGCTCGCACCAGTCGCACCTCCACCGGACCGTCGCAACATCGTCCGAAGAACAAGCGCAAGCGGTGATGAGCGACTCCTACGTGTTGGCCATCGACGCCGGCACGACCGGTGTGCGATGTCGTGCCGTGCATGCCGATGGTCGACCGAGTGTCTCGTCCTATCGCGAGTTCACCCAACACTTTCCCGAGCCCGGACGAGTCGAGCACGATGCCGCCGAGATTTGGAACGCCGTGCGGATCACGTTCGCCGAGGTCGTGGCCAGCCAAGGGACACCCGCGGCCATCGGCATCACGAATCAACGCGAGACCGTGGTGGCATGGAACCGCTCGACCGGTGAGGTCCACGGTCGGGCCATCGTGTGGCAGGACCGCCGCACCGCCGACCTCTGCGAGCGACTCACGAACGCCGGCGCGCTCGAAACCGTGCGATCCCTCAGTGGACTCGTGCTCGATCCGTACTTCTCGGGGACCAAGATCGCGTGGATGCTCGCGAACGGTGTCCCCCGCCACCCCGACGTCGTTTTCGGAACCATCGACAGCTGGATTCTCTGGAACCTGACCGGTGGCGAGGTGCTGGCCACCGATCCGTCGAACGCGAGTCGCACGATGTTGTTCGACATCCGATCACTTCGCTGGAGCGACACCCTCGGAGATCTTCTGGGCGTTCCGATCGCCAACCTGCCCGAGGTTCGACCGTCCAGCGGTCGTCTCGGGGTCACCCGGGCCGAGGGTTTGCCCTCGGGAGTTCCGGTGTCGGGAATCGCCGGCGATCAACAGGCCGCGCTGTTCGGCCAAGCGTGCTTCCGTCCGGGCATGGCCAAGAACACCTACGGCACGGGAAGCTTCGTGCTGATGAACATCGGGGACCGTTGCCCCGACCCCTCCCCCGGACTGCTGACGACGGTGGCGTGGTCCATCGCCGATTCCCACGGCACGGTCGAAACCTCCTACGCGCTGGAAGGCTCGATCTTCGTCACGGGTGCCGCCGTTCAATGGTTGCGCGACGGTCTGGGGATCATCGGCTCGTCGTCGGAGATCGGGCCGTTGGCATCGACCGTCGTCGACAGTGGCGGAGTTTTCGTCGTTCCGGCCTTCACCGGTCTCGGAAGCCCATGGTGGGACCCGTACGCTCGCGGAAGCATCATCGGCATCACGCGCGGCTCGACTCGTGCGCACATCGCCCGTGCCGTGGTCGAGGCCATGGCGTTGCAAACCCGTGACGCGATCGGGGCGATGGAGTCGGCGAGCGGACGACGCATCGAGGATCTTCGCGTCGACGGCGGGGCCTCGGTGATGGATCTGCTTCTGCAACTCCAGGCCGATCAACTCGGAATCACGGTTCGACGTCCCGTGGATCAGGAGACGACCGCCCTGGGCGCCGCGTACCTCGCCGGTTTGGCCGAAGGCGTATGGCCCTCGTTGGACGCCATCAGCCGAAGGTGGCGCACCGACGCCGTGGTCGAGGCGCATCCCGTGGGATCACCCGAGCGGGTCGCCGCCGATGCACTGCACGCCCAGTGGCTGCGAGCCGTCGAGCGGTCCCGCCATTGGGCCGATCACTGATCCGCGATCCGACCCTTCGTCAACGCGTCGGCGACGATCCGGGCGATCAAGGACAGGTGCTGTCGCTCACGGAGTCGGAACGCGCCCTTCACCCGACCACTCACGAGCGTCGCCCCGGTGTCGCGCAACGGAGCCCACACGATGTCACTCGGCGTGTTCTCGTGCGCGACATCGGCCGACAGATGGGAGGCGCCTTCGATGAAGGCGGACAACCACGCCAGATCGGGCACGTCACCGCTCGACGCCAGTGGCGTGTCCCGTCCGTCCTCGATCACGACGCACCAATCGGACTCCAACATCTCACGTATCGCGACGCACGCCTCGCGCGGACGCTCGTGCGCATCCGATTCGATGATCCGTGCGGCCACCTCGAGGGCCAGCACTCCCTGATTCGAACGGTCCGTCGCCACCTCATGGACGTCCTCGATCGCCACGCCCTCCACTTGGGACACCTCGGAGATCAGCGCGTCGTGTCCGACCTCGGTGGGGAGAACGACGGTCAACTCGTCGATCGCCATCCCGGCACCACGCTCGAGGATTTCGATGCCGATGACGTCACCGTTCGCCCGTCCGATCGCGGCGGCCACCCGACCCAACGTTCCCGGGATGTCCGGAAGCCAGAGACGCATCACCACCGTGGACACGAGTCGAGGCTAACCACCACCCCCGCGGGGGCGTCGGGGAATTAGGCCGACATCGACATCGTGGCCAGGGACGCGGCCCCGACCGCTCCGGCCACCTCACCGAATCGCGCGATCTCGAGTCGTGGATGCGGGCGCAGATCCGGCGAGTACAGCAAGCGCGCGAAGTGATGGCGCACCGGATCCATGAGAACCTCGCGCGACGCGGTGAGTCCCCCACCGATCACGATGCACGAGGGGTCGAGGATGTTGGCCAAACCAACCAGACCGAGGGCCACCCAATGAGCGAATTCGTCCACCACGCCCGTGGCCTCGACGTCTCCGCGACCGGCCAACATGCACACGTGCTCTCCGCGCACGTCGCTCACGTCATCGACGAGGGTCGTGATGGCGTTCAAGCCGCCGGCGCGCACGACGGCTCGTGCCATGGCACCCAACGCCGTGCCGGACGCGAACCGTTCCCAACAACCCCGTCGACCACACGGACACGCGGGACCGTTCGGGTCGATCACCATGTGCCCCACCTCACCGGCGAATCCGTTGGTGCCCCGCACGACGCGATCGTCGACGATCAATCCGCCACCGATTCCGGTTCCCAACGTGACGACCACGGCATCACGATGTCCCCGGGCGGCGCCCGCCCGCCACTCGGCCACCGCGGCACAGGTCGCATCGTTGTCGACGACCACCGAATGACCGAGACGAGCGGTCAGCATTCCCGCCACGTCGAAGTCGGCGACGTCGGTGAGATTCGGCGAGGCGCGAATCACACCCTGTCGGGTCACGAGGCCGGGCACCCCCACTCCGACGGCGGGACGGTCTCCCAGTTCGCGCACGATCGCTTCCAAGGTGTCGATGATGGCCTCGGGCGACCTCGGGGTCGGGCGCCGCACCTCGGTCACCACCCGATCGTCCTCGAGGAGCACACCGAGGCATTTCGTGCCACCGACGTCGATGCCGATGGACGCGCCCGAATTCATCGGCGGGCTTCGGCCCGCACCTTCAACTCCTTGACGGTGTTGAGGATGCGCACCTCGGCGCGGCGCTTCACGAAGCCCGGCAGAGGGATGATCAACTCGATCGACAAGTTGTAGGTCAGAACCACGCCGCCGCTGGTGTCGGGGGCGAACATGTACGCACCGTCGACGCCGCGCATGATGTCACCTTTGATCAATCGCCACGACAGACGATGCGGAGCGGCGCTGTAGTCGTACTCCAAGGTGTAATGCGTGCTCCGACCGAGAGCGGACGTGCGGTATTCGACCTGGGTGGCGCGGCCCTGGTCGTCACGAGCCAGCACCACGGCCGACTTGACGTCGGTCCACTCCGGGTAACGCTCGTAGTCCGTCGCGATACCCCAACAGGTTTCCAGAGGTGCATCGATGGAGATCGTCAGAGACGCCGTGTCGGCCATGTTCTAGTTCTAGCCGATTTCGTCGTCGTCGGAGCGCCTCCGCCGGGGGCCGAAGGTCCCGTGGATCGCGGCCCACAATCCGTTGAGACCCAACCCGAACATCGGAACGAGAACCCCGAACGCCAGCGACGAACCCGGCGAGGAGCCCGATGTCGCGGTCGGCGACGGAGTGCTCAACCGCGACATGGCGGTACCCACGGCGACCACGGTCTGCACCAGCAAACAGAGGTTCATGGTCCTCTTGACGTCGCGAGGCACGGCGGGACCCAACAAGAAGTAGAGCTCGGCGACCGACAACTCGTCCTGTCGACTGCGTTGAACCGCCACCCAGTAGCCCCACAAGAACGCCGCCACACCCACGGCGAACAACGCCAGGTCGACCACGACCCCTTGCACCTTGGCCGGACCATCGAACACGATCGCGGCGAGCACGGCCGACGCCGAGAAGACAGCGGTGCCGATGACGTCGAGTCGCACGATGCGACGACTCGACAAGAACTCCGCTCCGTTCATTCGTCCACCCCCAAGGCATTACCGAGACGCGCGGCCAAGATGTCGTAGGAGAATCGACCGATCGCGCGTTCCCGCGATGCCCGACTCATGGCCGTGCGCAGATCCGGATCGTCGAGCAGTTGAGCCACCCGACGCACGACCTCGTTCACGTCGTTGGGGTCGTCGACGACGAAACCCGTTTCGCCATGAGCCACGGCCTCGGCCGCTCCACCGCTCTTTCCGGCGATCTGGGGCACGCCACAGGCGGCGGCCTCGACGAAGACGATGCCGAAGCCCTCCTGCTCGAGGCCGCCCCAGCGGTTCCGGCACATCATCGCCGACACGTCGGCGCAACCGTACAAACGAGGCAGATCGTCGTGGGACACCCGTCCCATGAAACGAACCGGTGCCGACAGCGAGAGCGCGAGCTTCTCGAGACGTTCGCGGTCGCGACCCGCACCAGCGATCGCCAACACCAGACGCGGCCGAAACGGCGACAGGGCCGCCACGGCTCGGATGACCGTGTCGAAACCCTTGCGGGGAACCAAGCGGCTGATGCCCACGACGATCTCGGCGTCAGCCGCGAAACCGAAGTGTCTCCGAGCGGTCAGTCGTTCGTCCTCGGTCAACGGGCGGAACCGCTCGACGTCGACACCGGGAGGTACCACCGTCATCGGCAGTTCACGTCCCGCCGCGTGCTCGGCCTCGCTGGCCGGGTAGCCACCCGCGGCGATCACGTGCCGTGCTCCGCGCAACACCCGCCCGAGAAGTTGCTTGGAACCCGGCAAGCGTCCCGGGACCGTCACTTCGGCTCCGTGCAACACCACGTCGTAGGGGCGATCGATCCACGGGCCGACCAGGCCGAGCGGAATCGCGGGGTCCAGCACCACCCGTTCGGCGCCGACGCGTTCGGCCATCTCGTTGATGCGCCGCACCATGAACGGCTGCGGCAACAACACCGGTTCGCGGGTGCGCTCGATCTGGAACGCTTGGGCGGCGTCGAACTCGGCGGCCCCCTCGTACGGACTGGTCAACACCGCGAAGGACTCGGGTGGCAAACGACGCCACCACTCCCACAACAACGACTGGATACCACCGATCTTGGGCGGAAAATCGTTGGTGACCAACAGATGCTTCACGCGACACTCATCTCGGATTCACCGGGCCGAGCCACTCGGCACGGACCACGACGTCGGGATCGTCGCGCACGGAGTCGGCCAGGTCGTCGAGCCCGAGCCTCCTCGCCACCCACAGGGCATGGGCGCGCAGGATCGGGACATCACTTCCAAGGTAGTGGCGCAGCAACGACCGAACCGAGTCATCCACGGGGACGGGTGCCACATTGCCCAGGATGATGAGGGCGTTGCGTCGCAACCACATCGGGTCGCGATCGGCCAGGTACCAACGTCCGTACAACTCGATCAAACGGTCGTCGTCGACGCGCAGGATCTCGAGCAGATCCACGTGCTGCCCCGGCCCGATTGCGACCGGCAGTTCGGCGGCGTCGCGCGGGCGATGTCGCGGTGCCAACCTCACGTTGGGCGGACACGTGCTCTGACAGTCGTCACAGCCGTAGATGCGATCGCCCAGGGACTCCCGGAACTCCACGGGGAAGACGCCCGGCTTCTGCACCAACCAGGCCAGGCAACGACGGGCGTCGACCACCCCGATGTCGACGATGGCCGCGGTGGGACAGGCATCGATGCAAAGACGGCACGTTCCACAACCGTCGGGCGCCGGTTGGGTCGCCGGAGCGAACTCGGCGGTGGTGACGATCGAACCCAGACTGAAGAAACTTCCCGCGCCGGGCAACAACAAGTTCGCGTTCTTGCCGAACCAACCGAGGCCGGCGCGATGTGCCACCTCACGATCGACGAGGTCGTTCTCGTCGGCGAAGACCACCGCGCGATGCCCGTCGGCGCGGAGTCGAAGCGCGATCTTCTGCAAGGCCTGACGCAAGGGCGTGTACTGATCGATGCGGGCGTAGCGAGCGACGGTGGCGCTCAGATGGGTGGGCGGTTCCTCGTCGGGCACGTTGTAGCTGCGGGCGGCCACGATGACCGAGCGCGCACCGTCGACCGCTCGTCGCGGATCGGTGGAACGCTCCGGGTTACGAAACGTGAAGCCCATGGTGTCGGACAACCCACGGTCGACCCGATCGTGAAGGGCGACTCGGGCCCGCTCGAGAACCGTCGCATCGGTGAAACCGACGCGGTCCAGACCCAATTCCCGCGCCATCTCGATGATCGATGCGGCGTACTCGGCCGGCACCGGTTCCGAACGGAGGTTGTGATCATCCGGAGGCACGGTGACGAAGCGTAGGCACCAAACCCGCCTCACCGAGCGCCTTCAGGGCACGAATCTCGTTCAAGTCGAGGATGACCGCCGTCGTCGAGGTCGGTTCGTGATCCAACAGGAACGACATCACGCAATCGGCGCAGGCGTCGGACTCGTGCATGACGCACGTGTCGCAATCGATCACGAGCGCGTCGGCGGGTTCCACCTCGTCGACGGAATCGGACGATTGGACGGGGATGCGTCGCGGGAAGCTGCTCATGGCCTCACCGTGCCACGGGGGTGTGGCAGGAAGCCAGCTACCAGCGATCGGCGACCAATTCGGCCGCCATCATCACCGGGAGGTGGGTGTTGGCTCGGGGCAGACGGGGAAAGATGGAGGCGTCGCAGACCCGCAATCCCGCGACTCCGACCACCCGAGCGCTCGGATCCACGACGGTCCCCGGCGCCCGGGGGTCGCCCATCGCGCACGTGCCGGCGGCGTGGACGTAGTCCCCCGTGGACACCCTCAACCACTCGCGCACGGCGTCCGATGAGGCGGTGACGTCGGCCAGCGGAGTGCCACGATCGTCGACGTAGAACTGACCGGCCATCGCCGACACCGGCGGTGAATCCAGCAGATCCAGCAACACTCCGATTCCGACCGTCAGCGATTCCAGGTCCTCGTCGGTCGAGAGCAGATCGAAGTCGACGATCGGCTCGGCCAAGGGATCTCGCGGGTCCAAACGCACCGTTCCCCGCGACGACACCTTCATGAGGGCCACGTTGATCGCTCCGTACCCGACGGCATCGGGGCCGAGATGATTGATGGGCAGGAGCTGCAGGTCCGCGGCGTGGCGTCCACTGCTGAAACGGGCCACCGCCGACACGGCCAACGAGTGCGGATCCCGCGGATCCTTCAACGCCACCGTGATCGACGCCGACGGATGGTCCTGCAACCCCGCGCCGATCCCGGGACGCTCGATGCCGCTGCGCAACAGGATCGTCGGCGAATGAATGGCTCCGGCGGCCAACACGACCTCGCGCGCTCCGATCTCCGTTCCATCCACCAAGAGCACGCCCACGGCCCGACCATGTTCGATCATCACACGATCGACCACGGCATGGGTTCGCACTTCCACCTTGTCGCGACGACGCGCCCGCTCCAGGTGGACATCGGCGACCGTGACCCGTCGTCCACTCGCGTCGCGCGTCAGCATCGCCGGTCCCGCGTCGGCGGGGACGCCCGATAGCGGGTACGGCCCGCGGTGCAACGACCAGCCGTTCATCACACAGGCATCCACCAGCGCCCCTGACACCGATTCGGGTCCTTCGGGTGCGGCGCGATGAAGTGGAACCTCGAGACGCCGGAAGTACTGCTCGACGTTCGACCAACCCCACCCGACGCACCCGTGATCCCGCTCCCACGCGTCGTAGTCGCCCATCTCTCCCCACAGTGCGAGCATGGCGTTCACCGCCGACGAACCGCCCACTCCCCGACCGCGGGCGTAGGCGCGAGGCGTCTGACCCCCGGACCGACGCGCCAGAAGTTCAGCGTGGGTGCGCCCGGGCTCGGCCAATGCGTCGTAGAACGAATCACCCCTGATCGATGCGGGCGTGGTGTCCGACCGCAAATCGGGACCCGCCTCCACGACGCACACCGACAGACCTTGGGCCGACAACCGATCGGCGAGAACGCATCCCGCGGAACCGGCACCCACCACCAGAACGTCGATCATCGGGCGCGCTCCGAGCTCGACGCGCGACACCACGAGGTCAATGTGCGTTCGTGGACGCCGGCAAACCGGCCAGGTGCGCCGCATCGTTGTAACGAATGAGTCGCCAACGACCGGGCTTCACCAGTTCGACCTCGGTGATCGAGGTGTTCTTGGTCCATACCTCGAAGATACCCGTGCCGGAGGTGCGCAACGATTGACGCAGGACCGTGTCGATGACACCGCCGTGGCAGAAGACGACGATGCGTCCCCCGGGGTAGCGATCCAGCAAACCACGCACGGCGTCACCCACCCGCAGTTGGAACGCGGCGATGCTCTCTCCACCGGGGAAGGTCTCTCCGTGAGGATCGTTCTCCCAATCCGGGTCACCGAAACGCCGCTCGAACTCGTCGTAGGTGAGACCGTCGCAGATGGGACCCGGATCATGTTCGCCCAGTCCGGCTTCTTCGAGGATCTCGCTGTGCCCGAGCGCGGGCAAAACGATCTGAGCCGTCTCGCGAGCCCGGGGATAGTGACTGGCGAACACCGCATCGGCATCCATCTCGGGGTGCGTCGCCCAACGATCACGGAGACGTTCGGACTGTCGACGACCCAGATCGGACAGCCCGACGCAACTGCGTGGTCCGCCAACCACTCGCTTCACGGTCACCTGCGACTCGCCGTGTCGCACGAAGATCAGACGCGTCACCGGCTCACACCAACTTCTCGACGAACGCTTCCAACTGCCGCAAGTTGCGACATTCGTAGGTGCCGTCGGTGTGCGCGCCGTATTCGCCGACGATCGAGTCACCGGTGTTCCAATACGAGCGCGGCTCGGGATTCAGCCAGTACACCTGGCGGGCCTTCTGACGAATCTCCTTGATGACCCACGCTTGCGACGCGTGATAGTTGTTGCGCGCGTCACCCAGGAAGAGCACCGTGGTCTTGGGGCCAACATCCTTGCCGTACTTCTCCCAGAACACCTCGAAAGCGTGGCCATAATCGCTGTGTCCGTCGACCCACACCACGTCGGCCTCGGTGTTGACGCGATGGATGGCCTCACTGATGTCCTCGGTGCCCTTGAAGAAATCCGTCACCTCGTCGATGCCGTCGATGAAGACGAACGAGCGCACCTTGGAGAACTGGTTCTGGATCGCGTACACCAACATCAACGTGAAACGAGCGAAGGCCGCGACGCTGCCCGAGATGTCGGCCACCACCATCAATTCGGGCTTGGCCGGCCGCGGATACTTGAACTTCGGCTCGGCCGGGGTGCCTCCGTAGGACAACGAGTGTCGCACGGTGTTGCGGAAATCGAGCGGGCCCTTGCGACCGTGTCGGCGCTTTCGGGCCAAGCGCGCGGCCAGTTTGCGGGTGAGGGGATACAAAGACTTCTTCAGGGCCTGCATCTCGTCACGACTGGCGTGCATGAACTCGACGTCTTCCGGCAACGGCTTGCGCAACGTCTTGGCCATCGCCTCGGCGCCACGATCGGCGACCAAACGTCGACGAATCTCGGCCTCGATCTCTTTCTTGAACTGCTCGATGCGACTCTCGTACTCGTCCTTCTCGAGACGCTCCTCGAGCGCGGTGAGTTCTCCCCCGACCTCCTGACGGCTGGCATCCATCAGCTTTTGCAGCATGCCCTCGAGATCGAGGTTCCGCAGGGTTCGGTACAGGTAGTACGTTCCGCCCACCGGACGTCCGGGCTCCATTCCGGCGAAACGTTGGACCGACTGCTTGGCCAAGGCGCGCATGAGGGCCTGATCACCGTTCAGGAGGGCCTGCATCAACATCTGGGCGATCTCTTCGGGCGTGAGGGCGTCCATTCCGCCCGAGGAGCCCCGACCGTCACCCTCCTTCATCTGCTCCTGCATCTCGCGCCACATCTGCTCGAGTTCGTCCTCGGACCCCTCGACCAACTTGTACTCCGGACCCCGCATCGAGAAGTAGACCTCGAATACGGTTTCGAACGAGCGCCAGTGCGAACTGTTCTTCACCAACGTCGCCCCCAACGCGTACTTGAACGCGTCACGGTCCTCGATCGGGATGTGTTGCACCGCCTCCATGGCGTCGAGGTTCTCGGTCAACGACACCGGGAGCCCGGCATTGCGGAGCTCGGTGACGAAGCCGGCGAGAAGGTCGAGCACGGTGGCGGTCCTGGCCTCAGACGAGGTCGACGGACAGTTCCTTGGCGGCCTTGGCGATGTCCGTCTGGTACTTCAGCAGAACGTGCAAGGTGTCCTTGGCGACCTGAGCGTCGATGGTCTCGATGTTCAGCAACATGATGGTGCGCGCCCAGTCGAGGGTCTCGCTGACGCTCGGGGACTTCTTGAGATCGAGCTGGCGGATGCTGCGCACGATGCGAGCGACCTGATCGGCCAGATTCTCGGTGATGCCCTCGACCTTGGTGAGCACGATCTCCTTCTCGCGTTCCATCGACGGGTAATCGACGTGCAGGTAGAGACAACGTCGCTTCAAGGCCTCGGAGAGTTCGCGAGTGTTGTTGGACGTCAGGAACACCATTGGAATCTGGGTGGCCGTGATGGTTCCCAGTTCGGGGATGGACACCTGGTATTCCGACAGGATCTCGAGCAGGAGCGCTTCGGTCTCCACTTCGACGCGGTCGACCTCGTCGATCAGCAACACCACCGGGTCGGGGGCGCTGATGGCCTCGAGCAGCGGACGCGTCAGGAGGAACTCGCGACTGAAGATGTCGTCGTGGATCTCGCTCCAACCGTCGCTGTTCTTGTCGGCTTGGATCCGCAGGAGCTGCTTCTTGTAGTTCCACTCGTAGAGGGCCTTGGACTCGTCGAGACCCTCGTAGCACTGCAGACGGATCAACCGGGCCCCGGTCATGTCGGCGATGCTCTTGGCCAGCTGGGTCTTTCCGGTTCCCGCCGGACCCTCGACCAGGATCGGCTTGGCGAGTCGGTCCGCGAGGAACGCCACCCCGGCGATGCCGTCATCGGCGAGGTAGTTGACGTCACGCAAACCGTCGCGAACTTGTTGAACCGATGTGAAACGGGGAGCCATTGGAGTCACCCTACTGTCCCCATCGAACCGGTCACCAGTTCGGGAGCGCGTAACGACGAGTTCGCGGCGCATTCGGGGACCTAATCTGATAGCCGTGGGGGACACGGAGCCAGAAGACACCGGAATCGTCGCGCTCGACGCCGACGATGATGCGGATACTCCCACCGGAACGGACGCCACGGCGCGTGACGAGCACCGTGACGTTCGGCGTGACGAGCACCGTGACGTTCGGCGTGACGAGCACCGTGACGTTCGGCGTGACGAGCACGACGGAATGAGCCACATTCTGCGTAGCAACGCCATCGTGGCCCTCGGCACCGGCCTGTCGCGCTTCACGGGCATGTTGCGGGTGATCGTCTTCGGTGTCGTGATCGGCCAGACCGCCTTGGCCGACGCCTACGACGGAGCGAACAACTCCCCCAACGCCGTCTACGAGCTTCTCCTCGGAGGCGTGCTCTCGGCCGCGCTCGTTCCCATGTTCAGCCGGATGCTCGAGAAGGACGACCGCGAGTCCGCCGAAGCGGTCGTCGGCACCGCCATCGTCGCACTCGCGGCACTCACCGCCATCGCCACGTTCTTCGCACCGTGGGTCTTCCGCGTCTTCTCGCTCAATCCCGCCGACGGCCTCGACGTCAACCAGTTCCGTACCGTGGGCACGGCCCTCACGCGCATCTTCCTGTTGCAGATCTTCTTCTACGGAGTGTCCGCACTGCTCGGCTCGCTGCTCAACGCGCAACGACGATTCTTCGCCGCGGCGTGGTCACCGGTGCTGGCCAACATCGTCATCATCTGCACGTTGCTCTACGTGCCGATCCTCCTTCATCACCCCGACGACGGAATCCCGTTGGCCGAGGTGCTCAACAGTCCGTCCTTCCGCTGGCTGCTCGGACTCGGGGCCACCGGCGGCATCGCTCTGCAGGCCCTGGTCCTCCTTCCGGCCATTCACCGCGCCGGGTTGAACCTACGATTCCGATTCCAACCTCGCCATCCGGCGGTGAAACGGCTGATCGCTCTGTCGGGTTGGACGTTCGGCTACGTCATGGCCAACCAGCTGACCGTCATCGTGGTGAAGAACCTCGCCGAACCGGGCTCGGGGGGTCAGGACGCCTTCGCCAAGGCCTCGACCTTCTTCTATTTCCCGCACGGACTTCTGGCGATGAGCATCGCCACCACCTTCATTCCCGAAATGGCTCGGGCCGTGTCGCGACGGGACAAGACCGCGTTCATCGAACGCACCAATCTGGGCATTCGTTTGGTCGGCTTGCTCACTTTCCCGGCCGCTTTCGCGTTCCTCGTGTTGGCTCGTCCCGTCATAGGTCTGCTGTTGCAGCACGGCGAGTTCGATGCCGCCGCCGCCGACACCACCGCGCGGGCTCTGGCGGGTCTCGCCCTCGGACTCGTCGGATACTCCATCTACCTCTTCGCGCTTCGAGGCTTCTACGCGCACCAGGACACCCGCACCCCGTTCGTCATCAATTGCTTCCAGAACGTTCTCAACATCATCCTGGCCTTCGCCTTGTCCCCCGCCTACGACGTGCTCGGACTGGGCATCGCGTTCTCGGTTTCCTACGTCGTCGCCGCCGTCGCCGCTCTGTACGTCTTGAAGGTGAAGGTTCGCGGTTTCTCGGCTCTCGACGTTCTGTCGGGATTGGCCCGTTTGGTGATCGCCGCCGCCAGCATGGGCGTCGTGATGTGGGTCGTACTTCGGCCCATCGGCGCGAACTCCGGTGGAGGTGCCGTCGTCAAGGTGGTGGTGGGTTCGGCGGTCGGTGTGCTCACCTACATCGGTGCGCTCACCGTGTTGCGGGCGCCCGAGATCGAACACCTGCGCGTCGTGCGCGACCGCGTGCGTTCGTTGCGTGCCGGCTCAGCGGGGCAATAGCACCAATTCGTCGCGGTGCACGACGACCGACGGCGAATCGTCGTCGAGTTCGGAACTCCGCCGACCTCGCGCCGTGCGAGCCTGTGCGGCCGACATCATGGCCAGTCCACGGGCCAGAACCGTGCCGTCGGTACGGCGAATGTCGACGGTCTCCCCGGACTCGAAGGAACCATCCACCGCCACCACCCCGGCGGGCAACAGCGAGACCGTCCCCTTGAGCAACGCCGCGGCGGCCCCGTCATCGATGGTCACGGCCCCGCGCACCTCGCTGGCGAAAGCCACCCACAATTGACGGGCCGACAGGGCCCGATCGGATCCGTGGAAGGTGGTTCCGACGCCCGATGTTCCCGAGACCGCGGCGTTCGTGACCACCTCGAGCACGTCGACGATGGTGGCCCGAGCAATGACGGCACGGATTCCGGACCACGAGGCGATGCGCGCCGCCGACAGCTTGGAGGCCATTCCTCCACTTCCGCGATTCGATCCCGTAGCACCAGCCGAGACGCTCATGAGGGGGTCGCTCTCGTGAACGTCGGTGATGAGCGTGGCCGAGGAATCGACCCGCGGATCGTTCGTGTAGAGCCCCTCGGTGTCGGTGAGCAGGATCAGCAGGTCCGCTCCCAACAAGTGCGACAGCAGAGCGGAGATGTGGTCGTTGTCGCCGAAACGGATCTCGTCGTTCGCGATGGCGTCGTTCTCGTTCACCACCGGCACGCATCCCAATTCGAGCAGTCGCTCGAGCGTGCTGCGAGCGTGCAGGTACTGGGTGCGATCGATGAAGTCATGGGGAACCAGCAACACTTGGGCGGCCACCAACGAATGACCGGCGAACTCGGAGTTGTACACCTCCATCAAACGACTCTGACCCGCCGCCGCCAAGGCCTGCAGCGTGCGCATGTCGGTCGGTCGTTCGGAGAGACCAAGCGCCGAGACCCCGGCCGACACCGCTCCGGAGGTGACCAGGACCACCTCGTGTCCCTGCGAACGCAAACGGGCGATCTGGCGACAGACGTCGGCGATGATGGCCCGGTCGATGACCCCGAGGTCGTCGGTGAGCGACGAACTTCCGATCTTGGCCACGATGCGCATGACGAGGACGGTACCGGTTGGGCCGATCAGTTGTCGGGCGAATAGTCGAACGAGAAGTCGGCGATCCAGACCACGTCACCTTGGCGGGCTCCCGCACGCGCCAACAATCGCGGCACACCCAGTTTCTTCAGGCGCTCCTCGATGTAGGTCATCGCCTCGGGCGTCGTCACGTCGTTGAGGTGCACGGCCCGCTCGGCCTTTCGACCATGCACCCGGAAGCCACCGGTGGCGAGTCGTTCGACCCAGGCCCCGTCGGACTCGGGCTTCAAGATGACCCGCCCCTCGGTGACCGGCTGCTCCTGTCGGGCGTCGTGCACCAAACTGGCCAAACGTCCGACCAGTTCGCGCACTCCCTGATTGGTCACCGACGAGATCATCATTCCGTCCCACGCGGCGATCATGTCCTCGGTCGCCGAATCCGTCTTCGTACCCACGATCACCCGCGGGCGCGCCAACAGCGAGGGGTCGTACGACTCCAACTCGCGCAACAGGATCTCCAGTTGCTCCGACGGTGAGGTGTCGTCGACCGGCGCCAGGTCGATCAGCACGCACAGGACGCGCGCGCGCTCGATGTGACGCAGGAATCGGTGACCAAGACCCTTGCCCTCCGAGGCTCCCTCGATGAGGCCGGGGATGTCGGCCACCACGAACTCGGTGTTGCCGTCGAGTCGAACCACGCCGAGGTTCGGCTCGAGGGTGGTGAACGGGTAGGCGGCGATCTTGGGTTTGGCCGCCGAGATCACCGAGATGAGCGTGCTCTTGCCGGCGTTCGGGAATCCGACGAGGGCCACGTCGGCCATCAACTTCAGTTCGAGCTTCAGCCAGCGCTCCTCGCCGTGCTCTCCCTGTTCGGCGAACGAGGGAGCCCGGCGACGGTTGGTGAGGAATCGGGCGTTGCCGCGGCCACCACGACCACCGTGGGCGGCCAGCCACCGGTCGCCCGAATCCACGAGATCGGCCAGCACCTCACCGGTGTACATGTCGCGCACCACGGTGCCCTCGGGCACCTTCACCTCGAGCGTCTCGCCGCGCTTGCCGTGCTGGTCCTTGCCCATGCCGTGCACGCCGTTGCCGCCGATGCGGTGCGGGTGGTCGCGAAAAGCCAGGAGCGAGGCCACGTTGCGGTCGGCGACCAACCAGATGTCGCCCCCTCGCCCGCCGTCGCCACCGTTGGGTCCGCCCATGGCCACGGGGCCCTCGCGACGGAACGACACGCATCCGGCCCCACCATCGCCGGCTTTCACGTTCAACTGGCACTCATCGACGAACTGACTCATGGGACGACCTCGACGCTCACGCTACCGATCCGAAACGGTGTTTGCCGGTGAGCATCGTCGCCGCATCGACGCCACAGCGGTGTCGTATCGTGGAAACGTGAACGAGCCCGACCGCGACATGCAAGAGCGAGCCGAGCGTTGGGCGAGCACCATGTCCGGATCCGACTCCGCCGAGGGAATCACGCTCGCGCACGCCGATTCGTGGGCCGGAACCGGCGAGACCTCCACCGTTCCCCGCGAGGCGCGGGAGGATACCGAGGACTCCATGCTCAGTCGACTCGCCACCCGCGCGGTGGGGGCCGGCGACCGCGAACGCCCCGAGGAGCCCGACGAGTTCCGCACGTGCTTCGAACGCGATCGCGACCGCATCCTGCACGCGCCCGCTTTCCGTCGTCTCGCGGGCAAGACCCAGGTGTTCGTCTTTCCCGACGATCACCAACGAACGCGGTTGACGCACGCTCTCGAGGTCGCCCAGGTCGCCGTGGCGGTCGCGCGGCCGTTGGGACTCAACGTGGCTCTCACCGAGGCCATCGCTCTCGGTCACGATTGTGGGCACGGCCCGGGAGGTCACGCATCCGAGGACGCGTTGGCCCCGTACGTCGCCGATGGTTTCGATCACGCGGTTTGGGGCGCCGACGTCACGTTGAGTCATCTCAACTTGTGTCGCCAGACATTGGACGGCATCCGGAATCATTCGTGGAGTCGCCCCGCACCGGGCACCCCCGAGGGCGAGGTCGTCAGTTGGGCCGACCGCATCGCCTACGTGTGCCACGACTTCGAGGACGCCGTCGACACCGGCATCGTCAGCGCGGAGCACTTGCCCGCCCTCGTGACGTCACGGTGCGGCACGACGCGCGGCTCCCAATTGAGCGCCTTCATCACCTCCATGATCCGTGCCGCCATGAACACCGGACGGATCGGAATGGAGCCCGCCATCGCCGAAGCCTTGGCCGAGTTCCGTCGCTTCAACTACGAGCAGGTGTACCTGCGGCCCGAGAGCAAAGCCCAAGCCCACGCCGTCATCGATCTCTTGCGGGCCCTGGTCGAGCGCTACACCACCACGCCGACGTTGTTGCCCGCGGGCGAGAACCTGGACGCCGGGTCCGACGCGGCGCGCTTCGCCGCCGTCAGTTACGTCGCGGGCATGACCGATCGGTTCGCCTGTCGTCAGGGAATGGCGGTACTCGGATGGGACGCCAGCCGCTTGCCGCGCGGTATCGACGTTTGAGCGTCGCGAAAATCGTCAGTCGGCGGGAATGACGTCGATCACGCGACGTCCCTTGCGCTCACCGAACTTCACCACACCATCGACCAAGGCGAAGAGCGTGTCGTCGCCACCGCGACCGACGTTCTTGCCGGGATGGAACTTGGTGCCGCGCTGGCGGATCACGATGGTGCCGGCGGTGATGCTGGTGCCGGCGAAAGCCTTCACGCCGAGGCGCTGTGCGTTGGAGTCACGACCGTTGCGGGTTGAGCCGCCGCCCTTTGTCTTCGACATGTCTCAGCCTTTCGCGATGGAGGTGATCTCGACCACCTGATAGTGCTGACGGTGACCGTAACGGCGACGCTGGTTGGTGCGACGCTTGTAGGTGAAGCCGTCGATCTTGGGCCCCACGGCCGAGCCGACGATGCGCCCCGAGACCTTGGTGCCGGCGAGTTGGGTGGGTGTGGCCAGAACAGTGTCGCCGTCGACGACCAGCACGGGCGTGAAGTTCACCGTGGAGCCTTGTTCGGCGCCGAGGAGTTCAACATGCACTTGCTGGCCCTCGGTCACACGGACCTGCTTGCCACCGGTTGCGATCACTGCGTACATAGCGAATGGCGACTCTACCTGCCGGAATACGGGCATCCAACGCCCGTTCCGGATCTCTTGCCCGATCAGAGCAAGAGATCGTGATTCACCTGCACACCGCGCCCCTGGCAGTCCGGGCATTGTCCGGCGAAGCTCGTGAGCAGGCCCTCCCCGATCCGCTTGCGCGTCATCTCGACCAGACCCAATTCGGAGATGTCGAACACCTGGGTTCGGGTCTTGTCCCGGGACAAGGCCGAACGGAACGCGTCCACCACCTTGCGGCGGTTCTCCTTGATCTCCATGTCGATGAAGTCGATCACGATGATTCCACCGATGTCACGCAGTCGCAGTTGGTGGGCCACCTCCTCGGCCGCCTCCAGATTGTTCTGGAAGACGGTGGCCTCCAGGTTGGAGGTGCCCACGTTGCGGCCCGTGTTGACGTCGATGACCGTGAGGGCCTCGGTGTGCTCGATGATCAACGACCCGCCCGAGGGCAACCACACCTTGCGATCGAGAGCCTTGTGAATCTGCTCGTGGACATGATGCTTCTCGAAGATCGGCAGACCTTCGGCGGCGGCGTCGAAATACTCCACACGATCGGCCAATTCCGGGTTGAACGCCTGCACGTAGTCGCGAACGTCCTCGAACAATTGGCGATCGTCGATGACGACCCCTCGATAGTCGCTGTTGAACTCTTCGCGGATGACACGCACCGCCAACGGAGGTTCGCGATACAGCAACGTCGGGCCGTTGGCCTTCTGAGCCTTGGCCTCGATGGCGTTCCATTGTTCGACCAAACGAGTCATGTCGGCGCGCAGTTCGTGTTCGGTGGCCGTTTCGGCCGCGGTACGAACGATCAAACCGTGTTCGGCGGGCTTCACCCGATCGAGGATGCTGCGCAGGCGCTTGCGTTCGGCATCGGGCAGACGCTTCGAGATGCCGTAGGTCTTGGAGTTCGGGATCAACACCACGAAACGACCGGGCAACGACACCTCCTGGGTCAGACGCGCCCCCTTCACCCCGATGGGGTTCTTCGTGACCTGACACACGATCAGCTGCTTGCCCCGGAGGATCTGTTCGATACGCGGCTGACTGTCGACGATGTCCTCGGCGTCGTACTGCACGTCACCGCGATACAGAACCGCGTTCTTGGGGGTTCCGATGTCGACGAAAGCCGCTTCCATTCCCGGCAACACGTTCTGCACCTTGCCGACGTAGATGTTCCCGTGAATCTGGGCCACGTCGTCGGCCGGACGACTGACGTAGTGCTCGATGAGGCTGCGACCCTCCAGCACCGCGACCTGGGTGAGATTGGGTCGCACCTGAACGCACATGAAGTGGCGGCCGATGGGACGTCCGTTGCGTTCGCGACCCCGACGTCGCTCCACCACGTCGGCATCGGTCGAGCGAGCGGTGCCACGCTCCTCGGATCCCGACCCACGACCCCGGCCGTTACGACGACGCTTCTTGCGTGCCCCGCCTTCGGAGCCCGCCGGGTCGCTCGACCCCGGGGCCGGAGTCGTCGACGGGGCCGGGTTCGCCGCGTTGCCCGATGAGGCTTTGGGGCCCTTCGTGCTCTTGGCGCGGCCGGGATGGGGAGCACCGGCGCGGGTTCCTCCGGGCATGGTCACCGCGGGACCCGACGGCGGAGCCGGGCGGGTGTCGCCGATCTTGGGTCGCTGAACCACCGCACGCGCGGCCGCCTCGGGCGAGGGACGACCCTCGCTCAGGCGCTCGGGCAACTCCGAGGGATTGGCGCCTCCCCCGGGATTCTCCGCACTCGCCACGACGGCGGCGGCGTCGTCATCGTCTTCGTCGTCGTGTTCATCGTCATGTTCATCGTCATGATCGCTCGTGGACGCCGAAGCACCTTGCGGACGAGGACGATTGCGTCCGCCACGCGAACCACGACGGCGCTTCTTGCGTGCCGCCGCGGGCGTGCCCTCGGTGGTGCCGCTGGTGGTGTCACCGTTCTCAGCGGCCGCCGAGACGGACGGCTCAGGCGCGTCGAACCTGTCGGGTGAATCGTGGGTGTCGGGGGTCTCGGGGCTGTCGGACATGTTGCTGTTCCTTTCTCATGCGCACACCTGAGGGTGCGCAGGGCGGGCCGAGAGCACGTCCACGCGCTCTCCGTCCCGCTCAATCCATTGGTTGATTCGGAGCACCCGGGTGAGGTGGTTCCACGGCTCACATCCGGGCACCAGGGCTTCGACTAACTCGGTCGGCCGAATTCCGCGGCCGGCGGTGGTGAGAACTGCTTCGATGACGACGCCACGGGACTCACCCAGCCACCGTGACGGGAGAACCTCGGAGTGCTCCGGTGCGAGGAACCCGAGCTGCAAAATGCCGGCCCGAATGTCGTCGCGACGGGTTTCGCCCTTGCGCTCGCGTTCGAGCCACACCTCGTTCGACTGGTTGATCCGATCGATCCGATCGCCGACGTCCGAGGCGTCGATGGCCATCACCCATGTCGTGGCCACCACGTCCTCTTGCAACGAGGCCTCCGAGGGGGCGCACTCGCGAATCCCGGTGACCGCCATGCCGACGGGCAAACTCGTGTCGATGCGCCGAGCGATCTCGTCGAACTCGTCGGCCCCCACGCCCGAACCGTCCGCGAAAGTGACGTCCAACAACTCGACCAATGACTCGGCTCCGGTGGGAAGAGCGAGACCGAAGGCCATCTTGAGACGTGGCGTGAACCCCGTCGACATGGCGACGGGAACCTCGGCTTTGCGCAAGCTGCGCTCCCAGATGCGCGCCACGTCGCGGTGACCCGTGAAACGGATCTTGCCCAACTTGGAGTAGCTGATGCGGGCCTTCACGAGGTCACCATCGACTTCGGTCGCAGGCTGATGGGCACCGAGCCACCCAGCGCCAGGTTCTGGCCCGTTCCTTGACTGCCACCCGCGGGTGCCACGGGTGAGGCGACGATGTGCTCGAGGCCGTCGCCGGTGCACACACCACAGTCGTAACACGGGGTCCAACGGCAGTCCTCGAGGCCGGCCTCGGCCAATGCCGAACGCCAGTCCTGCCACAGGAAATCATGGTGCAAACCAGCCGACAGATGGTGCCACGGGAACACCTCGTTCTCGTCGCGATGCCGCGTGACGAACCAATCGGACGAGAGGCCCTCGGCGGCCATGGCATCGAGCCAACGATCGAGCACGAAGAACTCGGACCACTCCTGGAAAACCCCGCCCTCGCGCCACACGCGTTCGATGACCGCGCCGACGCGACGATCACCGCGGCTGGCGATGCCCTCGGCCAACGTCGCCGCCGGGTCGTGCCACTTCACGTGCACCCCCTTGGCGCGTCCGGCCGCCTCGCGCACGAGACCGATCTTGCGCCGCAATTCGGGAACACCGTTCTGTCCGAACCATTGGAACGGTGTGTGCGCCTTGGGAACGAATCCGCCCACGCTCACGGTCACGCTGGCACGGTTCGTGTACTTCTTGCCGATCGACACGCAGCCCGCGGCCAGGTCGACGATGCCCTCGGTGTCGACGTCGGTCTCGGTGGGAAGTCCGGTGAGGAAGTACAACTTCATGCGCGACCATCCCGACGAGAACGCCGATTCGACGGCGCCGTACAGGTCCTCTTCGGTGATGAGCTTGTTGATCACGGTGCGCAGGCGCCAGGTGCCCGCCTCAGGCGCGAAGGTGAGGCCACTGCGACGTCCGCTGGCCACTTTGGCCGCCAAACCAACGGTGAACGCGTCCACGCGAAGAGACGGAAGGCTGACCGTGGGTGCACCGCAGGCGGTCGGATCGGGAACCACGGACGTGACCACGGATTCGATGCCGCTGAAGTCGGCGGTGGACAACGACGTCAGGCTGACCTCGTTGTAGCCGGTGCGCTTCAATCCCTCGGTGATCATGGTGCGCACCTGTTCGGCGGGGCGCTCACGAACCGGGCGGGTGATCATGCCGGCCTGACAGAAACGACAACCACGGGTGCATCCCCGGAAGACCTCGACGGCCAAACGATCGTGGACCACCTCGGTGAGCGGTGCCAGGGGGCGCTTGGGGTACTGCCATTGGCCGAGATCGGAGACGGTGCGCTTGGTGATCAGTTCGGGCACGTCGGGGTACGCGGGAGTGATGCCCCGCACTCGATCGCCGTCGTAGGCCACCTCGTACATCGAGGGCACGTACACGCCGGAAACCTTGGACAGTTCGCGCAACACCGCGTGGCGCGAACCCTCCGTGCGACCCGAGGCTTTCCACTCGCGCACGATCTCGGTGATCTCGCCGATGACCTCTTCGCCCTCACCGAGAACGGCGCAGTCGATGAAGTCCGCCATGGGCTCGGGATTGAACGCGGCGTGGCCTCCGATGATGACGAGGGGGTCACTGGGGCGGCGATCCGCGGCCCGCACCGGACTTCCGGCCAGATCGATCATGTTCAGCACGTTCGTGTACACGAGCTCGGCGGACAGGTTGAACGCCAGGATGTCGAACTCGTCGGCGGAGCGGTGCGTGTCGACCGAGAACAACGGAATTCCTCGCTCGCGCATGAGCGCCTCGAGGTCGACCCAGGGCGCGTACGTACGCTCGGCGACGGCGTCGGGGCGCTCATTCAGGATCTCGTACAGGATCTGCAAGCCCTGATTGGGCAGGCCGACCTCGTACACATCGGGGTAAGCGAGGAGCCAGGCCACTTTGCCGTGACCGTGCTGGGGCGACGCTGCCCCGTCCTCGCAGCCGATGTAGCGGGCTGGTTTGCGCACCCTCGCAAGGAGCGGTTCGAGCCGCGGCCAGAGGGATGACATGACCCCCGAAGTGTACCGGCGACCCCGGCCCGCGAGACCCCCGGCCTGTGGATAACCGCCTAACGGAGGCGCCGCATGTGCACGCTTTCGACCAGTCCGATCATGATGGCGAAGGCGATCAGCGACGACCCCCCGTAACTGACGAAGGGCAGGGGAACCCCGGTCACGGGCATGATGCCCATGGTCATGCCGATGTTCTGGAAGACGTGCCAGAGGATGATTCCGAAGATGCCCGCGCAGAGATAGGAACCGAAGGCGTCGCGGGCCAGGTTGGCGACACGCCAGATCCGGAACAACATCAGTCCGAACAAGCCCACCACCAGTCCCCCGCCGAGCAGACCGAACTGCTCGGCCACGGCCGAGAAGATGAAATCGCTCTGCTGCACGGGAATGAACTTTCCGTTCGTCAACGGCCCTTGGAGGTATCCCTTACCGAACCAACCGCCCGTGGCCACGGCGCGCTTGGCGTAGCGCACCTGGAACACGTATTGCTGCAGGCTCTCCTCCGTGGAGTTCTGGTTGATGAACGCCTCGATACGACGCAACTGGTAGCGGTCGACGATGCCGGCGACGATGGCCGCTGCGATCGTCGCGACCGTGAGCATCGAGATCAGAGCGAGATACCGCAACTTCGCGCCGGCCATGACCATGACACAGATGGCACCGACGATCATCACGAAGGCCGAGCCCAGGTCGGGCTGAACGATGATGAGCGCCACCGGCACGCCGACCAACAACAGGCCCGTGATGAACTGCGAGTAGCTCATGATCGACTCGCGCGACTCGCTGTAATAGGCGGCCAACGCGACGAGCACCGCCGGTTTGGCGAATTCGGCGGGCTGGAAGGAGATCGGCCCGAGATCGAACGACAGTCGCGCCCCACCACGCAACGCACCAGCGGACAAGACGAGAAGCAACGCGATGATCGAGACGCCGTACAGGAAATAGGCCCGATCGTTGAGCAAGGTGTAGTCGAACGACATCACGACCGCCAGGGTCACCGCCGAGATGATGAGGAAGACCACCTGCCGTGTGGCGAACCAGTACGGGTCGCTGTCGATCTTCCAGAAGGTCGCGCTGTAGATCGAGAAAGCCCCCACAACGGCCAGAATCACCACCGTCGAGATCAACACCCAGTCGATGTTGCGTTGTGGGGATCCCAAACTGGAACGTATGTTGCCGAGCCCTCTGTCCGGACGTCGCTTCATGACCGGAAGAGACATCAGCCCAGTCCCCCGGTGCAGCCGAGTCCTCTGTCCGGACGTCGCTTCATGACCGGAAGAGACATCAGTCGCGTCCTCCGTAGGCCGCGCCACCCAGACAACGGGTACTGGGCAGTCGGCGTTCGGGTGCGGCCACCAATGACTCGGTGTTCAACGGGTTCGACGGAACGACCGGACCCATCGAGGCCGCGCCGGCGACGGCCATGAACATGCACTTCACCACGGGAGCCGCGGCCTTGGCTCCGTAGCCGGCTTTTTCGAGATACGCCGACACCACGATGGGGCGCGTCGGATCGAGGCTGAAGGCCCCGAAGGCCGACGAGTCGTTCCACGGAAGGCTGGCCGCACCTTGCGCCGTTCCCGTCTTGCCGGCGATCGGCAGATCCTCGTACGGATAGCTCTTGAACAACCGCTCACCGGTGGTGGCGTGGTACGAACCGTTGTCGGTTCCCGGACCGGTGATCACCCGCGTGAGACCCTTCACGATGGGATCGAGGACGTCGGGCGGAATGTTCAGCGAGCGAATGGTGTTCTTCAATCCGAGGTTCAGCACCACCGTCGACTGCGACAGATCCGCCATGCCCACCTGCTCGGAGTTCGGGGTGCTGGGCGACAAGAGCGCCAAGGCGATCAGCGGTCGGTTGACGTCACCTCCGTTACCCAAGGCTCCGTACGCCTGGGCCAATTGCAACGGGGATGCCGCCAGCAGTCCCTGACCCACCGACAACTGAACGTTGTCTCCGACGAGATAGTTCGGACTCTCGCCTTCCATCAACACACCGTCCTCGACGAGTTGGCGCTTGCTCTCCTTGTCGGGCACTCGACCCGCGGACTCGTAGGGAAGATCGATGCCGGTGCGCGAACCGAAACCGAACTTGCGCACCTCCTCCTGAAGAATCGGCTGCCCACCTCGTTCGGAGAAGATCTCCTCACCGATCTTGTAGAAGAACGTGTCCGTCGACACGGCGAGTGCGTCCTCGACCGTGACCACGCCGTAGCGACAGGCGTAGTTTCCACCGCCGCACAGGGCGTTTCGATAAATGCACTTCACCACTTGGCACGTATCGCGGTCGATGCTGACCAGCGTGTACGAGCCCTGATCGACGTATCGGTAACTCGCCCCACCAGGCAACTGGCCGGTGGCCAGTGCGGCGTACGCCACGAAGGGCTTGAAACTGGAGCCCAGGTTGTACTGACCGGAGATGGCCCGGTTCACGAGCAACGACTGGTCCGGGTCCTTGGTGTTGGGGAAGATCTGAGCGAACTTGTCCCCCGAGATGCCCGAGTTGAACCAGCGGTTGTCGAACGTCGGGTAACTGGCCAGTGCCAGAACTTCGCCATTGGAGTAGTCCATCATGACGACCGAGCCGGCTGGGGCCTTCAGGTTCGAGCACTCCGGGAACTGCGGCTTGATCAACTGCTTCTTGTCGTCCTTGGCCTGGCACGCGACGATGAATCGGTTCAAGCGCAACTGCGTCTCCAGGGCCTGTTCCGCGAACTGCTGGTAATCGAGGTCGAGCGCGAGTTGCAGATCGTTGCCCGGGACGGGCTCGACCCGTTCGACCACGCGCAGGATCGCGCCACGCGAATCGACCTCGTAGCGCACGAAACCCGGCGTTCCTCTCAGGTACGGCTCGAATATCTTCTCCACGCCGAACTGACCGACACGTTCGTTCAGGTCGTACCCGAGGTCCTTGTACTGAGCCGCGTCGCTCTTGGTGATGGCACCGAGGTAACCAACCACGTGCGCGGCCAACGGGGCGTAGGGATATTCGCGCTTCCATTGGACCGTTGCGTCGACTCCGGGGAAGTCCTCGGAGCGTTCGAGCAGGTAAGCGACGGTCTCCTCGCTGACGCTCTCCCTCAGTGGCATCGGCAGCAACGGACTGTAACGCGAGCCCGTGCGTTCACCATCGGATCCGACCGGGCCGGCATAGCGCGTCTCCATGTCCTCGACCTCCATGTCGAGGACCGGCGCCAGACGCGCGAACAGCTCCGAACGATCGTCGTCGTTCCGCATCGCCTCCCACGCGACGGTCACCGTGACGATGCGTTCGTTATCGGCCAGGATCCGACCTTCGCGATCGAAGATACGACCGCGCTCGGGCAGCAACTTCACCGTTCGCGTCTTGTTCGATTGCACCTTCAGCTCGAGAGATGTCGAGTCGACGACTTGCAAGAACCACATACGCAGGCCGAGAGCCGTGAAGATCACGGTGGCCACCACACCCAAGGCCACCAGGCGCGAGGACCGCCGATCAGTTGCCATGGGAACAGCCTGCCATCCTCGTGACCCGCGCGGGCTTCACCCGATGCGCGCTCACAAGAAGACCTCCGACGGTGGAGCCAGTCGTTGCAGTCGACGCACGGCAAGACACCAGCGCATCGCGGGAACCACCGCGTAACTGGCGACTCCGTTGAACACTGCGACCACGATCATCACCTTCACGAGGCGCGACGAGATCCAGCCTTCGACTCCGATCCAGTTGGCCACCACCGGCTGGACGAACATGGCGGCCGCCGACAATCCGGCGCACGTCACGGCGTTCAACCAACGCGGATTGGCCAGGGACGCCGAGAACGCGAAGCC
>Ga0315903_10002458_pt1 | contig 27141 bp, 25 predicted proteins | sample LakEriMetagenome_7_FD_203524 | JGI IMG/M metagenome (GOLD analysis project Ga0315903, IMG submission 203524) | Freshwater fungal communities from buoy surface, Lake Erie, Ohio, United States - Buoy 2 MA119 | ecosystem: Environmental > Aquatic > Freshwater > Lake | place: USA: Lake Erie, Ohio... | reverse complement strand
AAAGTGATTGGGAATAAGTTCTCTTACTTCTTTTAACTGCGCAGTTTTGGTAGCTCCGATTACAAACATCAAATTTTCATCAGTTCCCCAATTCGATACATTTCGAATTACATGCTTAAACAATTCTTGATCATCACACTTTAAATACTGAAAATCGAAAGCACCTTCATTGGAAGTTAGCCCTAATACAATAGCCCATTTTTCTTTAAAATCTAAAAAAGGCTTCACACTGTCTTTTCCCATATATGGCGCTACAGTGACGCTATCAAAATGCATAGCTTCAAAAAAAGCTTTGGCATATTGTGTAGAAGTATTTCCTATATCGCCGCGTTTCGCATCGGCAATCGTAAAAATGTTTTCAGGAATATAGTTCAAGGTTTCATGCATCGCTTGCCAACCTTGTATGCCTTGCGCCTCGTAAAAAGCGGTATTGATTTTATAGCTTACGCAAAGATCTTTTGTCGCATCGATAATCGATTTATTAAAAGCTACTACAGGATTTTCAAGATGCAATAAATGCCTCGGAATTTTAGTAATATCTGTATCTAATCCCACGCATAGATAAGATTTTTTTTCTCGTATTTGGTTTATGAGTTCTTGTCGTGTCATTGAAATGAGCAAATGTAATTTTTCTATACCATCTTGTCTGAGTTATTCCTATTCAATTAAAATTATTTTTGAAGCATTCCCTTCTTTAGATTCTAATTTTACAATTACGTTTCCTTTAGGTAGAATATTCCAACTTAAAGGAATTGTATTTTTCCCTCGCAATGCATTTATGTTTTTTTGTTCAAACAATAATTTTCCTTGCATGGAATACATTGAAATACTTACCTGAGCGGCTTGCTTTAAATCGAAAGTAACTTGAGCCGAATGGATGGCAGGATTAGGATAAATGGAGAAAGTTTTTTCTAAGTTATTGATATGCTTGATGCTGACATTGGTATTAGGTACTTTAGGTAACTTCTGACGATAAGCGCCATGTCCATGTGTGAAAGCCAATAAGGCTCTATCGGAAGCTGAATATACCATGTCGAAAACCATAGTAGCCTCTGGTAATCCTGTCATAGCAGTCCATGTTAAGCCTGTATCTGTTGAAGTAAAGACACCTAAGTCGGAGCCCGCAAATATTACGTTAGGGCTTAATGGATCTACCAATACACTATGAAACGGAATATCTGGCAATGTTGTACTTATATCAGTCCAAGTAGCGCCTGCATCTAATGATTTGAAAAGATGTCCCGCACCAAAACCTGAAAAAGCAATATATACCTCCTTGCCATTTTTAGGATTCACTTCAATATCTCTCGGATAGCGATTGGGTAAACCTACAGAAATATCAGTTTGCGAAATACCACCATCTATACTTCTGAAAATATGCATAGGGCCAAATTCTGGAGCAGTCGTGCAGTAAACTGTATCGCTCGAAATTCCAGCAATTGCTATGGATAATATTTTATTTCCATTATCGATGGGCGATGGCCCAATGGAAGCCCATGAGTTTCCTTCATCAGTGGACACAATAAGTTCATTTGACCCAGCATATATAATTTGCGGATTGGAAGGAGATAATATAAAAGGGGCAATAAATGCGGCAGTATTTGGTAAGCTTGGTGATGCAGGATTATTATAAATAGGTGAGAAACTGATACCTTGATCGAATGATTTAAAAATATTAAGATATTGGTACGAAGCATATTGAATTTGATCATCTAAAGGGCTTATCGCATTAAAGCTTCCATCGCCACCTAACACGGCTTGCCAATCTTTCGGGTTGGTAAAATATCTAAACGTATTATGGTCTTGCATCCCGATCAAAATAATATTGGAATCCGTTGCTGAAACCGAACCTTTATAAATTTGCCCAACCGTATAATTTTCGAGGCACTCGTAAAATGTTGAGCCAAAATTATTAGAACGATACATACCAATATCGGTTAATACATAAATTTTATCCGGGTCGAGTGGGTTTGAGAAGATGCCATGAATATCAGACCAAATCGGGTCTGGTGGTAATAGCTCAAAGAAATTATTGCCCTTGTCATTTGAAAAAAATAAATCAACACCACCAGTTAATACCTTCGATGAATCAGTATCTTTCATTAAAAGTCCTTCACAGAACCAACCTTGATAAGAAGCAATTTCAGTCGAATTCGTATTTACAGCCGTCCAACTATTTCCTTTATTTACGGAACGATATACACCTACAGTTGAAAATTCATTAAATACAGTAGCCATCAAAATAGATGAATTATTTTTATAAATACTTACATTGATTTTCCCTGAATGATTGTTAATTGGCAAACCATTTGTAAGTATACTCCAGGTATTGCCCGCATTGTTTGTTTTATAAATTCCTTTATCGGTACTACTAAGATTACCTACACTCGCATACAAAATGGTAGTATCACTAGGGTCAATATCTAAGTCCATTACCATAGTTTTATTCAAAACATTAGTCCAAGTATTTCCCTGATCTATCGATTTTAAAACACCTTCTGTAGTGGCAGCAAAAATAGTATTCGGGTTTAACGGATTATACACAATACGCCAAACACCTCTGCGTTGATTATAGAGCCAATTCAGCGATTGGCTCCATGTAACACCACCATCAGTTGATTTTAAAATACCAATTCCATTGCTTCCTCTTGTAGTTCTTACAATAAAACCATTTAATGATGTGCCATAATCATAGGTTTCACCTGTTCCTATAAAAATTTCATTTGAATTATTAGGATTGATGGCGATGCTACCAACACCTAATATAGGGAAGCTTGTATTTACATAAGTCCAAGCTGTACTACCTAAACCACCCGTGCTTGATTTCCAAAGACCACCCGAAGCTGAGCCTATCCATAATTTACTTGTGTCATTTGGATCAATGGCAAAAGAAATTGTTCTTCCTCCTTGTCCAACAGGACCTAATACTTCCCAACTCGCTCGCGTTTGTTTATTTTGATAAATAAAATTCTCTTTATAAAATTCATAAGCTTTTCCAAATGCATCTTCTGGAATATCTTGAAAGGGATAAGCTCGAGTTTCATTAAACAAACGCAAAGCTTCTAATGCTTCGCCCTTTTCATGATTCACTTTTCTATGGGTTGATGATTCTTTTTCAATCCAAAAAAAACTAGTCGCTATAAAAATGGCGCATGAAATACCTAGGGCAAACTGCTTCAACATAACTTTTATTTTTCTAAAGTTATAACAATAAATTAGACTTGGAAAAAGGGATTATACTTTTATCTCAACAACCTTTGTGGGATCCAGATTGGCATTTCTAATTGAAATGTTTCTTGCTACTTGTTGCGCTACTTCATGAATGGCCTTTTGTGCAATGCTGTCACCGTGCAATAAAGCTGGTTTGCCAATATCTCCACCTTCCCGAATACTCATAGTGATAGGAATTTGTCCTAAAAATGGAAGCTCAAACATTTCAGCCAATCGCTTACCTCCTTCTTTGCCAAAAATAAAATATTTATTATCAGGCAACTCTTCTGGAATGAAGTAAGCCATATTTTCTACGATTCCCAAAACTGGAACTTTTATTTGTGGCCCATCAAACATCATGATGGCTTTTTTAGCATCAGCGAGTGCCACTTCTTGCGGTGTAGTAACAATTACAGCGCCCGTAACTGGAATGGTTTGAACCATAGTTAAATGAATATCTCCTGTACCTGGAGGCAAATCAATAATTAAATAATCCAATTCTCCCCACAACACATCTGTGACAAATTGCTTGAGCGCACTGCTTGCCATTGGACCTCGCCAAACCACAGCTTGTCTATCATCAATTAATAAACCTATACTCATGGCTTTTAATCCCATCACATCAATTGGCACAATCATCCCTTTGCCATTTACTTCTTGCATAAGTGGTCTTTCACTTTTGATGCCCAACATAATCGGTATAGATGGTCCATAAATATCAGCATCCATAATTCCTACTTTGGCGCCACCTTTTGCTAAGGCCAAAGCTAAATTTACAGAAACAGTAGATTTTCCGACACCTCCTTTGCCAGAGCCAACGGCAATAATATTTTTTACATTGGGTAAAGTAGCTTGATTATCCTTTCTATTGCTTACAATATTGGAGGTAAAGTTTACGGTAACGACTGCCTCTTTATCGACCAATATTTTCACCGCATTCTCACAAGCTCCGCGTATCATCTCTTTCAAAGGGCATGCAGGTGTTGTTAGCACTACGGTAAATGAAACTTTCTTGCCATCAATGGCTATATCTTTTACCATATTTAGGGTTACTAAGTCTTTTCCTAAATCGGGCTCTTGAACTTGGCTTAAAGCTTGTAAAACACTCTCGTGGGTTATCATTATAAACTATTGTTAAATGTTAATGACGAAGGTAAGTACAAATCAGATTCAGCCCCAATTGATTTACTTTTGTTGGGTGAAGAAATTTCTATTCGCGATAGTTATATTAATGACTGCACTCCAAGTCAAGGCTCAATATGGCTTTGACAAAATGGTTGAATTAACAGGTGTCGTCATGAGTTCGGATAGTTTACGCTATTTACCATTTGTAACAGTCGCTATTCCGAGTAAGAATAGAGGAACAGTAACCACAGAGAAAGGCTTGTTTTCGATGATTGTTGAAAAAGGGGATACCTTAAGATTTACGTGTTTGGGTTATCGAAAGAAGATAGTAGTTATTCCAGAAGATTTAAAGGAAGCAAGATATTCTATCATTCAATTGATGACACAAGATACATTTTACCTAGCGAATACGATTATACGTCCAACTTTGTCCAAGGAAGAATTTGAAAAGGCTTTTTTAACATTGGAAATTCCGGATGATAAATATGAGATAGCACGAAAAAATACGGAGTATCAAACCATGCGAATGCTACTCGCCACCTTACCGCGCGATGGTAGAGAAAGCCAACAGGTTTATCAAAATTTATTAGCAAGTAAAAGTTATTACGCGGGGCAACTTGCACCTCAAAATATATTTAGCCCTTTAGCTTGGCTTGAATTTTTTAACGCTTGGAAGCGTGGTGATTTTAGAAAAAAATATTAAAACATGATTGTTATGAAAAAAATCGTGCTCTTATCGATTATTGTTTTGACTGCCGCTTGTGCAAATGCACAAACAACGCCAGATAAACCCAACATTCAAACCAATGAAAACCAAACTAAACAAGAAGTAAAAAAAGCATTGAATGATCTGGTAGATGTAATTGCTCAAGTAGATGTAGATAAGATTGAAAAATTTCTTGATAATTCAATCAATAAACTCGACAAGAATGTTACCATCATTATTGATGAAGCTAAAAAAGTGGACAAACAAAAAATAGAGAAGAGTGTTGAAAAGCTTGCTCAGTCTATCGAGAGAGGCATTGACAACTTAGAAATTGAAAAAAGGGTTGATAAGATTGAAAAACAACTCGAGAAAAAAAATTAAACGGATTTCTTAGAATTTTGCAATAAGTATAACAATAATAAAATGCTCATCACGAGCAACATGGCTATTAATTGATGCAATTGTGCAAACCACTCAAATAATCCGAAACTGTTACGAACTGTATGTGTTGAGAACACGACAGCACAAATGCCTAAAACAAGTTGAAGGAATACTAGTATAAACGGAAGTTTTTTAAATCGATTAAAAACGCCAATAGTATTAATTTTATTCAACTTATAAGTCCAATATATAACAAGTCCGAATATCAAGTATGCCAACATACGATGTACAAAATGTATGTTGATTGGATGATTCACTAAACTCTTACTTAAAATACTTGCAGGAAAATATTCGCCATTGATACTAGGCCAAGTAGGGGCTACAGTAGCTGCTTTTAATCCTGCCATGAAGGCTCCGTAAGTAAGTTGGATGAAAATAAGAGCAAATAATACAATTGTAAAATTTCTTAGCTTCACATCAATCACAAAATCTTTGGGTTCGAACATAAAAGTAAAGGCATACCAACAGGTTGCACAAATAAGTACCATGGCTGAAATAAAATGAACTGCCAAGCGTATATGACTCACGTACAAATCTTCATCGTTTAAACCACTATCAACCATTATTTTTCCAATGAAACCTTGCGCTGCACCTAATACAAATAAGCCTAATAAAGGAAGTATCATGTGCTTCTTAATCATTCCTTTTTTTAAAAAATAAATGAATGGAAAAATAAAAGTAAATGAAATAAAGTGAGCCCAATTGCGATGAAACCATTCCCAAAAGAAAATAAATTTGAAATCGCGGATTAGAAAATCTTGATTCAGAAATTTGAATTGTGCAATTTGTTTGTATTTGTCGAATGCAATTTGCCATTCCACTTCACTCAATGGCGGTATCATACCAATAATGGGTTTCCACTCAGTCATAGAAAGACCCGAACCTGTTAATCGGGTAATGCCACCCAATAATACTTGTATGGTGAGCATAGCCACGCCCAGCAGTAACCATCTACCAATTATAATATTATCTTTATTCATTCGAGGAGGCAAATTTACACGAGAAGTTTCGGAATAGATTTTATTTCGCTTGAGTTACTATCAATAATTTTTATTTTTACTTTATGAATATTGAACTACGCTCTGATACATTTACCAAACCCACAGCTGGCATGTTGGATGCTATGTTTCACGCCAAAGTTGGTGATGATGTTTTTGAAGAGGATGAAACAACCAATACACTTGAAGAAAAATCGGCTAAGATGTTTGGTTACGAAGCTGGTTTGTTTTGCATGAGTGGTACTATGGCAAATCAGATAGCGATTAAATGTCATACGCAGCCCGGTGATGAAGTTATTTGTGATGCTTTGTCACATATCTATTTATATGAAGGAGGCGGCATTGCAGCTAATTCTGGGGTTTCTGTAGAAATTTTGCATGGAGATAAAGGAAGGATAAATGCTGATTTAGTGAAAGATGTGATTAAAGCTGATAATGTGCATTATCCCATTTCGCGATTGGTTAGTCTGGAAAATACGGTGAATAAAGGAGGTGGCTGCTATTATGATTTATTAGAAGTAGAAAAAATAAAAGCGCTTTGTTTGGTAAATAATTTGGCTTTGCATTTAGATGGAGCTCGGCTGTTTAATGCGCTAGTCGAAACGAAAGATAATTATAAACACTATGGTGAGCAATTTGATTCAATTTCAATATGCTTATCAAAAGGTTTAGGCACACCTATAGGTTCGGTATTATTGGGTAGCAAGGCATTTATTAAGCAGGCGCGCCGAATACGTAAGCGAATGGGTGGGGGTTGGCGACAAAGTGGATATCTAGCGGCGGCTGGAATTTACGCATTAGATTATCATATAGCAAGATTAAAAGAAGATCATATACGGGCTAAGGAATTAGCAAAAATATTTACGGCACTGCCAGAGGTAATTGATTGTTGTGATGTAGATACCAATATTGTAATTTTCGAAATTGATCACAAATTAACCGCTAACGATTTTGTAAATAAATTAATGCAACAAGGCATCAAAACATCTCCATTTGGTAAACACCACGTTCGTTTGGTAACACATCTCGATTTTGGTGACGACGAATTAGATGCATGTAGAAAACGTTTAAAGACTTAAAACTACATTCCCTTAAATGTATCTCCTTTGCTTAAATCGCCTGTTTGATAGCCAAGTTTGAACCAATACATGCGCTGCTCGGAAGTACCATGTGTAAATGCATCAGGCACTACATAGCCCTGTGCTTGCTGCATTAACCTATCGTCGCCTACTGCATTAGCTGCACTCAAAGCTTCTTCGATATCGCCATCTTCTAAAGCATTATTTACTTTTTGATTGTAGTGAGCCCAAATACCTGCATAGAAATCGGCTTGTAATTCCAGCGCTACCGAATACCGATTTGCGCCCGCTTCATTTAAACGTGATTGCGCTTGTCTAACCTTGGTTGTTGTACCCAGTAAATGTTGTATATGATGACCTACTTCATGTGAAATCACATAGGCAAATGAAAAATCACCTCGTGCGCCAAGTCGCTGCGTAAGTTCGTTAAAGAATGAAAGCGATAAATAAATTTTTTCATCGGCGGGGCAATAAAATGGTCCACTTCTTTCGTTGGCTGCTCCACAAGGCGATTGGGTTTCGCCATTAAAAATTACCATTTTAGGTTTACGATATTGTAAGCCATTTTTCGTAAAAATATCGGTCCAAATTTGCTCATTATCTGCTAGTGTAACAGATGCGAACGACATGAGATTTTTCTCTTCCTGTGATTCTTGTCCTCTTGCAGCTTGTGTTTGATTGCTTGATCGCGATTGGGCAAAATCGGAAATCAATTGTTGAGGGTCGCCACCCATCATTAAACCCACAATCAACAAGATGATGGCGAGGCCACCGCCACCAACTGCAACTTGTTTTCCTGAAACACCTCTTCTATCTTCAATATTATCGCTCTCTCGTCTGCCTTGCCATTTCATACTTTAATAGTTTAGATCTGAAAGATAAAAACAATTTATTAGTTAGAACCCAAATTTTGCAATTGAAAATGTAAACTGCAAAATTGATTCCAGTTAACATTTTCTAATTGCTCTTGGGATGCAACAGTCATTATAGAATTTGTGTAGGAACGAGCATGCTTCGGGGTTGCAGCTTTTTTGTTCCAACGGAAAATGCGGCAAGGATAGTAGCGAAAATCCTTTGCAAATAGGCAGCCTTTGGCGTTTGCTTGCAAAGATTGCAGCAAATAGCCTGTCTGCCGCCCCAAAAAATATTGTATCGATTCGTCAGGTGAAAAGCATTGACGATTTTCCTGTAATAGATATTGCAAAAGATAAATGAAGAGGTTGCAATTCAAACAATTCTAATGGATTCCATTCATGTAAAAAGATGATATTTTACTCAGGGATACTCATGCATAATTCAATGAGTACACTGTTGGTTGACTTCGGGTGCATAAAACATATCATTTTATTGTCGGCACCGCGCTTAGGCTTATCGTGTATAAAAACAAAACCTTCATCTTGCAGTCTTTTCATTTCTGCTTCAATATCATGCACTTCAAATGCAATATGATGTATACCTTCACCTTTTCGTTCAATAAATTTAGCAATCACGCCATCAGTAGTTAGAGAACTTAGCAGCTCAATCTTAGTTTCGCCTTGCTGAAAAAATGCAGTTTCAACAGACTCGCTTTCAACCACTTCTTTTTTATAACAATTTGTATTGAGTAAGGTCTCGAATAAAGGGATTGATTTCTCTAATGATTCAACCGCAATACCAATGTGTTCAATATGTAACATAACAACGTATTTTCAAGGCAATATTAATCAATGTATAAACAATAACCACTACGAATTACAATTAGTATTTGCTTGCGTGTAAGTGAATATGGATACTACATATCAGTGCAGAATTCTTAAATTCTCCATTTGCGCGAAGAAGAAAGTATTTGTACTCTGAACTTGCTTTTTTGGTTCATGATAATGTAGGTCATTTCACTCAATTATGAAATAAGCTAACTGGATGATTATATACGAAAGGCTAAACTATGTAATTCACAAGACAAATCTTGAATAAGATATTATAATCGTTACGAGTAATTAAGTATGCTCTTATCTTTGCATCATGCGAAAATTAGCGCAACAACTACTTCGATATTTTTTTCAAGGTGTTATTATTGTTTCGCCTTTAGCCGTAACGGTTTGGGCAGCATACACTGTATTTGATTTTTTAGATTTAAAGAATGAAAACTGGCCCAGAGGGATAGGTTTTTTGATTGTGGTAGGATCGCTTCTATTAATTGGTTGGCTAGGAAGTACTTTTTTTGTTTGGAAATTTTTAATCGATTTTTTTGATAGTATTTTAGAGCGAACGCCTTTTGTAAAGTTTATTTATACATCTGTAAAAGATGTTGTAGAAAGTTTTATGGGGGATAAGAAAAAGTTTAATAAGCCAGTACTCGTTCGTGTTCGTGCTAATCCTGAGATTTTTCAAATTGGATTTATCACGCAATCAGACTTAAGTAAAATAGGTATTGAGGATAAAATTGCAGTGTACATGCCACATGCATATGCTGTTAGTGGGTTTTTGTTTATTGTAAATAAGGACGATGTAATTCCTTTAGAGATGGATCCAAGCCGAGCGATGAAAATGGCAGTGAGTGGTGGTATGACAGGCTATGAGGATGTGCAGGAGGAGAACCGAAGAGTTCATCACTAAATCCACCTTCGCTTTATTTTTATCTTTATAATTCGAATGTTTTCAAGTGGTCTGTCATATTTATCGCGCGCAACATTTGAAATAGTATCTACAATATTTTGCCCCCTTATACATTGACCAAATACAGTATAACTTCCATCTAAATGCGGTGTGCCGCCTATGGTTTTGTAGGTATTGCGCATGTCTAAAGAGTATTTGATTCCCTTCTTGGCTTCTAATTTATCCAAATCATCATCGGTAAATATTTTGCCGACCACGACATAAAATTGACATGCGCTTGACGACATTTCAGGATTGTCATCACGCGCGGCTGCTAATGCTCCTTTGCGATGGTAATAAGTGGGAAGTTTAAATTCCGAATCAATTTTGTAGGGTAGGTCGCCATTTCCTAAAGTATCATGTATGCCCGCATATTTACTATCAGGGTCGCCACCTTGAATCATAAACTTCGGTATCACCCGATGAAACAATAAACTATCGTAAAACCCTTGTTCGACAAGCTTGATAAAATTATCAGCGTGTTTTGGCACATCTTGATACAATTCAAGTTTAAATTTTCCTATGTTTGTTTTTACGATAACAATTTTGTTTCCTTTGGCAAGAGATGCTGTGTTCAGTAAGCTGAGGCAAACACACAGCATCAATGTTTGAATGATAATTTTTACTTGCATAGAATCAATACTAGCTTATGATTAGGGATGTTTGAGAAAAATTGAAATTTGAATACGATAGTTTTAGAATTCATACTCTTCACTTTCGCTGTTTGATTTTACATTCTTTTTCCAGCGTCTGCCAAATCGAATGTCTACGTATAAATTGAAGAAAACAGCTTTGGCATCTGTGATGATCATAATAGGAATTTTTTCAGTATAGGCTTCCATAGATGCCCCTATTTCAACACCTATAAATGATTTTTTACTCCACGAATAATCAAAGTAAAATCCAGAACGTGCGATAAAACCAGGTTTAAGTTTTATTTCGTTCAATCCTTTTGTAAAATCACTTCCTCCAATTATCGTTCCTTGATTTTTTAAATCCAAAAATGACTCTCGTGTTGATTCTGAATATTTCTCCATGCGACGTACGAAAGTATTTCCCTCACGAATCAGTAAATCTAAATAGTAAGGTTTAAGCATACCTAATGAAATACCCGCTTGATATGTCCAACTGATTACCATACTATTTTGATCGAGCCTTCCTGTAATGGGCTTACTGTTTCCATAGCCCAATTTGAAGGCATAAAAATTATTAATCTTTCCGTATTTGTAACCCAATGGCTTTATTTCATTGGGATTCGTACTTTGGAAATTCTCATTTTGCGACAATCTTTCTTTTAAATTTTTCTTTTCTGATAGTTCTGCCCAAACATACCTCGTATGATTTTTTTCGGGATCACTGGTATTGATAAATCCTCGGTTGGCAAAGAATGACCAACCGTCTGTGTTGAATCTGTAACCCAGACCAAGTTCTTGAGATATTGGTGGAATTTTCAAGGGTCGTTTACTCGCTTGACTATTTCGTTTAGCAATACTTTCTTGCTTACGTTTTTCTAAATTTTCTTTTTTAGCATTGGCAATAGAGTCTCTACGGGCTTCATCACGTAACTTTTTTTGATTGTTTAACTCCTCTCTTGAAAATGTATTTTTATCATCATTCAACTTTTTAGTATTGCTTTTTCTCGTCGCTAAAATAGAATCTTTACGAGCTTGTGTCACTTTCTTAATTGAATCATTGCGCTTTACGGTCGCTGAACGTATCGAATCTATTCTGGCTTTCGATGCTAATCTTGCAGAATCAGCTCGCTCTTTACCGCTCAATTGAGAAAACCCCAAATGATGTATCAATAGTAAAATGAACACGAACGAAAAGCGCATGATTATCAAAACTAACGTAAATTTACGAACAATAGTATAACATTATGACATCTCGTATAATTTACAAAGGCAATTTGCGCACAGAAATGACGCATTTGCAAAGTGGCACTATCGTAGAAACGGATGCCCCAAAGGACAATCACGGTTTGGGAGAAAAATTTAGCCCCACCGACTTGTTGGCGAGTGCTTTAGGTGCCTGTATGCTAAGCATTATGGGTATCGCTGCGAGGACCCACCAAATTGATGTGGATGGCACCATCGTTGATATCGAAAAAATAATGGTAGCAGATCCGCATCGTCGCATCGGCGAAATCAAAGCAGATTTGCATTTCCCTAAGGATAAATCTTATGATGATAAACAAAGAAAAATTATTGAGCATGCCGCAATGACTTGTCCAGTTTTTTTAAGTTTATCAGAAAAAGTTGTGAAAACTGTCCACTTTCATTGGTAAAGGATTTCAGCTATGTAATAGAATTTTAATTTCATACTTTAAGTTTAAGCACAGCATAACCTATACTACATTGTAAACATTTTTTAGCATCGCAGTAATGCTTTTTAAGTTGTAGTAAAGCTTGTGAATCTTCGGCATGTTGCATTTCGATGCCAAGATTTTGCCATTTTGTAATAATACTGTTTTGCTCGCTCGGAATTTGCTTGAGTAACTCGATCGCATGTTTGCATAAATTTTCTTTCCCTTGCATTTTACCATATAAAAATATCATGGGTACAATACAATTAATGATAATGATATGAATGAATGATTGCCCTAATGATTTATTACGAGCAGAACTTATTTCTTGAAATGTATAATGTTGCAGCCAGTAAGATGAAACTGTTACTTGAAAGAGCTTTTCAATTTCTGCTACATTTTTTGCCTCCAATATTTGCGAAAACAGATGAGTGGATTGATAAAGTAGTTGCGCAAATTGAGCAATACGCAGCGTTGGGAAATTAGCGGGTCTTAATCGTAAAAACTTCCATTGGCTTTTATCAATCCCATGCAACTGATATTTTTTTTTAAGAGCGGTATATTCAGCGCTTAAATGATTTGGGTAAGCGTCATCAAAATACTCGTTCAAAAAACCTGCTTGACCAAATAGGATGGCTTCGATTTGAATTATATTCAGTTTATGTTTTGCAAATAAATTGAATGGTGTATGCAAAGCCACTTTTTCAAAAGCATCTTGGTTAATTTGAATGCCAAAGGCACGCGCTAATTCAATATAAAATACCTCTTGCCAATTTTGTTTGTATTGTTTTAATAAATGAGCAATGCGGTCTGTTTTTTGTTCGAGCCTTTCAATTAGCATGCGTTCTTTCTGTTGCACAATAGTCAATGTACTTACTTGATTAATTAATTTTTCGCATGCGATAAAAGGCTGTTTGGTGAGTAAGCTATCGTACTTTGTTAAAAGATCAGTATGTATGTAACCTTTAAGTTCAATACTTGGAAAATGGGTTTTGTTTTCAGTTTCTACATCACCATCAAATTCGTACACCACATGAAGGATAAGATTATTATATTTTTTATCTTTTTGATGATGATGTTTTTTCCAATCAGAACTTTTGAGATGTAATTCCACATGGCCTGCCCATAGCGTATCATCGATTATTATTTTGGCTTCCAAAAAATCGGGACCAGCATTACTATTTAATAAACCTGCGTTAACTATTACAACAGGTTTTCCATCAATTGTTTTGAGTGTTTTCGAGGTGTCAAATAGCTTATGCTGCCAAATGAATTGTAGTAGGAATTCGTTCATGTAATAAAATTGAAAAAATATTTTTCAATTTCCAAAAATTCACATTCTTTTTTTGAATCAACTAATACCATTTTGACATTAATTTTATATTATACATTTCGCTTGACGAAAATGCTGAATGCCTATGGATACAAATGTTTAGATTAAATGGAGGAACGAAATTTTAATCTATTACATTTGTCTAATCGGTATAAGCTTACCGAATCATTTTATTAAACCGAGATTATGCTGCACAAACGAAGTGAGCTAGTGTGAATAAATCCTGATAAGGCTTTTCTCGATAACCCCGATGCGAGGAAGGAGCTAGCGGAGAGTTAATACCTAGGAGCTCCGCTTCCGATTCTGATTTTGTTTCCAAAGCTTGCATTGAGGTTCATGCCTGTGATTCTTTCGCCAGTTTACCACCTAAAAAGGCGAACAATAAAAATGAAATACTCGCACTCACAGATAGCCATACAGGATGCGGAAAAGCGATAAAATTAACAATGCCACCTAATAATAAAAAAAATCCAATGGACATAGCCATCCAAAATTTGTAAGCGGAAGGGGCTACTCGCCCGGCTACATAAGCGCCAAAAAAACTACTCAATGCATAGCCGAGTAGTACAAGTAAAAATGCTTGAGCTGGCAAAGTATCAATCTCTTGTTGCATTTCCATAAAACTTGGATTGAGATGTTTAGAAGGAAACAATTTTGCATTCAATGTTTCTGCTAATAAGATAACGCAAAAAGCAATGATAACACCAAGTAAAAATGAGATTATCATGCGTATAAATGGATTCAATTTATTCATGGTAAATATTATTCAAAGCCAAATTGGCGTAAATGATGGAGCGCATGTTTGTGCAATAAGTGAACATTTTCTTCAAAGTTCAATTCACCAAAAAATGGATTTTTAATTCTTTTCTCTGCTTGACCTTCATAGGTTTTCACGAATACAAGAATGTCTGCTTGCAATGTTTTCAAGGCCTCTTCTAAATTATTATGTATCAAAGGCAGAGGCTCTTCTGGTAATAGTGAGTTAGGTGTATTGTCTTTAAAGGGCTTTTCACTCATCATGAAGGTAAAAGCTTTGGCTGTAATACGCTCATCTTGCTCATACGTGAATGGCACTAATCCACTGGCTTGCCTAAACGCAAAACTCATATGTTCAACCATTTGTTGAAAGTTCATTTTTCCAAAAAGAGGTTGGCTATCTCCATCCATGGATGAAAGAATCGCAACGAATTCATCTACTAAAAATTCTAATTTATCCAATGTATTATTTTTTTGTTTCTTGCCAAATTTTGTAAGCAATATAGTCGGCTTGTTTTTGCAAAGAAGCATCGCGTAAAGGTTCACAAGGTAATAATTCGACCGCACAATCGAGCGCTAATTGTTGATACACCTCAGTGCCTTTCGTTTTCCAAGCTATCATTTCATCATCTATTTGACGAATTACTTTTGCTGGATTGCCAGCTATCAAACTTCTTCGTTCAAATTTTTCTTTAGCCTTAATAAACGTTAAAGCACCCACAATGCACTCGTCTCCCAACACTACATCATCCATTATTACAGCATTCATGCCTACTAAACAATTTTTACCAATCGAGGCACCGTGTATAATTGCACCGTGTCCAATATGTGCATTTTCTTGAAGTACCACGGTAACACCAGGAAACATATGTATGGTACAATTTTCTTGCACATTACAACCATCTTCAATTATTATTTTACCAAAATCGCCGCGTATAGCAGCACCAGGGCCTATATAAACTTTCTTCCCAATGATCACATCACCAGTTACATTAGCTTGTGGGTGGACAAATGCAGATTCGTGTACAACTGGTCTGATTCCTTTGTATTCGTAAAACATATATTTTTATTTTTTGTTAGGGCGGCAATTCAGGCTTTTCGTTTCAAGTACGCTCCCGAAGCGAAAAATAATCTGCTCGTTCCTCACAGTTTTTTCTTCATCGGGATACGTGCTTTTCACTGCAATCTTGGCCGCGAAATTACCAAACTGAAAGTAAAACATTAGTCTGTAAAAAAAGTTTGTTGGGTCTGAGCCATTTTTCTCAAAAGTGGGCAAGCTCTATATCTATCTTCATGATAGATATGATACAAATTATCTAATTGCTCAACACAAGCATCAATGCCTATTTCATTGGCCCATTGTAATAATCCTTTTGGATAGTTTACGCCTTTTGTCATGGCCAATTCAATGTCATGAGCCTTGGCAACACCCAACCATAAAGCATTGGCCGCTTCATTCACAAGCATTATCACAATACGTTGTGTAATTTGCTTTGCTTTTGTTTCATCCGAAACTTCTGTATTCTCAATAGGGAAGGTATAGTTGTAAAATCCTCTATGACTTTTTTTGCCTAACCAATTGGCTTCTACCAAACGTTTTTGAGTAAAGGATGGAGTATATCGCGAGTCGAAGTAAAAGGCTGTCCAAACAGATTCTGTTACAGCATAGTTTATATCATGACCAATCAAATCCATCAGTTCGAAAGGACCCATCCGAAACCCACCTATTTTTTTAACAGACGCATCAATATCAGCAATATCAGCAAAACCTTCTTCATAGATGCGGATAGCCTCGCTATAAAATGGACGAGCTATTCGATTAACAATAAAGCCAGGGGTATCTTTTGCTAACACTGTTTGTTTGCCCCAAGTAGTGATAAGTTCAATGACTTGATGTGTTACGTTTTCACTAGTTTGCAAGGCAGGAATTATTTCAACCAATTCCATTATGGGTGCAGGATTAAAAAAATGAATACCTATGATTCTTTCCGGATTGCTGCAAGCTGCTGCAATACTTGTAAGCGATAGGGAAGATGTATTACTTGCCAAAATGCAAGAATTCGATACAATACTTTCCAGTTCGGTAAATAGTATTTTTTTTACTTCTAGTTTTTCTACAATGGCTTCAATAATCAAACCACAATTATTTAGTTGTTGTTTATCATTTGACCAAGTAATATTATTTTGCAATGCCGAAGCGCTGTCACTTGAAATTTTATTTTTCTCTACCAGCTTAGACATACTGATTGCTAAAGAATCTTTGGCTTTGTTTAAAGCTTTTTCTTGACTATCAATTACGATAACCTTGTGTCCTGCTTTTGCAGCTACTTGTGCTATGCCAGCGCCCATGGTTCCACTACCTATAATTCCTATATGCATATAATATGTTTATTTGGATCGCAAAACTAGCATCATTTGGTATGAATGTAAAATCAATTCGAAGATTGAGCGTCTTTTTTAATTAATATGAAAACTTTGCTTTTAGAAGCGCTTTTTTATTGACAAAAATATTGTCTGTAGAAACATACCGAAAGCCAAGATGATGTGTAATATTAAAAAAAGTGTCATTTTCTAATGCAGTTTGGTAGGTTTTATAAACCATTTCAGCGCAGTAAAATTTATCATTACTCGCAAGACTGAAGTCCATATCAAAAGGTATTTGAGCTCGATAAGCGGAATCGGCGGTTTGTTTAATTGCCTTGATTTGATTAGCCTTTAATGGATAACTACAAATGCCAAATGATGAATTACTTATGGGACTGGTAAATTTCTCTAAAGTTTCTTTCTTGAGTTTCGCATTCGGGTTGTCTTCACCACCGATGCTATGATAGACATACCAAATATTATTTTCTTGAAAAGCTATCCCGCAATGCGAATAACTACAGTCTGACTTATTAAGCTGAGCAAACATATCGCTGATAGCATCGTTACCTCGACGCAAAACGATGTCCGCGTCATGCAGCACAAGCTTAGCACTATCCAGAAAATCTTGTTGCGTGTTGTTAGGAGTGACTAAATTATTATTTACAATCGATTTTTTTTCAATCGAATCTTGACAGCTCCCAAAATAAATAATTACAAGACTACTAAGCAGAAGGTTTTTCATGTTCCTTTTTAGCTTCTTCAGGTTGATTAGATTTATCGTAAGCTTTAATAATTTCTTTGACCAAACGATGTCTCACCACATCTTCACCATCAAGCTCAATATGTGCTATACCATAGATGTGCCGTAAAATGTGAATTGCTTTGCCTAAGCCACTTTGTTGATTTTTGGGCAAATCAATTTGGGTCATATCACCCGTAATAATGGCTTTTGCAGAAGGCCCAATTCGCGTTAAAAACATCTTGATTTGCAACTCAGTTGTGTTTTGAGCTTCATCCAAAATAATAAATGCATTATCTAATGTTCGCCCACGCATATAAGCCAATGGTGCAATCTCTATTACACGATTCGTCATGTAATAATTTAATTTATCGGCAGGAATCATATCATCTAACGCATCATAGAGAGGACGTAAGTAAGGATCAATTTTTTCTTTTAAATCACCCGGTAAAAAACCTAGGCTTTCGCCAGCTTCGACAGCGGGACGTGTTAAAATTATTTTTTTGACTGATTTATTTTTTAGTGCACGAACGGCTAATGCTACAGCAGTGTATGTTTTTCCTGTCCCTGCGGGTCCAACCGCAAAAATAATATCATTTTTTTCAGCAGATTGAACAAGCAGTTTTTGATTACGTGTTTTGGCTTTGACAACTTTACCGTTTTGACCAAACACAATAATGTCATTACCAGCATCTTCAGTTATTTTTTCATCAATAACACCATCGTCATCGCCTAAAATTTGTGAGAAATAATTTTCAGATAAATGACCATTTCGTTCGAGGTACTGAACAATTAATTCAATTTTTTCTTTGGCGGCATCAACATCTTCTGGCTTGCCACTAATTTTGATTAACGAACCTCGCGATAGAATTTTTAATAAAGGAAATTTCTTCTTAAGAATATCAAACTTGTTATTATTAACACCAAAAAACTCAATTGGGTTTACAGTTTCTAGATTTATGATTTGCTCTGTCAAGGTAGTAGCTTATTTTTTACAATAATAAAGCATTCTCTATCAAATAAAAGGGCATGGTATTAATGTGTGAATATTTTTGGCAATTGTCGCTTCTATCTTACATTTGAGCAAAATTTAAATATAATGAGTATTATAGTAGGTCAACTAGCGCCTGAATTTACATTACACAATACAGAAAAGAACAAAGTCTCATTAAATGATTTCAAAGGAAAGAATGTTGTGCTTTTATTTTTCCCATTGGCTTTTACAGGTGTTTGCACCAATGAGCTATGTAGCATGCGCGATTCAATGGCAGTTTACAATTCATTAAATGCTGAAGTTTTAGCAATTTCAGTTGATTCATTATTCACGTTAGATAAATTTAAAAAGGATAACAACTTAGAATTTGATTTGTTATCAGATTTTAATAAAGAAACAGCGAAGGCTTATGGTGCATTGTATGACACATTTGTGTTTGATATGATGGGTGTGGCTAAACGTTCGGCATTTGTAATCGACAAAGAAGGGACTGTGCAATATGCTGAGGTTTTGGAAAGCGCTGGTGATTTACCTAACTTTGAAGCTATACAAGCTTGTTTGAAAAATTTAAATACTTAACTTAATCCATTGATTTTATGAAGAATACTCTTTTTATTCTAATGTTTTTACTTGCTTTCACAAGAATTAACGCCCAAACCAATATTGCTAATTTTGAAGCATGGCATAATGCTTCAGTTATAGGTCAGTTAGCTACCTTTCCAGTACCGAATGGTTGGAGTGGCACAGATTCACTTTTTGGATTAGCAGGTACTTTTTTTGGAAATGGCACACAGTGCTTACCGGGCATCGCAAAAGAAACACCGGGTAATGGTGGCAGTGGTACAGCTATGAAAGTAATGACTGTAAATCAGCCAGCTATAGATACTACATTTCCAGCTGGAGCTACACCCACATTAGTATCATCTGCTAAATTGGATATAGATCAGACAACGTTCGATTTTAACTATATTGGGGGAATACCCTTAAATTATGTTCCATACAGCGTAAGTATGTGGGTTAAGAATAATGTGGTACAAACTGATTCAACGCAGATTGAAATTGTATCAGTTGAAGGAGACGATAATTTAACGGTTGCTGTAGCTGATACCTTGTTGTGGAATAATCTTACCTCTTATACGAAAATTACTTTGCCTATGAAGTGGGTCGACTCATTAATAGTACCATCACATTTACGAATTAATATTTCATCAAACAGCAATGGAAGCGATACTGCTTTTGCAGGTACTTATATCATTGTAGATGATATATCAGTAAATTTTCCGAATGGAGTAAGTCAATATTTATATTCATCCAATGTGGCTATGGTCTATCCAACAGAGATGACGAATACATTACAAGTAAATTTAAATGTTGGGAATAAAGAGGTGCTTGACTTCTACTTGTATGATATAAATGGTAGGCTAGTGAAAAGAATAACAGGTTTAGAAACTTTAAATAAGATCGATGTAAGTGCTTTAAAGAGTGGTTTATATACTTATCAAATCATTCATAATCGTAAAGTGCAGCAACTCGGCAAGCTTGTGAAGGATTAAATAAATTTATCTTGAAAAAATCCGATAAATATATAATGCGATAAAGCTAAATATTATATTCGGAATCCACACAGCAAGCAATGGAGTCAAATCGCCTTTGATTGCAAATGTGGTAGAAAATTGCATCATAAATATATATGCAGCACTTATCATAAGCCCTACCGCTAAATGAATACCACTGCCGCCTCTTACTTTTCGCGATGCAATGCATGCCCCAATAATTGATAATACAAATGCTGAAAAAGGCGATGCAGTTCTTCTGTATTTTTCAATAAAATATTCGTTTAAGTTTTCACTTCCTTTTTCCATTTCTTTTTTGATGAAAGTGTTTAGTTGCGGAGTTGTCATCATTTGTTTGGCTTCGCGCTTTTCGATAAGATCGTTAGGTGAAAATTTAATTTTTCGTTTCAAAATAGGATGAATCTCAAGTTTTTCGGCAATGCTATCATTTTGTCTAATTCTAACATCCATGAGTTTCCATTGTTTACTTACGCTGTCATACTCACATCTATCGGCAACTAATTTTTCGACGATTCGAGTCCCCACTACTTTTTCATAACTGAAACGATATCCGGTTTTAGATTCTGGATTATAGGTTTGCATATAAATATATTCAGTAGGTGAAATCCGCATATGAAAATTGTCGTCTTTGCGATATTTCCTTTCCCACAAATATTTTTCCTCAAATTGCAAACGACTTTTGTTCGCTCTGGGGATGACATAATGGTTAGCAAAAAATAATACTATTGAGATAATTCCTGCACCAATTACGTAAGGCCTTAAGAATCTTGTGAAATTCATCCCCGAATTGAGCATGGCAATTATCTCAGAACGATTGGCTAAACGTGATGTAAAAAAAATGACTGCTACAAAAATGAAAATAGGGAAAAGTAAGGCTAGTATGAAAGGAAGGAAATTTTTGAAGTAATAAACTATTTCTATCACGGGTACTTTTCTGCTAACGAAATCTTTTATTTTTTCAGTTAGGTCTATCACGATAGCAATTGCAGAAAACGCACCTAATAGCACCACAAAAGTGAGTAAAAAATTTTTGATGATATATCGGTCAAGAAGCTTTAACATGCATTATTATAAATGCTTACAAACATAGTTCATCTTATATCTATTCTTGAACCTTGATGTCTGTTTTAATATTTATTTAGGTAAATGACACCTCGTTTTTTATAGCTTATCCATACTTTTTAGAAAAAGCTGCATGCCATTTTTTCGTTCGTCATTTAACTGGTAGGCAATATTTTCATGGTAATAGGTATTCAAATCATAAGGGGTTAGATGAGCATTTGTATTTGAAATGTCAGATAAGTGCTGCAAGCCTAAGGCATTTGCATCATTAAATGAAGCGATAAAATTTCTCGACAATTTTGTATTTGAAACCCATGTGGCAAATACAAAAGGTAATTGTGTGTGCTGCTGCCAAGCTTCTGCCAAATCATACACATAAGGAAAATTATCAAGTTGTTTTAAGGCTCTATCTCCAATAATAATACCTGCTTTCTTGTCTTTAATTTGCGATATATATTGTGTATCAGCATCTGCTAATAATGGTCGGATATTCCAATAGTCACGCATCAATAATCGAAATAAAGCGACACTGGTACGAGATTGATAATCTAAAAAAACTTCTTGCACTTCGTCAATGGGCACATGACTAAATAAACACACAGAAGCTACTTTTCCATCAGACGCAATGCAATAATTACTAAAGATTTGAGCGTCTTGAATATTTTGAATGGAAGCAATAGGAAGCAAAGCAATATCTAACTGATTTTTTTGCATCATCGTTGTCAATTGCGAAGGGTAATTAAGAGTAAGTTCTATTTCATTTTGCATGAATCCTTGTTCAAAACCATATATCAGCGGTTTTGTATTTAGGTAACTCACCGCCCCAACTCGAATCTTTTTTTGCATAATTGTTGGCAAATATAAACTTGTGAAACGTAATGCTTAACTTAGCAGCTTAATTATTTTACAGAATGTCAGCAAACGCCCTAATGGCGGTGTCTCCCATCGATGGAAGGTATCGAAATCAGTTAGAAGATTTAAGTATATATTTTTCGGAGTATGCACTCATAAAGTATCGCGTGGAGGTTGAAATAGCTTATTTCATTGCGCTCAGCGAATTTAAATTGTTTGAACTTTCAGATTCTCATAAAAAGTCTTTACGAAGAATGAGTCAGCAATTTTCATTAGAAGACGCATTAACCATTAAAGCAACTGAGAAAGTAACAAATCATGATGTAAAAGCAGTTGAGTACTTTATTAAAGAGAAATTGCAAAAGTTGAAATTGCAGAAATTAAGTGAATGGGTGCATTTTGGATTAACCTCACAAGACATTAATAATACTGCCATTCCTATGTTGTGGCGAGATGCCTTGACAACTTTATATATGCCCACCCTTGAAGGCATTATGCTTCATTTAAATGCTATGGCTGTTGCATGGCAAGATGTATCGATGTTGGCTCGTACCCATGGACAAGCTGCATCACCAACAAGACTGGGGAAAGAAATTATGGTTTTTGTCGAGCGATTAGAGACACAATTGAAAACCCTCAAACCCATCCCGTTTAAAGGAAAGTTTGGGGGTGCTACGGGAAATTTTAATGCACATACAATCGCGTTTCCTAAAAAGGATTGGAAGAAATTTGCAGATAAATTTTTATTTCAGCATTTGGGATTAATCCGCCAACAATACACAACCCAAATAGAGCATTACGATTTGTTGGCAGCACAATTTGATGCGATGAAAAGAATCAACACAATCTTACTAGATTTTAGTCGAGATATGTGGACTTATGTATCGATGGATTATTTTAAGCAAAAGACTTTAGCCAATGAAGTTGGAAGTTCGGCTATGCCACATAAAGTAAATCCAATTGACTTTGAAAATGCTGAGGGTAATTTAGGTATTGCCAATGCATTGTTTGAGCATTTATCGAGTAAACTTCCAATATCAAGATTGCAACGAGACCTTACAGATTCTACCGTATTACGAAATATCGGTGTGCCATTTGCCCATACTATTCTTGCGTTTAATTCATTGAAGAAAGGCATGAACAAACTCGTAGTGAACGAAACTAAAATTTATAACGATTTAGAAACTAATTGGGCTGTGGTAGCAGAGGCCATACAGACGATTTTGCGTCGCGAAAATTATCCAAAGCCTTATGAAGCTTTAAAGTCATTGACAAGAGGTGCGAATAAAATAGATATGACGACCATTCATAATTTTATTGCTGAATTAAATGTAAGTGATAAAATCAAGAAGGAACTCAAAGCAATTACTCCGCATAATTATACAGGTGTTTAACGAGGTACTTCGACAACTATCTTAAATAACTTTGTGTAGTATGCAACTAGCTCTGGAATAGGGCGATAGCTAGCATAATCGTGTTTGAAAAAACTCATCACAAAAAGTGTAATTTCTTGCTGTTTAAAATTATCATCAATGCTACGAATCAGTTCATCTTTTAAGTGAGATTCGTTTCTACTTCCATGATAAGAATAGCTTGTAAATTGAACTGGAAGTAATGCTTTTAAGAATGCTAGTCTATCAGCTTCAAGCATAATATCAAAATAGTCAAGTATAATTTTTACATGTATTTTATAACCACATTCTTCAATCATCTTTTTATGTTTTCCCTCATCGGCGAGCATGGCGAAATAAAAGTCTTGTATTTCGATTTTAGCATACATGGTATTTTGTAAACGATTCAATAAACGGTTACGATAATTTGTGGCATCTTTGGTTTCATTAAAGGAACTCATCACAATTTTGTAATGCTCAATATTAGGTTTATAAAATAGTAGAGATTTCAAATAAGGCACAGCTAATTTCGTATTATTCTTTGCCAAATAAATTTGTCCTAACAGCTCATAATAAGGCACATTATATTCTTCATAATAATTAGATTGAATGATAGACTGACAATATTTAATCGCTCGATCTTTATATTTTAGCTTAATTAATCCTTGAATCAGCGATACATTGTAATCATTTTCATGAGTCAAAGGTTTCAATTTGTCTATTACATCCATCAGGTAATCCGAATCACTTAGTAAATTCAATATGGTTTTGTACAATTCTTCGTGAAGTTCTGTGCAATGAATTTTATTATTTAAAAATTGTTCTGAAATTATTTTCTGAATCAAAGTCTTACGTACTTCTGATACTTGCTTTGCAGCTTTTACTAAGACTAAATAGTACATTCGAGTGTACTTAGCTACTTTAACGTCGGTATATTGTAAAGAGAAGTAATTTACACAACGCTTGAATTCATCTTCTTCAATAATATTGAGCAAATAATTTTGTAAGATATTGTAGAAATTTTCAACATAGGAATGGATACGCGTACTAGTGCTTACAATGCTTTTTTGCTTAACGTAGAAATAATCAAGCAGGGCGTTGAATGCGATTAACATTTTTTCATCATAAATGTTATTAAAAAATTTCGTTGTGAAAGGTTTTTCAAATTCGGACCAAAGCTTCACTAAAATTTTAACTTCACTGGCTTCTAACTTTTTCTTTCTGCCGATAGTTGATTTGGTAATAATATCAAGTTGCAAGGTTATTTCCTGAGGAGATAAAGTTTTGTTCGCGTTTAAGAAACGATTTTCGAAGATAACACGCAGAGGTTTATCCTCGTTGAATCGCTCAAGTAACCACTCAATGAGTTGTTCTTTTTCTATGTGCTCAAAAAGTATTAAATCTTTATTGGATTTAACTTTTTTTACTTTGGGAGCCTTCACCGATTTCCCATTTTCAATCAAATGCAATAAAACTGCAGCTTTATGTTCGCAAAAAAAGTATTCGCTTCCACAATCGCAGCTATGTTCTATTAAATTATTTTCTGCATCAAAACTCAATTTAACATCTCGGCTATCATTACCTTCATCTACGTAAGCTACAAATACGCCTTTCGTTTCTTCATCTAATTCACGAATCGCTTGCTTGGTCATCAAGATTTTGCCAACTTTTAATATACTTGCTGAAATTATTTTTTTGTAGTTACTGAGATTTATATTCATTCAAATTGGTTACGAAGTATTTTTACACTAAAGTATAATTGTTTTAGTAATTGAGTTTATGTTTGTTTGAGATAGAGAGGAGTCAGTTATTAATAAAGATTCTAGAAGAAGTTAGATGAGAATGGGAAAATAGATATTTAGACTAATCCGTAATCCAACTAAGTGCGCGTCTAAATTTAAGACGACTATATTTATTTTCCTTCTTCTGAATTCACTCAGAGAATGGTGTATTCGTGTTACTTATAATTATATCAAACCCTTCACCACCTCAAGCACTTCACCCAACTTACTTACATCTTGCCCACCTGCGGTAGCTAAGGTTTTATTTCCGCCTCCGCCACCTTTGATTAATGGTGCAACACTTTCTTTAATTATTTTTCCTGCATCTAAAGTAGATTTATCATCAACAGAAATAGCTACACTTGATTTACCATCCAAGTTCGCTGTCAAACAAATTACATAATTCCCTTTGATTTCGTTTTTCAAATCCATACACAATTTACGTAATGCATCTGCATTGGATACTTCAACTTGGTTAGCAATGAACTGCACTTGATTGATTGTTTCTGCTTTTATCAATAATTCATTTCTTATTCCAATGATTTGTTTTGCTTCTAAACGCTCTAATTGTTTTTGCAATCCTGTTTTTTCGTCTTGTAAACTTTTTATAGCACCTAACAAATCTTTTGGATTTTTGAATTCTATTTTTATATCATTCAATTGTTTTAGTTGATGCATGATATAGGTTTCTGCGATACAACCTGTTACAGCTTCAAAACGTCGAACACCAGCAGCTACTGCACTTTCGCTTATAATTTTGAAAATGTTTAGTTCGCCAGTATTCATAACATGTGTTCCGCCGCAAAGTTCAATCGAAAATTTTTCGTCCATAATAACTACACGAACTGTGTCGCCATATTTTTCACCAAACAATGCCATCGCCCCTAATTTCATGGCTTCGTCCTTTGGCATTTCTTTAATTACAACTGGAATATTTTGGCGTATTTTTCGATTGACAATAGTTTCTATTTTAGCAATTTCTTCATCTGTTACTTTCGCAAAATGCGAGAAGTCAAACCGCAAATTATCTTCAGTATTCAGACTTCCTTTTTGCGCGACATGACTACCTAATACTTCACGCATAGCAGATTGCATTAAATGTGTTACGCTATGATGTCGTGTGATTTTTCTTCTACGACTTGCATCTATTTTCGCAAGCACTTCGCCGCTTATATTTTCAGGTAATTCATCTATAAAATGAACTATTAAATCATTTTCTTTCTTGGTATCAGTAACTTTATGTTCGATATTCGATGTCTGACGCCCGAAAACCAAAATGCCAGTATCTCCTATTTGTCCACCACTTTCTGCATAAAAAGGAGTTTCTTCTATGACGATTTGATATTGGGTTTTTCCTTTAGCAGAAACTTTACGGTATTTAATTACTTTGGTTATGGTTTCTGTTTTGGTATGTGCACTCGAAGTACATGTTGCATTAGCATCTAATTCTATCCAATCGTCCGTATCAATTACAGCAGCTTTTCTACTTCTCTCTTTTTGTTTTAGCAATTCAATATTAAATCCTTCCACATCAACCGTAAATCCTTTTTCAGCAGCGATTAATTGTGTTAAATCTAGCGGAAAACCATAAGTATCGGAAAGTTCAAAAGCTTCAGCACCTACTACACTTTGCGTCTTTGTGTTAGAATTATTAAAAATATCTTCTAGCTTTTTTAATCCACTATCTAAAGTTCTCAAAAATCCATTCTCTTCTTCTAAAATTACTTTTTTAACAAAATCTTCTTGTGCTTTCAACTCTGGAAACACATGAGCGAATTGATTGGCAATTAATGGAAC
>Ga0315903_10002454_pt1 | contig 27175 bp, 23 predicted proteins | sample LakEriMetagenome_7_FD_203524 | JGI IMG/M metagenome (GOLD analysis project Ga0315903, IMG submission 203524) | Freshwater fungal communities from buoy surface, Lake Erie, Ohio, United States - Buoy 2 MA119 | ecosystem: Environmental > Aquatic > Freshwater > Lake | place: USA: Lake Erie, Ohio... | reverse complement strand
CAAACCACATTGGCAAGGGAATTTTATTTTCCTCTAATACTTTATAAGTTTGTATTTTATTACTTAATATCTTTAATTGTTTATAATCAGAACAAATAATTTTAACTTTAGAATTTTGGTAAAATTTAGATAGAATTAAGCTTTCTTCATCAGATGTTGGTAAAATTAAATCAATTTTATTAATTTTAATTATTTTATCTATTTTTTTTAAATAATTTTTTTTTTTAGGGGTGGGCACTAAATAAAATTTATCTAAAAGTATTTTTGAAACTGGACTTTCTTTTGTATCTACTCCTATTATTCTTATTTGTTTTATTAACTTATTATTTCTAAAATTACTTATTAATTCAGGTCCATACTCACCACCAATACAAGTAATTAAAATATTAATTTTATTTTTCATAACTTAATTTAATCTCGAAAAAGGTGGATAGCATTTTTCACCAATCAAATATTCGTTTGGATCATTTCCACCTCGGTAAATGTTTGAAATCTTATAAAATATTTTATCTAGAAAATATTCGTATTTTTTTAAAATTCTATCATCATGAGAAGTGCAAGCATAAATACTATTTGTTCCTAAAATATTATTCTTTAAAAATTCTTGCGCTAATAAAGTTTTTAAAACTAAATGATCTTTTTCAAAAAAAAATTTCGCTAAAGACGGAATGCCTTCAATTTTTATATTTAAATTATTTTTTTTGGAAATCTTTTTCCAAATTTTAATAAAATTATTTCCAGTATTTGTTATTTGATCCCAAGATCTAATTTTTTCCATAATTTCTAAAGTTTTTAATGCGGCAGTGGGTCCAATTCTTTCTGTCCAAAAAGTACTACTAATAAAACTTTTGCTAGCAGCGTCCATTATAGAATCTTTTCCTAAAACTGCAGTTATTGCATAACCATTGCCTAGAGCCTTTCCAAAAATCGATATATCTGGATACACGCCAATTTTTTTGTGCAAAGCGCCTAAGGTTTCTCTAAAACCAGAGGTGCATTCATCAAAAATCAAAATAATTTTTTTTTTATCACACAAATCTCTAATTTTTTTTAAAAAAGAAATATTAGGCTTTGTACTTCTGCAAACTTCCATTTTTATAATGCCTATTTTTTTTACATTTACGAGTTTTTCTAATCCTTTAAAATCTCCATATTTAAAAGGGAAAGAAGTATTTTTTAGCTCCTTAGGAATGCCTACTGGATTTAAACCTTCTAATAAATGCTGATTTAAACTTGAATTATTTTCTATGTTTGAAGATAAATACCAGTCATGCCATCCATGATAACCACACAGAGCAACATTAGTATTTTTAGTATTCGATCGAGCAATTCTAATGGCTATAGCATTTGCTTCTCCACCTGTTCTTGCAAATTTGGCTTTTTGAAACCAGGGGTGCAAAGAAAGTAATTTTTCAGCTAATTTAATTTCTTCATAACAATTTAAAGTGCTAATATTTCCTGAGGAAACAGTTTTTATAACAGCATTATCTACATATTTATTAGAATAGCCCAATGTATTTGTTCCAACTCCCATTAAAGATAAATCTGAGTATTTTTTTCCATCTAAATCCCAAATATTATAACCACTAGTTTTACTAAAGTATGATGGCCATAACTTAGGAAGTATCATTTTATGATTTTTTGATACCAACATATTTTGACCTAAGATAAATCTTTCAGATTTTTGAATTGAAAAAATATTTTTGCTTACATTACGATTATTTAAATATTTCTTTAAAAATATAATAATATCATCATAGTTAAAATAAATGTTTGGATGAAAAAAATTATAAATTTTTTTTATAAATTTAAGATCTTCGTGCGTATCAATAGATAATTTAAAATTGCGATTTAAAAAAATTCTAGATTTTGGTTTTAGAAATTTAATTTTTCTTATTTCTTTTGGAAATTGTTTTAAGAATGGTGAAATTACTCCTCCTTCCACTCTTAATTTCTTTTGATGTTTTTTTTTAACATAACTTAACAAATTAGAAGTAAATATTTCTACATCAAATCCATCGTAATAGTTCCAATTTCCAATATCAAATTTATTATAATTAAAAGTATTAGATAAATAATCTAATTTTTTTTCATAAAATAGATCAACGAACTCATCTATCATCTTAGGGTCTACTAAGGGGCAGTCAGAAGTAACCCTAACTATATAATCAATTTTAAATTTTTTTGCTGCATAATAATATCGATTTAAAGTATCGTTTTCATCACCTCTAAATACTCCAACATTCATTGTTTTAATTTTTCTTACAAGAATATTGTTCTGCTTACTTTTTGATGTTGCTACAATAATTTTATTTATTTTTTTGCACTTTTTTAATCTTAAAATTACTAACTCGATCAAGGATAAGCCATCTTTTGTGATAGGAAGAAGATTCTTTCCTGGTAATCTTTTTGAACCCATTCGGGATTGAATTATAATTCCTACATTCATAATAAATAATATTAAAAAAATAAATTATTTTTTAAAATCTATATTAATCTTATATAAACAAAATATACTTTAAAAGTTTACTTTTAGATAAGATTTAATAATAGAGTAACATATTTAAAACCAAAAATTAAAAGATTATTTATTTTTTTTATTAATTGCAAAAAAAAATAAGATTACTAAAATTGCTTTATCTTTTCTAAAATTCTACTTTTTCCATTCCAATCTAAAAAGTTGCTTTTAGAATTTGGCAATGTATTATTTATTGCATATAAAATTCTTTTTGGGCTTAAAAATTTTATATTATTTAAAACATGAAACAATTTTTTTTTTGCTAGTAAATTGGCAATTAGTTTTTGGTTATATGTTTGTGGTATTATTAGACTGTTACCTTTGCATAAAATTTGTTTATACATTGATACACCTGCGGCTGTGATAGATAACGAGGAATTAATGTAATACTTCTCTATATCTTTAATTGGTGAAAGCAATATTTTAAAGCCTTTAATCGCTTTGGCTTTTAGGTATAATTTATTGTGTTGTTTATTTATTTTATTAAGAAGAAAAACCTTTTTATATTTTTTCAGAAGTTTATTTTTTAAACAATTAAATATAAGATTAGTAAAGTTATTTTTATCTGCAGCGCCCATGTAAATAAAAATTTGTTTTTTAAATTTACTTTTACTTTTAAAAAAAATAATTTTTTTTGATATAAAATATTTTACACCTAGCAATGGTAAACAATTTTTTTTTAATAATAAATTATAATTTTTCTTTTTAAAAAAATTATAATGATAATTTATATATATGTCGCAATAATTTTTATTTTTTTTTAAATCGTCTATTACTACTAATCTGCAGTTTTCAGATAATTGCCTATCCCATATGTGATCTAAACCATAATGATCTCTAAAAATAACATTGATATTATTTTTATTAATTAAATATTTTGCTAATTGAGCATCTTCAATTTGTAATTCATTTTTCCATCTTAAAAAATGATTTTTTAAATTATTATTTTTGATGGAAAAATTATTATTAGTTAAAAAAATATTATTTTTATTTATTGAAAAGTAATTTATTAATTTAATGCTAAAATTATTAGTTAAATATAAACAACTATGACCTTTTTTTTCAAAAAAATTTCCTAACTCAAAACATCTATATAAATGGCCCTGCCCAACAATTTCGGATGAATCAAATCTAAATAATATTCTCAAGATATCTCTCTTAACAAAAAAAATGCCTCAGCAAATTCAAGTCCGACACTTTGACCTCTATAATTTGCTAGAATCTTTGCCCCGTTTACTGATCTTGGATGAGGCCATTTTCTTAATTCTGACTTGTAAGCTTTAATAGCTTTAATTTTTATTTTTATTGTATTTTTAATATCTACAAAATAATTAGGCTTAAAATTTAATTTTTTGTTAGAAAAATTCCACTCAGTACTAGACAATGTTTCAAATAAAAGAATTTTTTTTACATAACAATTTGGTTGAGGTCTAGTAGCTGTAATTACAGCTCTATTAATAATCTCATGGTCAATATTTAAATCTGTATTAGAATGAGTAAAGATAATTTCAGGTTTAAATTGATGCATATAAGATTCGATTTCTTTAATTACTTCTATTAATTTAACTTTATCTAGGCCATTGTCAGGAAAAGACAAAAATTTTACGTTTTTAATACCCAACAATTTTGAGGATCTTAGTGCAGCGTATTTTCTCCTTTTTATCTTAAATTCTAAATTTTTTTCATTTTTTCTAGCAGAAACCCCATCGGTAAAAAATAAAAGGTGGGCATTCCAATTATTTTTTATGAACTTAGCAACAGTACCAGCGCAACCAAAAACTTCATCATCAGGGTGAGCGGCTACTATCAAGATATTTTTTTTCATAAAAAGTTTAATTTATGTTAAACTTATAAAATACATATTTATTGTAATTAATCAATTTTTTAAAAATTTTTTTACTATAATGAATATTTTCAAAACTATTTTTCATAAAAAATTTTTGAGATGCTTTATTATTTTTTTTTACTTTGGCAAAAACTTTTTTAGGTTTAAATTTTTTTTTAAATTTAGTAAAACTGCAAATAAAAATTTGTGTAGCAAAATTTTTTCCAAAATATTTTGGCAATAATGCAATAGAAACCTCATAAATTCTATTCGCTATAAAATCGAATCTTATATACCCTATTTTTTTTTTGTTATGGTAAGCTACATATATTATATCTCTATTTAATTTTAATTTTTTTTTAAACCAAGCAATATGATGCTTGTAATCCAAAAGTTTACTATTTGTGAAATTACCGTTCTTTCTAGAAATATTAACAACATACAATATAAATTTAGCATCTTTTAATTTTGCTGTTTTTATTAACATTTTTTGGAGTATCTATGTAATTATTTTTTTAATTTTAACCAATGAATTGGATCAATGATTTTTTTTTTTGGAATATTGAAATATGGAATATTTTTTTTTGTTTTTTTAACATTTAATAATTCTTTCAATTGATCTTCATTATCAAAACCGACTATCAACTTATCAACCTTCAAATTCATAATAAAATTGATACAAGCGCTATATTTATCAATATTATTTAATTGAAGGTATCTATCGATTTTTTTCCAATAAATTTTCAAAGATTTTAATTTAATTGGCAAATCACTAGATTTTTTTAGTAACAATCCCTGAAGAAATATCGATCTAGCGTGAATTTCTATATTTTTTTTATTTATAATTTTTTTTGTCTTATTATAAGTGGAAATATTTACAAGGTTAATAGGAACTTGAATATAATCAATGTGAAAATCTTTTAAAATATTTTTTAATTTTTTACAGTTGTATATAGAAATTCCTATTTTTTTAATTATTTTTTTTAATTTTAAATTATTTATAAAATTAAAAATTTTTTTTCCCTTTTTTGTAAGTAAAATTTCAGGATTTCTAAATGTAACTGCATGCAAAGTATTTATTCTTGAATTTGTGCGCAAAAATAAATATTCATAAATTTTTTCTTCAAGTTTTTCTTCATACTTACAATCCTTTAAATTAATTTTCTGGTAAATTTTAAATTTTTTTAATTTTAAAAAATTTTTTTGCTGAAATTTATTATATTCATTTGCTGTATCTATTTCTTTTATACCACTCTTTATAGATAATTTTAGAATTGAATTAATTTTTTTTTCTGGAAGTATATTATTTAAAATACCGTATTTTTTTGAAAAATTTGCAGTACCTATTATAATTTTATTATAAATATTTTTCATAAATAAATTTTTTACAAAGTTGAAAAAAATTTTATTTTAGATTTTTTATTAAGTTAATAAGAATTAAACTTTGATAAAAAATAATTTTTATAATTTTCAGACATTTTATAATCGGAGAAATAATCATTTATTTTTTTACGCGCATGAGCGGCTTTCTTTATCCAATCTTCTCTATTCTCATAAAAATCGCTAATAGCATTTGATATTTCATTAATATTTCCTGGCTTAATGATCTTACCACAATTTTCATCTAAAAATTCATTTATTGCGCCAACATCTGTAGAAACTACTGGCGTTCCAACACTCATTGCTTCTGCCAACGATAGTCCAAAACCCTCAAAGTTCTTTGTTAATGAAAAAAACAAATCAAAACTTGATAAAATTTTTCTACTATCTATTTTTACATAATCTAAGAAAAATACTTTATCGCGAATATTCAAATTATTTGCAAGTTTTTCTAATTTTTCTACTGTTGTTTTGTTATGCTTTCCTACAATTAGAATTGCGAAATTATCCTGGATTTTTTTTTCTAATAAAGAAAAGGCAGTTAAAAGGTCACTAAATCCTTTATTCTCTTCCATCCTACTGAGCATTCCCAGCCGTATTTTTTTGTTATCTATACTTATTGTTGAGTGTAAATAATTTTCTCTAACTAAATTACTTTTAGGAACTCCATTGTGAATTACTAAAGTTTCTAACTTTCCACTATCTAGGAGTGTAGAATTAAATAAAAAAGTTGTTTTTGTTGCGTAAGACACCAAAATTAAACTTGATAATATTTTTGTAATAAAAAAATCTATAAATTTAATAATAAAAGAATAAAAAATTGGAGGTTTTCTACAAGCATGATGAACTACCAATGTTTTTACAGGAATATTCAATCCAATAGTTGATAATATAGCTGCTTGTTCGCTTCTTAGGTAGCCATAGTTACCACACTGAAATAAAATGACGTCTGACTTAATTTTTTTTAAAATTTTTCTAAACCTAAATATATTAAAAAAAAAGAAAATTGGTGAAAAAATGTAATTAATAGCTTTTATAATTAATTTTTTATTTTTTAAAAAATTTTCGTAAATAATAAAATTTACATTGAATAATTCATTTTGTAATCTAGCAAGAGCATTATTGTTCTTGTTAGTTACTATTGTTATATTTAATTTAGAAAAAAAATCTGATTTTAAGAGATAAATTAAATAACTATCTACCCCACCAATTTCTTCTTGCTCCCAGACAATAGTAATGTTCTTTATTAATTTCATTTATACTAAATTTTTAATTTAGAAAAACTTTTATCTCTATTTTAAAAATTTTCTAGTCACAATTGTATCTTGATCTATATTAACTTTTGATTTTTTTCCAATAAATGATTTGTAAAATTTCGCTTTAATTGCTTTATTCGATTTATTATATAGTCTTTTAAATCCCAAATTTTTATATGTAAAAACTTCATTTTTTTTTACTAAATCCATAGTAACTAAATATCTATGTCTAAATTTTCTTAATTGTATCTCTTCATGAGATGGGTAAATTATTTTGCTATTACCTAATATGACTTCAATGCTCCTTATAGATTCAACCATTTTTCTAAATTTATCTGGCTCATATGAAATTTTATGATCAGCATTTAACAATTTATTATTTAAAGTAAAATGCTTTTCGATAATCTCGGCACCTAAAGAAACTGCCGCTATTACAGGCAAATCATTTAAAGAGTGGTCAGAGTAACCAATTTTTACACTAAATTCCCTCTTCATTATAAGAATTTGTCCTATATTATGCAAATGATCTGGAGCTGGATACAGCGATGTACATTTTAGAAGACTAATTTTATTTTTAGGTAAATATTTATTTGCAACATTTAAAGCTTCTTTTATTTCTTTTTTAAAAGCCATACCTGTAGAAATGATTAATTCAATTTTATTTTTAGCAACCTCTTCTATTAGAGGAATATTAGTAATTAAACCGGAGGAAATTTTTATTTTTTTAATAAACAATTTTTTAATTAATTCTAAACTTACAAAATCACCAATTGTGGCAAAAAAATCAATTTTGATTTCATCGGTAAACTTTTTAAGTTTAAATAACTCTTCGACTGTTAAAGTTTTACTAAAAAATTCTTTATAAGATCTAGTTTTTTTTTGATAACTACTATTTGGATCTATTATCTGCAACTTAACTGAATTTGCTCCTGATTTTTTTGCTTCCCTAATTAATTTTATACATTTATCAAAACTTCCGTCATGGTTAATACCTAATTCTGCAATTATAAAAGTTTTCATTATACTATTTAGATTTTTTGGTGAAAAATATTTTTATTAATTTTATAACTCCATCGATTTGAGTTTTTTTAAGATCTGGATATATAGGCAAAGATATAGCAGAATTAGAATGTTTTTCAGAGTTAGGGAAGTCACCAGGTCTAAATCCCATTTTTCGATAAAATGGATGCAAATGAACTGGTAAATAATGTACCTGAATAAAAAATTTATTTTTTCTTAAAAAATTAAATAAATCAAAATGAATTTTTTTAAATTTTTTTCCTATAACTTTAATTATATATAAATGAAAAGATGAATATGAATTATTATCAATGTTTGGTAAAATTATATTATTAATATTTAAATTTTTGCTATAATATTTAGCTATTAAATTTCTTTTTTTAACAAACGTACCGATTCTTTTTAATTGATTAATTCCTAAAGCAGCAGAAATTTCATTCATTCTATAATTGTATCCTAAATAATGTTGCTCGTAGTACCATTTCTTTTTATCTTGGGATTTAAATTTAAAATCATGCCGGTTTTTTGTTATACCATGAGATCTGAACATTTGTAATTTTTGATATAAAAGAGAGTTATTGGTTGTTGCCATTCCTCCTTCTCCTGTTGTTATTGTTTTAACTGGATGAAAACTAAAAACAGTAATGTGACTCCAATTACAAGATCCCACTTTATAATTTTTATATTTTGCTCCTAAAGCATGAGATGCATCTTCTATTATTTTAAATTTATATTTTTTTGATAATTTCCAAATAAGATCTTGCTGAACAGGCAATCCCGCGAAGTCGACAGTCACTAGTATTTTGGGAAGAAATTTACATTTAGTTGATTTTAATTTTTTTTCTAAAAGATTTATATCTATATTTCCACTGCGGAAATTAATATCTACAAAATCAACTATTCCATTTAAATACAAACCGCAATTAGCTGAAGCTACAAAAGTATTAGGGACTGTCCACAATATATCTTTTTCTTTAAAATCTAATGCAAAACAGGATGCATGTAATGCACTGGTGGCGCTATTAAATGTTGTTGCATAATTTGCATTTACATACATGGCAAAAGATTTTTCAAATCTTTGTACAATAGGTCCTTGTGTTAAAAAATCTGACTTTAAAACATTTTTTATAACTTTTATGTCTTTTTGATTTATAGACTGTTTACTATAAGGAACGATTTCACGCATTTAGATATAATTATACATTACTAAACTTGAACACCTTTTTTAAAAGTAGATCCATCAAAAGGGATTTGTCCTTTTTTAAATATTGGTTTTTTTTTTAAAAAAGACCAAATATTTTTTTTTAACATATCAAAATAATAATCAACTACTTTTTTAGAATTGATTAATGAAACTTGTTCATTCGCAAAGTAAGTTATATTTTCTTTAAATTTTTTTTTAAATAATTTATTTAATTTTTTTAAATCATAAATAATATTTTTTACATTTTCTAAGTATCTCACGTTTGCAATAAAATTTTTTTTAATTATTTTGTTAAATTTTATAACTTTTATATCAAGAAGTTTATTGTAAGTATAAGGAACACCAAATAAAGTTTCTGCATAATGCATATAGGGCGAATCTCCTGATTTTATTCCAATCCTCAACACTTTTCCATTTAGTTCAAGAACCCTATCAAGCGGTGAACCTATCCCAAAATTATTCATTGAATTTTTAGAACAAATTACTTTAGCATGCTTACCAATAGCAATAAAAGAATTAATGGGATGAAGACTTCTGATTTTTTTTTTACTGTAAAAAAAAATTTTACTCAACGCTCCATTTATTGGTAAACTTTTTTCATGGATATACTTAACTCCATATCTTGCAGTATAGGTTGTATAGGATTGTGACACTAGGGTGCCTTCTCTGGATAAAAAATTTGATAAATCTTTGAAAAAGATTTCAGATAATCTTGGAAAATTAATAGTCAATCGACTAAAATTTGCAGAAACAAATACAACATCTTTTTTTTTTAAACCTAGATCTATTAAATTTTTTAATAGTTTTTTCGATTTAATTTCATCAACATTTTTTTTTTTCATTTTTCAAAATAGAGTATATTTTTTTTATACTGCCAAAATCATTAATTCTATTTACTTTTTTTTTAAATTTTAAAGAAAAATTTTTCTCAATAAATAAAATTAATTCTAAAAAAGTAACCGAATCTAGAAGTCCATTTAATAAAAGGTTTGTTTTAAACGATACTTTAATATTTTTATTTTTATTTTTAAAAAAACTAATTAATTTTTTTTCTATTTTTTTTTTCAAAAGACAATCTATCCTTTATTATAAGTAACGCTTCTTTAATTCTTTCAGTTGATTCTGTGCCTATGCCTATTCTTATATAATTTTTACAGCTTTTCCCATAAGCAATTCCGGGTACTGCCGCTATATTGTGAGAATCTAGTAAAATTTCACAGAATTTAACTGAATCTAAGTTATGCAATATTCTTATCATAAAATAAAAGGTAGAACTACTTTTCATAAAAGTTATTTTATTATGTTTTAAAAAATTTTCTATATAAATTCTTTTTTTATTTAATTGAAAAATTTGTGGTCTTGTAAATGAGAGTATTTTTTCAAAATAAAACGAAATATATAATTGTAGAATTGTTGGGGCGCACGTAATGATATGCTGATTTAGTTTTAATATATTCTTTAAAAAATATTTATTAGAAATAATATAACCAATTCGCCACCCTGACATCCCCATGTTTTTTGAAATAGAATTTACAATAATGATATGTTCCAATTTTTTGTCTACAAAAGAGCCACTCACAAAACTGTTCGATGAAACAAAATCGCTATAAGCTTCATCGATAATTAATTTGATTTTTTTTGATTTGCATAATCTGTATAAAAATAGAATATCTTTTTTACAATAAAGATAACCTGATGGATTATTAGGATTATTTATTATTATGGCCTTAGTTCTTTTTGTTAAAATTTTTTTTATCTCTGATAGTTTTTTTTTGTATGAAAAAAATACTGGAGTTGAATTACAAAGAGAGATTTGATCGGCATAACTTAACCAGCTTGGTTCAATTAATATAACCTCATCTTTGTAATTTAAAATTGACTTTAGAACTAAATATATAGCTAATTTAGAACCAGCTGTTATCAAAATGTTATTTGAATTTATGTGTGATTTATAATTAAGATTGTAAAATTTTGTTAATTTATTCCTTAATTCTGGCAGGCCCTGTGTATCAGAATAATGAAAACCTCTTACATAATCAATTTTATTAAAATCGAGTAATGGCATGTCAAAAAAAGCTTCACCAAGGGAAAGAGTTATTATATCTTTTCCTTGTCTTTTTTTTTCATAAACTTTCTGATTAATTTTTATTGATAAAGCCTCTGATATTTTTTTCACAACATTATTATTCATATTATGACTAAAATTATTTTTTTATCTTTCCTGAGCTTGTAGTTTTAAGGGTACTTTTAAAAATAATTTTTTTTGGCCATTTATATTTACTAAGCATGTCTCTAATTTTTAATTCTATGTTACTCTTCTCTCCTTGTGAAATACTTTTTACAAGTGAAATAAATAAATTATAATTTTCACCATAAAATTTATCGAAAGTGGGTTTGGCAGCCGCTCTATTCACTAGATTAATATTTTCTACCAAATCTTCAATATCTTGTAAAAAAATTAGATGGCCACCTTTTTTTATTATATCCCTGTCTCTTCCATTAACTATCAATATTTTTTTTGAAATACTTCCTAAGTCTCGTGTATTGAAAAATGCTAAATTATTTTTAAAAATTAAATTATTATTATGAGCATTTTCATAAAGAAAAGGAGTGTTAACATAAATATTATTTAATTTTTCTATTTTATTATTAATAAAATTAATTTTAACATACGGTAAAATTTCACCTTTGCTATTTTTTTTTCTATATTTAATATTTTCATGATTTTCGGAAGAAATAAAAGTGGTCTCGGAAAGACCATAATTTTCTAATAATTTCAGATTAAAAAAGGTTTCAAATTTTCTTTTTAAATTAAAATTAATTGGGGCCGTTCCTAAAAAACATATAATTTTATTATTAGAAATATTTATATCATTAATAATTATCTTGCTTCTAATTGCATACAAACCTTTAATTATGGTTGGTACAAACCAAATTGCATTAATATTTTGTCTTTTTACAGTTTGCCAAAAATTAAAAAATGTATTTCCGTTAAATTCTTGATCCAATACAAAAGAACCTGATGATATTATGGGTATTAAGCATAAATTATATATTCCACCCAAATATGAAATTGGTAAAAAATTCCAAAAACGAAGTTTAGCTTTTTCTAATTTATGAAATTTTAAAAAATAATATCCAGACGACCAAAGTTTATTAATATCATGCTCAATAGTTTTTGGTCTGCCAGTGGTACCACTCGTAAAAATAATTAATTTTGATTTTGATTTAAATTTTTTAGAAAATTTAGGACTAAATTTACCTAAAAATCTAAATTTTTCATTTGTTTCTACAAATATTTTTTTAATTTTAATCTTACTGAGAGTTATTTTTTTATCTTTATTAGTTACTATAACTAAACTTTTTAAATTTAAAGACGCTAAGTACCGATTGACCTCATAATCTGAAAGATTATAATTTAATAGCAAAACATTCTTATTAATAAAAAAAACACTAAAAATAAGTACAATTGCTTCTGGACAGTTTGGTAACAAAATTATTACGTTATCATTTATTTTTTTTTTTTTTAAAAAATTGCATGCTTTAAATATTAAAATACTAAATTGGTAATAATTTAATTTAAACTGACTGCCTTCTTTATTAGAAATTAATACATAATTATTTTTATTATTATTTATAATTCTTTGAAATTCTTTAATAAAATTTAAAATTTTAATTTTCATAAGACAATATTTCCATTTAAAATTATTGTTCTACCATCTAAAATCACCGTATGATCTTTGCATATAAAATCCATATGAAAATTTATTTTAACACGACCCCCCAGTGAAAAATTAGATCCAAATCCAAAATGGATTGTTTTAATTGCACCTTCATCAATTAACATGTTTCCAATTAATTTTGCTTTTTTATTTAGTCCGACGCCAAATTCAGATAATATTATTTTTTTTGAATTCTTCTTTAAATTGTCAAATATATTTAGTAGCAATTGTTTGTATTTTTTTTTTTTAGTTTCAACTTTAAATATTTTACCTTTTTTTATATGTAAAAAAATCAAACTATGAACTTTTCCTATATTTTCACTAGTAACTGAACCGTCTACACAAATAATACCATTGGATTTATCCTCTATTGGACAAATATTAACCTCTGAATCTGGAGGGGATGCTAGTAAAATTTTATCATTAACAAAACCAGGATGAGCATTGGCAAATCTTGTATTTATATATAAATTTAAATATGTCCCCTTTTTTGAAATAATCTTGATTTTTGATGATTTATCTAAAGCATTTTTTATTTTATTAGCAATTGGTAAATTTTTTTTAAAATTTATAGAACATGATTTATGTCTTAAAATTTTGTTACTAAATTGTGGTAAACTTAAAAATCTTATTCCATTTTTATTTGCGAGATAACGGGCCTTAGTATGAGCTCGTGATAATTTTGTTAAACAAATAACCAAATTAGAATTTAACATTTTTCTTAAACATAAGGAGGAAATTTTTGTTCCATGTGAACTGCCAATTTTTTCTTTGCAATAATTGTTATAGTAATTATTTATTTTAAGGTAACGAATGAACTGAAGAGCTACTCTAATAGTAGAATTATCAAAAATTATTAGACATTTCTCCTTTTTTTTTAAATTACCAGAGTTTATGATAATGTTTTTTAAATTTTTATTATTTATGTTCAATATATTAGAATTTATAGATTAAAATAATTACTTATTAAAATTAATACTAAAATTATTAAAAAATTCAATTAATTACAAATGTTGTTTGATTAAGTAACGTAAACTTTAATTGTAAAATTAAACTATTAATTTTTAATCTCTTTTAAAAATTTTTTAAATGAATTTTTGTTAGAATTTGCATACTCATTGCAAAATATCTCTCTAATCATCTGGAGGTCCTTACTTAACCACCATTTATCAACGTCATTATAAATATTATTGATAAATTTTGCTGCATTATCTGGATTGTCATGGAGAATTTTAACATTTTTTAACATATCAAAATAATAGAGGGCTTCGTCTCTAATTGTAAAATCATTATCGCTATATATAAAAATTACAGGAATATTTAGTGACAAAGACTCTAAAAGCCCGGTTGAGTTTACTGTTTCTACAATAATTTTAAATTTTTTGGATAATTCGTATACTGGCTTGCTACTTTCCAGAAATCGGATTTGAGGGCCATTTTTTTGAAGAAAATTCTTTATGTGATCATAGCCAAGTAATGACTTATATTTTATGCATGAATTTCCAATTATGTCGGTGTCCAGTGCTTTAATAAAATTAAGTAGGTTTTGCATGAAGGGATCTAAATAAATCCTAGGGCCTGAGTCAATTCTACCTGGATATTTATGAAATTCTGTTAAAGAAATCAAAACTCCTTTCGGAAATAGATCTTTTTTTATCTTTTTTTTATAAACTGTAGAAATAAAAGAACGAATAACTTTATTGCTATTATTACCCCAACCCCAAGAAAAAAATTTATCAGATATTTTTATTTCACTATATTCTCCAAGTGCAAATTTTGCAGATCCATAAACACCACCATGTTGAAATATATAAAATTTAGATTTTTTTAAAATATTTTTTGCTGTATAAATTTTAAAAATTTCATCCTCAAAGTGAGAAATTGAAGTTACTATAACTTTTGGATTTTTTGGCCAATTTAATTCACTATAAGTATTCTCTAAATGCTCATAACTTTCTAAAAAAATTATCGGAATATTTAATTTGACAAACTCATAAAAAAAAATTAAAAATTGATCATCATTTTTATAATTAAAATTTAATTTTAGTCTTTCTTTTATATTTGGTTTAGAGATTTCTATAGATGGAGAGCTAAAACTTAAAGGTAATTGTAAAAAATTTAGATATAATTTAATTTTTAACATTCTACTTAAGTAAAGATTCTTACAAAAAAAATCATTCTTTAAAAAAAAATTATTAATATAATTTACAAAATAAGAAAAATATGATTTTTTGAAAGCTGGCTTATAAAATTTATTTTCTTTGTCGCTAAAATTTATCTTGACAATTTCTTTTGTCTGAATATCTCCTAAAAATATAATAATATTATAAAAAACCCAATGGTTCCAATCATCAGAATACATTTTGTTTTTTACAAAATCTTCAGTATCAACCGGTATAAAATCTAAATCACTGTACTTTATAAACTTACTGCTTAACTTTTCGTATTTATTTTTAATTCCATTAATTATTTCCCATCTATCAAATAATGTTACTATAACGCTTAACAACCAGGGTGATAGTAGAATTTCCCAATAACGTATTGGATAATTTTTTTTATGATAATTATTCAAAGAATTAGACAAATCAAAAAGAATTTTTTCATAATTTTTTTTTATATATTCAATGTCTCTGACTACTTTTTCTTTATTTTTCCAGTGATAATCTGATAAAATAAAATTATCTAATTTACCTAGTGAATCATCAAGAATCCATGGGCCACACAAAATATTCAGCTGGTCACGCGACCAAAGATTTGGATCTTTTGTAGTAACAATATTAAACATTTTAAAATTTATATAAAAATTAGGCCACTACATATTAAAAATAATATATTTTATATAATATTTATTAAAAATATATTAATGGTAAGTTGTAACATACAAACACACTATTCAATTTCAATCAAATAATGCTATCTGATCTATTTTGTGTATTAAAATTAAAAAAGAAAAAAGATTTAATTTTTCTTTTTTCTTTGATGTTTATATCAACATTACTCGAAATATTAAGCTTAGGTAGTTTGATTCCGGTGCTAAATGCATTTTCAAAAATTGAACAAACAGAATTTTTTGAATATTATATCTCTCTTTTTGGTATAGATAATAAGAAAGAACATATTTTTTTAATCGTCATATTTTTATTTTTAACAGTATATACTATCAAAATTTTAATTAATTCTTTTCTTTTATATTTTGAAAACCGATTTATTTATTCTTTTAAAGAAGTTTTAAATGAAAAATTATTTAAGATTTATTCTTATCAAAATATTAGTTTTTTTTTAAAAAAAAATAGTTCTGAAATAATCAGAAATCTTACTTCTGAAATTGATCAAATTACAATTTTTATTCTTCATTTTCTAAGGATCATTTTAGATTTGTTAACTCTAATAGCTATTGTAATATTTTTGCTATTTTTTAATCCTTTTTTTACTTCCTTAATTATAATTATTTTTTTTTTAATTTCAGTACTTTATTTAAATATTCTAAAAAAAAAGATTCATTTTTGGAGTAAATTGCGATTAGTTAATTTGCAAAAAAAAATACAATTTATTAAAGAGGGATTTTTAGCTATTAAAGAGATTAAATTACTAGGTAGAGAAGATTATTTTTTGGATAAATTTAAGAAGATAAATAGCGAGCTAAGTGTATCATCAATGAAATATAATCTTTCAAATTTATTACCTAAAAACTTTTTTGAATTAATAGGAATTTTGACGATCGGTACAATATTGTCATTTTATAATCACGAAGCAATAGATCGAGGAGAAATATTAAAAAATATTGGTATTTTTTTATTTGCTTTATTTAAAGTTATACCTTCTTTTAAAAATCTGATTAATGGTATACAGACATTAAATTACAATAAAAAAAGTCTTAATATTATATCAAAAGACTTAAAAATTTTTGAGCCAAAAATTAAGTTTTTGGAAGACACCATATCCTTTGATAAAAAAATCGAACTTAATATAAAAAATTTCTACTATAAAAATACAACTTCAAAATTTAGTTTAAAAAATATAAAAATTTCTATAAAAAAAAATGAAAGAGTTGGTTTGATAGGAGATAGCGGTTCTGGAAAATCAACAGTATTAGATTTATTAACCGGTATACATGAAAATAAACTCTCTCACACACTTAAAATTGACGACGTCTACATTAATAGAAAAAACTCAAGAAGCTGGCAAAAAAGAATAGGTTATGTGCCTCAAAAAATATTTTTACTCGAAGATAGTGTAAAAAACAATGTACTTTTTGGTCTAAATCCTCTGATATATAAAAATCAAGATATAATTAAACTGTTAGAAAAATTAAATTTAAAAAATTTTCTTAAAAATATTTCTTATAACTTAAATACAATAATATCTGAAAATGGTTTCAATGTATCAGGCGGAGAAATACAAAGAATTGGTATTGCAAGAGCTTTAATTTATAATCCGGAATTCATCATTTTAGATGAAGCTACCAGTGGTCTAGATAGTGAAACTGAAAGTAAAATATTTGAAGAAGTTTTGACTATTAATAAAACTTTTTTAATTGTGACGCATAATAAAAATTTAATAAAATATTGTCAAAAAGTAATTGATTTGAATAAAAAATAATTTTTATTTTAATCTCAGAATTAATCTTGCTAATACTGGATTGTCATTTCGATATCTTGAAAGACCCTTTTTTTCTATTGAATAAAGTATTTTAATTTTTGTATCTTTTTTTAAAAGAAATATTAATTTTTTTAAATTTATAAATCTTCTATAATGATCAGTAAATGTAATATTATTTTTAATAAGGTTCCCTTTTTTCATAAGTGGATCTTTATCAGTTCTAAACTCAAAAAAAATTAATGACCCTTTTTCACCGAGACTTTTAATTATTTTAAACAATCTTTTTTCTTCATTTAGACGAATTGTATGCAAGAAAAAACGAAGATATATATATGAAAATTTTATTTTAAGATTAAGTTTGCCAAATATACTTGCTAATATAAAATTAATCTTGTTTTTATATAAGACTAAATTATTTCTTATAGCTACCCCTGACTCATCTAACGCATATACATTTATTTTTTTTTTATAAAAAAAATAAGAATCTGTTCCATTGCCACATCCTATGTCTATTAAATTTTTTTTTTTATAATTACCAAATCTTATAAAATTATTAAAACAAAACTTTGAAAAACTAGAGTTTTTTTTTCGATAATTTTTCTTATAATATCTGTTCCAAAATTTATTATTATAAAATTTATTCATAATTAAATTATCTAATTATAGTTGGTAAGATTTCTTTTTCAACGTAGTCTTTTTTTGTGAAAAGTAAAATTCTTCTAAGATAAAAAAAAGGAATTTTAACAATTTCTTTTAGCTGAAGTAATTTGATTAAATTCATCCAAACTATTAATTCGCATTTAAGCGGTAGTAAAATCATACAAAAGTCAAAAATTTTTTTTTTTTCTCTAAAATTATAACCAAAATATGGTAAAATTTTCTTTAGTTTTTTTTCTAAGAAAAAAATATCTTTTGAAAAATAAATATTCTTTGAAAAAAAATTTTTAAATTTTTTATTTAAGCCATTTAATTCTTTAGTACTTATTGCGTCACCCCACCATTTTTTATTTAAATAAGTAGATTGCAAGAGACTTTTATTAAATTTAATTTTTACAATTTTGCAAAATTTTTTTAATACTGCTTTACTATGGAGATGAAGATCTTCTAATTTAATAACATATAAATTATTAGAAAAAATTTTTATTTGGTTAAAAATATTAACATGCAAATTGATATTCCAAAATAAACTAGACGCAGTTAGAAATTTACCTTTATGATATTGACTCCAATGATTTACAGTAGATTTTAAACTCACCAGTGGATCTCTGTAGGTGATGACAATTTTGATATCTTTTACATTAATAAATTTATTAAATAATCTTAAATACTTAATAATATGAAGGTGTATTAAAACTATTTTTTTTTTCTTTATATCCTCACCGTAAGATAATGCGTATGCTTTGTGCAGAGCTATTATTTTCTCTATATTGCTTTTATTAGTTTTTTTATAAATTTTTATAAAATTTAAATAAAATTTCTCCACTGAAACTTTAAAATATTCGTTCTTAAATTTTCCTAACTTATCAAGATTTTCTTTAACATTTAATCTTGAGTCAAAAAAATACTTATTTGTATTATAAAAAATATTTAAAATGTTCTTTGGATTATTTTCTAAGAAAAAATCTTCAGTTAGATTCACAACACCTGGGAACTGTAATATTTCTGGATGGCTATCGCACAAACTTTGGAAAAAATCAGATCCTGATCTACCACCCGTCATTAATATAAGACAATTCATTAATTAAAAATATTTTTAATTTTTAGAAAAATTTCATTAGATAAATTTTTAATATTTTTATCAAAATTATTAATTACTAATACATGGGGTTTTTTTGGGAACTCTGGACTTATATCCACTCCCCACACATTTCGATGTTTATTTTTGTAAAAATATTTTTTATTATTTAGTAAAATTTTATTTAAATCTGTTTTAATAAATATTTCAATATAATTTTCAAGTTTTGAGCGATTTAGTATTCTTATTTTTTTAAATAAGCAAACTACATTTATAAGAATATTAAAACCTTGACCTGAAAAAAATCTGCAAAACTCAAAATACTTTTTTCCAATTTTTAATCGATCTAATTTTTTATAACCATGCAAATTAAAAATTTTTCTAATGTCGTCTCCACTGATTAAAATTGTGGGACCATACTTTCTTCGAATATTATTTATTAGATGTGAAGAAATAGCGGTTTTTCCTGAACCAGGCAGTCCTGTTAACCAAAAGACTATGCCCCCCTTTTTTTTAGCCATTATAAATGATTGTAAATTTTATTATTAATAATAAAATATTTATTTCAAGATTGTTCTTAATAATTTATTTTTAATATCTTTATAATTTAACAAATTTCCAGGATTATTTGAGGCAAATATAAAATTATCCTTTATTCTAATCTTCTTATTAATTTTTTTATTATGATAGTTTTTATTATTTGATATAATATAAAAATCTTTATAGTTAATCACATAAGGATTTTCGTCTAATGAAAATAGAGCTTCATGCATTTTTTCTCCCGGCCTTATTCCAATTATTTTAAATTTAATTTTAGGACTTAGGGCTCTTGCCAGATCTATAATTTTGCAAGATGGAATTTTAGGAACAAATATTTCTCCTTTCGTCATTAGATATAAAGAACTAAGAACAAATTTAACAGAATCTTCAACGGTAAAAAAAAATCTGGTCATATCCATATGTGTTATGGGTAAAGATTTGCTTCCTTTTTTTAACAAATCTTGAAAAAATGGAATGACAGATCCTCTTGAATTAAGAACGTTACCATATCTAACGACGCTAAAACTTGTTTGCCTATTACCAGAGTATGAATTTGCAGATATAAATAATTTTTCAGCGGCAAGTTTAGTTGCGCCGTAAAGATTAATAGGATTTGTTGCTTTATCAGTAGACAAGGCAATAATTTTTTTAACTCCACAATATAACGATGTGGCTATTATATTTTGAGCTCCATAAATATTAGTTTTTATACATTCTATTGGATTGTACTCTGCTATAGGAACATGTTTCAAGGCAGCAGCATGAATAACGTAATCTACGTCCCGCATTGCTAAATTTAATCTTTCTTTGTCTCTGACATCACCAATAAAAAATCTAATATTTTTATGCGGAAATAATTTTTGCATTTCATATTGTTTAAGCTCATCTCTAGAAAATATAATTAGCTTTTTTATGCTATAATTTTTTATAACGAAACTTGTAAATTCTTTTCCAAAACTACCTGTGCCGCCAGTAACTAAAATAGTTTTATTATTTAGCATTTTTTTTATTGATGAATTTAGATACATATAAAATAATTAGTTGATTTATAAATTTTTATTACTTTAGTATTTTTAATTTCTCAATTTTTTATAAGATATGTATTTAAGTGTATACTGTAAAAAAAAATTATTAATAAAAAATAATTTTTTATGAGCATATTTGACTAAAAATGAATTTATTCTACTTGATAAAAGTTCTTTAGCAGAACGAACTGTTAAATAATGTATAATATTACTTAGACTTTTATCAATCTTTAAGAAATATTCATCAGTTGAAGTTCTTAAAATTTCTAAAATGCGAATCTTAAAATCTTTAAATTTACAATCTTTTAAAAAACATTATCCAGAAATAGGAAAGTCCCAAATTAGATTATTCATAAAATTGCATAATAATATCTTTTTATGCTTACCTCATTTTTCTCTTAATATGTAGATACCATAACTATTGTTAATTTACTATTGTACATAGCTTGATAACTAGAAAAGGAGTTTACGACTCTTGGTATAATTTGTGAATCTTCACTTAGATATCTCTTTTAAAAATTAATTTAATTATTCGCAACTAGTCTTAGTCTTTTTCCAACAAACGCAATGTTTTTATGAATCCTAGAAAATTTAATAACATACTCAGAAACTTTGACTATACTTTCTTCATAGTATAGATTTTTTTTATTCCATCCTAACGCTAGCTCGGATATTGAACAAATATCAATTTTTTCATTTAGTGTATTTTTTTGTTTTCTTCCATTTTTAAAAAGTCTTTAAATATTGCAACGTTTAAACAGCTACAAATGTAAAAATTATTTTACTAATCTTTTTAATTTATTATTTCAATGATGTTTGATAAAAAATTTTGTCTCGAGTGTTTCGTTACACCATTGCCCTAAAAATAACTTTTATTTTTTTCAAAACTTTAGCCGCCGGAAATAGTCAGAGTGAATTTTCGGCACATATAATGAATTCTTTAATTTGTCTTTTAAAAATTTTAAATGATGAAAATCCTTTATCTTTTATTTTAAAATATGGTTTAACCAATTCTTCAAATTCACTTATATTCTTACAACAATAAGTTCTAATATTATTTCCATTTACGTTAGAAACAAATACATTTTTTTTAATTTGCGTTTTGTTAGAAGAAAATTCAGAATTATGATCATTGATATCTAAAATTATTTTTCCATTATATTTAAGAATTCTTCTAAATTCAGATAATAAACTTAAAATTTTTGATCTATCTCCAAGTAAAGATAAGACACTAAATGCATAAACATAATCAAAATAATTATCTTTGAATGGTAGTCTCTTACTGTTTTTTCTAAGCACCTTAAATTTTGGGTCTTTTAATTTTTTTTCTTTAGCTATCTTTCTTAATAATTTTTTTAAGGAATGGTTAGTATCTATACCAACTAAATCATATTTCTTTTTAATAAAATGAAATGCATTACATCCTCCTCCAATAGCATAATCTAAAATTTTTCCAGGTTTAGATTTAAAAAAAATTTTTTCTAATCTAACAAGTTCTAAAGATGGATATTCTTTACTATCATCTGTATTTCCTTTCTGATATTGCTTAACTGCTTTAAGCTGCATCAATTCTTTTTTCAAATTTTTCATGTGGTATATTTAATATTGATTGACTTTATCAACTATGTTCAAAAGTTTTTCTCCTTTAATGTAACGAGATAAATTATCTAGCATTAAGTCCAGAGCTCTTTGTCTATTAAATTCAGATAAACCTGCTGAGTGTTGTGTTAAAATTATATTGTGTTGATTTCTTAAAACGTCATTTTTTGGTAATGGCTCAGGTTCTGTTACGTCTAGACCTATACCTCTAAATTTTTTATATAAATTTTTTCTTTTTAAATCTTTTGTTTTTAAAACTTTTCCACGAGATACATTTATTAAAATTGAATCATTCTTCATTCTATCTAAAATTTGAAAATCAATTAAATTGTTTGTAATCTTGGTCAAGGGCGCACAACATATCAAAATGTCTAAATGTTTGATTTGACTCAATAAATTACTATAAGAAAAATATTTATCAATTGATGTAGACATTGGAATGAGTTCATTTTCAAAACTGTAAATTTCAACACCAAAACTCTTAAGCCTTTCGGCTACTAAAAAACCAATACCCCCTGTACCTAAAATTCCACAAACTTTTTTTCTCAATTCTATAGGTCTCTTTATAAAATTAGATTCAATTTTTTTTTTATTTTCAACATAATGGGGTATATTTCTTGTTATCGCTAATAGGAGAGCAACAGCATGGTCGGCTACCTCCGGTCCCTGTATTATCTTACCGTTAGTTAAAGTAATATCATAATTTTCCAACCCTAGATTCATAAAGTGCTCAATACCGGCACCTCCTATATGTATCCATTTTAATTTTTTTGCATTTTTTAGAAACTCTTTACTTATTAGTTTTCTAGGAAAAAATATTACAGCATCGACAAAATTAAGTGCTGTAGGAAATTTTTCTAATTCCGGGTCCAAAAATAAAAATGAAACTTTTTTCTTATCCCTAATAAATTTAGGAAAAATTTTTTTAAAATTCTTTTCATCTCCAAATATGACAATTTTTTTCATTATCTAAATTTATATAAGTTTTACAGTCATTACTGAAATATTTTTTTTAATTAAAATAGTTTTTTTTCATTAATTATTTTCAATTCATTGAATGTATTTATCAAAGCATAAGCTGTCCATAAATTTGAAGGGTGTGTATCTTTGCTTAACAAAACTTCTTTAACGTTTTTTTTGAAAGGAAAAAAGGAAAAAAAATTTGTCTGCCTAATAGTTTCCTTCATATTTAAAATTTTTTTATTTTTTTCATCATCCCATAAGGCACTCCCCATTCCTAGCTTGGGTGCTTTAGCAACAAACTTATCAATATTTTTATCCACATATTTTCTTAAATAATACTTACCTAAATCTTTTTTAAACCTATATTTGCTTGGCATTGCTATAAAAAATTCTACCAAACTAATCGCCTGAAATGGCAATCTTGCTTCAACAGAGTATTTCATGAAGCTTTTATCTGTTCTTAAATTAAACATATCCGGCAATGTTTTGGTTGCATATATAAGAGCTCTTTTTTGTGAATTATCTAATTTAACAGAAATATCTTTGTAGTCCTTATCAATAACTCCATAATCATAAAATTTATTCAGATCTAAATTTTCAACAAATGTATCTAAAAATTGATTAGAACAAACTAGGTGATTAACTCTGGTATAGAAAGGATCGTAATTAAATTCAAACTCAATATTTCTTTTAAGTTTTAATAGTTTGATAACTAATTTTTTAACTAATTTGCATTTTAAAAAAAAAAGAAGATATTTTTTTTTAAAAAAAATATTATCAATCTTATTTGAATCTATATCAGAGTAATATCCACCAAGCAATTCATCGGGTCCTTCTGCAAACATAATTACTTTGATGCTTTTATTATGTACATACTTAGAAACCATTGAATAGTTTGCCACTCCAAAATCCACACAACCATCAAAACAACTCTTTGATGCCTCTTTTAGTTCGTTTACGGAAAAATCATTATTTGTTTTTACTATTTCGTGTTCAGTTTTGAGTTTTTTTGAAAGATATTTACTAAAAGAAACTTCAGTCATTTCATTACGATCTTTATTTTTTAGCTGTTCTTGTCCTTTATTACTAATTGCAAAAAAAGTTTTTATATTTTTTATATTCTTTTTAATAATATTTACTAAAATTGCGCTATCAATACCTCCACTTAATGGAACTGCAAAGGTAACATCTTTGGGCAACCTTAAATTAACCTCGTAATTTAAAAGTTTTTCAAATTCTTCATCTATTTTAGATATTGAAGGTTTTTTGTTAAAAAAATCTAACCACTTATCTAGACTTAGTTTTTGAAATTTTTCAAAATAAATATTTTTGTCCTTAAAAATTAAATTATTCCCAGGTTTCAGTCTATTAAGATTCTTCACAAGCGTTTTTCCTGGAGCGCAAGAATTAAATTTCCAACTAGTAATTATTGATTCAAAATCTAGCTGATGTTTCTTAAGAGATGCCATGATTATTGGCTTAGGTTCTGAGCAAAAAATTAATTCATTTTCTTCTATAATATAAAATAAGTGTCTTTCCCCCAATAAATCTCTGCTCAACAGTAATTCGTGTTTTTCTTCATTGTAGTAAGCAAAAGACCACATGCCATTTAGTTTATTTAAGTTTTTATTTTTAAATTTATTCAAAAACTCATATAAAACCTCAGTATCTGTGCCAGTGTGAAAAATAATGGAGTTTTTTTTAAGAAAATCTTGAATTTCTTTATAATTATATATTTCACCGTTGAAACTAAGATAATTTTTTTTATCCTTAGTAAATGGTAACACAACATATTCTTTTGGAGCTACAATTGAAAGTCTATTGTTGCTTAGACCGAAATTTTTTTTTTGAGAGTAATAGATACCAGATTGATCTGGACCTCTATGGTATAAGCTTTGCGTCATTAACTCTAACCTTTTTTCTAAAGATTTTATTGGACTACCGTCAAGGCTAATTATTCCGCTGATACCACACATAGAATAAAAATTTATTGCATAGTTAAGTGCACGTATATATCAATGATATGCGTTAATAAGAAGAAAAACTAATAAATTAATACCAAACTTTAATTTTAATATAATATTTAATGTCAATTCTTAAATCTTAGGTTAATTTCTTGATCAATATATTCTCTTATTATTTAAAGTGAAATTAAATTTTTAGCATTGAGCTGATTCTGTCTTCAATTATTTTATATGCTGGATTTGATTTGCTGTAATGCATTAAGTAATTTTTATTACTACTTAATTTTTTAAAATATTCTTGTTTTTTTAAAGAGATTATATTTAAAAGTCTTTTTTCAAAAGTAGCATAAGAGCTTTTTTTTAAAAAACATATACCTTTAATAGGAAAGTCTCCAATATTACTATTTGAAAAATTACAGACCAAAACCTTTTTACCTACAGCTAATAACTCTCGTAAAACCGTAGAGGTAGAGGCTATTATAACATTACTTGACATTGCAATTTTATAAGTTGAAAAGTTAGTACGTGGTATCAAATTAAAACTACCATCAATGTACCTTTTGTAAGTTTTTTGCTCTACTTCACAAGGACAAGTTTTTATAATACCTTTATATCTAATCTTATCTTTTAAATTCAACTTAGCTCTTTTACCAGCTATAACAATTTTTAATTTATGTTTTTCTGCAAATCTATAAGAAAAATTTGCTAATTTTCCACCCGCTTCATTAAAATTAAATCTTTTATCTACTTGATCATGAGGAATTTCTCCAATTAAACACAAGTCGAATCGATTTTTTAATTTTTTAAATCTAATTTTTTTTTCAAATAAAGAATATTTGAATGAACCCACTATTGTAAACTTTTCAACTTTAGCTGAAATTTTTTTATAAAAATCTCTCTCGAAATCACCAAAACATAAAAACTCAGGTATAAAAATTTTTTTTATCATATTTTTATGATAAGATAGCAGATCATATCTTGCCGCTCTTTGGATTGCTAAAAATTTCATTTTATGACCAAGAATCTTTGCACAATTAAAAAAATCAAATGAATTATCAATAATTGTAACAACAATTTTTGGATTAACATCTAAAATTACTGCGCTCAAGTAGGCGGAAAAGGTTAAATTACCATTTAAAATATTTTTTAGTGTATGATAAATTACAAATGGAGAAAGATAAATTGTACTTAAAGCATAGCTTCTCGTTTTTAAAACGAATATTTTTTTTTTAAAATTTTTTAAAAGTAATAAAGAAGACTTTATATCTTCGTCATCAAATATAATTATATCTTTTTTATTATTTCTAGTAAATTGATAACTACAAAAAGAAAATCTCTTCAAAAGCTTAATGAGAGAGAAAAATTTAATTAAAGTTTTCTTCACAAATTATAGTCTAATTTATAATTGTTTTATAACTTCTTAAAAATTTTATATTTATTATTTTTAAAAAAAAGTTTTCTAACATTCAAATAATATACGATTTTATCAATAGTAAAAGTTAGTTTTGAAAAAGTATGATCTAAACTCATTTTAATTTTTTTTAAAAATTTTCTATTGTTTGATATGTTTTAAATTGTCTTCAGTGTTTAAAATATTTTTTAAATACTTTAAAAATGAAAAGCAAATTAAATTAAAAGTCATTAATATTTACTATTATAAGTTTTAAATTACTATTTTTTTAATGACATTAGGACCTTTGGCGCTTAAAATAAATTTTTAAAATAGCATTTAATGTGCATTTTTCTAAAATATACATTAATGTTATCTGAAACTAACATAACTTAATATAATATTAAGTTAATGAAAAAAAAATTACTCTACACT